>Ga0335084_10001995_pt1 | contig 19439 bp, 19 predicted proteins | sample Lox_Sample_44_FD_206721 | JGI IMG/M metagenome (GOLD analysis project Ga0335084, IMG submission 206721) | Soil microbial communities from Loxahatchee National Wildlife Refuge, Florida, United States - Lox_Sample_4.4 | ecosystem: Environmental > Terrestrial > Soil > Wetlands | place: USA...
GGATCGAGTCGCACGAAGCTGCGTGACGCCTCGGTGGGGTAGTCCTGCGGGGCGAGCCACGCCCCGCTCCGGTCCGCAAAGTACTCGCAGGCCAGCGCGCATTTCTCGGCCTCCGCCTCTCCCTGCGCAAGCGGCTTGCCCATCTCCAGCGCCATTGTCCGCGCGTAGGCACCTTTCCGCTGACGTAGCAGCCCGGCCGCTCCGCGCAGCAAGGCCGCCCGTTCCGGGACCGGGCGCCGCCGCCAGTCGCGCGCGGCGGCTTCGGCGCGCGCGAGCACGCGCTCGAGCACGGCCGGCGGCGTGGGCACGAAGGTCTCGAGAACGTCGCCGGTCGTGGGATTGATCGATTCGAATGGCATACGGCCTCTCAGAGCCGCCCGCGTTTCAGCGCTTCGGGCCCGAACCGCTCACGCACCCGGTCGACGACCTGTGCGATCGTGCGATCGCGCTCGGTCTCGATGCCCTCCGCATCGGCAACGTCGAGCAGGGACAGCTGCACGCGGGCGTCCGCGGGCAGGAGCTGCGACAGGGACACGCCGACCAGGCGGGCGGGGACACGGCGCGCGTCCCGCAGCTTGGCGAGCAGCTCGCGCGCGACCGCATATACGGCTCGGTCGGATTGCACCGGTGCGGGGAGGGTGCGGCTCGCCTGGCGCGTCGTAAAATCGGCATCGCGCAGCTTCACCGTGACCGTGCGCGCCACGAGGCCGGCCTCGCGGAGATCGGAGGACGCACGATCGGAAAGGCGCAGCAGCTCGGTAGCGAGCCCCGCGTCATCAGCGATGTCATGCGGAAACGTTTCATCGCGGCTCAACGACTTGGGCAGCTCCCGCGAGTCGACGGAGGAGCCATCGACGCCCCGTACCCGGTCGTACAACCAAACTCCCTCGCGCTCGCCAAGCCACGCGATCAGTGTCCGCCGGTCATGGGCAAGCACGTCGGCCACGGAGCGCAACCCACGCTCGGCGAGCCTTTGCTGCGCTTTGGGGCCGACAAGCGGCAGGTCGGCGAGGGCGAACCGACGCATGAAGTCGCCTTCCGTTCCCGGCTCGACGACCCACACCCCTTTCCCGACCGTCCCAGGCGCGGGCTTGGCCACGCCAGCCGCCAATTTCGCCACGACCTTGGACGTTCCGCCCCCGATCGACACGGAGAGCTGGGTCTCGGCGAGCACCGCTTCGCGGATGCGGGTGGCAGTGACGACGAGCGGCTCACCCCCGTAGAGGCGCTCCGTCCCCGTGAGATCGACGTAGAACTCATCGCTCGATGCGCGCTCGACTGCCGGAGTAAACCGTGTGAGCACGTCGCCGATCTGCGCGCTCTTCTGGCCACACAGGTCCCACGGCACCTGGGCGACCACGGCCGCGGGGCACAGGCGCAACGCCCGCGCCATCGGCATCGCCGAGCGAACGCCGAAGCCGCGGGCCTCGTACGACGCCGACATCACGACGCCGCGCCGTTCCGAGGAGCCACCCACGAGCAGGAGCCGCGCCCGACCGGCGCCGTCGGGGTCGGCGAGCCGCGCCACGGCCACATAGAAGGCGTCGGCGTCGACGAGGAGGATGCGGCGGTCGGGAGGCGTGCCCATGTGCCGGGAAAGTTAGTGAAGGACCCAACAGACTGGTTTCGCGGTCTCTTCAGAGTGCACGAGGTAGATATGGCTCGAGGCTAGGAAAGGAGAGCACCATGGACCGGGGCGGCGGCATGAGTATCGAGATGTGGCTCGCGGAGGACGATCAAGTCGCAGTGCAAAGCGAGCTGCAGCGCAAGGTGTTCGATGAGCTGGCGTGGGAGCCGGGGCTCGAAGCCCTGGACTTGGGCGTCGCGGTCGACGATCGCGTCGTTACGCTCGCGGGAACGGTGAAGACCTATCCCGAGCGGATGGCGGCGGAACGGGCCGCCTGTCGCGTGCACGGGGTGCGCGCCGTCCGCAACCAGATCGCGGTCGTGTTACCGCAATCCGAGCAGCGGAGCGACCGGCAGCTCGCGCGCACGGTGGGATGGGCGATCGAGTCCGACACCCGCGTGCCGCGCGGCCGCATCGACGCCACGGTCACCTGCGGATGGGTAGAGCTCGCAGGCGAGGTCGCCTGGCCGCACGAGCGGCGCGCGGTCGAGGAGACCGTGCAACGGCTGGTCGGGGTCAAGGGCGTCACGAACTTGATCACCATCAAGCCCCCGACGGTCCCCCAGGACCTGCGGCCCCGCGTGCAGCAAGCACTCGGCCGGATCCCCTCGCTGCACGGCGATCACATCCGGGTGGACGTGACGGATACCACGGTCGTGCTGCACGGAAAGGTCCGCTCGCTGAGCGAGCGTGACGAAGCGGTCGACGCGGCGTGGGCGACCGCGGGCGTGACGGCCGTGCGCGACGAGTTGGAGGTGAGCCGCTAGCGCGGCTCTCCTGCCAGGACCAGCAGTCGTTTCCACTGTGCGGGGGTCGCCGGCACCACCGAGAGGCGACCCATGCGCACGAGCGCCAGGTCCCGGAACGCGGCGTCGGCCTTGATGGCGGCGAGCGATACGGGCCGCGCGAGCCGCCCGGTCGCCTTCAGGTCCACCACGACGAGCTTGGGATCTTTCTGTTTGGGGTCGGGATACGCCCGTGCGGTGACGATCGCCCGGCCCACCACGGCCTTCTCGTCCCCGGTGTGATAGATGAGCACCTCGTCACCCGGCGCCATCTGGCGCATGTGCTTGAGCGCGAGGTTGTTCTTGACTCCATCCCAGACGGCGCTTTTCGCCCGCTCGAGCTGATCAAAGCTGTAGGATGACGGCTCCGTTTTGAGAATCCAGTAGCTCGGCATGCATCCTCCCGATCAGGAACGAGAACGGCTCTTGACGTTACCAGCCGATGGTACGTAGCGTTGTGGGCCTTTTGGGGGTCGCCGGCAGCCACCTCGTCAGGAGAATATCATGCGGCAGTTCAGACGCTACCCATCCGTCCTCCGGTTGGTCGCGGCGATGCTGCTCGCGGTTCCGCTGTCCGCGTGCACGCACTGGGTGGCGCTGTCTGACCCCAAGTACATCAGCGACAGCGATCACTCGATGTTCCGGCTGAGCGTCACCGGCGAGCGCACCAAGGTGATCGTCAAACACCCGAAGATCGAGGGCGACAGCCTCGTCTGGGATCATCATGGCCGGCAGACATTGCCGATGAAGAAGATCAACTACGCCGAGGCGCACCAGATCGATCCCGTCGCCACCGGCTTCCTCGGCATCGCGACCGCCCTGTTCATCACCGCCTTCATCCTGGTCAACGAAAGCGGCACGTCGATCGGGCTCTAGCTGCCCCGTCTACGGGCACCGCCCCAGGAAAGGTCCAACGGGCACGTCGATCACCGGTGCACTCGTCCTCGGGTGCGCGAAGTCCAGCTCCTCGCCCAGGTTGTTCACCGTCGAATCCCGCACCGTCAACGGCTGCAAGTTCCAGCGCCACTCGATCAGCTTGAGGATCGACGCATGGTCGTAGACCGTGCTCGACACATGCTGACGCCGGGCGAAGGGTGAGATCAGCAGAGTGGGGACGCGAAATCCCCGCAGCCCGTCGACGTTGCCAGCCGCCAGCTCGCCCGGCGGAATCGGGGCGACCGGTGGCGGCACATGATCGAAGAACCCTCCCCATTCGTCGAACGTGATGATCAGCAACGACGAGCTCCATTGGGAACTCGAGGTCACCGCCTGGTAGATGCTCGCGAGAAAGGCTTCCGCGCGCTGAATGTCTGAGAAGGGGTGATACGAGTCGCTGTACGGGCGCCCGTAGTCGGGGTCGACGTAGGCGACTTGGGGCAGCTTGCCGGTCGCCGCGTCCGAGAAGAATGACGTGAGCGGTTGAGCGACCGCGGCGTACGTCGTGCCCCATTGGGACGCCGTCACAAACGTGTACCCGTAGTTCTTCCCCGAGACCCCGGCGGCGGCAAAGCGGTCCCAGATCGCCGGCAGCGTGGTGATCGGCTGCGTGTTGGAGAGCCGGTCGGTTTGTCCCGCCTGCAGGATCAGGCGGTTGGGATTGGTGGGGCCGAGGAGCGGCGCGAAGTATCGGTCCAGCACGGTCCATTCCGGTGCGGCCTTCCCGAGAAAGGGAAGGTCCGACGCCACGTAGTACCCGATCGCGAACACGTCGTTGGTGCCGGCGCGCAGCCAGCCGTCCGCCGCGCCGCCATTGTACTCGACGCGTGCTCCTTCGAACGAGTGATCCGGGTCGTTGAAGCCGCAGCCCTGAAAGTCGGTCAGGTGGTGGGTCGGGTGTGGATTGCCGGCGGTATCGGTGTAGATGAGACCAGCTTGTTTGCCGTCCGCCCCGGGGAGCCATCCGAGCAGGTGGTCGAACGAGCGATTCTCCATCGTCACGATGATGATGTGCTCGAGACCGCTGTCCTCGGGGCGCACCGACGCCAGCGAGTCCGTGAGGTCGGAGCAGGCCAGCAGCGAGGCGCTGAGGGCGCCCGCGAGCACGCGCCAGGTCTTCGACATTCGGTGAAGATGTGACGGCGCCGTGCAGCGGCGCTAGAGGATGCCCCGCGCCCACGCATCCAGCGCCCCTACCAGCTCCTCCAGGACGTCGCCGGCCGTCTTCCCCGCGCGCTTCGGCACCTTGAAGGAATGGTCTCCCCCGTCCACCAGATGCAGCGTCGCCCGCTCGCCGAGGCCGGCGATCACTTGCCGCGTCAGCGCGAGCTCGGCGAACTCGTCCCGCGTTCCTTGCAGGAACAACATCGGCACTCGCACGCGGTCCAGATGCTCGGCGCGAGCGATGCCGGGTCTGCCGGGGGGATGCAGGGGAAATCCCAGGAACGCGAGGCCGCGCACGCCGGGTAGAGGATCCTCTGCTTGCGCGGTGGACGTCATCCGCCCGCCGAACGACTTTCCTCCGGCCACAAGCGGGAGCCCGGGCACTGCGCGCGCGGCTTCTGTGACGGCTGCACGCACCGTTGCCACCGCGACTGCCGGGAGATCGGGCCGGCGCGCGCGGCGCTCCATGTAGGGAAACTGATACCGCAGCGTGGCGACCCCGCGCGCCGCCAGGCGCTGCGCGATGCCCTCGAGAAACGGATGCCGCATCCCCGCACCCGCGCCGTGGGCCAGGACGTAGACCCATCGCGCGTCGGGCGGCAGGACGAGGAGCGCGGACACGGTTCCCGCCGTCCCCCCGACGTCGATCGTGAGGTCCACTACAGCCGCGCCTGCAAGCGCTCGAGCGCGCCCACGAGGTCCGGCTTGAGGTCGAGCACCGGGCGTAGCGGATCCTCCTTCACCTTCTTCATGCGTGCCGGCGCGTTCGCGATGGTGAAGGCGCGGATGTCGAGCTTGGGCGTCACTTCGCTCCACTTGAGCGGCATGGAGACGGGCGCACCGGGCAACGGGCGCACGCTGAATGGCGCCACGAGCAGACGACCATGTCCGTTCTGCACCCAGTCGAGATATACCCGCCCGCCACGCTTCCCCACCTGCCGGGTGACAGTCGCGATGTCGGGCAGCTCGCCCGCGATGACGCGCGCCAGGAGGCCGCCGAGCGTGCGCGCCTGCTCGTAGGTGCATTGACGGCCGAGCGGCAGGAGCACGTGCAGGCCGCTCGATCCGCTCGTTTTCACGAAACAGGGCAACTCGATCTCGTCGCACAGTTTCTGGGCAGCGCGCGCGACCGTCACGACATCCTTGAAGGGCGCTTCCTTGGGGTCGAGATCCAGGATGCACCAGTCGGGCTGCTCGAGCGATGCGACACGGCTGCCCCAGACGTGCAGGGGAATCGTGCCCATGTTGGCGAGGTAGAGGAGCGATTCGACGTCGTCGCACACGAAGTAGTCGATGTCGCGCTTCGTGTCCTCGCTCCACATGCGCTCGGTGCGCATCCAGTCGGGAATGAAGGCCGGGGCGTCTTTCTGGAAGAAGGACTTGCCGGCGATCCCGTCGGGATACCGCGTCAGCACGACCGGCCGGTCCTTGAGGTATGGGAGGAGCCAGGGCGAAATTGCCCGGTAGTACTCGACGAGATCGCCTTTCGTGTACTTCTCTGCGGGCCAAAAGATCTTCTCGAGGTTGGAAAACTTCACCTCTCTGGGAAGAGGGACGGGGGACGTGGGACGGCTGGGCGGTTCAGGGTCCGCCTCAACCCGTCCCTCGTCCCCCGTCCCTCGTCCCCGAATGACGCAATCCTTCGGATCCTTATCGTCCCTGAATCGCAGGAACACCGGCTGCCTCAGCAGCCCCTCCGGCGTCCACTCCTTGTAGCGGACTTCCACGACGAGCCGCGGCTCCACCCAGGCGTGGTCCTCACCCGTCGGCATCGGGCCCTCGCACGGGGGCGTGGGACGAATCGACCCCTCCAGCTCCTCGGCCACTTCCTTCAGCTGCTTCGCCGTGAAGCCCGAGCCCGCGCGGCCCGCGTAGACGAGTCTGTCGCCCTCGTATCCCGCGACATGCAGCGCACCGAATCCGCTGCGCGACCCCTTGGCACGGGAGAAGCCCACGACGATGAAGTCGTCGGTCCGATCAGCGCGGATCTTGAGCCAGTTGGGTGAGCGCCCGCCGCGATAGGGCGAGTCCGCCTTCTTGGCCACGATGCCTTCGAGGCCCAGCTTCACCACCTGCTCGTACAGCTGCTCACCGTTCTTCTCGAAGTGATCCGAGTAGCGGAGCGCCCCGGCGCGCGGCAGGATCCTCGCGAGGATCGCCTTGCGCTTCTCGAGCGGCAGGGGCCGAACGTCGTAGCCTTCGAACGCCAGCAGGTCGAATGCATAGAACGTCGCGGGCGTCTCGACCGCGGCCCGCTTGATCTCGGGGAGGCGCGACACTTTGGCGCGGGCCTGGAGCCGGGCGAAGCTCGGCCGTCCTGCGTCGTCCGCGACAACCAGCTCGCCGTCGAGAACCAAGCCATCGTACGGCAGGGCCGCAACGGCGCGCGCGATCTCGGGGAACGCCGCGGTCATCTCGTGGCCCTTGCGGGAGATGAGCTTCGCTTCGCCTTCTTCCCGCGCCGCGCGCACCCGGTACCCATCCAGCTTGAGCTCGAAGACCCACCCGGGCTTCGAGAACGCGTCCTCGCGGGTCTCGGCCAGCATCAGATCGGTATCGGCGACACGCACGGCGCGCTCCGGCGCGCCGAGTTTCTTCAACTCCCGCTTGAGCGGCGCCGCCCGATCCTTGGCCGCGCGCAGCTCTTCGACGGTCATGCCCGACAACACTGACTCGTCCGAGTACGCGCCGTCCGTCGAGACGTAGGCGTCGCGCTCCTTGATCAGGAGCCATTCCTTCTCGCCCTTCTTGAGCTTCACCAGCGTCCACTTCCCCTTCAGCTTGTAGCCCTTCAGCTCGAAGAGAAGCTTTCCTTTCTTCAGGCCTTCGACCGGATCCTCGAGCGGCACCCACACACCGCGGTCCCACACGATCACCTCGCCGGCGCCGTAGTTGCCCTCCGGAATGATTCCTTCGAAGTCGCCGTACTCCATCGGATGGTCTTCGACGTGCACCGCAAGACGCTTGTCGGCGGGATTGGCGGACGGCCCCTTGGGCACCGCCCACGACCGCAGCACGCCGTCCATTTCAAGGCGGAGGTCCCAATGGAGGCGGGTGGCAGCGTGCATGTGAACGATGAAGAGGCCACCCGCTTTCGCCGCCGGAACGGCGGGGCGCGCGCCCGGCTCGGGCGTGCGCTCGAGCGAACGCTTTGCGCGATAGGCGCTTAGCGGATCGGCCTTCCCCTTGGCAGCCATGGGTCCGAGTTCGTATCATAGCCCCTTATGAGCGCTCATTCCATCGGTTCGGCCACCGTCTCCTTCGGCCTCGTCTCTGTGCCGGTCAGGCTCTTCTCCTCCGGCGAATCGTCCGCGGCAATCTCCTTCAACTGGCTCCACAAGAAGGATGGCGCGCGCCTGAAGCAGCAGTACGTCTGCTCCAAGGACGGCGAAAAAGTCGAGAACGAAGACCGGGTCAAGGGCTACGAGTTCACGAAGGGACAGTACGTGCTGTTCACCGCGGACGAATTGAAGGCGCTCGATGAGCCGAAGGGCACTGGTGCAATCGACATCCACGAATTCCTGCCGGCCGACCAAGTCGACCGCATTTACATGGATAAGACGTACTTCCTCGGACCCGACAAAGGCGGGGAGCGGGCCTACAAACTTCTGTCAGAGGCGCTGAAGAAGACGGGTCGCGTCGCGTTGGGCCAATGGGCAGCCCGCGGCAAGCAGTACCTCATCCTGGTGCGCCCCATGGAGGGCGGGCTCGCGATGGAGCAGCTCAAGTATCCTGAGGAGCTCCGCTCGATCGCCGAAGTTCCGGTGGGCAAGACGGAGATCAAGAAGGGCGAGCTCGATCTCGCCATCAAGCTGATCGATCAAGCGGCATCCGATGAGTTCAAGCCGGAGAACTACAAGGACAACGTGCGACGGCGCATCCTCGACATGATCCAACAGAAGGTCGAGGGCCATGAGATCACTGAGGAGCCCCAGGAGGCGCCGAAGACGCAGGTGATCGATTTGATGGAGGCACTCAGAGCGAGCCTCAAAGGCAAGGGCGGCGGCGAGCGTAAGCCGGCGAAGCGGGCGGAGGGCAAGGCCGGGGCAGCCGCCAAGGCCGCACCTGCGCCCAAGCGCAAGGTGAGCGGCGGCCGAGGCTAGCGTGATGTGAAGGGCTACAGCGCCCGAGACGCCGCCAGGTTGGTAGGACTGACCGTCGCGCAGGTGCGAGCATTCGCGCGCGACGGTTTTTTGACGCCCAGCCGCGGCTCGCGCGGCGCCCTCTCATTCTCGTTTCAGGACCTGGTCATCCTCCGCACGGCGAAGGGGCTGGTCGCCGCGCGCATCCCCACGCGCCGCATTCATCGCGCGCTCCGACGCCTCCGGTCCCAGCTGCCGCGCGGGCGCTCATTGGCCGAGCTGCGCATTGCGGCGGACGGCGAGCGCATCGTCGTGAGCGATGGCGAGTCCACGTGGAGCGTCGACTCGGGACAGACGCAGCTCGACTTCGCGGTCGCCGATCTCGCGAGTCGGGCAGCGCCCCTGGCGCGCCGCACCGCGCGTGCCGCTCAGGCGGCCGAGGAGGACATGGACGCCGAGGACTGGTATGAGCTGGGCCTCGAGCTCGAGGCCGTCGCGCCGCTCGAAGCGCGTGATGCCTACCGCCGCGCGCTCGAGCGCGACACGCACCACGCCGACGCTCACGTGAACCTCGGCAGGCTGCTGCAAGAACAAGGAAGGGTGGAAGAGGCGGAGCGGCACTACCGCGCAGCGTTGCGAAAGCAGCCCGAGAACGCCACTGCAGCGTTCAATCTCGGGATCGCGCTTGAAGACCTCGGCCGGCCGGCGGACGCGATCGAAGCCTATCGGCTGGCGCTGGCGGCGGACCCCAAGCTCGCCGACGCGCACTACAACGTCGCGCGACTGTATGACAGAGCCGGCAAGAAGGCCGCGGCGCAACGGCATCTCTCCATCTACGAACGGCTGGCGGCGCCGCATGGCTAGGCAGCGAGCGAAGGGAGCCGTAGCGCTCCTCGTCGTCATCGCGCTCGCGGATTCCTGCCACGATGGGACTGCCCCACCGATTCCAGTGTTCGTCCCGGTTGCCACGATGACGGTTTCACCCCCGGGCGACACGCTCGGTGTGGGTCAACGAAGGTCGCTGGTCGCGACGCCGTATGACTCAGCGGGTCACCCGCTGACCGGGCACGCCGTCACCTGGACGACCTCAGACATGGCCAAGGCCACCGTGGATGGGGCCGGGCTCGTCACGGCCCTCGACACAGGACTGGTGCAGATCATCGCGACCAGCGAGTCCAAGAGCGCGACGGCTACATTCCTCGTCGTCCCGCCGTGCGTTGCCGTCTCCACCATCCAGACAGCCCATCTGTCGTTCCTCATCGCCGGCGGCGCGTTGCCCGACAGCTTCGGCACAGCGGGAGGCGGCTTCTTCAGGACGACGGGGGTGATGTTCGGTGGGGGTGCGGTGTTCGGAGTGAGCGCCTCGTCCACCGAGCTCCAGTACGACCCTCAATTTGGCTACACGACCTTCAGCGAGTCACTCGTGTGCGCGCTCCCGGCTCCAGCGGGAACGACCCACACCTACGCGAAGGTGCGGGTCCCCCAGGGATACGAAGCGCGCCTCGACGCGCGACAGGAGTCGTTTACCTTCGCCGCGGCCGGGTACGAGAACTTCGTCCTGCTGCGCTACACGTTCACCAATCTGGGGAGCACGCCGGTGTCGGGCGTCGTTGCAGGATTCGTCGCTGACTGGGATCTCTTGTTCGACCAGGCCCTCACGTCGGATCGCGTGCGCTACGACCCTGGCCAAGGCGCAGAGGAGGCGGTCGAGGCGGATAGCGTCACCTATCCGCAGATAGCCGGAGTGATTCCGATAGTGACACGAGGTGCTGGCACCCTCGCCTTCAAGGGATGGGTGAACGGTGCAGACCCAGCGGAAGGGGGCGGGTACTACGCCGCGCTCAGCGGCGGGGTCGATACGAGTACGGTAGGCCAGCCCGGCGACGTCCGGGGTCTCGCAGGCGTGGGCGGCGTCACCCTCAATCCCGCGCAGCAGCTCGTGATCTACTTCGTGGTTGCGGTTGGCGACAACCGAGCAGCCTTCGACGCCGCCGCCGCGACCGCGCAAGCCGTGGTCGCGGCGGGAATCCCATAGGAGCTACTGCCAGGTAGGTCGCAGGTCCCGCGTAACGTAGTCGACGAGATCGTAGACCAGGGCCGAATACGCCTTGTTCGGGTCTTTGGCGGAGACGTAGGGCTCCCCGCCCACGAGCGACAAGCCGCCGATCTTGCGTGACTCGACTCCGCTCGAGCGCCACAGCGTGCCCCCCGAAGTCGTCGCTATCAGCGCGACCGACAGCTCCGCCGAGACCGTCGCATCCACATGGCCCTGGAACAGCCCGCTCAGGCCGCCCTGCGGCGTCACGCTCGACATCTTGAGGTGACCGACGAAGACCACCGGCACGTCGAACGCGGCGCCCAACGCCCGCGCCGTCGCGGCGCCATAAGTGGCCTCCCCGACGCGTCGACGCACAGAGTCCGCAGAGCCGACCTCCAGCACCTCGATGCCCGGCTGAGCCTCGAGCACTGCCTCAGAGAATCGCTGGGTCGCGACCTGATCCATCGCTCCCTTGACCTTCTCGACCGTGAACAGGACGAGACCGGTGCGACCGTACTGCTTCAGGTCGAGGCGGGCCGGCACGAGCACCCGCGCCGGAGGTGGCGGCGAGTGGCCGCCGCAGGCCAGTGAAAGGGAGCCGACGAAGACCGCGAGCAGAGTGGTATTGCGCTTCATGGCCGCCAGACCGGGGTTCGAGACGCCCCAAACTAATGAGCGGCCAGAATTCCCCCAAATTCCACTGCCAACTTGGCACCGATCCCGGCTTCCTCGTGCTTGAAGAAGACGAAGGCGTCCGTCCATCCCTTCCCGAGGTCCTGCACCGTGCCCGCCCACTGCGTCAGCTCTTTCTTCGAATAGCCCTCGTCCCGCAGGCGGAAGTAGCCGAAATCCGCGGTGGGAACGAGGGGCGTGGTGGCGTCGTCGGTGTCGGCGATGCAGAGCGCGGCGTTCCGCCCCCGGAGCAGGTCGTAGACGTCGTCGCTGAACCACGACGCGTGCCGGAATTCGAAGGCGCACCGGATTGCGGGCGGGATGAGCGGCAGGAGATCGCGCAGTCGCTCGGTGTCCTTCTTGAAGTTGGGAGGGAGCTGGAACAGGAGTGGGCCGAGCTTCCCGCCCAAACCCGCGGCCGTGTCGCAGAAGAACATGAGGGGCTTCTCGACGAATTTGAGACGCGCGTCGTGGGTGATGCGCTTGGGGGCCTTGAGCACGAACGTGAAGCCGGGGGGCGTCGCCTCGACCCAGGCTGCTACGGTCTTGGCGTTCGGCATACGATAGAAGGTATAGTTGATCTCGACTGTGGGGAGCCGCTCGGCATAGAAGGGGAGCATCTTGGCCGTGGGCAGCTTGGCCGGATAGAAGGTTCCTTTCCACTCGGGATAGTTGTAGCCTGAGGTGCCGACGAGCGCGCGCATTGACTCAATGTGGCCTGCGCCGTCGCGTGACGGCAAGCGATATGGAGGAAGCCATGCGGAAGGTGTATCTGATCGCGGTGCTCGCCCTGGTGGTCGCGTGCGACACCGGCGGGGTCGGCGGCATCATCGCCATCGCGGGCGGAGCGGCAGCGACCCACGTCGTGTTTTCGGTGGCGCCCGCCGGCGCCGCTGCCAACGCGGTTATCACCCCGGCCGTGGTCGTCATCGCCGCGCAATCGAGCGGCGCCAGGGACACGACATTCCGGAGCATCATCACGGTCACGCTCGGCGGCTCGGGCAGCGGCACGCTCTCGGGGACGGCGTCGGTCGTCGCATCGGCCGGCGTGGCCACCTTCGGCGATCTGAAGGTCAGCGCGGCCGGCACCTACACCCTCACCGCCTCCTCGCCGCCGCTCGTCGGCGCCACCAGCTCGCCGTTCAGTATCACGCCGTGAGCGGAAGCAGTCGCTGACGCCGGCACCGCGTCTCTCCAAGTCCCGCTTCCTCGCGGGCCTCCAATGTCACAAGCTGCTGTGGTGGCAGGTGCACGAACCCCATGCCCCGGAGCTCCGGCCCAGCCCGGATCTCGAGGCGCGATTCGCGGCGGGCAAGCTCGTGGGCGAGCTGGCGCGCACCTACGTGCCGGGCGGCGAGCTGATCGGATTCCGCCACTACGAGGTCGAGCGCAAGCTCGAAGCCACGCAAGCAGCGCTCGCGAGCGGCGGCCCGGCCCTCTACGAGGCCTCGTTCGCGACCGAGGGCGCCTACGCCGTCGTAGACATCCTCGAGCGAGGAAGGCGCGAGGACACGTTCACGCTCATCGAGGTCAAGTCTTCGACCGACGTGAAGCCCGAGCACATCCCGGACGTCGGTATCCAGGCGCACGTGGCTCGCCGGAGCGGCATCGCGGTCGAGCGCGTCGAGGTGATGCACCTCAACCGCGCGTGCCGTTACCCCGATCTCTCAAACCTCTTCCTGCGCAAGGATGTGACGCCGCAGGTGGAGGGATTTCTGCCCGGCGTGGCGGACGAGATCGCGCGGCAGCAGGCCGACCTGGACGGACCCCTGCCCCACGTGCCGATCGGCGACCAGTGTTTCACGCCGTACGAATGTCCCTTCATGAAGCGATGCTGGCCGCAGTGGCCTGAGGACCACGTGAGCACGCTGTACGTGATGCGGCGGCGCGCACTCGAGCTCGAAGCCCAGGGATACCACACCCTGCACGATCTCCCCGGCGACTTGAAGCTGAGCGCCATCCAGGCCCGGCAGGTGCGCGCCGTGCAAGCGGGTGCGCTGGTCGTCGAGGACTCACTGACGGAAGCGCTCGCGCCGTTCGAGCGTTCGCTCGCCTTTCTCGATTTCGAAACGGTGAGCCCGGCGATCCCGGTGTGGAACGGATGCCGACCCTGGGACAAGGTCCCGGTGCAATTCAGCGTGCACGCGCAGCAGGCGTCCGGACGAGGCGGATACGAGCATCACGCATGGCTCTTCGACGGCCCGCCAGGAGCGGATCCGCGCCCCGAGCAGGCGGAGCGCCTCGTGGCGGCCTGTGCCGGAGCGGACGCGATCGTCGCCTACAATTCCTCCTTCGAGCGCGACTGCATCCGCTTGCTCGCCGACGGTGCGCCGGGCTTGGCGCGCGAGCTCGGCATGCTCGAGCTCAAGCTCGTCGATCTCCTGCCCGTCGTGCGGAACCACGTCTACCATCCCCAGTTCGCCGGCAGCTTCTCGCTCAAGAGCGTCCTGCCGGCCCTCGTACCCGACCTGTCATACGACGACCTCGCCGTCAAGGACGGCGCGACCGCGACCCTCGCGCTGTGGCGGTTGCTGTTCGAGCCCGAGTACTTCGCGCGGCGGGAGCGGGAGCGGCAGCGGCGCGCGCTGCTCGCGTACTGCGAGCGCGACAGTTGGGCGACAGTGAAGCTGCTCGATCGGCTGCGTGCGCTGGCGGGCCTGGCGCCGACGGCACCGGCGTTCCCGGTCGCCGACCTGGCACGGCAGAGGAGCCGTGCGGTGCAGCTCGATTTCGGTTTCTAGACTGAGGACCCGGCGCGCCTACTTCGTGCGCTCGAGGTAGTCGCCCGTGCGAGGGTCCACGCGAACCTTCTCCCCTTCGCTGACGAAGTCGGGCACCTGCACCGTGACCCCATTGGAAAGCTTGGCGGGCTTGGTACTCGCCGTCTTGGTGGCGCTCCGCATGACGGGCGAGGTTTCCACCACCTGCAGGTCGATCACCGACGGCAGCTCGATCGCGATCGGGCGGCCGTTCAGCCACTCGACCTTGATCACCATCTCGGGCTGAAGCCAGGGGCGGGCGTCGCCGGTGGTCTCGTCGTCGAGCGTGTGTTGCTCATAGGACTGGAGGTCCATGAGGTGCACGCCCGCCTGATCCTGGTAGAGCACCTGGAACTCCTTGGTATCGAGCCGGGCCTCGTCCACGAAGTCGGTGGCGGAGAGCCTGGTGTCGAACGTGTTCCCGGTGACGAGGTTGCGGAACCGCACCTGGACGAACGCGCGCAGGTTGCCGGGCGTCCGATGCGTGAACTCCATGACGCGGCACGGCTGTCCTTCGATCATCAGGACGTGGCCGCGGCGAATGTCGGTGGCCTTCATTCGGGCGGGAAGATAACCGGGCCGGGGCACCGGTCAACGGGCCCGCGCGCCGCGCGTATCCGCTTGACGCGCGCAGGCGGTCCGCGCATGGTTCGCGCCACCCTCCCCATTCCTTTCATTGTCGAGGATGTCGCCATGAGTAGCACCGCTGTGAAGCCGCTCGTTGTGCTCTGCGCCGCCACGCTCCTTGCCGCTGCGTCCCTCAGGGGTCAGGGAGGGGGCCGCCGCACGACCAAGTCGGCCGCGGTGACCGATCAGCGCCAGTCGGTCATCGTCGACGCGGCGGCGCGGGTTGCGCCCGCCGTCGTGAGCGTCAACGTTCTGCGACGGCAGCGGGAAATGCCGAACGACCCCTACTCGATGTTCTTCATGCCGCGGGGCTACGAGCGGAAGGTCGAGGGGTACGGATCCGGGTTCGTCATCTCGTCGGACGGCGTAGTCATCACGAATCAGCACGTCACGAGCGGCGCCGAGCAGATCGTGGTGACGACCCGCGAGGGCACCGACTACCCCGCCAAGGTGCTCGGCGAAGATCCGCTCACCGACATCGCGGTCCTCAAGATCGAGGGGACGGGCCTCCCCACCGCGCCGCTGGGGGCGAGCACCGACCTGGTGGTGGGCGAGTGGGTGGTGGCGATCGGCAACCCGTTCGCCTACCTGCTCGGCAACACGGAGCCCAGCGTGACCGCCGGCGTCGTGAGCGCCGTCGGACGCAACCTGCTCCCCTCGGGGGACCAGACCGGGGTCTACGTCGACATGATCCAGACCGACGCCTCGATCAACCCCGGGAATTCTGGGGGACCGCTGGTGGACGTCGACGGCCGGGTGGTCGGGGTGAATAGCTCGATCCTGACCCCGTCGGGCGGGTCAGTCGGAATCGGGTTCGCGATCCCCATCGAGCGGGCGGTTCGGGTGGCGAGCGAGCTGAAGCGATACGGGCACGTGCGGCGGCCCTGGGTGGGGCTGGATGTCGCGGGGACGGAGGATCTTCGGGACTGGAAGAAGTCGGGGGGGTTGCGCGTCTCGTCCGTGGCGCTGGGCGGCCCGGCCGCGCGGGCCGGGATGGCCGCCGGGGACGTTCTCCTCAACGTGCAGGAGCGTTCGATTCACACGTTTTTGGACTGGGAAGCCGTGATGCTGGACACAGGCCCGGGCGATACCGTGGTGGTAGCTTACCGCCGCGCCGAGCGGCGGCTGGTAGCCAGGCTGGCGGTTACGGACCTGCCAACCACGGTCGCCGAGAAGGTGTCGATCCTGGGCGGGCTGCAGGCAATCACAATCACCCCCGCGATCCGCCAGGAGCGCGGCATTCAGACCGAGCAGGGCGCGCTGATTTACCAGATCGGCGACGATGCGCAACAGGCGACCGGCCTCCGGCCCGGTGACGTGATCTTCCAGATCAACCGGCAGGCGGTGCGAAGCGCCGAAGACTTGAAGCGGCTGTTCGGCTCGTCCGGCGGCCAGCCCGTGACGGTGTGGCTCGAGCGCGGTGGCTCGGTGGGACGGACGACGTTCTACGTGCAATGATGCAGAAGCGCTGCACGTGGGCGGGCGACGATCCGCTGATGGTCGCCTATCACGATCGCGAATGGGGCGTCCCGGTCCACGACGACCGCAAACACTTCGAGTTCCTGGTGCTCGACGCTTTTCAGGCCGGCCTGTCCTGGGCGATCGTGTTGAAGAAGCGGGAGAACTTTCGGCGCGCGTTCGACGACTTCGACCCTGAGAAGATCGCGCGCTACCGCGCAACGCGGATCGCGCGGCTGCTCCGGGACGAGGGCATCATCCGGAACCGCCAGAAGGTCGAGGGAACGGTGCGAAATGCGCGCGCGTTCCTCCAGGTCCAGGAGCAACATGGCTCCTTCGACGCGTTCGTGTGGGACTTCGTGGACGGGAAGGTGCGGCGGAATGCCTGGAAGGCACGGGGGCAGATTCCCGCCCGCACGGCGGAATCGGACCGGTTGAGCGCGGCCCTGAAGGCGCGTGACTTCACCTTCGTGGGCTCGACGATCTGTTACGCGTACATGCAGGCGGCCGGCCTCGTGAACGATCACGTCGTGTCGTGCTTCCGGTACGCGGCCGTTCGCAAAGCCTGACGTCGAACCACGAGACGGAAGCGGTGTAGCAACGGTTCGTTACTTGCAGCGATTGTGTGCAGTGCGGTTGATGTGTCGCGGCAACGCAGCGCCCAAACGCGCGTGACGTAGCTCACGCAATTCCTGGCACGAGGGCCGACGAAGGCCCGGGGGTAGAGGGGACATGCTCAGCAAAGCCCAACTGACAAAGTCTGGCGCGGCGATCGCGCTCGTGCTCCTCGCCGTCGCCGGGTGCCGGCAGGGTCCGCCTGTCGGCAGCCAAGGGACTCCCGAGGAAGTCTCCAAGATGTCCACCGAGCGGGATCAGCTCCTCGCGGAGGTGGCAGAAAACGCGCGGATGATGAGCGAGATCGGAGCCGACCTCGCCCGCGTGCGCATCCCGAGCCGCGCGCTCAAGGTGTCGAGCGAGTCGCCGGTGCGCGCCCAGCGCGACAGCATCATTGCGCGCATCCACTACGTGACGACGCGCGTGAACGAAAGCGAGCGCAAGCTGAAGGAGAGCGAGGACCGGATCCACGCGCTGACGACGCTGTCCGACAGCCTGCGGTCGTCGCTCGAGGCTTCCGTGCAGAACTACGAGTCGGTCCTCGAGGCGCAGCGCGCCACGATTGCGGCGCTCACTGACCAGATCAATCAGCTCACGGCTGACAACGTCGCGCTCACGGACACCGTGACCCAGCTCAAGACGATCAACAACACGGTGTACTACGTGATCGGGACGCGCGACGAGCTGTTGAAGAAGGGGATCGTGGTGCAGGAGGGCGGCAGCCGGTTCCCTCTGATCTTTGCCAAGGTCGGGGTGACGGTGGTCCCCGCCCGCCAGCTCGACCCGGCGGCGTTCACGCCGATCAACAAGCGGGCCGTCACCGAGATCCCGCTCCCGAGCTCCGATCACGCCTACCGGATCGCCTCGCGCCAGGACCTGGACGGCCTGGTGACGGCCGCCGATGGCGGGAAGATCAACGGTACCTTGAAGATCGCGAACCCCGACAAGTTCTGGTCCACCTCGCGGTTCTTGATCCTGATCGAGAGCTGACCCAGCTGTCTCTGCACAGCCCCGCGCCGCCAGGCGACGCGGGGCTGTTCATTTTGTGCAACTTGACCGGCCCACGCCCGCGTTGCGACCTTGCGGCACCGGCAAACCACGATCGTCGCACCGTCCGCCAACCGAGAGGCCTGGTACTGGTACATGAAAGCCACACTCGCCGCATTGCTGGCCGTGCTGCCGCTGCTGGCGGCCGCCGGCTCCCGGAACGCCACGGCAGGCCGCTCGGACGAGTCGGTGTTCGTCAACGGCCTGAAGCCCGGCCAACACGAGTCGCTCCTCTACGTCTGGACGAGCGACCCCGATGCAAAGGACCCCGACTTCCTGAGCGTCATCGACGCGAACCCCGCATCGCCGACGTACGGCAAGGTGATTGCGACCGCGCCGACCACCGGATCCACTGGCAACGAGGCACACCACTTCGGCTACACCGCGGACGCCGACCGCATCTTCGCCGGGGGGCTCTTCACGAACCGCCTGTTCATCTATGACGTGAAGACCGACCCGCGGAAGCCGAAACTCATCACGACCGTGGCCGACCTCGCGGCCACCACCGGCTACTCGGGCCCGCACACGTTTTACGCGGTGCCCGGCGGCGTCATGATCGCGATGCTCGGCGGCAAGGATGGCGGCGCGCCTGGCGGGCTCGTCACCCTCGACAACGATGGCAAGTTCGTGAAGGCCCTGGCCGCGCCCGAGTACATGTATGACGTCGGCGTGAAGCGCGAGCTGAATCTCATGATCTCATCGAGCTGGGCGCATCCCCACAGCATCATCCACGGCATGGCCCCGATGAGCGAAGTCGGCGACGAGGTCGTCGCGTGGGATTTCGCGACGGGCAAAGTGCTGCAGGAAGCGCACCTGGACAAGGCGCCGCTCGAGATCCGCTGGCTGCATGCGGGCACCGCTCGCGGCGGGTTCGTCAACTGCGCGTTCGGCAACAGCGTGTGGCATTGGGAGGTGAAGGACGGCAAGCTGGACTTCGCCAAGGTGCTCCAGCTGCCGGACGGATCGATCCCGGCCGACATGCGGATTTCCTACGACGACAAGTTCCTGTTCGTGTCGTTGTTCGGCGCCGGCGCCGTCAATCAGTATGACATCTCGAATCCCGTGAAGCCGACCCTGGTCAGCACCGTGGCGGTGCCCCAAGCCCAAATGATGAAACTGACCCCGGACAACCAGCGGCTCTACATCAGCAACTCGCTCCTGTCCAACCTGGATGGCAAGGTGCCCTACCGGGTGCGACTGATCAACGTCGGCCCGAAGGGGATGGCACTCGATCCCAAGTTCGATGTGGATTTCGAGAATCTGCCCACCGGCCAGGCCCGCCCGCACGACATGCTGTTGAAATAGGGGTTCGGGGTTAGGGGCTGGGGCTTGGGGCCCAGCCCTAACCCCCAACCCCTAACCCCTAGCTGAACGCCCGCCGCTCGAACGCCCGCTCTCCCCACACCCAGAACGCTGCTGAAATGATCGTGAGCGCGAGCCACACGAAGCCGAGCGGCATGTGCGGGAGGCCAGGAGTGAGGGCGCCACGCATCCCTTCCGAGACGTAGACGAGCGGGTTGACGAGGACGGCGTACTTGAGGACCGGCACCGCGGCGAGACCCTGCCACGGGTAGTACGCGCAGCCGAAGAAGATCGTCGGCGCGACAATCACCGAAAACATCAAGCCGA
>Ga0335084_10001996_pt1 | contig 19428 bp, 22 predicted proteins | sample Lox_Sample_44_FD_206721 | JGI IMG/M metagenome (GOLD analysis project Ga0335084, IMG submission 206721) | Soil microbial communities from Loxahatchee National Wildlife Refuge, Florida, United States - Lox_Sample_4.4 | ecosystem: Environmental > Terrestrial > Soil > Wetlands | place: USA...
CCGCGCTGGGACAACTCCATGAAGAGACTTCCGCTGAACTCCATCGCGTTCCGCGAAACACCGATCATGGCGATTCGCTTTTGGGCCAGAAAATCCTCAATGGTTTCAAGCGAACTCTGAACCTTCATGGTCTTCTCCCTCTTGCCCACATTATTCTCATTCCAGCCGCGTGGACAGGTCTGTGACGTATAACCCGGCCGCAAGGATCGCGTACCAACCCGTTCTCGTTGAGTCTTCGCGGTCTAAGATGCGATTGGATCGAAACGACCCCGTACAATGTCCTTCATGCTTGTGCTTGCCTCTGCCTCGCCGCGCCGTCAAGAACTGCTCCGCGCCGCCGGCATCACCTTTGAAGTTCAGCCCGCGCACATTGCGGAGGATCCACTGCCCGGCGAAGTCGCTCAGGCCTGTGCTGAACGTTTGGCTCGTGAAAAAGCTCTATCCATCGCCCAGACTCGCCGGCACGATCCTGTGCTCGGCGCTGACACAGTCGTCGTCATTGACGACAAGATATTGGGCAAGCCCGCCGACCCCGCCGATGCGGCGCGTATGCTTCGACTGCTCTCGGGACGTACTCACCAGGTGATTAGCGGCGTCTGTTTAGCGGTGGGCGGCAAATGCGCGGTGGCAAGTGAGACCACGTCGGTTACGATGTCGGAGATTTTAGACATAGAGATTGCGGATTACATTGCAACGGGTGAACCAATGGACAAGGCCGGCGCCTATGCCATCCAGGGCATCGCCTCCCGTTGGATCCCGCGCATTGAAGGCGACTACAGCAACGTTGTCGGGCTTCCCGTAGCCCTCGTTCGGGGGATGCTGAAAGACGCTGGCTTATGAAACCAGGCACAACGCCTCGCCGCACAGACATGGCAAGCGGGGCATCTGGTGGTGAGAGGCAAGGTGGCAACCCCTCCAGTGGTATTATGCTGCCTCGTCATCTCCAACCCTTTGGAGCGTCCCATGAACAACTTGTTTCAGGCCGCTGCCGTTGTTGAAATCGTCGGGCGCATCGACAGGTTGCAACCAACATCTCAGCGCCAGTGGGGCAAGATGGACGTTGCGCAAATGATGGCGCATTGCGCAGCGACGCTGGACATGGCGAGTGGCCGTTTGAATCGCCCGCGCGTTCTGATTGGACGCATTCTCGGTCCATTTGTCAGGCCCATGTTCAGTAACGAGAAGCCGTTCTCACGGAACAGCCCCACCGACGAAAAACTGAAGATCTCAGATCAGCGCGACTTTGCCCGCGAACAAAAGCAACTCAAGGACCGCGTTCGCGGGTTCAATGCTGGGGGCGAGACTCAATGTACGCGTCATCCCCATCCCTTCTTCGGATCCCTCACGCCGCAGGAATGGGCAACCGGGATGTATAAGCATCTGGATCACCACCTCCGCCAGTTTGGCGCGTAGTTTCCATCATGCCCAGCGTCACTTACCTCGAAGCCATCCGCCAGGGTATCTGGGAGGAGATGGAGCGCGATCCGGCTGTCTTTTGCCTTGGTGAAGACATCGGCATTTACGGGGGAGCGTTCAAGGTCACGGACGGATTCATCGATCGCTTCGGCCGCAAGCGCGTGATTGACACGCCAATTGCCGAGTCAGCAATCGTCGGCGCGGCCTTCGGCGCTTCGTTGACCGGCCTCAGGCCCGTAGCCGAGTTTCAGTTCATGGACTTCATCGGTTGCGCCTTCAATCAGATCGTCAACATGGTGGCCAAGGCGCACTATCGCTGGGGTGCGCCCGCGCCACTGGTCATACGGGGTCCGAGCGGGGGCAATGTTCACGGCGGCCCATTTCATTCGCAGAATCCCGAGATGTGGTTTGTACATGCGCCGGGACTCAAGGTGGTGTGTCCAGCGACGGCCTACGACGCCAAGGGTCTCATGAAAGCCGCGATCCGAGATAACAATCCGGTCATTTTTTTCGAGCACAAGTATCTCTACCGGCGCATCAAGGAGGAGATCCCCGCCGGCGAGTACACCGTTCCTCTCGGGAAGGCGCGCATCGCCCGCGAAGGCCGCCACATGAGCGTGATTACCTACGCCGCCATGGTGCACACAGCGCTTGAAGCCGCCGCCGTCCTCAGTAAAGAGGGTATCGACATCGAGATCCTCGATTTGCGAACGGTCTTGCCGCTGGATCGCGAAGCCATCGCCACGACTGTGAAGAAAACGAACAGAATCATCGTCCTTCATGAACATTCGCGCACCGGCGGCCTCGCGGGTGAGATATCCGCCATCATCAATGAAGAAGCATTTGACGACCTCGACGGTCCCATCGTTCGGCTTGCATCGCTCGACACGCCAGTCCCGTTTTCTCCGCCACAAGAGGAATACTTCCTCCCCAAGGTCAGCGATCTGGTCCGTGAAGCTCGCCGCCTGCATGCGTACTGAAGTCCAGGGAATTTGTGAACAACTCTTCCGAGCCGCGTTTCTGCATCGCCTGGAAACGCCCGTTTCTCGCCAGTTCTGGATATACTGAAGGCGTTTTTCCAAGAGGAGCAGCATGCGTCGATTCGCCCTTGCGGTCGTGATCACACTTCTCATTCTGGCGATTGGTGGGCTTGGACTCGCCCTCCTGGGCTTTCTTCCGACTAATGCCAGTTCGGTTCCGCCGCGACTGGAGCGTCACATCGCTATGAGCGCTTTGGATGCCTCCATAGAGCGCCATGCCCCGCGAGTAAACAGCCCTGTGCCTCCGACCGACGAGAACTTGATCGAGGGTATGAAGATTTACACTATGAACTGCGCTCTTTGCCACGGTGGGCTCGACCAGAAACCGGTCCAACTTGGCAGGTCGTTTTATCCCCCGGCGCCCAATCTGATCACCCATCCGCTCGACGATCCGGAGTGGCATGTCTTTTATGCCATTCGTACTGGCGTTCGCTACACCGGCATGCCCTCGTGGGAGAAGGTACTGTCGGAAACCGACGAATGGAAAGTGACCGCATTCCTCACACGTGTAGAGAAGCTGCCGCCTGCGGTGCAGGATTACTGGAAGAAGTCCGTCGGTGTCGCGCCCCCAGCCGAAAGCGCTGAGCCGCACGAACACTGAGGATCTGGTGAAGGCCGGGGCAAACCTTCCTTGCTACGTCCCCGGATAAGTGAAGCTCACCGTGAGCACGGTCTGAATGGCGGCCGGATGTCCGTCCACCTTATAGGGATTGAATCGCCACTGCTTTACCGCGGCGATTGCGGTCCGGCCGAGTAGAAAATAGCCGCGCACTAGTTTGACGTCCTGTACGTCGCCGTCGCGTCCGATGACCGCCTGCAATACAACCGGCCCATGCAGCTTCTGCGCCAATGCCTCGGGCGGATACACCGGATCGGTCGCCTGTACCAGCAGTGCCCGAGCCGCCTCTTCGCTTAGCGAAACCGGCTCGCTTACCTGAGACAACGGGCGGAGCGGCGGCGGTGCCGAGACTGGCATCATTTGGGAAGGATTCACCGTCGCCACCACCACCGGGCCTGAGATTGGCGCTGAGGTGAGCAGACTGTCGGGAACTCGAGGGCGCTCGGCCTTTGGCGGCGGCGGAGTTTTTTGAAATTCCGGGGATGGTAGTGGCAGATCTGTCGTTTTTGGCGCGGGCTTAGGGATGTCCGGCAGTACCACTTCACCGGAAACGACTTCGACTTCCGGCACTTTGGCGGGCGCGGGCGCGACAGACGGGCGGGAATAGTATGCGTCCTGCTGCGCGTCCGCTGCCGGATTCATCGACTGCGCGTGGTTCATGTAGAACAGTGAGGCGAGGGAATCTTTCAAGACGTGTAAACGGCCTTCCCGCGTGTGTATGAGGTAGTTGAACGCAGCCCGCTCTCGCCAGAAACAGAACCCTGTGAGCCCTGCGAGCAGAACTACGCCAATGACCGGCAGGCGCTTTCGGAACCCACCCTTGGCCGGTTTGTCCCGGTACGTGCTCTCCTCGTCGTCAATTGCCCCACGCGAGGGGGCATCGGCCTTCTCATCTGCCGCTTCCGGCGCCGGAGTATAGGTTCCCTCAGCCGACTCCGGGAGTTCGGCAGCCAGAGAGACCAGATTTGGATCCTCTGGTTCCGCGGCTGCATTCTGTGCGTGCGGGTGCTCCGGCGATGTGTTGACATCCATGTCGAACGCGGCGAACTGCACTTGCATCTGTTGCCGCGCCTTGCCGAGCACCGACCTGGCTTCATCGTCAGAGATGGGGCGATAGATGAGGAAGTCGATGCGGTTTTCGCGGACTTGCTCCTGGGGCGGTTCACCGTCTACCACAGCCACTGCGATGGCATTACGATTGGTCTGCGATTCGCGAGCCCGGGTCAGGAGAAATCTCGCTTCGGGCTGATCCGACCAGTCAACGATGATGCAGGGGAAGGGCTGCTTGGTGCCCTTGTCCAGGGCGCCGAAAATGTCCGCGCAGATTTCTGGCCGAATGCCCGTTTCTCCCAGCACATTCGTCAGAGAAGCGGCTGTCTCGGGATTCTTGGAGAACAGCAGCGCGCGGAAAGCCATTAGGGCTTCAGCATAACTTGATTCGTTTCCGGACGGCAGGTAACCGGCGTGCTGTTGGAAGCTATCGTTGGACAGCCCTGTAAGTGAGGATGGACTTGTACTTACGGGCAGGTGACTTTAGTAACCGGCCTCAATTCCCAGGGTCGGCGCTCGCTAGCTAGCGAAGGCGAAGGGTGGGATGAGATACCTCACGTCCGACTTTCAGGAAGTTTAGACTCGTGGCCCGAACGCTCTGTCACCGGAGCTATTGTTGAAAGACCACCGGAGGTCCGCTGACCCGCTTCCCCTTGAGGGCGACGGTTACCTCGACGCGGTCGGCGATCTTTATGAAGGGAATGCCCTTATTCATCCCGTAGTCCTTACGGTCGAAGGCCATTGTCCCTTTGACAGAGCCGGAGCCTGTCCCCTTGCCGGAAAGCGTTAGCGATAGCGTCTCAGGTTTGGAAACCCCGCGTATCGTGAAATCGCCCTGGACCTCAAAGGTTTCGGGGCCGGTCTGTACAATCTTCTTTGACAGAAATGTGATCAGAGGATTCTGTTCGACGTCGAAAAAATCTTTGCCCTTCAGCTTACCGTTCTTCATGCCGCTTCCGGTATCCACGGTGGCTGCCTGAATCTTGATGTCCAAAACGCCCGTCGTGACATCGGGAGACGTAAATGTCAGCGTGGCGTCCCACTTGTCAAAATTACCGACTAGAGCCACAGACGCCTTCACGTAGAACTTGATCGAGCTCTCTTCCGGCGTAATCTCGAAAACGGGAACCTGGGCTCGACATGCTGACGGGAGGATGGCGGACACTACGAGGCAGAGAATAGCTAATCGCATGCTGAGGAGTGTGCTTCCTTGCCCGCTTCATTGTCAAATACAGTGTTCAGCGGACCTCGCGGGAGATGGGTTGACGTACAAGGCTCGTTAGATCTCCGTCCACTCCCCAGACATTTCGTGGCGGAGCTTCTCCCCGTCGAAGCGAAGTTTCATCGAGTCGCGCAGCATCTTCTGTTGGTCCTGCAAACAGCGAGTCTTCAACTGCAGCTTTTCCATCGCCGGTCCGATACGCGCCATTTCATTTCCGGCGAGACTCATTATGTCATCCACGGCCACCGTAATATCGGGAACGTCGAAGCTGTCTTCCATCAAACGGCCGGAGTCTTTCTTGTCCGGGAGCGTAAGCGTCAGGCTCTGCTCCTTCTTGTCGCGCACTACGGTGATCGAGGAAGCGCCACCCGAAGCCGACCGCAGCGCATGCGTAAAGTCCGATGTGTCGTGCACCACCTGGTCGTTCACCTTGACGATCACGTCGCCCGCCCGGAAGCCCGATTTCTCGGCCCGGCTGCCTTTCTCGACCGAGCGAATGAGAACGCCTTTCCCGTTCTTGACTCCAAAGAAATCGCCGAGCTGCGGAGTAATGTTCTCCACCATCAGGCCGCTGCGCATCGAGGAGTGAGCCACGACGATCGAAACCGGAATATCCATGTCGGGGATCGGCGGTATGGGCGGGATCTGGATGTTCATGTCTCCCGGATTCACCCATGTGTTCCGCTTGCTTCGGCTTGCCAGCTGTGCTTTCAGCGTGAGAGCTTGGCCGTCGCGGCTAATGCCAAGCGTGATTACACGGCCAGCCGGGGTTTCGCGGATCATGCGCCGTAATTGAGCTGCGCTTTCCACCGGCACAGCATTCAACGTCAGAATCACGTCATGTTCCTTCAGACCGGCTTTGCCGGCGGGGGCATCTTGGTCCACCATGGTGACTTCCGCGCCCTGTTCTTCCTTCAGCTTCAACGCGGATAAACGTTCCGAGGTCACGTCGGCGATATCAACCCCGAGATAGGCAGAGCCGCTGCCCCCCTCGTCTCCGCCATAACTCCACGCCCAAGTGTCGCCAGCGTTCTCATAATTCACTTCTGCGGCTTGCGCGCTCACTGCCAGCGATATCCCGACCAGGCAAAACAGAATGCGATACAGCATGGGGTTCCCCCTGAATGTGAACTCTGAACTTGGTTCCACGGGCCGCCACTGGCAACTCGTGCCCATCGATATCGAAACGAACTGTCGCCTTCGCCCGCTAGTGGACGCGGCGGAAGATGATGTTTCCTGTGCTGGTCCGGACTTTCAGTACTGGACCGCCTCCGTTCAGTGAGCCCTCGGCCGTCACGGTTTTGGGCCCCCATTGCCCGCCTTCGACGTTAACGTGAATGTCTGGGAAATCACTGGCCTGGATGGTGTGCCCGTTCGCCACTTCGATGGCCGCGCGAATGGAAATCGACAGATCGCCTGTCAGGTACACCGTGATGTCCCCGGTCCCCGATTCGAGGGACGAGTCGGCGCGCTGGCTGGTGGACGACAAAAACTTGGCTACGATCCCCCCAGCCCCGGTTTCGGCCCGCGCCGAAGTAACTCCATTGAGATCGATACTACCGGCTCCGGTTTCGGCTCGAACCGGTCCCTTCGCAGAAACCAGACGGATGCTGCCACCTCCGGTTTCGATTTCCACCGGTCCGTCAATGTCGCCCAGATCAATACCGCCTCCTCCGGTCGACACGCGAACGGTGCCACTGCACTTCTCGACGCGAATCGGTCCACCGCCGGTCTCGATCACAGCACCCTGACCGCCCGACTGGACAGTCACAGTTCCACCGCCACTTTCCGCATTGATCTTGCCCTTCGCGTTGGCGATCCTGATGTTGCCTCCGCCCGTCTGCAGCGCGACATCGCCTCCGATCGTGCCGACATCGATGGCCCCACCGCCAGTTTCGGCGGAGAGAGCCCCTCCGATGTCATCGACGCGAACCGCGCCAGCTCCGCTCTCAATCTCGGCTCGACCGGCAATTCCGGCGGCGCTGACGCTGCCACAGTCAGTTTCGACTTTGGCCAGTTCCAGATTGCGCGGAACGTTGATGACAAAATCTCCTGAGATTTTGCGGTTCCGCCGGCCCTGCCAGTCGGCCGTGATCCATGCCGTATCGCCCTTAACATAAGTGCTGACTTTAAAGGACTCAAAATCACGGCGAGCCTGTTCCTCGGATGAGGTGTAGGCACGGCGATGAATCGTATAGCTGATGCCCGATTGCGAGCCGCCCTGGACCCGAACCGAACCGACCTCAACTTTCACGCGGAGATTCTTTGCCGTTCCCAGATCTCCGCTCATTTCCTGCACCCAACTGCTTCCGTCACGATAGACGCGGGATTCCTGGCCCGCCGCCAGCGAAACCAACGCCGCTAAAACCACTCCGACGCCAGCGAATTTGAAAATTGTCTTCAACTCAACTCCTCCTCATGGCCCTTGGTCATTGGTCGTCAGCGGATGCAAAATGCCAACAACCGGCGACTAGCGACCGACGACCATTAATCCATCTCCGGCGTTTGCGCCAGCATGTTGCGGGCCTGCTCGCGAATGGAAGCGTTCTGATCCGAAGCAGCCAGTTTCGTCAGCACCGCGCGCACAGTGCTATCGGCCTTCAAGGGTTCCACCAGCCGCAGCGCCTGCACCCGCACCCCAAGATTCGAATCGTTGATCAACGCCTGCAACACCGCGTTGCGAACGCGGGTGTCCTGCATTACAAAACCACTCAGCCCTTCAATTGCTTTCAAACGCACGCCTGGATTGGTGTCGTTCTGCAACGAGTACATCAGTACTTCCTGGATGTGGGTATTGTTTGGTGCCTGGGTCAGCAGATCGACCGAGTCCAGCCGCACGCCCGAATTGAAGTTGTTCCGGGCGGCGAAGAGCAGTAACTGCTGAATGCGCGCGTCGCTCAGCGAGCCCTTTTCTTCTCTCGTAGAAACTGTGTCGTACTTGATGTTGACTTCGTTCGTGCCTGGTTCCTGTGTGATGGAGCGAATGCCAGTCACGGCCGAAGCCTCGACCGGAGGGGTGCCTTGATCTTGTCTTGCGGTATCAATGATCGGAGTACGTCCAGCGAGATAGTTGTATGTCGCCCCGATGCCGCCGCCAAACCCCACCATGAAAATCACCACAGCGAGCGCGGGAGACATGCGCAGTTGCCGCATCCAGTTGGCGGGCTCGAAGACCAATCGCTGCCAGAAGCCGCCTTGCTCGGCTGTTTCAAGGGCTTCCTGCAGCCGCATGCGCGAGGCGGTCAGAAGATTCGGATGCGGCTCCTCGACCGGGAATTGCGAAAGCGTCGTATGGAAGTTGCGCGCCGCCTTCAGTTCGGCAGCGCAATCCGCACATCGCGCCAGGTGTTGTTCCAGTTCGTAACGAGCATCGTCTTCGAGCTCGTTGTAGACATAGAACAGAACGTTCGATTTAACCCATTCACATTTCATTGCCGTACTCCTATCGCATCTCCGCCAGCGCGCTGCGCAGTTTTTGCGTCGCGCGGAATAACGTGTTCTTTGCCGTTTCTTCGGTCGTGTTCAGCATCTCGCCGACCGTACGCAATCTCAGCCCGTGATAGTGCTTCAACTCAAAAACCATGCGTTCCCGGGGCGTCAGGCGCGAAAGCGCCGCACCAATCTTTTTCCCCAATTCCCGCCGCATCAGGTCGCGTTCCGGGTTTGCCCCGGCACGACCGTCGGCTACCTGTTCCAGCAGGCTGTACTCTTCGCCCGACTGATCCACCGCAACGGGTGCATCTTCCTTGCGCACGTTCTTTTTGCGCAGATGATCCAGGCAGAGATTGGTGACGATCCGGTAGATCCAGGTGTAGAACGAACACTCGAAGCGGAAACTTCCCAGGTTCTTATAGGCCTTGAGGAACGCTTCCTGATAAATGTCCTGAGCGTCTGTTTCCGATCCCGTCAGGTGAAAAGCCAGGCGCAAGACCGACTGATCGTAGTGGCGCACCAGCACCTCGAAGGCGGCGCGGTTGCCACGCTGCGCTTCGCGGATCAAAGTCGTGTCGTCGATGCGGCTTCCCTGTGCTGCCACGGAGCCCCTCACGGCGGGGTTCTGGGTACCGCTCGGTCCCGGAACGCTGAAATCTGATTTCTCCGAGACCCTGTTGCCCTGCTCTTCCCGTCGGGGACGGGAAAACTCGCCAACCGGAACTGTTACCACGTAAGAATCGGCCGGCATTGTGTCTCTATCCCTCTACAAGTCAACCAACCTTCGCCTTGCCAGAGAGATAGACGGGGCAACCCCCCGAACGTTAGCCGATTATATAGAGAGTTGGCCCTTCATTTGCTTAACAGTTTCGCCCTGTCTTCCCTTGCTCGAATCTCAATCGCATCTCCAGATGTAGTCCGAACCCTCGCAGATTCATGGACTAGGAGGCACCATCACAGGTCACCCCGATGCTATTCTCCGAAAGCCGTACAATAGGAAATTGGCCGGGGGAAGTGTAGCTGGCCCAGAGGATTCATGTACGAAGTCACCGTCGAAGATAGTTTTGCCGCCGGGCACTACCTGCGGAATTACAAAGGCAAATGCGAGAATCCGCACGGCCACAACTACAAAGTTCGCGTCACCCTCGCCGGAGCTGAACTTGACAGAGCCGGCCTCCTGCTCGATTTCAAGGACTTGAAGGATGTGATGAAGCACGTGATCGATCGTCTCGATCATCAGATGATCAACGAACTGGAGCCTTTCACCGTACTCAATCCATCCGCCGAGAACATGGCCAAGTATTTTTACGACGAGACCAACACTCGCTTGCGCAACATTACCAACGGCCGCGTGCGGGTGAAGGACGTCACGATCTTTGAGACGGACACAACCACGGCCCGTTACTCGGAGTAGCAGTTGCCGGTTGCCAGACAGGCTGACGCAATGATTCTGGCCACTGATCACTGAGCACCGGCCACTGATTCCATGCAGGTCACCGAAATCTACAAGTCGCTGCAGGGCGAGTCCACCTACGCGGGCCTTGCTTGCGTTTTCGTGCGCCTGACCGGGTGCAACTTGCGCTGCTCCTGGTGCGACAGCGAATTCAGTTTCTACGGCGGTCGCAAGATGACCGTCGACGAAGTACTGGCTGAAGTCTCGCGTCTCAGTCCGCGCGGGGCGGGCATTCCCGACCGATCCGGCAGCCTGGTCGAAATCACCGGCGGTGAACCGATGTTGCAGGAACGCGAGGTCATCCCGCTGATGGAGCGTCTTCTCGATGCCGGCTGCACAGTGCTGCTCGAAACCAGCGGCGAACGTCTGCTCAGTCGTGTCCCAAAGGCAGTGATCAAAATCGTTGACGTAAAGTGTCCGAATTCCGGCGAGCCCGGCACTTTCGCGCCAGAGAACCTGATGGCACTTGAGCCGCACGATGAGATCAAATTCGTCCTGAGCGATCGAAGCGATTACGAGTTCGCTCGCGACTTCGTCTCACGCCACCAGTTGGCCGGGCGCGTGCACGCCATTCTTTTCTCGCCTGCCTTCAAAAAGGACGCCTCCGGTACGCGTGACACATCGCATTGCCTGCTCGATCCCGAACAACTCGCTCAATGGATCTTGGCCGACGATTTTCCTGCCCGCCTCAGCCTGCAGATTCACAAGCTGATCTGGAATCCCGCCGCCAAAGGGGTGTGAGGTTGAAACATAGAGTGATTGAGTGATTGAATCAGTGAGTGATTGACTCAATGACTCAATGACCCAATCGCTCAACCGCCGGGCCGTCGTTCTCCTCAGCGGCGGCATGGACTCGTGCGTCTGCGCGGCCCTTGCGGCCCGCGATCATAGCCCAGCTGCCGTGCATGTGAGCTACGGACAGCGTACTGAAGAACGCGAACGCCGCGCCTTCCATGCGATTTGCGACCGGCTGGGAATCCGCGACCGTCTGCTCGTACGTAATGAAGCGCTCCGTGCCATTGGAGGCTCGGCTTTGACCGATGCCGGCATCGCGGTCCCCGAATCCCACACTCTCGGAACGGGTATCCCCGTGACTTATGTGCCGTTTCGCAATGCGCATTTCCTGGCCGTTGCCGTCAGTTGGGCCGAAGTCCTTGGCGCGCAAGCCGTTTACATCGGAGCCGTGGAGCCAGACAGCTCCGGTTATCCCGATTGCCGGCCCGCTTACTACCATGCTTTCAACGAGGTAGTGAAAGCCGGCACCCGGGAAGGCACCATCAAAATCGTCACTCCGCTGATCGCCATGCGCAAGTCCGAGATTGTGACGGTTGGCCTTGAAATCGGCGCCCCCTTCGATTTAACGTGGTCTTGCTATCAGAGAGAAGATCGCGCCTGCGGCGTCTGCGATAGCTGCATGCTGCGCCTGCGCGCCTTTCGCGAGGTCGGATCGGTTGACCCCATCCCCTACGCGGAGGCGGCGAAACCGGCGTAAGACTTCCGCTTCTCTGCGGCCAAACCGGGGAAGCACCCCCGTTTTTGGCCGTTGAAAAGCGGAATTTTGAATCGCGGTTCAGTGCCGGGAGGCCCCTATCATGAAGCGTAGTTTCATTTATTTATTTGTGTTCGTGCTTTTTGTTGGTATCAGTGCTCCTCTGTTTTCACAAGTCAGCGGCAGCGTCAAGGGCGTCTGCATCGACACGGAAGGTAAGCCAATTACCGGTGCCGTCGTCGAGTGGTATTCCAAAGAAACGGGACACAAGTATTCGCTCAAGACCAACAACAAAGGGGAATACTTCTCGCTCGGTATTAGTCCAGGCAAGTATGAGGTCAAGCTGCTCAAGGATGGAAAAGAACTTTACACACTCCACGGCGTGTCGGTGGGTCTCGATGAAGCAACGGCCGATTTCGATCTGAAGAAAGAGCAGGCACAACAAGCCAAAGGCGTGGGCATGACCGCCGAGCAAGCCAAACAGGTGAAGGAAGCCCAGGAAAAGGCCGCCAAAGAAACGAATACCGTGAAGGCGCTCAACGATAAACTCCTGGCCGCCAAGGCAGCGTCTGACGCTGGCGATTTCGAGACGGCGATCGCAACCCTCACCGAAGCCAACCAGATGGATGGCACGCGCGACCTGATCTGGTTCAAGCTCGGCGATGCCTATCGCATGTCTGCCACAAAGCAGACCGACAAGGACGAAAAACAGAAGCGCTATGAGTCGGCCGCAGGTGCGTATCAGAAGGCGGTTGAACTGAAACAGGCCAGCGACCAGAAGGATCCCGACGCCAACATCAAGATCGCGGCGTACTACAACAATCTCGCCGATGTCTACTCGAGGTCCGGCAAAGTGGACGACGCGATTAAGGCTTATCAGCAGGCCGCCACCCTGGATCCCACACATGTGGCGCAGTACATGTTCAACCAAGGGGCAGTCCTTACCAACGCGGGCCGTGTGGACGATGCCATTGTGGCGTTCGACAAGGTCATCGCCGCCGACCCGAGTCGTGCCGACGCCTACTACTGGAAGGGCGTCAATATGATCGGCAAGGCAACCTTGAAAGGCGACAAGATGATCGCTCCCGAAGGGACAGCGGAGGCTTTTCAGAAGTACCTCGAACTACAGCCCACCGGCAATTTCGCGCAGCCAGCCAAGGACATGCTGGCTTCGATTGGTGCAACCGTAGAGACCGGCTTCGGCAGTAAGAAGAAGCCCACCCCGAAAAAATAACGCCTGCGTTTCCGAATCGAAGCGGCACCTGAGGCGCGGCATATGCCGCGCCTTTTCTTTCTCCCGGCTCAGGCTGGATTCATCTACCGCTCTCTAACTGCTGACGTATATGGAGTTACCTTCGTTACCGTGGTCTATGACCTACTTGAACTACCCCTCCATCGCATCGTCGCGTTACAGTAAATTCATACATTTCCCCGGTTTTGGCGCGACTCTCCCTCGCTCGTGGCAAGTGTAGTGGCAACATTCTGACGATTGGGAGCGTATTGCAATGGCTGCTCCGGGGAATTCCCCGATTGCGATTGCCTTTGACGGCATTGAAACTGGCTCGGGAACAATTCCCACTCCGGTCTTGCTGGCCGGCATGCTGCGCGCATCGGACAAAGTCAGCGATCTGATTTTTTCCCCCGGCCGTCCGCCTCAAGTCGAAATCCATGGACAGCTCACCGCAGTCGAAATCTCCGGAGTCAAGCAATTAACGGCAGACGACACGCGCCGCATCGCCGCCGATTTGATCGGCACCAACAAGCAGGCGATTAACACTCTCCGCGAGCAAGGTTCCTGCGACGTTTCGTATGGACTTCCCGGAATGGCCCGCTTCCGCGTCAATGTCTTCATCCAGCGCGGAAGTTGCGCCGTCGTTATGCGCGTAATCCCCACCGCCATCCCCAGCTTTGCTTCTTTGCGGTTGCCCCCGCAATTGGAGGGTGTTACGCAAGTGCGGAATGGCATCGTCCTCGTCACCGGCGGCAGCGGTTCGGGCAAGTCATCCACTCTTGCCGCCTTGCTCGATCGCATCAATAGCGACCACTGCTATCACATCTTGACCGTCGAAGACCCGATCGAATTTCTGCACAACCACAAGAAATCCACGGTGCACCAGCGCGAGTTGCATAGCGACGCGCCCAGTTTCGCCCTGGCGTTGCGCGCGGCCCTGCGTCAGGCGCCGCGCGTCATCATGGTGGGAGAAGTCCGCGACCGCGAAACCATGGAGATTCTCCTCGAAGCCGCCGAAAACGGACACCTAGTCCTTTCCAGCATGAACACCGTGGACGCCTCGAAAACTGTCGAGCGCATTGTGGCCACATTCCCGGCCAACGACCAGCAGGCAGTTCGCGACCGCTTAGCGAAAACCTTCCGCTACATCATTGCCCAGCGCCTGATCGCCCGTTCTGATGGCGCCGGGCGCATGGCGGTTTTCGAAATCCTGAAATCGAACTCCCGCACACGCGATTGCATCGAACAAGGCGAGCGCCCGGGTCGCACCTTGCTGGACGCCATCAAGGCCAGCGAGAGCGAAGGCATGCAGCACTTCGACGCCGAGATCGCCAAGCTCGTTCGCTCCGGATTCGTCGATCTCGAGACCGGCCTCTGCTTCGCCAGCAACGCCACGGTTCTTGGACAAGAACTGGCCCGGAACTAACCCCGAAACCAGCTTAGAGAAATAGCGCGGTGGCCACCTTGCGCATGGATCTGCCGCGGTATCATCGCAGGATGTCTCGATCCTTGGCCCCGATCCTGACCCTCGAAGAAGCTCGCCGCGTCGTCGAGAAACAGGCTTCTACCGTCCGCGCGAAGGGAGCCGAGAATGTAGCTCTTCTCGCGGGGCAGGGACGAGTGCTGGCGGAGCCGATTTTTGCCGATCGCGACCTTCCTCCGTTTTCGCGCGCAACCCGCGATGGGTATGCCCTTCGCGCTGCGGACGTGGCGCAAATCCCGGCCCAACTCGAACTGATCGGCGAACTGAAAGCGGGCGATTCACCCGACCCTCGTCGACACAGCATCACTCGCGGTCAGGCCGTGTCGATCATGACCGGGGCAGCGCTGCCGCCCGGCGCTGATGCCACCGTAATGGTCGAGCACACAACTCTCTCAGGGATGCTCGTGGAAGTAAGACGCAGCGTGGCGGCTGGCGAGAACCTTGTGCCCCGCGGCGCCGAGGCACGCGCCGGCCAACTCCTCTTGGATTGCGGGGCTCGCCTCGACCACGCTGCCATCGCGCTCGCCGCTTCCGTCGGGAAGAGCCACCTGCAGGTCTACCGCAGGCCACGCATCGCGCTGCTGGCCACGGGCGACGAAGTCGTCGACGTCGATGCAAGTCCAGGGCCAGCGCAAATTCGCAACTCGAACACTTACTCGCTGGCTGCACAGGTCAAAGACGCCGGAGCGGAGCCGGTGTTGCTCCCCATCGCGCCCGATGAGCCGGACAGGCTCCGCGCACTGATCGCCGAGGGCCTTGACTGTGACCTGCTCCTGCTTTCCGGCGGCGTCTCTGCGGGCAAGTACGACCTCGTCGAAAACGTGCTAAACGGCCTCAATGCCAATTTCCATTTCACCGGTGCTCACATTCAGCCCGGCAAACCGATCGTTTTCGGCTCGTGCGAAGCACCCGGTGCGAGCGCCCCTTCGGCAGGCTCAGGGCAGGCTTTCGCCCGCGAAAGCACTCCGCGCAAATACTTCTTTGGCCTGCCTGGCAACCCCGTCTCGACCATGGTCACTTTCGAACTCTTTGTGCGGCCGCTGCTCGAAGCACTATCCGGAATGAAACCGCGCCCGCTGATCTTTGTGAATGCCCGATTGAAATCCGAAATCCGTACCAAAACCGGACTGAAGCGTTTTCTGCCAGCCGTGCTCATGGGCGAATTCGAGCATGCCCAAGTCGAACTCGTTCGCTGGTATGGTTCTGGTGACATCGCAGCCCTCGCGCATGCCAACTGCTACCTCGTCATTCCGCCCGATTGCGAGACGATCAGCGCCGGAGAGTGGGTCTCGCTCCTGTTGCGATAGGCCCCGCTTCTTGCTTCCGATTTTGCGCTTATCTATGTGAGACTTGTCTGAGAACTGAGAACTGAGAACTGATGCCACGACTCTCCCACTACGGTCCCGATGGTCGCGCCCGCATGGTCGACGTTTCAGCAAAGTCGAAAACGGTGCGTGAAGCCGAAGCCAGCGCCTTCGTCCGCATGAAACCGGCCGTCCTTCGCGCCCTACCCAAGAATCCCAAAGGAGATCCGCTGGAAGTCGCGCGCCTTGCGGGCATCATGGCGGCCAAACGCACTGCGGAACTGATCCCAATGTGCCACCCCCTGCCGCTCTCGCACATTGCTGTCACCCTGCGCGTGTGCGAGAATGGCGTCGCGATCGCTTCGGAAGTGAAAACCAGCGCTGAAACGGGAGTCGAAATGGAAGCACTGGTCGCCGCGAGTGTAGCTGCCCTTACGATCTACGACATGTGCAAGGTGCTCGACAAGGGCATCGAGATTCGCGAGATCGCGCTGGAACGCAAATCCGGAGGCAAGAGCGGCGACTACCGGCGAGCCAGGCGCAAATAACGTCCTATGCCGACCAACGTCAAAATTCTCTTAGTCGACGACAATCCCATGGTGCTCGGCATGCTTCGTCAGGCACTCACTTCGCTGGCCGAGGTCTCCACCGCCACCGATGCCGCCGATGCCCTGCTCAAAGCCGTTGACGAATTGCCTGATCTCCTCATCACCGATTACCGCATGCCTGGCATGGATGGCCGCCAGCTCGTAGAAAAATTGAAAAGCCGTCCCGCCACCGCCGGGATCGCACTCATGCTCATGGCCAGCAAGGCTGACCTAGCCGAGCGCTCGTTGCCAGAGTCGATCGAAGACCATATCGAGAAGCCGTTCTTCCTGAGAGAGGCCATCCAGCGCATCAAGCGCGTGGTCGACCGGATCGCCCTCGAGAAGATGGCCAAAGCGGCGTCCTCGGATGGTGTTCTGCGCGGCAATCTGACGCAGATGAACGTCATCGATCTTGTGCAGTCGCTCGAGATGGGCCGCAAGAGTTGCCTGCTGACCATGACCAACGGCGACGACAAGTGCGAAATGTACTTCAATCAGGGACAGGTCAGCCACGCCGCCTATGGCTCCATCAGCGGTGACGAAGCCGTCTTCAAGGTGCTGCGCTGGAAGGATGGGAACTTCCAGATCGATTTCGAAGGAACTACCACGCAGCAAACCACCAACCTGAATACGCAAGGGCTGCTGATGGAAGGCCTGCGCCTGCTCGACGAAGCGCAGCGCGATGCCGCCGAGGGCGAGGATGTCCTCCTCGACACCTGAGCCCATTCGCGCTGCCGTGCTCACGGTCAGCGATTCTTGCTCGCGCGGTGAAAAGGCGGATCTCTCCGGTCCGGCCGTCGTCGAGGCGCTTCTGCGACACAAATTCCACCTCGTCGAGAGCGCGCTTGTTCCCGACGAGATAGAAGCAATTCAGGAAAAGCTCATTGCGTTGTGTGGCGCTGCTCGGTTAGTCGTGACCACCGGCGGTACTGGCATCGCCCCGCGTGACGTCACGCCCGAAGCCACCCGCGCGGTTAGCGATCGTCTCGTTGAAGGAATCGCCGAGCACATGCGCGCCCAGGGGACACGCAAGACTCCTCTCGCATCGTTGAGCCGCTCCGTGTGCGGCATTCGCGGAACGAGCTTGATCCTCAACTTGCCCGGCAGCCCCGCTGGAGCCGTCGAGTCGTTCGAAGCTGTCGCCGGCCTCTTGCCGCACGCTCTCGACCTGCTGGCCGGGAAGACGAAGCACGAGTAGAGAGTCCCTGGTTTTCTTGAGGTAGAAACCTGCCTCCCGATCTGGATGGCACTGCGCGAACGACCACCGACGAAGAACTGATTCTCGCGTACACTGCTAAGGTACGCTTTGGACCAGATCAAACACATTTTTGCCGCCTACGGAAAGTGGATCACCGCTATCCTTGCCCCACTGGGAGTTTGGGGTGTTTTCGTCCTGACCTTCGCCGACGCCGCTCTGATGGGGCTGCCACTCGACATCCTGGTCTCGGCCTACATCTATCGAGATCCTTCGCATTATCTTCTCTACGTCGTGCTTGCAACGACGGGGTCGGCGACCGGGTGCATCGTTCTCTACATCATTGGGTACACCGGCGGCGAGGTTCTGCTGCGGAAGCGGATGTCACCCGAGCGCTTCGAAAAGATCCGCGCTTCCTTTGATAGACATGAGTTTTGGGCTCTGATGTTCCCCGCCATGTTGCCGCCGCCAGTGCCCTTCAAGGCCGTGGTCCTTGCGGCGGCCGTTTTTGAGATGCGGTTTACACACTTTCTACTCGCGATACTCGCCGGTCGCTTTATCCGCTTCGCTTTCGAAGGCTACATTGTCATCAAATTCGGTCCTCCCATGCTGAATTGGCTCGGTCATCTTTTTGCCCATCACTTCAAGTGGGTATTGATTGCCGTCGCGGTGGGGCTCGTTCTCTGGCTCTGGCACCGGCGCAGGCAGGCTGCAATTAAGCAGGCGGGGGAAAAGAAGAGGGTTGAATTGGAGCCGCCCGCGCTCCACACCGAGTCAGACCACTTGTGAAGCGGCCGGGAATGACGGTTAGCAACTGAGGTTCGGACGTGACAGACTCTACGCCGCCGCTTCTCGGTGCCCCCGATCCATAGCGCGGGCAATCGCCTGGATCGCAACCGGTAATCCGAACATAGCGACCGTAAACAACAGATCGCCTTCCAGGCCACGGCGGAAGAACGGCAGCCCCTCGACGTAGCAGGTCACCAGGCCAGCAAAGGTCTTGGGATACATTCCCCATGCCGCCCACACGGCGAAGTTACTGATCACAAAAAACGACACCGAACTTGCCAACGCAGCGCCCACCACGCGCAGCGGCTTCGCGTTCTCGCGCAGGCCGGTGCCCAGCCATAAGATCGCGGCGTACCAGGCCCACGTTACAAAGTGATCCCAGTTAAAGGGATACTGGTAGAAGAGCTTGGTGAGTACCACGTCCGAGGCCGCCAGCAAAGCGAACGGCACCCACATCTGTCGCCGCGCGCCACGCGCGCCGAAATAAAGCAGCGCCGCCGCCACCGGAGTGAATCCCCACGGATGCGGCACAAACGGCATCCGCATCGCCACTGCCACCAGCACAAATACGTAAGCGAGCATAATCACCTCGAACTGGACGAATTAGGATTGTGGCGCGTAAGCCGGTGCGTGGTCAAGCGATGAAGTATCCCCTCTCATGCACCCAAAGCCGCTCGCATCGCAACGACAATCGAGTCTGCAATCAGATCCATCTTCTCCTGCGATTCGGCTTCGATCATTACACGGGCTAACGCTTCCGTTCCCGAGTAACGCACCACCACGCGCCCGTTGCCGTCGAGTTCTTGCTCGGCGGCCTGAATCGCCTTTTGCACCAGTGGAACTTCAGCGAACGGAACTTTCTCTCGAACCCGCACATTACGGATCGTCTGAGGAAACACCTTCAGATCGCCGACGAGTGCAACCAGCGACTTTCCTGATCGGACCATGATGTCCATCACGCGCAGTGCCGTCAGCAGTCCGTCCCCAGTCGTCGCGTCTCCATCGCGAAACAGGATGTGTCCCGACTGCTCGCCTCCCAGGGTCGCCCCCGTGCGCTGCATTTCTTCAAGAACATATTTGTCTCCGACGTTGGCCCGCAGCATCCGAATGCCTTCCCG
>Ga0335084_10001998_pt1 | contig 19415 bp, 17 predicted proteins | sample Lox_Sample_44_FD_206721 | JGI IMG/M metagenome (GOLD analysis project Ga0335084, IMG submission 206721) | Soil microbial communities from Loxahatchee National Wildlife Refuge, Florida, United States - Lox_Sample_4.4 | ecosystem: Environmental > Terrestrial > Soil > Wetlands | place: USA...
CATGGCCGCGATGCCGGCCGCCACCAGCGCGCGCACGTCGCTCTCGCGCGTGACGTCGCAGAGGCTCGCGTGCACCCGCTGCGCATCGAGCGCGCGCAGCTGCTCGAGCGCCTCGTGCAGGCGTCGCTCGTGCAGGTCGCTGAGGAACACCTGCGCGCCCTCCTCGAGCGCGCGCTTGGCGGTGGCAAAGCCGATGCCGGTGCCCGCGGCCGCGGTCACCAGCACGCACTTGCCCGCCAGCAGGTTGCGGCCCGGCGGGTAGGTTGGCAGGGACACGCTGGTGCTCATGTGCCGTACACCTTCTTCGGCGGCCGGCGCTGCGCGAGGAGGCGCGCCACCACGGGCCCGAGCTCCGCCGGCTCCCAGCGCCCGTGCTTGTCCTGCTGCGGCCCGTCGTTCCAGCCCTCGTCGATCATGATCTTGCCGCCCTCCAGCTCGAAGATGCAGCCGCTCACGGCGCGTGACTCGCGACTACCCAGCCAGACCACCAGCGGCGCGATGTTGGCCGGGTCCTGTACGTCGAAGCCGCTCGCCGGGCGCTTCATGCGCTCGGCGAAGGCCTGCTCGGTCATGCGCGTGCGGGCGGCCGGCGCCAGGGCATTGGCGGTGATGCCGTAGCGCCCGAGCTCGGCGGCCTGCACCAGCGTCAGGCTGGCGATGCCGCCCTTGGCGGCCGAATAGGCGCTCTGGGCAATGCTGCCGTTCAGGCCCGCGCCCGAGGAGGTATTGATGATGCGCGCATCCACCGCCTGGCCCTGCTTGGCGCAGGCGCGCCAGTGATCCACCGCGTGGCGCGCGACGCAGAAGTGGCCGCGCAGGTGCACCTTCATCGTCGCATCCCACTCCTCCAGCGTCGCGCTCACGAACATGCGGTCGCGCACGAAGCCGGCGTTGTTGACGACTACGTCGAGCCCGCCGAAGTGCTCCAGCGCCGTAGCCACGATGCGGCCGGCGCCGTCCCACTCGGAGACGTCGTCGGCATTCGCCACGGCCTCCCCGCCGGCCGCGCGGACCTCCTCGGCCACGGCCTGTGCCGGGCTGCTGTCGCGCCCGCTGCCGGCAAGCGAGGTGCCCAGGTCGTTGACCACGACGCGCGCCCCCTCGCGGGCGAAGGCCAGCGCGTAGGCACGCCCCAGGCCGCGCCCCGCCCCGGTCACGATCACGATCCGTCCCGCACACAACCCGCCCATCCTCACAGCCTCTCGATGATGGTGACGTTGGCCTGGCCGCCGCCTTCGCACATGGTCTGCAGTCCGAAGCGCACCCCGCGGCGCTCGAGCTCGTGCAGCAGCGTGGTCATGAGTTTCGCGCCCGTGGCGCCCAGGGGGTGCCCGAGGGCGATCGCGCCGCCGTTGACGTTAACCCGGCTGAGGTCGGCATCCAGTTCGCGCTGCCAGGCGAGCACGACCGACGCAAAGGCCTCGTTGATCTCGACCAGGTCGATGTCGGCGAGCGTCATGCCCGCCTTGGCGAGCGCATGCTGGGTCGCCGGGATCGGCGCCGTCAGCATCATCACCGGGTCCGCGCCGCGTACCGACAGGTGGTGCACGCGGGCGCGCGGCTTGAGCTTGTAGCGCCGGACCGCATCCCACGAGGCGATCAGCAGCGCCGCGGCACCGTCGGCGATCTGGCTGGAGACCGCGGCGGTGATGCGCCCTCCCGGGGCGAGCGGCTGCAGCTGCGCCATCTTCTCCAGAGAAGTGCCCTGGCGTGGGGTCTCATCGAGCGCGAGCCCGTTACAGGGAACAATCTCACGCGCGAACACGCCGCCCTCGAGCGCGGCGAGCGCGCGCCGGTTGCTCTCCAGCGCGAATTCCTCCATCTCGCGGCGCGAGATGTGCCAGCGCTCGGCGATCATCTCGGCCGCACGGAACTGGGAGATTTCCTGCGATCCATAGCGCTCCCGCCAGCCGCTCGAGCCGCTGAACGGGTCGGGCTGCCCGTAGGCCTGGCCGGCGACCATCGCCGCGCCGATGGGAATCTGGTTCATGGTCTGCACGCCCCCGGCGACGACCAGGTCCTGCGTGCCGCTGAGCACCGCCTGCGCGGCGAAGTGCACGGCCTGCTGCGAGGAGCCGCACTGGCGGTCGACCGTGGTTCCCGGCACGTGCTCCGGCAGTCCCGCGGCCAGCCAGCAGGTGCGGGCGATATCCCCGGCCTGCGCCCCGAGCTGGTCGACGGCGCCGAACACCACGTCGTCTACGTGCGCGGCATCGACGCCGGTGCGCTTAAGCAGCGCGCGGATCACGTGCGCCCCGAGATCGGCGGCGTGCACGCCCGCCAGCGTGCCCTTCTTCTTGCCCGCCGGGGTGCGCACCGCGCCGATGATGTAGGCCTCGTTGTTCATCTCAGGCTCCTCTAAGACGCCGCGGCGAAGCTCTGCTCGGGCCCGAGGCCGAGCGCCCCGCCGCACACCAGCGACTGCACGCGCCGTGCATGAAAGTTGTGGTCACCCCAGCGTCCGGCGAGCGACCAGGCGCGCTTCATGTAGAAGTGCAGGTCCAGCTCCCAGGAATACCCCATCGCGCCGTGCACCTGGATGGCGGTACGCGCCGCCAGGTCTGCGGCCGCCGTGGCCGCGAGCTTGGCGTGCGAGGCGGCGGCTGCCGCGCGCGCCTCGAGCTGCCCGAGCCGCGTGGCGGCGGCATAGACCACGGCGCGCGCGAACTCGAGCTTCACCGCCACGCTCGCGAGATGATGCTTCACCGCCTGGTAGGCCCCGATCGGCTTGCCGAACTGCACGCGCTCCCTGGCGTAGGCGGCGGCGAGCTCCAGCAGCCGCCCGGCGACCCCGAGGGACTGGGCCGCGGCGTGCACCGCGCCGCGGTTCAGCAGGCGCGCGGACGCCGCCTGCGCGGCAGCAGCGGAAGCCAGGGGCATGCCGCGCCCGGCCGCCAGCTGTGCGGCGCCGAGCTGCAAGCCCGCATCCACCGAGCGCAGGCGGCTCACGGCCACGTCCGCCGCCGTGGCGAGCTCGATGGCCGTGTCCGAGCACAGCAACCAGTGCGTCACTCCGGGCGGCAGCAGCGCGTGCGGGTTCTCAGTGTGCGTGAGCGCGACGCGCGCGGCGCCGCTGGCGAGCTGCGGCAGCAACGCGGCCGCGGCCGGCACTGCGGCGAGTTCCGCCACGAGGGGGACGGCGAGCGCCGCCTGCTCCACGAACGGCTCGGGCAGTGCCGCGCGCCCGGCCTCCTCGCTCAGCAGCACGAAATCGACGTCCGCGAGGCCCATGCCGCCGCAGGCCTGCGGGGCGAGCACCCCCAACAGGCCGAGCTCCGCCAGGCGCGTCCAGCGCTCCGCGGCGAGCGCATCGGTGCCCTCGAAGACCGCGCGCAGCGTCGCGGCGGAGCAGATGTCCGTGGCGAGCTCACGCAGTGACTCGGCCATCATCCGCTGCTCGTCACTGAAGGTGAAATCCATCGGCAGCCTAGGCGCGCGGCAGGCCGAGCAGCCGCTCGGCGATCAGGTTGCGCTGGATCTCGTTGGTGCCGGCGTAGATCGGCCCGGCGAGCGCAAACAGGAAGCCCTCGAGCCAGCCCTGCGCGCTGGCACCGCTCGCCTCGGGCAGCAGCTGCGCACGCGCGCCGAGCAGGCTGAGCGCGGTGCGATGCAGGTCCAGGTCCAGCTCCGACCAGAAGATCTTGTTCAGGCTCGCCTCGACACCGATGGAGCCGCCGGCGAGCAGCCGGCTTGCCGTGCGGTAGGTGTTGAGTGCATACGCTTCGGCATCCATCCAGGCCTGCGTCACGGCGCCGGCCAGCGCCGGGTCGGCCCGCTCGGCCTGGCTGCGCCACAGTTCCACCAGGCGCCGCGCGGCCATCTGGAAGCGCGCCGGGCTGCGCAGCATCAAGCCGCGCTCGAAGCCGGCCGTGGCCATGGCGATGTGCCAGCCCGCGCCCTCCTCGCCGATGCGGTGATCCACGGGCACGCGCGCGTCCTCGAAGAAGATCTCGGCGAAGCCCGGCTCGCCATGGATCTGGCGGATGCCGCGCACCCGCACGCCCGGGTGCCGCAGCGGCACGAGCAGGAAGCTCAGCCCGTGGTGGCGCTGCGAGGCGGGATCGGTGCGGAACAGCCCGAACGCCCAGTCGGCGCAGGCCGCCCGCGAGGACCAGATCTTGTGCCCCCTGAGCAGGTAGCTGTCGCCGTCGCGGGTCGCGCTGGCGCGCAGCGCCGCCAGATCCGAGCCTGCCTGCGGCTCGGACCACGCCTGCGCCCAGATGTCCTCGCCCGCGGCCATGCGCGGCAGGTAACGCGCGCGCTGTGCCGGCGTGCCGAATTCCATCAGCGTCGGCCCGAGCAGGAAGATGCCGTTCTGGTTGACGCGCAGCGGCGCGCCCGCGCGGTAGTACTCCTCCTCGAAGATCAGCCACTCGATGAGGCCCGCGCCGCGACCGCCGTACTCGCGCGGCCAGGTGATCATGCTCCAGTTGCCGCGCGCGAGCGTGCGCTCCCACTCGCGGTGCTGCGCGAACCCGGCCGCGCTCTCGAGCGTCGCCAGTGGCTCGCGTGGCACGTGCGCGCTCATCCACTCGCGCACCTCGGCGCGGAAGCGCTGCTGCTCGGGGGTGAATTGCAGGTCCAGGGCCATGGCGCCTCAGTACTTCGCGCTCTTCTTGTCCTTCACGAAGGCATCGCGCGCCTTCTGCGAATCCTCGTGCAGGTACATCTCGAGGGTGAAGCCCTGCTCGAAGCGGTAGCCGTGGTCGACATCGCGGGGCTCGATGCCGTTGAGCGCCTCCTTGGCGAGCACCAGCGCGCGCCGGCTCTTCGCGCCGATGAGCGCCGCGAAAGCGCGCGCCTCGGTGAGCAGCTCCTGGGGCGGTACCACGCGCTCGAGCGCGCCGAGGCGGTAGGCTTCGGCCGCGGGGATGCGGCCGCCGGTGAAGAACGCGGCCCGCACCTTGTGCAGCGGCAACATGCGCGAGAGGTGCGAGGCGCCGCCCATGGCGCCACGGTCGATCTCCGGCAGCGAGAAGTAAGCATCCTCGGAGGCGATCACCACGTCGCTCGCGCCGCAGATGCCGATACCGCCGCCGATGACGAAGGAGTGCACGGCGCTCAGCACCGGCACTTCACAGTCACGCACCGCCTTGAAGGTGCGGTAGTTGCCGCGGTTGAGCTCGACGATGCGCTCGGGGTGCTGCTGCATCTCCTTGATGTCGACACCGGCGCAGAAGCCCTTGCCCTCCCCGCGCACCAGCAGACAACGCACCTCGCTGCGGCGGCCGAGCTCCCCGATGACATCGGCCAGCTCGTTCCAGGCGCGGCTATCGAGGGCGTTGACCGGGGGGTGATCGAGCACGACCTCGCCGACGTGCCCTTGGATATTGGTGCGGATGCTCACGCGGGGCCTCCTTCGAGCTTCAGGGCGCGGCCGGGGCGCCGAGCGATGCGAGGCGCGCGCGCGCCTCGCGCACGATCGCCTCGACCAGCTCGCTGCACGAGGGTAGATCGGTCAGCCGTCCGGCGACCAGTCCGGTCGCCAGCAGGCCACGTTCGGGCTCGCCGGCCATCATGGAGCGCTGGAACATGACCGGCGCTATAGCGGCCATCAGGGCCTGCCCGGCGCTCAGGTCGCTGTCGTGCCGCATGCGCCGTGCCGCAGACAGCAGCTCGCCCAGGCGCGCGCCGCTCAGGCGCTTCAGGCGCCAGGCGCTGCCCAGGGCGAGCGCGAGCATGCGCAGCCGCCCGGCGCGCTCGATGCGCGCCAGCATCTCGTTGCGGATCATGCGCTGCGGCAGGCCGTCGACCTTGGTGGTCACCAGGATGTCCTCGGTGCCGGCGCGCAGGTAGCGCTCCTTGGTGCGCTCGGGCACCGGGCAGTCGCGCGTCATGAGAAAGCGCGTACCCATGGCGATGCCCTGCGCGCCGTAGGCGAGCGCGGCCGCCAGGCCGCGGCCGTCGGCAAAGCCGCCGGCCGCGATCACCGGTACCCGGACGGCATCGAGCACCTGCGGCAGCAGCACGGTGCTGGCGACCGAGCCGGTGTGGCCGCCGCCCTCGCCGCCCTGCACGACCAGCATGTCGACGCCGAGCTCGACCATCTTGCGTGCGTGCTTGAGCGCGCCGACCGTCGGCACGCAGGCGATGCCGGCGGCGCGGAAGCGCGCGATCATCTGCTTGTCCGGGCCGCGCCCGAAACTCACCGCATGCACCTTGCGCTCGATCAGGGTATCGACGATGCGTGCCGCGCCGGGCTGGAACATGTGGAAGTTGACGCCGAAGGGCGCGCGCGTGAGCGCGCGCACCCGATCGATGGCCGGGCCGACCTCCTCGGCTGGCAGCACGGCTGCGGCCAGGAAGCCGAAGGCCCCGGCGTTGCAGGAGGCGGCCACGAGCTCCGGCCGTGCCACCCAGCCCATCGCCGTCTGGATGATGGGGTAGCGGCAGCCGAGCCGCTGGCACAGGAGCGTGCTGAGTGGATCGCTCACGGGCTGCGCTGGCGCCCGCTGCCGGGCGGGTTGCCCTTGATCACCTGGGCGCGCAGGCCATGCGGGTCGAGGCGACGGATGATCGTGAGCTGCGCCGCGCTCGGGGCGGCGGTGGTCGGCGGCTCGGGCGGCGCTTCGAGCGCAAAGCCCGTCGCGGCCCGCACCTCGGAGAGCGTCACGCCGGGATGCAGCGAGCGCACCCGCACGGCGTGGTTGGCCGCGCCGAAGTCCATGACGCACAGGTCGGTCACGATCAGCCGCAAGTCCAGGTGCGCAGCGCTCGCCCCCTGCGGCCAGCGCGCCGGGTTGTAGCCGACGCCACCGACGATGTCGACCTCGCCGGGCACGAACACGCGCGGCGAATGGTTGGGCACGAACATCGAGTTCATGTGGCTGATGCTGTTGCCGGGCAGGCCGCGCATGCCGAGCATCTGCACCTTGGGGCGCTCGGCACTGCCGATGCCCGAGAGGTTCGTCTGGCCGAAGCGATCGATCTGGATGGGACCGATCATGACGTGGCGCCGCCCGCCCCAGACGCAGTCGAACACGCGTGCGAACGGCATGTACCCGGAGAAGCGCACGCGGTACTCGCCGCGCGGCCCGAGCGGCACGGGCTCCTCCACCAGGTGTGCTTCCGCATCCGTCAGCATGAGCTGCGGGGAATGGGTGAGCTTGGCGAGGCTCGCGGCCAGGCGCGGCACGACCCCGATCCCGGAGGCCAGCACCTCACCGTTGTCGCGCCAGGCTTCGGAGGCTGCGACGATCAGCAGTTCCGCCAGGCTGAAATCCGCGCCCATGGCTAGAACACCGGTACCGGCAGCGCGCTCAGGCGCGCGTCACCACCCGCGCGCGCGAGGTAGTCCGCCTCGGCGCCCGCGAGAAAGCTTGCACGGTAGCGCTCCCAGCCGCCCTCCTCGCCGGCGAGCGCGCAGTAGGCCTGCAGGTGCTCGAGGTCCCAGCCGTAGGCGGGTGGGTTGGAGGTCGGGTGCGCGCCGAAGGGCGCCGCCACGACCCCGGTGATGTAGCTGCGCTCGACGATGTTGCAACGGGCCGCATCGGGGTGGCTCAGGTCGAGCCGCTCGCTCAGCTCCTCGCAGCTGACGTAGCAGCGCGCGGCGGCGCGCGCGAACTGCTCGTCGAAATACGGATCCGGACCCAGGGTCTGCACGTTGCCGAGGCGGTCGGCGCGGTCGACGTGCAGCAGCGCCACGTCCAGATGCAGCGCCGGCATCGCCAGCAGCAGCTCGGCGTCCTGGTACGGGGAGCGCACGGTGCGGAACTCGGGGTTCATGCGCAGCACGTCGCTCGCCAGTCCCACGCGCGTCGGCAGGAACGGCACGCGCATCCCCGCCGCGCGCAGCCCCCACTGCAGCAGCCCCTCATCCAGCTCGCGCGCCTCGAAGCTGCCGGCCTCGCGCGCTCGGCGGAACCAGGGCTCGACCGGGATGACATCGAGGGACACGAAACCGTAGATCAGGCGGCGTACCTTGCCGGATGCGCACAGCATGCCGACCTCAGGACCGCCGTAGGCGACCACCGTCAGGTCGCGCACCCCCGTGCGCAGCAGTGCGCGCACCAGCGCCATCGGCTTGCGGCGGGGCCCCCAGCCGCCGATGCCGATGGTCATGCCGTCGCGCAGCTCGGCGGCCACTGCGGAAGCCGTGAGCGTCTTGTCGAACATGCGCGCCTACGCGGGCGGCGGGGACCAGCGGTGCCCCCACAGGTCCGCGATGAGGCTGTGCGTCGGCACCCAGCTGTCCCAGTCGGGCTGCAGCCCGCCACAGCCGAACTCGAGGTCGAACCCGCCGGGCGTCTGCACGTAGAAGGAGACCATGAAGTCGTTGGAATGCTTGCCGAGGCTCGAGGAGATGTGCGCCCCGGCACCAACGCAGCGATCCAGCGCGTAGCCGACGTCATCGAGCGAGCGCGCCTCGAGCATGATGTGCACGCAGCCGGAGGCTGCCGGCATGCCCGCCAGCGCGAGGCTGTGGTGGCGCCGGCAGGTGGCGTGCATGAAATGGATGCCGAGCTTCGGGTCCGCCGGGTTGGGGCTCATCGCGAGCCACATCTCGTCCGTGTCGCCAAAACCGAGCAGCTGGTAGAACCTGCGTGCTGCGGCGAGTTCGAGCGCCGGCAGCACGGCGTGACCCATGCCGAGCTCGCCGGCGACGAAGCCACTCAGCCCTCGCGGGGAGGCGAAGGGCGCGTAGTCGTAGCTGCGGCCGTAAAAGAGCTCGAGCTGGTTGCCGCACGGGTCGGCGCAATAGGCGAGCGCATGCACCGCGCGATTGGCCGCCTCCGCCTCGCTGCCGCGGCGCACCTCGATGCCGCCGGACTTGAGCCGCCCGATGACGGCCTCGAGCTCCTGCGCATCGCGAAACTCCCAGCCGCAGCAGAGGAAGCGGTCGCGCCGCCCCGGCACCACGGTGATGCGGAAGGGCCGCTCGTCGATGCGCAGCCGCAGGCTCCCGTCCGTCCCCGGCGGCCCCTCCATCAGGCCGATCACATCGCCCGCGAACTTGCGCCAAGCTTTCAGGTCGGTCGCTTCGACCACCACATAGCCCAGGGATCTGACTGTCATAGCTTTGCGGACACGCAGTAAAAGAAGAGTGGACGCGGCTGCCGTGCGCGCTCCGGGCGGCGGAAGGATCAGTCGTTATTCCGGGGCGCTGATTGCGAGATTAAGCCCTGGAATGCGTGCTTGCAAGCAAAACTCGCGGTATTAGGCCCCCAATATTACGCAAAGCAGCGAAGGCTCAGCGCAGCAGCGCGAGCCAGTCGTGATCGCGAGGGCCGAAGGCGACGAAGTGCGGATTGAGCAGCGGCGAGTGCGTGTTGTAGCGCAGCGGGTCGCCCTCGAGCGTGTACACCTCGCCGCCGGCGGCGAGCACCACGGCATGCGCGGCCGCGGTGTCCCACTCACTGGTGGGCCCGAGCCGCGGGTAGACGTCGGCGGCACCCTCGGCCACCAGGCAGAACTTGAGCGAGCTGCCGACCGCGAGCAGCTCGTGCTCACCCAGGCGGCCGAGGAACGCATCGAGCGAGTCGCCACGGTGCGAGCGGCTGCCGACCACGCGCGGCGGCACGGCGCTGTGCGCACTCACGCGGATCTCGCGCGCCGGCTGTGCGGCACTGACGCACCAGGCGCCCGTACCGGGCAGGCCCTGGTAGCTGGTGGCGGTCACCGGCACGTGCACCACGCCGAGCACCGGGGCGTGGTGCTCGATGAGCGCGATGTTGACCGTGAACTGGCCGTTGCGCGAGATGAACTCCTTGGTGCCATCCAGGGGATCCACCAGCCAGTAGCGTGCCCAGGTGGCGCGCTCGGAGAATGGCGTGGTGGCGGCCTCCTCCGAGAGCACCGGGATCTCGGGGGTGAGCTGCTCGAGCGCGTCCGCGATGAGCCGGTGCGCGCGCAGGTCCGCCGCGGTGAGCGGGGAGGCATCGTCCTTGAGGGTGGCGACGATCTGCGCGTCCGCGTACACCTCGAGGATCGCCGCGCCGGCGCGGCAGGCGATGTCCGTCACCGGCAGCAGCAGCTCGCGCACGTAGCTGCTCATGCCGGCGAGGTAATGCTGCGGCTCTCGAGGTGGCCGATGATCTGCTCGGCCGCCTGCGCCGCATCCATGCGGGTGGTGTCGATGCGGATCTCCGGGGCCTCGGGCGCCTCGTAGGGGGAGTCGATGCCGGTGAAGTTCTTCAGCTCCCCGCGCCGCGCCTTCTTGTACAGGCCCTTGACGTCGCGCCGCTCCGCCTCGGCGAGCGGGGTGTCGATGAACACCTCGAAGAACTCCCCGGGCGCGAACAGCTCGCGCGCCATGCGCCGCTCGGAGCGGAACGGCGAGATGAAGGACACCAGAACGATGAGCCCCGCATCCACCATGAGCTTGGAGACTTCCGCGACGCGGCGGATGTTCTCCACGCGGTCCTGCGCGGTAAATCCCAGGTCCTTGTTCAGGCCGTGGCGCACGTTGTCGCCGTCGAGCAGGTAGGTGTGGCGGCCGTCCGCGGTGAGGCGCTGCTCGATGAGGTTGGCGATGGTGGACTTGCCGGCCCCGGAGAGGCCGGTAAGCCAGAGCACGCAGGCCCGCTGGCCCTTCTGCCGCGCGCGCACCTGCTTGTCCACGTCCAGCGCCTGCCAGTGCACGTTCTGCGAGCGGCGCAGCGCAAAGTTCAGCAGCCCCGCCCCGACCGTGCTGTTGCTCAGGCGATCGATCAGGATGAAGCCCCCGAGCGCGCGGTTGTCCACGTACGGCTCGAAGGGGATGGGCCGGTCGAGCTCCAGCTCGCACACGCCGATGTCGTTGAGCTCCAGGCGCTCGCCCGGCAACTCATCCAGCGTGTTGACGTTGATCTTGTGCTTGAGCGGGGCGATGGTCGCGGTCACGGTGCGCGTGCCGCACTTCATGAGGTAAGCGCGCCCCTGCAGCATGGGGTCCTCGTGCATCCACACCACGGTCGCCTCGAACTGGCTCGCCACCTGGGGCGCGGCGCTGGCCGCGGCGATGACATCGCCGCGACTCACGTCCACCTCGCTGCTGAGCGTCAGGGTGATCGACTGCCCGGCGACCGCGCTCGCAAGGTCGCCGTCAGCGCTGACGATGCGCGCCACCTGGCTCTCGCGCCCCGAGGGCAGCACCCGTACCCGATCGCCCTGCCGGACGCTGCCGCTGACGATCTGCCCGGCGAAGCCGCGGAAGTCCGCGTTCGGGCGGTTCACCCACTGCACTGGCAGGCGGAACGCCTTGCCGGTGGCCGCATCGGTCACGGGCACCTGCTCGAGGTGCTGCATCAGGGTCGGGCCGCTGTACCAGGGCATGTTGCTGCCGCGCTCGATGATGTTGTCGCCGTGCACGGCCGAGAGCGGTATGGGCGTGATGTCGCTGAGCCCGATGCGCGCGGCAAAGGCGCGGTAGTCCGCGACGATGGCCTCGAAGGTGTCGCGCGCGTAGCCGGCCAGGTCCATCTTGTTGACCGCGAGCACCACGCGCGTGATGCCGAGCAGGTGCACGAGGAAGCTGTGGCGCCGGGTCTGCGTGAGTACCCCCTTGCGCGCATCGATGAGGATCACCGCCAGATCCGCGGTCGAGGCGCCGGTCACCATGTTGCGCGTGTACTGTTCGTGCCCCGGGGTGTCGGCGACGATGAACTTGCGGTGCTCGGTGGAGAAGAAGCGGTAGGCGACGTCGATCGTGATGCCCTGCTCGCGCTCGGCCGCCAGGCCATCCACCAGCAGCGCGAAATCCAGCTCGCCGCCGCGGGTGCCGACCTTCTTCGAGTCGCGCTCGAGCGCGCTCAGCTGGTCCTCGAAGATCATCTTGGACTCGTACAGCAGCCGCCCGATCAGGGTCGACTTGCCATCATCCACGGAGCCGCAGGTGATGAAGCGCAGCAGGCTCTTGTGCTCGTGCGCCCGCAGGTAGGCCGCGATGTCCTTCTCGATGAGCACCGACTGGTGGGCCATCAGAAGTACCCCTCCTGCTTCTTCTTCTCCATGGAGGCGGCGGCGTCGTGGTCGATGACGCGGCCCTGGCGCTCCGAGGTCTTGGTGAGCAGCATCTCCTGGATGATGGCCGGCAGCGTGTCCGCCTCGCTCTCGACCGCGCCGGTGAGCGGATAGCAGCCGAGGGTGCGGAAGCGCACCTTCTTCTGCATCGGCTTTTCCCCGGGGCGCAGCGGCATGCGCTCATCGTCCACCATGATGAGCGCGCCGTCACGCTCGACCACCGGGCGCACGGCGGCGAAGTACAGCGGCACGATCGGGATCTGCTGCAGGTAGATGTACTGCCAGATATCCAGCTCGGTCCAGTTCGACAGCGGGAACACGCGCAGGCTCTCGCCGGCCCTCTTGCGGGCGTTGTACAGCGACCACAGCTCCGGGCGCTGCTGCTTGGGGTCCCAGCGGTGCTGCGCGGAGCGGAACGAGAAGATGCGCTCCTTGGCGCGGCTCTTCTCCTCGTCGCGCCGCGCGCCGCCGAAGGCGGCATCGAAGGCGTGCTGGTCGAGCGCCTGCTTCAGCGCCTGCGTCTTCATGACGTCCGTGTGCACCTGCGAGCCGTGCGTGAACGGCCCGATGCCCTGCGCCAGGCCGTCGCGGTTCACGTGCACCAGCAGCTGCATGCCGAGCTCCCGCGCCATGCGGTCGCGGAACTCGTACATGGCGCGGAACTTCCAGGTGGTATCCACGTGCAGCAGCGGAAACGGCGGCACCGCGGGGAAGAAGGCCTTGACCGCGAGGTGCAGCATGACCGCGCTGTCCTTGCCGATCGAGTACAGCATCACCGGGTGCTGGCACTCGGCCACCACCTCGCGCATGATGTGGATGCTCTCGGCCTCCAGGCGCTGCAGGTGCGTCAGGGTTGCCGGCGCGAGCTCGGGCTCGCGCGCGCTCTGGCTGCGGTTCACGGCGCGGCTCCGCGCATGCTGGGAATCTCCCTCGTTGACTTATCAACTGATAAGTTCTAGTCTCAAACCGTGGCCGCCCAAAGTCAAGCGACGCTGCCGCGGGCCCGGCTCGAGGAGTCCGGGCGCACTGTCATAATGGACGTCGCCGAGCGGCTGTTCGCCGAGCGCGGCATCGATGCGGTATCGCTGCGGACCATCAATACCGAGGCCGGCTACAGCGTTGCCGCCCTGCACTACCACTTCGCCACGCGCGACGGGCTGATCGAGGCGCTGCTCGAACGGGCGCAGCCGCGCATGCTCGCCGAGCGCGCACGCATGCTGGCGGCGCTGCGGCCGCTCCCGCACCCACCGCTCGAGGCCATCGTCGCAGCCCTGATCCGGCCGCTGACGGTGGGCATGGCGGAGGACTTCCCCGCCGCGCTCGCCAAGCTGCGCTTCCTGGTGCGCCTGTCCTTCGACCGCTCGCCCTACCTGGTGCGCACCATCGAGGACAGCCTGGGGGTGTTCCTGCCGCTGCTGCAGCGGGCGCTGCCGCACCTGGATCAGCGCACGCTCAGGCACCGCTGGCGCTTCGCCGCGGACCTGGCGCAGCACGCGCTCGCCAGCGCGCTCGGTGCCGGCCGGCGCGCGCCCCACAACCTGCGGCGCGAGGTGTTGGAGGGCTCCCTCGAGGAGCTCAGCGCCTTCATCTGCGGCGGCCTGCGCGCCTGAGCGCGCTTGGCCGCACCGATGCCACGCCTGCCCGCAGAGTAAGCGCCGCGGCGCGCGCATGCCGGTAACATCCGGCCGGCGATCCTGCGAGCCACCCCGGGAGCCGACACCTGATCCTGCGGCACATGCCGACCCTCGGCGATGAGCGCTTCCGCCACTGGTTCTACCAGCACTGGGGGCGCGAGAGCTGCGTGATCGCCGCACGCACCCGTCAGGCCGACTACCCCCACTACCGGCAGTGCCTGTCGGTCAAGGCCGCCTGGGGTGGAGCGGAGCACTACCTGATCGATGGCCGGCGCATCGTGGTGGACGATGCGCACTACCTGGTGCTGAACGAGGGCCGCTGCTATGGCAGCTCGCTGCGCGGAGCGCGGCCGATTGACTCGTTCTCGATCTTCTTCCGCCCGGGCGCCGCTCGGGACGTGGCACGCTGCCGCAGCGCGCGCGCGGCGACGCTGCTCGAGGAAGCCGGCACGAGCGGTGCACTCGAGCTCTCCGAGCACCTGCGGCCGCACGACCGGCGCGTGACCCCGGTGCTGCGCTTCATCCAGCGCCACGTCCTGCACGGGGTCGAGGATGAGGACTGGCTCGAGGAGCAGTGCTACTTCCTGCTCGAGCGACTGATGGCGGTCCACGCGGCGGACCGCGTCGCCTGCGCGCGCCTGCCGGCGCGCCGCGCCGCGACGCGGCACGAGCAGTTCCGCCGCATCGCACTCGCCGTGAACTTCATGCACGCCTGCCAGTCGCGTCCCATCGGACTTGCGCAGATCGCCGCGGCGGCCTGTCTGTCGCCCTACCACTGCCTGCGGCTGTTCCAGACCGTGCACGGCATCACCCCGGCGCGCTATCTGCAGCGGCTGCGCCTGCGCGAGGCGCAGCGGCTGCTGCGCACGGGCGCACTGCCCCTCGAAGAGGTGGCGCGGCGCGTCGGCTTCGCCTCCCGCACCACGCTCTACCGCCACCTGCGCCGCGAACGGCTCGCGCGCTAAGGCGCTTGCGCACTGGCGGGCAGCCCGGCGGCGATGAGAAACACCCGTCCGCTGTGATGCCCGTGCACCGCGCTCCACGCCGCGCTCAGCAGCAGCGTCGGCTCCGCGCCCGTGACGGCACCGAGTCCCACGGCATCGAACCCGAGCGTGTCGCCCGCAACCCTATCGGTGAAGCGCGCCAGCAGCCGCCCGTCACGTCCCGAGTAGAGGTAGGCGGCGCCACCGCCAACTGCCGCGCCGCCGAACTGCCAGGCCCCGACGATGAGGTCGGCGCGGCCGTCTGCATCAATGTCACCCGCGACCGAGGAGCTCGTACCGAAGCCATCGCCCGGGTGCTCGCCGGAGAGCCTCAGGAGTAACTCGCCGGTGCGCCCGGAGTAGACATAGATGCGGCCGCTGCCAAAGCCCTGCGCCACGTTGGACCAGTCGGATGCATAGACGTCCGCGATTCCGTCCCCGTCCAGATCCCCCGGCACGGCGACGAACATCAGGCCGAGCGCATCGCCGCCTGCGTCGGCCTCGATGGTGAAGGCCAGCTGATAGGAGGGTCCGCGGTAGACGTAGACGCGCCCGTGCCCGGCAGGGCCGGCGTGCGGGGCGCCGACCACGAGGTATTGCACGCTGCCCCCGGAGTAGCCGGCCACCGTACTGCCGAACTGGTCGCCGGGCCGCTCGCCGCTCAAGCTGAGGAGGCGCGCTCCGGTGCGTCCTGAGTACACGTAGGCGTGCCCGCTGCTGCGCCGCTCGCCATCCCTGCCGGGACTGCCGACGATCAGGTCGGCATAGCCGTCCCGGTCGACATCGCCCGCGCCACAGGCGTGGTTGCCGTAGCTCTCATCGGCGCGCTCGGCGTGGAATTCGCGCAGCAGCTGCCCGTCGCGGCCGCTGTACACGCGCGCGACGCCGCGGCCGGCAGGGCCGCTGGCGATCACGTCCGGGACACCGTCGTGGTTGGTGTCGCCGGCCGCCTCCAGACCGGTGCCGAGCTCATCGCCGCGCCTGCCGTCGGCCTGCCACAGCAGCGTCCCGCTGCGGCCGGAGTACACGTAGACGCGCCCGGCGTGCGCGCCGTGGGTCGGCGCCGAGATGACCACGTCATTGGCCCCATCGCCGTCCACGTCGCCGATGTTGCGGGCGATCCAGCCGAACTGATCCCCGGCGGCCTCGCCGCGCCACTCGTGGATGATGCGCACCGTCTCCACGAAGGGCTGCGCGAAATCCTGCGGCCGCGGCAGGAGCGCGGCGAGGCGCGCATCGGTGCGCACGCCGGCGAGGTTCGGATCCACGCTCATCTGCGACATGTCAACGCGGCCCGTGGCGTGCGCTCGCGCCAGGGCATCCCAGGCCTGCGGCCACTGGTGCGCGCCGGCGTACGCTGAGCCGAGGGCATAGAGGACCTGCGGCTGCTGCGGGTCGAGGCTGAGCGAGTGGCGGTAGGCGCCGATGGCGCGCTGGTGCTCGTGCAGCTGCTCGTAGGCATTGCCGAGGGCGCGCCACACACTCGCGGTGGCAGCGGCCGTGCGCGTGAGCGCCTCGAGCTCCCGTGCGGCGCCCGCGGCATCCCCGCCTCGCAGCGCCCGCAGCGCGGGCAGGGCGGCTTGTTCGGCGGCCGCGCCGTCACTGTCCGCCGCCGCAGTCGCGCCAGCAATGACACACAGCGGAACGAGCAGCGCCAGCGTCGTAAGAGTTGCACGGGACATCGGGACGCATGCTAGGCATGCGCGGGGCAGGTGGTGTTGCAGATCTTGCGCGCTTGTGGCGGCCTGCGCGCCACAGGCAGTCAGCGCCGCGGCAACTGCCGCTGCAGCAGCCGCTCGGTGGCGCTGTAGGGATCGAGCGCGCGCGTGCGTACCAGCGTCAGCAGGTCCTCGGCCCCCTCGAGCAGCCGTGGCAGCGCCAGTGCGCGGACCAGGCGCTGGAACTGCTGTTCGGCGCGGCGCTCACTCTGGCGGGTGAAGCCCCCGGTTTGGTCGAGCCAGGCGCGGTGCGCCTCCAGCGCATCGCACAGCGCTGCCGCGCCCTCCGCGCGCGTAGCGATGCTCGTCAGCAACGGCACCTGCCACTGCGATGGGTCCTGGCGCAGGTGCAGCAGCATCTCCAGGTGACGGTGCGTCTGCTCGGCGCCTTCACGGTCGGACTTGTTGAGCACCAGGACGTCGCCGGCCTCCATGAGGCCCGCCTTGATCGCCTGCACCTCATCACCCAGTCCCGGTACCAGCACGATGACTGTGGAGTGCGCCAGCGCCACGACGTCGATCTCCTCCTGGCCGACGCCGATGGTCTCGACGAACACCACCTCGAAGCCCATGGCATCGAGCACCGCGCAGGCATCGTAGGTGGCCCGCGACAGTCCGCCGGCCTCCCCGCGCGTGGCCAGCGAGCGGATGAAGACGCCGGCATCGAGCGCGTGTCGCCCCATGCGCAGCCGGTCACCGAGCAGCGCTCCGCCGGTGAACGGGCTGGTCGGGTCCACTGCCAGTACGCCGACGCGCCGGCCGCGCCGGCGCTGCTCCATGATCAGGGCGTCAAGCAGCGTCGACTTGCCGGCCCCCGGAGGACCGGTGATGCCGACGATATGGGCGCGTCCGGTGGCGGCGAAGATGCGCTCGAGCACCGTGCGCCCGCGCGGGTCGCCGTCGTCGAGCCAGCGGATGGCGCGCGCCCCGGCAGCGACGCTGCCCGCGAGCAGCTCCGCGGCGACATCCATCAGGACGGGGTGTCGTTCGCCGCGCGCGCCGCCCACCAGTCACGCAGGTAGGCCACGATCTCGCGGGTGTCAGTGCCCATGGTGAAGATGCGCGCGAATCCGGCCGACTGCAGCAGCGGCAGGTCCTCCGGCGGAATGACCCCGCCGGCGACCAGGAGCTTCTCGCCCGCGCCCTGCTCGCGCAGCAGCCGCGCCAGCTTCGGCAGGTTGCGGGTATGCCCCGCCGAGAGCGAGGAGACGCCGACCACGTCGACGTCCTCCTGGATGGCGGCGCTCGCGACCGCCTCGGGCGTCTGCTTGAGGCCGGTGAAGATCACTTCCATGCCCGCATCGCGCAGTGCGTGCGCCACCACCGTGATGCCCACGGTGTGCGTGTCCATGCCGAGCTTGGCCAGCAGTACGCGCAACGGTCGCGCCGACGCTGCGGCCATCCTCACACCCCCGTGAGCTGGCTGTCCGGGGTGTGCACCCCGAACACCTCGCGCAGCGCATCGCACAGCTCCCCGTGCGTGGCGTACACCTTGACGGCCGCGAGGCACGGCGGCACGAGGTTCGTGCCCGCGCGGGCCGCGGCGCGCACGGCCTCGAGCGCTGCGCTCACGGCGGCGGCATCGCGCCGCGCCCGCAGCGCCCTGACGCGCGCCACCTGCTCCTCCTCCGTGCGGTTGTCGGCACGGAAGATCTCGATCTGGCGCTGCTCGCCCGGCAGCACCAGGTGGTTCACGCCCACCCACTTGCGCCGCCCCTCCTCGATATCCTTGTTGCGCTCGTACTGCTCGTGCCCCAGCGCCCGCTGGAAATAGCCGGTCTCGATGGCGCGCAGCGCCCCGCCCATGGCGAGGATCTTGTCGAGCTCGGCGTGCGCGGCACTCTCGATCTGCTTGGTGAGCGTCTCGACGTAGTAGGAACCGCCCAGCGGGTCGATGGTGTCGGCGACCCCGGTCTCGTGCGCGACGATGTGCTGCAGCGCCGCCCCGACCCGGATGGCCTCCTCGGCCGGCAGCGCATGCGCCTCATCGTGCAGCGGCGTGGTCATCGCCTCGCCCGCGCCGCCGAGCGCGCAGGCGGTCGCCATGATCGCGAGCCGGCCGATGTTGTTGAGCGGCTGCTGCAGCGTGAGCGCGATGGTGGTGGGCGAGGTCATCATGCGGATGCGCAGCGCCTCGGGCCGCTGCGCACCGTAGCGCTCCTTCATCAGCCGCGCCCACAGCTTGCGGTAGGCGCGCAGCTTGCAGATGCCCTCGAAGAAGTCCATGTCGACGTTGACCACGAAGTGGAAGTACGGCGCGACGGTGTCGATCGTCAGGCCGCGCGCGAGCGTGGCGTCGATGTAGGCCAGGGCGATCGCCATCGAGAAGGCCAGCTCCTGCACCGGGTTGGCCTTGGCCGGCTGCAGCTGCGCGCTGATGATCGAGATCGGCGCCCAGTTGGGGTGCTCGCGGATGATGTACTCGATGCAGTCGGTGGCGATGCGCAGCCCGTGCGCGGGCGGGAAGATATAACGGCCGACGCAGGTGTACTCGATGAGGATGCCGTTGACGATGTGCAGCACGAAGCGGCGCGGGTCGACGCCCTTCTTCTCCAGCGCGGCGATGATCATGGCCAGGTTGATCGGCTGCGGCGCGTTGCACACGCTCATCAGGTAGCGCAGCTTCTCGAACGGCAGATCAAGGGCACGCTCCACGTCCTCGAGGCTGTCGATCGCCAGGCCCGCGCGCCCGACCTCGCCCTCGACCAGCGGGTTGTCGCTGTCGTAGCCGTTGGTGGTGGGCAGGTCATGCTCGAGGATCAGGCCCTGCAGTCCCTGCCCGAGCATGTAGCGCGCGCGCCGGGCCCAATCCTCGCCGCGGCCGAAGCCGGTAACCTGCGACATGGTCCACAGGCTCGAGCGGTGGCCGTTCGGCTGCGTGCCGCGCGTGTAGGGATATTCGCCGGGAAAGCCCAGGTCGCGCTGGTAATCGAAGCCTTCGGCCTCCAGGTCCGCGGGCGTGTAGAGCGGCTTGATGGGCCACCTGAGCGCCTGGGTCTGGAACGGCGCGCGCCGCTCCGGGTGGCTCACGATGTAGGGCGCGCGCGTCTCGCGCTCCCAGCGGCGCGCCTCCTGCGCCGCATCCGCGCTCGGGGCCGCCTCGGCGGAGGGCGGAACGCGGTTCACGGGACGGCTCATGG
>Ga0335084_10002000_pt1 | contig 19412 bp, 20 predicted proteins | sample Lox_Sample_44_FD_206721 | JGI IMG/M metagenome (GOLD analysis project Ga0335084, IMG submission 206721) | Soil microbial communities from Loxahatchee National Wildlife Refuge, Florida, United States - Lox_Sample_4.4 | ecosystem: Environmental > Terrestrial > Soil > Wetlands | place: USA...
CGAAAAGTCGTTGGCCCACGCGGTGTAGGCGTAGGTGTCCGCGGCCACGTCAACGCCCGCCCGGCGCGCTTCTTCGATCTTCGCGACGATTTCGGGCATGCGCCCCCAGTTATTCTTCCCAGCCACCTTCAGGTGCCAGATCTCCACCGGGATCTTCGCCTCGCGACCAATGCGGATGGTCTCGTCGAGCGCGGCCATGATGCCGTCGCCCTCGCTGCGCATGTGCGTGGCGTAGATGCCGCCGAAGTGCGCTGCCTCGCGGGCCAGGGCGATCAGTTCTTCGGTCGAGGCATAGGGCGCGGGCGGATACTGGAGTGCGCTCGAGAGGCCCACCGCTCCATCCTCCGCCGCCTCGCGCACCAGTTCACGCATACGCCGCATTTCGATCGGGGTGGCCGGGCGGTCGTCCTCGCCAACAACCATGCGCCGAACCTGTGTTGCCCCGACATACGACGCGAGATTGATGCCGATCCCCTGCCGCTCCAGCCGGAGGAAATAGCCAGATAGCGTCCGCCACGTTGGGGTGATCCCAAAGTGCTGATACACCGCATGGTCGGCGTTGATCAGGCGGAGGCTCAGGGGCGCGGCCGATCCACCCTCGCCTGTGATCTCCGTGGTGATGCCCTGGTAGATCTTCGACGGCAACCGCGGGTCCACCAGAATGGTGAGCTCGGACTGCCCCAGCATGTCGATGAAACCGGGTGCGATGGTCAGACCCGTGGCGTCGATCGTCTCACGCGCTTTGGCGTCAGGCGGCACAAACCCGATGGCCGCGATATGGCCCTCCCGGATGGCAATATCGCCCTCGTACCAGGGCGAGCCGGTGCCGTCAACAATGTGCCCGTGGCGGATGATCACATCGTACTGCTGGGCGGAGAGCAGCCCGGCCAGAAGCAACACCAGGAATCGGGGCACAGCCTATGGTGGCACAAGAAGAGATCGGTCAACGTCTGCCGAGAAGCCGGTCCAGCGCCGACGCCAGCACCAGCACCGGGTGACCGCTGCGGTCGAAGCCATCGAGCACATCGGGGCCGTTAGCAGAGCTACCGCGCACGTGGTCGTCTGCGTTCTTTAGCTCGAAGTACCACTCGGCAGGAGCCTCCCTCAACAGGTTCGACTGGATCGCGAACCCCACCATCTCGTCGATCAGACGCGCACGCGTCGCGCCGGAGCTCACATCAAGCAGGCTCTCGTACACGGTCATGCGGCGATGATAGTATGCCGAATCCGATTCACCGTCGCCCTGCCGCCAATCGGCCATCCCATTCAGAAACTCATCGAAACGACGTTCCCAGTCTGCCGACTGCCGTTCTCCGGGCGACACCAGAGACCCGCCCTTGAACATCAGCTTCATCTCGTCACTGGCGATCTGCTTCTCCTCGGCTGACTGCGCCTCATCGTCCTTCTTGGCCACCGCGCAGGGCGCCGCGTTCGCGCGGCTGGCGACGAAGCGCTGATAGGACGGCACCAGTTCGCGCGGCACGTCCACCGATAGTCCCGCCGACACCATCAAGAACGATCGGTCGTCGGCCTGTACCGCCGCCATCGCCGAACCGAGTTGCACCAGCAGCAGGTGCTTTTCCTCCGGGTTCATGTTCAGAGAGACGACCATGCGCAGCGCCGGCAATAACTGCATCGGAGAGGCGATGGAGTTAAGGTAGTCGATGGCGAGATGGATGTCGTCTTCGTGCCGCTTTTCGGCACGCGTGAAGGTCTCCCCAAGGATCAGGGCCAGCGTCCGGTAGAATTCGCCGAAGTCGCCGCCGTATCCGTCGTCACAGGTGAGTGGCGGCGGCGTGGGCTTTGGGATATCGAGATACATCTCTCGCGCATGATGTTTGTCGATCGGCAGCATGAGCTGTACGGCAGCGAGTTGCAGAGAGAGACGATCGAGCAACAGGTCGCCGGCGTGAGCGTGCATGCCGGCCGCGTAGCCTGCATCCGGCAGCGCGAAGGGCCGCCAGGGATCTTTGGCCAGCGCCCCAAGCTGATATGCCTGCTCAATGAGCACACGCCGTGTCGGCACGTCGTCGATGTGGGCGGATTCGAGCAGGCGTTCGATGGCCGCGGCGCCAAACTCGGGCGGCGCCGCGTTCACCATGTCCATGATGGGCCGGACCTTTTCGGGGAGCTTGAGTTCGACGCCACCGCACATTACGCAGCCTGCCAAAACCCAGACGATCTTCCACCAGGCTGCGCGCATAGCAATGCTAGAAATTCACGATCTCGGCGAAGCCGTCCGGCTTGAGGCTTGCGCCACCCACCAGGACGCCGTCGATCTGTTCCTGGGCCATCAGTTCCTTCGCGTTGTCTGGCTTGACGCTGCCGCCGTAGAGGATGCGCACGGCGTCCCCCGCCGCTTTGCCATACTTCGCGGCAACCAGCGCGCGGATACAGGCGTGGGCGTCGGAGGCGATCTGCGGCGTTGCGGTTTTGCCGGTGCCGATGGCCCACACAGGCTCGTAGGCGATGACGACTTTGGCAAACTGTTCGGGCGTGAGCGGCGCGAGTCCGCCGCTGAACTGGGTGGCGAGCACGTCGTTGGTTTTGCCGGCTTCGCGGTCGGCCAGCATTTCGCCGACGCAGACGATGGGCTTCAGGCCTGCGGCGAGGGCGGCCACGGTGCGCCTGAACACGGTTTCGTCGGTTTCGCCGAAGAACTGGCGGCGTTCGCTGTGGCCCACCAGCACCCACTGGACGCCCGCGGCGGTCAGCATGCCCCCGGAGATCTGGCCGGTGAATGCGCCTTCCTTTTCCCAATACAGATCCTGAGCGCCGATGCCGACGTTGGAACCCTTCGTGGCTTCGACGGCGGCGGCGAGGTCGATGTACGGAGCCGCGATGACGATTTCGCGGCCGGTGGTGGCGGCCACGAGCGGAACGAAGGCGTTGAAGAATGCGGTGGTTTCGGCGGGCGTCTTGTACATCTTCCAGTTGCCTGCCATGACGGGTGTTCTCATATGATCTGGCTTAAGAAACTGCTTCCTTTCGTAATATGGACTCCAAAATTCTCTGCGACCGTCTGGCCGATGTCGGATAGCGTGGCGCGCGTGCCCAGGTCGACTCCGCGCGGCCTCCGCGGCGTGTACGCCAGCAACGGAACGAACTCACGCGAATGGTCGGTGGAGGGCGTGGTCGGATCGCAGCCATGATCCGCGGTGAGGATGAGCAGGTCGCCGTCGTTCAGCTTCGCTTGGAGCGAGGGCAGCCAGGCATCGGCCTCTTCGAGCGCGTGGCCGTAGCCTTCGACATCGTTGCGATGGCCGAACAGCATGTCGAAATCGACCAGGTTGACGAAGATCAGCCCCCGCGGATCCTCGTCCACGGCTTCCAGCGTCTTGGCCATGCCGTCGGCGTTGCTCACGGTTTTCACATGCGGGCCGATGCCGCGGCCCAGGAACACATCGAAGATCTTGCCGACGCTGGAGACGAGCACGCTGGCAGCTTCGAGCTGATCGAGCAGCATTCCGCGCGGCGGCGGGACGGCGTAATCCTTGCGATTCGAGGTTCGCGTGAAGGCGCCGGGCGCGCCGATAAAGGGGCGCGCGATAACGCGGCCCACTTCGTGCGGCCCTTGCAGGATGGCGCGCGCCGTCTCGCACATCTTGTACAGCTCCCAGAGCGGGATCACCTCTTCGTGCGCGGCGATCTGGAAGACGCTGTCGGCCGAGGTGTAGACGATGGGCGAGCCGGTGCGCATGTGCTCCTCGCCCAGCTCCTTGATGATCTCGGTGCCGGAGGCGGGCTTGTTGCCGAGCGTGGAACGGCCGATGCGGCGCTCGAACTCGTCCATGATCTCCGGCGGGAACCCTTGCGGGTAGAGCGGCAGTGGCCGGTCAAGATGGATGCCCACCATTTCCCAGTGGCCGGTGGTGGTGTCCTTGCCGGGCGAGGCCAGCGTGCACTTTCCGTAAGAGGCCAGCGGCGGCTGGGCGGGCGCGATACCCGGCAGCGGGCGGATGTTGCCGAGGCCCAGGCGCATAAGATTCGGCAGCGTCAGGCCGCGCTGACGCGCCATGTTGCCCAGAGTGTCGCTGCCGGCGTCGCCATACTCGGCGGCATCGGGCATCTCGCCAATGCCGACGCTGTCGAGCACGATCCAGACAATGCGCTGAAACGGGGGAGTGGCGTTCATGGCCTCGCCCGCGCGGTGGTGCTTCCCGCCTTCAGCGCTGCCTGGATCCGTTCGCTCAGCGTGGCGACGAAGCGGTCGGGATCGAAGCCGGTCATGCGGCTCGCCACGCGGCCCTGCCCGTCGAAGACAATCGTGGTGGGGATTGATGTCACCTTCAGCAGGATCGACAAGCCGCCTTCGTAGTATGCCTTCGAGTCCCATTTGTTGGATGCGAGAAAAGCGGGCACCACCGCATGATCCTCGTCGGTATTGATGGCCAGGAAGACCACATCGCCGCGGCCACGAAATTTCTCACGCACCTGATCATAGAGCGGGTGCTGAACGCGGCAGGGCCCGCACCACGTTGCCCAGAAATCCAGCACGATTACCTTGCCCTTGAGCGATGACAGAGTGAGCTTGCTGCCGTCCACGCCGGTTAGCGTGAAGTCCATCGGGTCGGCGATCTGCATGTTCGGATCGAACTGCCGCAGCATCAGGCGGCGCTGCGCGATCATCTCGCGGTTGCGATCCCAGGACGCGAGCACGATGTCGCCCAGCCCCGCGTCCGACCCTTTCCATTTCGTGTAAATCTCGCCGAGCTTCTCGCGGTCGCGATTACGATCGGTCTCAGTGGTGCGCGGGTCGGTGAGAGAGAAGGCGTCCGCCAGCCAGCGCACTGCGTCGGCGAATTTGCCCTGCTCGTTGTACCAGTAGCCCGCCTCGCGCGCCGCATCGCCGCTGGGAGAGACCTCGAAGCTGCGTTTCGCCAGCTCGGCCGCTTTCACGGGATCGCCCAGCGTACCCAGGGCTCGCGCCTCCAGCAGGACTGCTGTCGCCAGGTGCACGTCGATCTCGATGATGCGGCGCGTGGCCTGGGGTCCGCGGTCGGCACTTTCGCGAGCCTCCTTCGCGGTGGCGGTGAGCAGGCTTTCCAGAACCTGCGCGTGAATCAGGGCTTTGCGGGCGTCGTCATTGGATCCGCTTTTCAGTTCGGCGTTAGCGACCTGCTGGAGCACCTCCATGTCGTTTGGGTCGCGGGTCAGGACGCGCTCGCCATAGAGGGCAACGCGCTTGTAGTCCTTCGCGTCGGTTGCGCCGCGCACCAGACCGCGCTCGATCTCGGCGCGCCGCGCGGTGTTCGGATACTGCGCCAGATGATTCTCCAGCGCGCGCACAAAATCCACTGGGCTCGATCCGGCCTCTTCCAGCGCGCGGTTGAGCTCTTCGCTTTCCGGGTCGGTCGCCGCCGGAGTGGCCGCACTGACGCAGAGAGCCAGGCCGACGAACAGGTACAGCAGTTTCATTTAGGTTTCTTCTCTGCCGGGGGTTTTCCGTTGTGGAACTCTTCCGAGAGGCTGGCGGCGCGTTCGCGGTCGACGTGCATGAACGACTCGTTCTTGGCGATGCGCGCCAACAGCGGCAGGAACTGATCGGGTGCAGCCAGCCGGCCTGCGTCCCACATCATGCGGATTTGCAGGATAGCGTGATCGACCCCCAGTTTGTCGAAGTGCACGGCGCGGTCGAGGTCGAGGTACAGCTGCTCGCTCAAGGCGATGCGCTCGAACAACTCCTGTAGTGTCTTCGCATCCTCGTCGATGGTGTAGTTAAATGAGACTTCGTGCACCGTAGCCCCGTCCTCGTAGCGGAAGGTCTTCTTTCCCATGTTGGCCACCTTCAGGCCGGATTCCACGGGCTTCGTGAAACTGTCCAACTTCGCGGCCAGGTCGAAGACCTGGGCAGCCTCCTCGTCGTTTAGACGAAACTCCAGCGAATTCGGGTCGTCCTGGCCGGCGCGATAAACGGCCTTGCCGTCGCGCTCCACCGTGATGCTGAAGAACTCGGGATCGCTGCCCTTGAACAGTTTGGAGTAGACGATGTGCGGATCGGCGAAGGCGGGAAGGCAGGCAAGAAGTAACAGGGTGGCACAGGCTTTAGCCTGTGAAGTGAATTTCACTTTGCCGCTCCCATCTTTTCCAGCACTGAGGCACGTGTCGCGTGACAGATCGCCACCGCCAGCGCATCACTGGCATCTTCGGATTCCACCGGCTCGGCGAGCCGCAACAGGGAGCGGACCATCAGTTGAACCTGCGACTTTTCCGCGCGGCCGTAGCCGACCACGCTGGTCTTGATCTCGAGCGGCGAGTATTCGCCCAACGGCAACTCCGCTTCGGCGGCCGTCATCAAAGCTACACCGCGCACATGGGATAGCTTCAGCGCGGTGCGCACATTGCGCGCGAAAAATACTTCTTCCACCGCTACCGCTTCGGGCGAGAAACGCCTGATCACGTTGCGCAGTTCAGTGGCGATCACAAACAGACGCCGCGCCAGCGGATCCCGTTCGCTGGTGGCAATCACTCCCGCTTCGATCAGCCGGTGCGAGCGGCCGTCGCTTTCGATCAGGCCGTACCCGGTTCGTTCGGTCCCGCAGTCAATTCCCAGAACGCGCATGGGTACGTGGGAGGCCCGATCAGGACATCGCCTCCAGTTCCTTCTCGTCGATATCGAAATTCGAGTAGACGTTCTGCACGTCATCGTGCTCTTCGAGCGCGTCGTTCAACTTCAGCATGCCCTGCGCGCTCTTGCCCTCGAGCTTCATGAGGTTCTTCGGCACCATGGCGATCACGCCTTCCACAATTGTCAGTCCGGCCTTGCGGATCGCCTCGCTCACCGCTTCGTGCGCATCGGGAGCCGAGAGCACCGTCCACACGTCGCCGTCGTCGCGCAGATCGTCGGCCCCGGCATCGAGCACGATTTCCATCAGCTTGTCTTCGCTGGCCTGCTCCTTCTCCAGGACAACCTGGCTCTTGCGCTCGAACATCCACGCCACACTGCCCTGCTCGCCGAGGTTCCCGCCGTTCTTGGAGAAGACGTGCCGGATCTCGCTCACCGTTCGATTGCGGTTATCCGTGGCCACGTTCACCAGCACCGCCGCGCCGCCCGGTCCGTAGCCCTCGAACATGATTTCTTCGATCTGGCCGCCTTCCAGTTCGCCCGTGCCGCGCTGGATGGCGCGTTTGATGTTGTCGGACGGCATGCTGACCGCTTTGGCCGCCAGGATCGCCGTGCGCAATCTGGGGTTGCCGTCGGGATCGCCGCCGCTCCGGGCGGCGATCATGATTTCCTTTATGATGCGCGTAAACACTTTGCCGCGCTTGGCGTCAAGGGCGCCTTTCTTGTGCTTGATCGTGGCCCACTTGGAATGGCCTGACATGTGAAACCTCTGGCTCGGGCTCGGAGAGCCGCGGTGCGTTTGGGCTGAAGTCCTAAAGCACAGAATACCAAAACGATTAGAATTCGATCACCGCCATGGCACCGTCGGTATGGATGGCGTCTCCGGTGCCGTTGACGGCACTTGCGGGGACGCCGTCGCGGGCGATCAGGGCAAGCCCCGTCACTTTGCCCGTAAACACAAGATCGTTCACAACTTTCGCCCGCTCGCGGTCGATTTCCGAATCGATCTGGTGGATGAAAGTTCGCTCCTTGTCGGAGAAACCGATGCCGGTATCGTGCGTGGACGAGCAAACCCACACCGCCTTGCCGTGCCAGGTTTCGGGACGCAGCCAGATGCGAAGGTGGTGGCGCGAGGCAAACGTGTTGTTGGCCTTTTCGAGCGCGAGATCGGGCGGGCGGCCGTCGAGCGTCAGGACAGACATGGGAGCTTCCGTGTATCCGCGGTTTTCGGCCATCGCCTGAAAGGTTCGGAACTTCGAGGTTCCGCTCAGCGAAGCGGAACTGCTCCAGCCGGCGGCTTCGAATGCGGCGCGAACCTGGTCCGGCGTGCCGAGGAACATCAGATTAGTGATGTCCGATGGCTTGTTCGATTTGTCGGTGTAGGTGCGGAAAGGCTCGGAATCAACCAGGGTCTGCAACTCAGCGGCCGGCTTGATGGCCGCCAGTGCAAGGGGTTGAACGGGGGCGGTCCAGTTGAGCGGCTCCGTAAGCGTCAGGGCCATCTCGACGCCTGCGGGATAGTTGATGCTCGCGTCGGTCTTCTTCACGACAACGTTCTTGGCCGCGCCGAGCAAACCAGCAAAAGTGCTGTAGCGGTCCGCGATCTTCCCGAGCCCCTGGTCGAGACGGGTACTCAGCGTCTGGCCCGGATCGATGCCTACGATCTGACCCTGGGCGCTTACGGTTTCGCGTGCGTTGTCAACCGCCGTGAGCTTCGCCGCGAGCTTCACCTCGTGGCCTGCAGCGTCCCGGAGTACGGTGAACTCGGGGGTTACCTGCGCACGGGTTTTGTCGTCACCCACAATGACGTCCTTCACTGTGCCGGAAATGGTGGCGCCGGCGTTGAGCAGCACCTCTGAACCTGACATTACCGCAGCAATGAGCACGGCGGAGATCGGCTGTCCGGCCGATGATGTGGACGAAAGCGGCGCCGTCAGCCGGATCTGGAGCGTTGTGCCCGCCGGTATCTCCCGCGCCAGACACGCTACCGAGGTCGCCAGCAGCAGAACCAGTGGAATACGCATAGGACCTTTCCTGCTATTATGCGCGCGGCCAGCGAGAATCGGAGCCCCTCCCCAGCCACCGGATGGGGACGTGTACGACATGGAACAGCGGGTGTGCGTGCAGGTCAATCGGAGAGTTGGCTTTTCCTGTGGAGTTCCCGGCGAATTGGACCGATATAAAAAGAGCAGGGGGTGAAGTAGTCACACCAGGTGCTTCACCTCAGGATCGGTCTCAGGTATGGGATTCGCCCCAGGGTTCTCGCCTGGGCAAACCGGTACGAAGATCCGATTGTTGCGAAGTGGTTGCAGGTCTAGGCTGATACAGAAGGAGAGCAGGCAGGAGATGCTGCGGGGGATTATCGTTTGTCCTGACACCGACATAACCGAACGCCTGGAAGCTGCACTGGCAGACCTTGGCCTGGTCAGCGTCACCCGCGTTCTCGACCACTACCCCAACTCTCTGGAGCTGATGCGTTTTGTGCGCGCACACGCGCCGCACGTCATCTTCCTCAATACAGACTCGATGTCACGGGCCACCGAGCTGGTCAAAGAGCTCGACCAGCGCGTCCCCGGCATCCAGACGATCGCTGTCAGCCGGGTCTGCGATCCTCAGTTGCTGTTGGAGTGCATGAAGCTGGGGATTCGTGAGTTCGTCTCTCTGCCCATTGACGTCCGTTCTCTGGGAGAAGCCCTCTATCGCATTCGAAGCGTCGTGGAGGCCAAACCACCGGCCATTGAGACCACGGAACAGGTTTTCTGCTTTCTGCCATCAAAGGCCGGCGTGGGCACTTCGACCATCGCCCTTAGTACGGCAATGGCCCTCGCCAGCGCTCAGGAAGGGAATGTGCTCTTGTCGGATTTTGATATGAATTCCGGCATGGTGCGGTTCATGCTGAAGCTGGACAACGGTTTCAGTGTCACCGACGCGTGTGAACACGCGCTCAACATGGACGAGAACCTGTGGCCGCAACTAGTCACCCGGGTAGACAAGCTGGATGTCCTGCACGCCGGCAAGCTGAATCCGGACCTTCGCATCGAGGGCACCCAGATCCGCCACTTGATCGAGTTCATGCGGCGCAACTATCGAGTGCTCTGCTTCGACCTTTCGGGCAACCTTGAGCGCTATTCGCTCGAGATTATGCACGAATCCAAGCGCATCATGCTGGTGTGCACGCCGGAGATCCCGTCGCTGCATCTCGCGCGCGAGAAATACATGTACCTGAAGCAGCTCGATCTTGGAGATCGCGTTTGCGTGCTGGTCAACCGTTGCCAGAAACGGCCAATGATCACGCCACAGCAGATCGAACAACTGCTCGGGCTGCCTGTGCACATGACGCTCCCCAACGATTATCACGGCGTCCAGCGTGCTTTGACCGTGGGGCGCTGGGTAGACCCCACGTCCGACCTCGGCAAGCATTTCACGATGCTCGCGCAGAGCCTGGTCGAGAGTCCGCGGCCGCAGTCGCTGCCGGATCAAAAGAAACGCTTCATCGAATACTTCTCGCTCGCCTCCAGCCGGCCGACGGCGACCAAAGCCGCGAGCTAAAGGCGCGCCCGCAGGCTATCCTCAAAGTTTGGATCACGTCCTCACCTGGGTATCTACCTACGGGTACGGAGCCATATTCGGGCTGCTGCTGCTCGGCATTGTCGGCCTGCCGGTCCCGGACGAGTGGTTGCTGGTGTTTACCGGCTATTTGATCTGGAAGGGACGTTTCCACCCCGTGCTGGGGGTCCTGTCGGGCTTCTGCGGGGCTGCCAGCGGGATCACTCTGAGCTATGCCATTGGACGTACACTCGGTCTGGGCTTCATCCACCGCTACGGACGCTGGTTTCACGTTCACGACGAGCAGATCGAGCGGGTACACGACTGGTTCCGCCGCATCGGTCACTGGGCGCTCTTCATCGGCTACTACATTCCCGGCGTGCGCCACTTCACCGCAATTGTGGCGGGCACCTCGAAGCTGGAATTTCGTGCCTTCGCCGGGTATGCGTGGAGCGGAGCTTTCGTGTGGGTTTGTACGTTCATCCTGATCGGATACTCGCTGGGCGACCAATGGCAGAAGGTGTTCGAAGCGATTGAACGCAACATACACCTTGTGGGGATCGGGCTGGTCGTGCTCGCGGTGCTCTATGCCGCCTGGAGTCTCTGGAAGGCGAAGCGGCGCTGATTAGCGGTCCGCAGTATTCACCGATTCGACGCGCCCGTCGCTGCAGCGCACGCTGCCGACGCGGCTCCCACGAGCACTGTACTGCAGGATTTCAACGAGGTGACCGTTGTCGTCCATACTGATCCGGCCCGATGGAACACCCAAATGGGCAACGACTTCGGCTCGCGTGGCACCTGAGGCGACCGCTCGAAGCTGATCGGTCGTCACCGGGGATGCCGAAGGCGCACTCTCGTAAGCGGCGAAGATCTGTTGCGTGGCTGCGAGCACAGGTCGCACCTCGCCACGGCTGCCGCGACGCCAGGCCGGTGCTGGCGACGGCGAAGGGGTGAAAGCAGGGGGAGGCGGCTGCGTTGGCGTCGATGCTGTGGGGTAGGCGGTCAGTGCCGCGTTCTTCGAGGGCGGCGCCGGGGTATTGATCTCGCTGGCGCTCTGCAGGATCCGAGTGAGCGGATCGCGCAGGGCCCGGGCCCCGGCAACTCCGGCGGTGGCTCCTGCGATGGCTGCGGCGTGGTCGGTAAGTGCCTGTCCTGACAATAAACTGGCGGAAAGCAATACACCTACAGCGAAAGACAGACGACGAGCGATCATACAAATCTCCCTGCCCAATAGTAAAGCCACGACACCGCGAGACACTGCGGCCATTCACCCTAGAGTGACACCTGTTTTTCACTCGGGAGATCGCATATATTTCAATACCCCCAAAAGAGCCATGACAGCCACCCCTATGCCCTGTGGCAAACCTCCACGCTGATCCTAATAATCAAAACATACGCTTTAGATAGCTAAAGGGCGTTCGGCGGGGTCCAACGGTCTTCGGTCGAGCGAGAGCAGTGGTCCCTTTGGTCGCTCAGCGTGGGGCTTCCCGAAATGGACTATTTGATCGATGAAAACCGACCCGAGACCTGCCTGGCGCTCGGTCTGGATTGCCGAACCTGCGTACATAAATCGGCTTCAAGCGTGGCCCATGTCTGCCATGACCTTGATTCTACTGGGGCTCGTCGGATCTTCGAGCGCTTGTACACCTCTCCGGGGTGCGCGGCTATGGTGGGGGCTTTTGAGCAGGCCTATTTCGACGCGACACCTCCGGCGCGCAAGCCCGTCCTTGTGGCCCTGACCCTCGGCAATCCCGCCGTTGCCGCGTAAGTTATTCAGGCGGCTGATGCTTCCGACTTTTTGACCGGCCGCTGCCACGCTTCCCACGATTGCCTGACCTGATCAACAAACTCGGCAGGTTTTTGACCGTAGAGACGATCCCCAAGTTCGAGCGCGCATGCCCGCAAAGCTGCCTGCCGGCGGTCGATGGCGGCGAATAAACTCATTAGTTCCAAAGTGTTGCCTGCGATGGCAAGGCGCTCCCGCAGAAGTGCGAGGTTGTGGTCGTCGCCGAGAGCCGTCTCCAGTTCCTTCAGGTTGCGCTCATAGGCCCGGATGGATTCGGTCCAAAGCCCTTCCAGGAGCCGCACATGATACCAAAGGTCCTTGACGCGCTTGCGCCACTCGTGAAAGGCTTCGGCAGAAGGGCTTTTGCGGGCAGACTCAAAGGCCTTTCGACCCCGTTGCAGAGTCCGGGCAAGCCCCGGTTCGAGGGCAGCGAAGCCGGTGATGTGCAGCGGCCAGGTGCGGACGCGTTCCGAGATGCGATCAAGCGCGAATGGCACTGCGGGAGGGAGGGGTGAGCGAGCAACTTTGCTCCGTTCCCGCAAAAAGCGCGGACGGACCTGGGCGAGAAGGCGAGGATTCAGGTCGTTCTTCAAAGTGTCGAGAGTCTCGACCATGACATCGGCGTCGCGAAACGGGGAGAGTTTGCGGGCAAGTTCGCGCAGTAACGAATTGGCCGAGGTGCCAATGGGACCCAGCTCGCGATACGTGAGCCGGATGATCGCGCGGACTTTTTTGATGCTTTTGCGTGCTTCGTGTACAGCCTCGTCGCGATTGCCGGGATCAGCGCCACGCAATTGAGCGGCAGCGTAGTCGAGTTGTTCGGTAACGACGCGACGGACCGAGCGCGGGACTCCTTCGCCGCGTTTGAACTGGAAACCCACCTGCCGCCTCTGCTCTCAGTATGGACTGAACCGGAAGGCGAGGCGAGCTACTTCATCGCCTCAACGGCGCGATGGCGGACGTCAACGCCCTGCACAAGGTACACCACGTCTTCGGCGATGTTGGTAGCGTGGTCGGCGATGCGCTCCAGGTCGCGCGCCACAAACATCAGATCGACCGCGGATTGTACGGTGGCGGGGTCCTTCTGCATGAAGACCACCAGTTCGCGGTAAATCGTGTCACGAAGGTTATCCACTTCATCATCGGAGAGCAGCACGATCCGGGCCTGCTCGGCATCGCCGGCGACAAACGCCCCGAGGCTGCGGAGCAGCATTTGCTCGACCAGACTGGCCATCTTCGGGATGTCGATGAGCGGTTTGATCGGCGAGCTTGATATCAGCGACAGGGCCCGCTCGGTGATATTGACGGCGAGATCGCCCATGCGCTCGAGATCAGTATTGATCTTCAGCGCCGCAGTGAGGAAGCGCAGGTCGCGCGCGACAGGCTGATGCAGGGCGAGCAGACGCGTGCCGATGTCATCGATTTCGACTTCCATCTGATTGATGCGCTCTTCGTCCTGAAAGACCTGATCGGCGACGGTCTTGTCGCGGTCGACCAGGGCGCGAACGGCTTTGCGGATGACGGATTCCACGAGCCCGCCCATCTGGAGCAGGCGCTGGTGCAGATCTTCCAGTTCCAATGCGAAGTGGGTCAATTCGGTTCTCCCCAGAGTTCCGTCCAGATCAGCCAAACCTGCCGGTGATGTAGTCTTCCGTTTCTTTCTTGGCTGGCGTTTTGAAGATGATATCAGTCTTGTTGAATTCGATGAGCTTACCCAAAAGGAAGAACCCAGTCAGGTCCGCGACGCGGGCGGCCTGCTGCATGTTGTGGGTGACGATGATCAGGGTGCATTGATCCTTGATGGCCAGCAGCAGTTCTTCAATCTTGCTGGTAGCAATGGGGTCCAACGCGGAGCAGGGCTCGTCGAGCAGCAGAACCTCGGGGTCGACAGCGAGCGCGCGAGCGATGCACAAGCGCTGCTGCTGTCCGCCGGAGAGCGCATAGGCGGACTTCTGGAGTTTGTCCTTCACTTCATCCCAGAGTGCAGCGCGGCGCAGACTGCGTTCCACAACTTCTGCGATTTCGCTGCGCCTGGCAAGGCCGTTGATGCGCACGCCGTAGGCGATGTTATCGAAGATCGATTTTGGGAACGGATTGGGACGTTGAAAGACCATACCGACACGGCGACGCAACTCCGTGACGTCCACCTGCAGGATGTTTGTTCCATCCATGACAACTTCGCCGGTGACTCGCGAGCCGCGAATGGTGTCATTAATGCGGTTCAGGGTGCGCAGAAAGGTGGACTTACCGCAGCCGGAGGGCCCGATCAACGCAGTGATCTGGTTTTCCGGAAACTCGATGGAGATGTTGTGCAGCGCCTGGAACTTGCCGTAGAAGAAGTCGACATTGGAGGCCCGGAGCTTTGGGCCCGTGGGGGCGGCCGGCGTAGAAGGCGTGGACTGAGTCACGTCAGGTTCTGTTTTCACAGTAGTTGAAAGGCCGGGTTGTGGACTTGTGCCCATAGTTGTGTTTATCCGCGTTGCGCCGCGGCTCCTCTCGCGAGCACCATGCGGGCGGCAATATTGGCCACCAGGACCAGACCAAGCAGTACAAGACCGGCGGCCCAGGCCTGGCGATGCCAGTCCTCGTAAGGCGATATCGCGTGCGTGTAAATCATGACGGGAAGGGATGCCGTGGGTTCATTAAAGCCCTTGCTCCAGAATTGATTATTCAGCGCTGTGAACAGCAGCGGCGCGGTTTCTCCAGAGACACGCGCTACTCCCAGTATGATACCTGTGAGAACGCCGGTGCGAGCTGCGGGAATGACCACGGTGGCAACCGACTTCCATTTACTTGCGCCGAGAGCGAGGGCGCCTTCCCGTAACGAGAGCGGAACCTGAGTCAGGAACTGCTCGGTGGCGCGCAGGGTAACGGGAATCACCATCAGGCTGAGGGCGAAGCCGCCGGCCCAGGCGGAGAAATGGCGCATCGGGACGACGATAATAGTCCAGGCGAATATGCCGATTACGATGGACGGCACGCCGTTCAGCAGGTCAGCGGTATAGCGGATGAAATCCGCCATACCCTTGTTGCTGAACTCCGCCAGGAAGACGCCAGAGATGAAGCCGACCGGTACCCCGAGCAGCGCCGCCAGGGCCACGATTTTGGCGCTGCCGATGATGGCATTGGCCATGCCGCCGCCGAGATCGCCGGGCGACAATGGGAGTTTCGTAAAGAAGTTCCAGTCCAGCGATTTCCCGCCGTTCCACAGAAGATATCCGAGGATGAGGAACAGGGCGGACGCGGTGACCACCGCGCAGACGCCGGTCAGCGTGAGCATGACGTTATTGAGGCTACTGCGCCAGAGACGTAGCATTTGTTACCTCGCAGTCCCCGGCTTAGCTGTCACGATCAGCAGGAGCTGTCCGAGACCGTTCAGTATGATCGTGATCAGGAACAGGACCAGACCGAGTTCGACCAGAGCTGAAAGGTGCATGTCGCCGGTAGCTTCGGTGAATTCATTGGCGATGACCGAAGCGATGGTATAGCCCGGTGCCAGGATCGAGGCACTGATCCGGGGATCGTTGCCGATCACCATGGTCACGGCCATCGTTTCGCCGAGGGCACGGGCGAGGCTGAGGAAGATGGAACCGACAATGCCCAGACGGGCGAATGGCACCACCGCGTCCCAGGTGGCCTCCCAGCGCGTGGCGCCCAGGGCAAGAGCGGCTTCACGTTGTTCCCGCGGGACCTGAATGAGTGCTTCGCGAGAGATGGAAATGATATACGGGAACATCATGACGGCGAGCACGATGCTGGCTGTAAGCACGCCAACGCCATAAGTCGGGCCTTTGAAGAAGGGCGACCATCCGAAGGCCTTGATCAGAGCAGGCTGGACATACAGGCGCATGAGGGGCACGAGCGCGAAGATAGCCAGAAGGCCGAAGATGACGCTGGGTACGGCGGCGAGGAGCTCGACCAGAAACGTAAGAGTGTTGGACGTCTTTGGCGGCGCCAGCTCGGAAAGAAAAATTGCCGCGCCAACGCCGAGAGGAACGGAAATCGCCAGTCCGAGCACTGAGGTGACGATGGTCCCGTAGATGAACGGGAGCGCACCGAATTCGTCATTAACCGGGTCCCAGGTGGTGGTTCTGAGGAAGGCAAATCCGAACCGGTGAATGGAGAGCTCGGACTTCTGCCACAGCTCAAAGACCAGAACGGTCGTGACAAGCACGACCGAGGCGGCGAAAAGGAAAGTGATCAGATACGCGATCTGATCACCCGCCCGAAGATTCCGGAAGAAGGACCGTGCCCTCACGGGCACGGTCTGTGCAACTGTAGCCATGTTGGACCGTAGTCTCTACTTCACCATCGCGATCTGCTTTTCTTCCTTTGCGACAACCGCGGCCGGCAGCGGGGCGTAGCTCATGCCCTCGCAGTCCTTCTGACCGGCGGTCATCATCCATTTTAGAAACGCCTTGATCGCATCTCGTTTGCCGGCGTTTTCGATCTTGTCCGGGATCAGCAACCAGGTGAAGGTCGAGATTGGGTAGGTGGTCTTTCCCGGAGCATTGGTGATGGACACCCGGAAATCGGCCGGCATGTTCTTCGCGGCTCCGGCAGCGGCAGCACTGACGGATTCGAAGCTGGCCTTGACGAAGGCGCCGGCCTGGTTCTTCACCTCGCCGTAGGACATATGGTTCTGGACCGCATAGATCAGTTCAACGTAGCCGATGGAATTCGGCGTCTGCTTCACCTGACCGGCCACGCCCTCGTTGCCCTTCCCGCCGAGACCGACGGGCCAGTTGATGGAGGTGCCGGAACCAACCTTGCTCTTCCACTCCTCGCTGACCTTCGACAGATAGTCAGACCAGACGAAGGTGGTACCGCTGCCGTCGGAACGGTGCACAACGGTGATGTCCGCGGCAGGGAGCTTCACGCCGGGGTTTTCCTTCGCGATCATCGAATCATTCCACTTGGTGATCTTGCCCAGGTAGATGCCCGCGAGCGCGTCGGGAGTGAACTTCAGCGTGGCAGCGACGCCTTCGATGTTATAGGTTGGCACCACGCCGCCGAGCACTGTGGGGAAGTGAAGCACCTTGAACTTGGTGATCTTGCCCATCTGCTCCTCGGTCATCGGCATGTCGGACGCACCGAAGTCCACCGTGCCTTCGGTGAGCTGGCGGATGCCGCCGCCGGAGCCGATGGACTGGTAGTTGATCTGCACGTCGGCGTGAGCGGTGTGGTATTCCTGGAACCACTTCTGATAGATCGGCGCCGGGAAGGTAGCACCCGCGGCGTTGATTGTGTCGGCCGCATACGCTGCGGGAAAACCTATTGCCATTACTGCCGCAATCAATAGCGTGGATCGCATCGTTTCTCTCTTTCTCCTAATGATGACTCAACCACCCCGGCTCCCTAGAACGTAAACAGGAACTGGGATTGAACGCGAAGCTGGGTATTCACGCCCGCCTGCAACGGGACGAAGAAATTCGTGGCGGGATCGCTCTTGACCAGAGGATCGAGCACGTAGACCCGGTTCTGCCACGTCAGGAACTTCGTGAGACCGAGGTCGAACAGGAACTGGTGGGCCCCGATGTTCACGCCGCTGCCAGTACCGACGTCATCGTCGGTGTACTGCGAAATCATCGAGTTTGCTTCCTTGTGGAAGTACATATAGCCGACCATGATTTCGCCGCGCTTCTTGGTCTGGCCCATCTTGATGCCGCCGGCCCAGGCGTTGTCTTCGCGGCCCGTGCCCATATTGTGCGCGAAGTGGCCTTCCAGCGAAACCGGGAAAGCCTGCGAACCGAGCTTGGGCTTGTTGAACGTGGTCTTGTAATCGAGGTGGAAGACGGTGAAGTCCTTGGCGTTGTAGATCGGACCGCCCGAAGTGGTGGTGGCATTGCCGGTGCCCGAGAGCGGACCGGAGAGGGTCACGCCGGAGGTTCCGTTGATGAGGCTCGTCCCGTTGGCGGTGGAGTAGAGCTGAATCTCGTTCGGATTGGTGTAGAACTGGATACCAGCCGCGAGGTTCTGCGACCAATCCTTGGTGCCGCCGCCAACCACGAAGCCCTGATCGAACAGCGCGGCCGCGGGCACCTTACGGCCCACCGGGAAGCCGGCGGTCGCGTAGGCGTTCGAGGAGCTGAGCACCTGGACGTTCGGGTTGCTGAGTACAAACTGGCCCGCCCTGAAATCGAAGAAGGCCTTGCTGGAGCCGAAGTGGAAGGTTTCGTTGGCGCCGTTGAAGCGGAGATCCGGATCGATGAGGAACTGGGAGCCGTCCTCAAAGGGCTCGTTCACGCGGCCGGCGCGGAACGAGACGTGTTTGCCGAGGTTCATTTGACCCCACGCTTCCCAGAGACTGATGAAGCCCCTCGAGGCGCTGGCGGCGAAGTCGTTGTCCATGGTCAGCGGGTTGTTCAGCGGTCCGGTGGCCAGGGTGGCGTGCAAAATCACGAACGGCTTGTCATCGCCCGTATAAAAAGTCTTCTCGGCCGAGAGGCGGAATCTGTACCGTTCGCGAACATTCTGCAGAGGCCCACCGACAGAATTCCCCGAGCGAGTAGTGGAATCGAAGCGGAGACGGAGATCGCCGCCGAGCTTGATACCGCCCAGCAGAGAAGAGAGATGATCCACCTTCTTGGCGAGCACGTTGACATCAACATCCGGAGCGCCCGTAGCAGTCGGCGCAGCAACAGCGGAGGGGCCCGGAGGAAGCACGGGGCTTGTTGTCGCGACTTCACCCAGCTTCTGCGCGTTCGGCAGCGCGAACCTGCTATCGGCGTTTTGCGCCGCGGTTAACTTCTCAACAGCTTTCTTTTGTTCTTCCAGCGAGGACCGGAGTTCTTCGATCTGTTTCTGCTGAGCCGCGAGCAACGCGCGAAGCTCTTCGACATTACCGCTGGTTTTGTTTTGCGCCGACGAGGACGCCGGATCGGCTCCCGACATTAGCGCGGCACTGGACGTGATTGCCAGAACGAGACCCACCCATTTCAAGCGCCTGTGACCTGTGGTCATTCAGCCGTACACTCCTTTCCTGATTCGCGAGTCGAATGAGGTTCCCTGAATCTTAAGAGCGAACTTGAGGATATCGACCTCGGATGAGCAGAATGTGAACAGGGAGTGACAAACTCGTTACAGCGAGCCATGATCCGAGAGAAATCTGATATCTAGGGCGGAAGAAGTCATGCGAATCGACAAATGGCTGTGGGCGGCCCGGTTCTTCAAGACGCGGGCGCTGGCGGCACGAGCGTGCGAACTGGGGCGGATCGAATCGAACGGCACGACGGCGAAGCCCGCTCGCGAGGTGCGGGTGGGCGACATGCTGCGAGTAAAGAACGACAGTGGTGAATTCCACCTCGAAGTGCTGGCCCTGATCGTGCTGCGTGGTCCCGCAGCAGTGGCACAAACGATGTACCGCGAGACCGAGGTCAGCCGTGAAGCCCGTGCACGAGCAGCGGAAGAGCGCAAGGCGACACCGCAGTTCGAGTTCGACTATGAAGGCAGGCCGTCGAAAAGGGAGCGGCGAGAATATGATCGGCTTCGAGGACGGGGATAGGTAAACCGGAC
>Ga0335084_10002001_pt1 | contig 19408 bp, 19 predicted proteins | sample Lox_Sample_44_FD_206721 | JGI IMG/M metagenome (GOLD analysis project Ga0335084, IMG submission 206721) | Soil microbial communities from Loxahatchee National Wildlife Refuge, Florida, United States - Lox_Sample_4.4 | ecosystem: Environmental > Terrestrial > Soil > Wetlands | place: USA...
ATTCGGCTATCCCGGCGGCGTGGTCCTGAATATATTCGACTCTCTTTACGAGAATAAGGACATTCAGTTGATCCTCACTCGACATGAACAGGGTGCGATTCATGCTGCTGACGGCTATGCCAGGGCAACAGGAAAGGCAGGGGTGGCCCTCGTGACCTCAGGACCCGGTGCAACCAATACTGTGACCGGTATTGCAACTGCCTCCATGGACTCGATCCCTCTCGTGGTGTTCTCCGGCCAGGTGCCGACCATGCTTATCGGAAACGATGCTTTTCAGGAGGCAGATATCGTTGGCATCACGAGGCCATGCACGAAATATAATTACCTTGTGAAGGACGTGAACGATCTCTCGAGGATCATCAAAGAGGCCTTTCACATCGCTACTACCGGAAGGCCCGGCCCTGTGCTCATCGATCTTCCCAAGGACGTGACCTCCGGCAAGGCAGAGTTTAGCTGGCCTGAGCTGGACATGAGGAGTTACAAGCCCACGTATGAGGGAAACAAGTGGATGATCACCCAGGCGGCCCACATCATTGCAAAGGCGAAGAAGCCGGTGATTGTTGCGGGTGGTGGCGTAATTTCATCCGGCGCCTACAAGGAACTGAGAGAGTTTGCGGAACATGCCGAGATACCCGTAACCATGACCCTCATGGGGCTTGGCGGCTTTCCGGGAACCCATTCCCTCTCCCTGGGCATGCTCGGCATGCATGGGACCTATTATGCAAACAAGGCGATCCAGGAGTCAGACCTTCTTATTGCCATTGGAATGCGTTTTGACGACAGGGTGACGGGAAAGGTGGAGGCATTTGCCCCCCATGCCAAAATCGTGCATATCGATATCGACCCTACGTCTATCAGAAAAAATATCAGGGTGGATGTGCCCATTGTGGGAGATGTGAAGAGGGTCCTTACGGTGATGAACAAGGTCCTGAAGGACGAAGTGAAGGAACAGTGGGCTGAGGTGAGGAAAGCCTGGCTCAAGCAGATCGAGGATTGGAAGGCCGAAAGGCCTATGACCTACATCTGGAGCGAGGAGTTGATAAAACCCCAGTTTGTTGTAGAGAAGATCTATGAGCTCACCAAAGGTGACGCCATCATCACCACCGAGGTGGGCCAGAACCAGATGTGGGCTGCCCAGTTTTACAAGTATGACAAACCCAGGACATGGTTGAGCTCCGGAGGGCTCGGCACCATGGGCTACGGATTCCCGGCTGCCATTGGTGCACAACTTGCCTTTCCGAACAAACTGGTGATTGATATCGCAGGGGACGGGAGCATCCAGATGAACATTCAGGAACTGGCCACTGCGGTAATCAACAAGCTCCCGGTAAAGGTGGCGATCCTCAATAACCGATATCTGGGAATGGTGAGACAGTGGCAGGAACTCTTCTACAACGAGAGATACTCTTACAGCCATCTGGACGTCGTTCCTGACTTTGTGGAGATTGCCCATGCCTATAGTGCGGTTGGGTTGCGGGCGACCAAACCGTCCGAGGTCGAGCCGGTACTCAAAGAAGCTTTCAAGATTCACAGGCCCGTATTTATGGACTTTGTGGTGAATTGGAAGGAGAAGGTGTATCCTATGGTTCCCGCAGGTGCGCCCATCGACCATATGCTTTTTGAAGAGCCTGAAAAAAAGGCCGAAAAGAAACTCAAGGCAGTGAAATGAGGAGATTCCCATGAGGCATACCATATCCATTCTGGTGGAGAACAAGTTCGGCGTCCTGTCGAGGGTTTCAGGCCTTTTCAGCGGAAGGGGCTACAATATCGAAAGTCTTTCTGTCGGTGAGACCATAGACCCCCAGGTTTCTATCATGACGATTGTGACCACAGGGGACGACCAGATCATTGAGCAGATTACGAAACAGCTCAACAAGCTTATCGATGTGATTAAGGTCACCGACATGAAAGAGCTTGAGCATGTGGAGCGGGAGATGGTCCTTGTAAAGGTGGCCCCCCGGCAGCAGGATAAGTCGGAAGTCCTGAACCTCACCGAGATATTCCGCGGGAGGATCGTTGATTCGAGCCAGAAGACCTATACTATTGAGATCACGGGTGACGAAAAGAAGATAGAGGCGTTTATTGAACTCATGAAACCAATGGGGATCAAGGAGTTCGTGAGAACAGGGAAAGTTGCCATTGCCAGAGAAAGCGTGAAGAAAAAATGACCCCCGCACGATAATGGTTGAACTCAACAAAATCGCTATTTTCAGCACCCTCAATGCGTCCGAAATCAAAGAAGTTTCCCCTTATGTCATGTCCGTACCGGTCAAAAAAAAGGCTGTGATTTTTTCTGAGGGTGATCCGTCGGAGTGGCTCTATATCGTGGCAGAGGGCAAAGTGAAGATCACAAAACTATCCCAGGAAGGTAAAGAGATCATCCTTGAGGTAATACATCCCATGGATTTCTTCGGAGGGCTTGCGGTGATCAGGGGATTCCCCTATCCCGCAAACGCCATTGCCATGGAGGACTCAAGACTCCTGAAGATTTCACGCTCCAGTCTCATGCGGATCCTTGACCGCTTCCCCAATCTGATGTACTGCATGGCGCAGCAGGTGGGCGACAGGATGAAAGAATCCCACGAGACACTCAAAAATATAGCGCTCGAAAGGGTTGAGGCACGCATCGCCTCGCTGCTCCTTAAGCTGGCGGACAAGACAGGGAAGAAGGGAGGGGAGGGGGTCAGCATTGAGATGAAACTCACCAAGCAGGATATTGCCGAAATGGTGGGCACCACGGTCGAAACCTCCATACGGACCATGTCCAAGTTCAGGAAGATGGGGATCGTGGGGGAAAAAGAGGGAAAGATCGTGATAAAGAATCCGGGGAAACTCAGGGCACTATGGGACTGAACTGCTCTTTAAACGGCCATGAATAACTATTTATGAAGATTATTCTGCATGAGATATAACCAGATAGTTCTCTCCTTGACTTGAATGAATTAATGAGTCACTCACTTAGCTGTATGAAATTCGGACATTCCATATTAGATGTCATGTATGAAAAACGTTCATTTATCGTATCCAATTATCAGGGGCAAAATAGGGGATCACTGAAAATGCATTAAAATCAATTTATTATCATGAGAAGCTGGTAAAGGCATGATATTTGCTAAATTTTATGTATGAAATCTCAGAGTTGGGCAAGTCCGTAATATTTTTGTGCTATGATAGGGCTGAACAAATGAGCCGTTACTCCCTTATGCGTGAATTTGAAAGTGCGGATGACTTCGGGAGATGCGTAAAATTTCATTAATAAAGGAGAGAGTCATGACAAAAAGGTACCGATTATTTATCAATGGAACGTTGTTGCTCATGGCATTATGTATCCTGGGTGGCTGCGGGGGAAGTGACTCTGCAACCAGTGCGAGGGTGGGCTCCAAGAGCTGCACTGATTCCTGCCACGCCTCTACTCAGGATATCACCGGGACCCCGATTGCGAGTGCATGGGCCGGTAGTACCCACACCACAGACGGTGGCGTGCAGTGCGAAGACTGCCACGGAGAGGGAAAAGATCATCAGGGGGTCGGCCCCATTCCTTTCCCTGTACCCCAGGCAGCGCAGTGTAATGCATGCCACGGCCTGGGCGGGTTTAACAGCACTCTTCACGCAAACTCAAATCCTTTCAATGGATCAAATCTCAGTACATTTACCGGACCGGACAAGTTTTTCTTCCAGGGGGATGCCTCGATCAGCGGCCCGGCGGAGATTATGGGGGTACCTGAGTTCTTCCCTGGTGGCGTAACACCGGTAACACACGCCCAGCATATTCAGGAATGCTCTGTATGCCATAACCCCAACCAGAGATTTATCTTTAAGAGTGACGGGACCTTTACAAAGCCGGACCCCAATAATATGCCTGATCCGCCTAATATTACCTGTGCCGGCTGCCACGATGCGCACCAGCCTGAACAGAAGGTGACCATTGCCCAGCGGAGCACCCCTGTTGCGTACCCTGTCTACCGTAAATATATCGTCAACCCTACAGGTGAACAGAGCTTTATTGCTGATCCTGCAACAGGGAATGAGAGCCCGACAGCAACGTCCTCACGGCTCGCTGCAACGATCTTCCAGCCAAACGGTGCGGTCCTGGCTGACGGTTCCGTGGACCGGTCAAGGGTGGTGGGAAGAAACAACGAACTCAATATCGAGCGCCTCTGCGCCTCATGCCACACGGTGGGTAAATACCTGTACAGCAAGCTGGCAACGCACCAGCAGAACATATACACCCAGTGGCTCAACTCGGGTCATGGTGCGCGGAATGCCCCTGCGTTTGCGGAATTTTCTGCAAATCCCCCGGCCTATACAAACCCTAACACAGGGACTCCCTATGCCGCGGGTATACACTTCGCGAGTTACCCATTTGACATGGCTCTCAAGACAGTAGGCGCTACCGCGAACACAACTCGCAACGCGGGGAACGACAGCTTTTCCTGTTACAAGTGTCATCATGGCATCGGCTCCCTTGCCTGGCAGGATAATCTGGAGGGAACGCCGGGAGCCCCTGTGCTTTTCGGTGACGTGACAGTGACCTGTATCACGTGCCATGATCCGCACAAAGAGGTCCCTGGCCAGACCAAGAATACCCGCAGGCCGGTGATCATTACGGATTATTCCACAACCTTTATCACCATCCAGGGCAATGTATTCCTTGATAACCAGCCGGTCCCGTTGGACAGAACAGGCAATGCCACCATCTGTATCTACTGCCATCAGGGAAGAGAGAGCGGGCTCACCCTTTATGCCACAAAACTTGCGCCGGGGACAACGATTACCGGCAGTTTCTTCAATCCGCACTATCTCGGGACAGGAGCCATGCTGTGGGGTGCAAATGCCTATGAATACGCGGGCAAGGCATACAGTGTCAATGCTGCGCACCAGAGTGCAAACTGTCCCACCTGCCATATGGCCAATTCGACTGCTGATAACAAGAACGGCGGTCATACCTGGGCGCCGAACGTGGTAACGTGCAATACTGCTGACTGCCATGGCGGCAGTCTCGGTCCTGTGGCGGCAAAATCCGGGAGCGCATCTCCCAATGTGGATACCTACCGGGCCAGCTCTGATGCTAATAACTATACCGGAGAAGCCGGAGGATCAACCCTCTCTATTGCGCAGTCGATTCAATCCCTGGAGAAGAAAGTCATCGCCCTGCTTCAGGCGAAGGGGATCCTTTATGACGACACGACTTACCCATACTTTTTTGCTGATGCAGGACACACTCAACCGTTCACTGCATGGACTCCTGCTACCCTGAAGGCAGCCTTCAACCTCTCCTTTGTGGTAAAAGGACTGCCTTCAGTGGGGAGATCCCAGGTGCTGGTTCCCAATGCATCTGGTGCTGTCCACAACTACAAGTATTGCATCCAGCTGTTGCTCGATTCATATGCGGACCTGAATGGAGCGCCCCTTGCCGGGGCGGTAAGGCCCGCGGGTTCGAGGCCTGCCACGGAATACGGTCCTGGCCAGTAAGATTAGTCAGAAAGGGTATTACTGCAGGTTCAGGCCCCGGAGAGATCCGGGGCTTTTTTTTCAATCCAGATATTTGAGCTTCATCTCGAGAGGCTGTTTCTTGGGACCGCTGCTTGGAAGGGCTGCGTAACCCACCGGAACTACGGCCATGAATTCTCCCCTGGGCTCACCAAAGAAGGGCAGGAGATCATCCTTAATGAGATAAAGAATCCCGAGCCAGACAGTTCCCAGTCCGAGGGATGTGGCAGCAAGGAGCAGGTTCTGGACAGCCGCGGCAGAGCTCTGTATCTCCATAGTACGGAAAAAATCATGCGCCATCTCTTTTTCGACCTTGAAGAGTTCTGTCCCATGCCTGATAAGGTCCCCGGTGTTCGCGATGGCAATGACCACAGGCGCTCCTGCAATGCTCTTTGCAGCCATGCGCAGCAGAACAGAAGCAGGCCGTGGGAAGTCCGCTGACCTCTGGTTGATGAGCTGTGCAAGCTCCTGCTTTCTTTCGCCTCTCAATACAATAAATCTCCATGACTGCTGGTTGTGGGCAGAGGGCGCTTCGTTGGCTGATTGGAGCAGGGCATGAATCAGTTCATCAGAGACCGGCTGTTTTGTAAAGGTCCTGATGCTCCGGCGATGATTGATCGTCTTCAACGTCTCGTTAGAAGGAAAAACGGTTTCAGAGGACATGGGGTTCACTCCCTCCATGAAAAGTCTCATGAGAAATAACTATTACGTACCATGGTATCACAGATCTCTGCTCAGGGCAACGCACACTTTGAGGCGTTGCCCTACTCAGCATAGGGGGGATAGAAGGCAAGAGTTTGGGCAGAGGTGACGCCTCACCTCTGCCCAAAGTGGCCTTTACTCTATGCTTCTGACTTTGCGTACATTGTCGCGAGCATGTTGAAGAAAAACAGGAAGATGGAAACAGCCTCCATAAGGCCAAAGGCAACGGTCGCCCCCCTGTAGATTCCTGCTTCAGGATGAAAGCTTCCGAGGGTGTAAAACAGGAGCATGCCGATAAGTCCTATGTTTGCGAGCCAGAACTGGAACTCTCCCATCTTAAGGCTCTTTAAGGGTTTTCCGGTGAACCTCGGAAGGATATGGTAGCCCACTCCGAAGATCATCATCGAGACCCACCCCAGCATATTGAGATGGGAATGAACGAATTTCAGATGCATCAGGGAAGGATGGCCCAGCATGAATATTCCCAGAAGAGACGCCACCGCAAGGTAAATGATACTCATTCCGATAAAATTCTTCACAAATCTGTCCATAAAGACTCCTCCTCATATTTTCTTTTAATGATACCTTACTCTTTGTATGATTTCTTCCGCTATGATGAACGTCATACGGAATGTCCAGCGCTTATCACTCAAATGGCGGACTTACAAGAGGTGAGGGCCCACACATCAAAGAGAAAACGCTTCGCCTGAGCGATAGGTCTTGGTATCTCCTCCTTTGTAGACGGTCGCTGCCCCTTTCCCGAGAACAGTCCATTTACCTTCCAGACCGTCATCCATAATTCCAGTCTGTTCATCAATCCCCACAATCGTATCGTACGGGATAATTGGCACCAGAGAAGATGCCCAACTATTTCCAAAGGTATTATGATGAGGAACAAGACAGACCCGGGGAACCAGGTTGAGCCCTTCCCAAATCTTTTGTGTGTCCGGATCGTAGTAGTGCTGGCACACTATCATAGCCCCTGCACTACTGCCACCGATCACCGCTCCTGTGTCGTATGCCTCACGCATGGCTTGCCAGCTTAGACTGCCCGCTAGGGTTTGCGCAAGATAATGCGGGAAACCTCCCAGGAGATAAATGAGACGGGATTGGCGCAACGCGCTCGCTACAGAAGATTGATTGGCTGAAGCCTGATCAATAAGGGGCACGAGGCTTACGTGTCTGGCGCCTAACCGTTTAAACCAACGGACCCCGGATTGACCTGCACGCTGGTGATTCTTATCGGGAAAAGCGGCGGTCGGAATAATACTCACCTGAGCATCTGACCCGCCTGCCAGCTCAAGGGCATGTTTATCCGGTTTAGCCATTTGCCCGCCGAACTCTGCCCCGCCTTCTAAGAGAATATATCCTCTCATTTCCTAGTCTTATTATATCGCAATCCAATTCAGGCCTGACAGCAACGTGTCTTCATGCTAAATGTCACTAATTGCTATAATGAACATGAAAGAGAATTCTCAAAAGTTTGACCATTGGCTCACAACAAGGAGGGAAAGATGGTTGAAAATTGGCTCGCAAACGCATATGAAGGGATGTCCCGGCGACAGTTTCTTGCCCGGATGAGTGCTGCCGGAGTTGGCCTCGCGGGTTTCGCAATTGCCTCAAGCTCGCTTGCAGGCGAGGTTATCACTACCTCTGGTGATGGTCTTGCCGTGGCCGACAGTACGGTGATCTCCGGAGATTTCCCTGTTCCGATCTATGAGGCCCGACCAGCTGCATCTGGGAAATATCCAATCTTGGTTGTACTACCGGAGATTTTTGGAATGCATGAACACATCAAAGATCTTACCCGCCGGTTTGCCAAAGAGGGCTTTCTCAGCATAACATTTGAACCTTATGCGCGCGAAGGTGGTGTCCTGAATCTTTCCGACATAACCGCAGTGCGGAAAGTGGCCGACTCTGTGCCCGACGCAAGGGTCATGGCTGATTTGGACGCAATAGTGGCTTATGCGAAGAAGCAGCCGGCCGGGCGTCCTGATCATTTAGGCGTCACTGGATTTTGCCGTGGTGGGATGTATACTCTTCTCTATTGCGCCCATAACCGTGAACTGAAAGCTGGCGTGGCGTGGTACGGACAGCTCAGGCCGGAGAAAAAGCCGGGGATCCGGACGGTTGGACCGCTGGATATCGCTGCACAGATGACCCCGCCCATTCTTGGTCTGTATGGTGAGGCTGATCTGGGTATCCCGGCAGCTGATGTCAAAGAAATGGAAGCTCTTCTCAAGGCAGCTCACAAGACAGCAGAGTTCGTGCTCTATCCCGGTGCGCCGCACGCTTTTTTTGCTGACTATAGGCCGAGTTACCGGCCCGATGCTGCCAAAGACGCGTGGAGCCGCTGTCTGGCTTGGTTCACCAAGTACCTTAAAGGGTAAGACGATTAGTGTAAACGAGTACAATTCTTTTGATAGGAGAACAATGGGGAAAGACAGATTGGAGGCATTCAGTGATGGTGTTCTTGCTATCATCATCACTATCATGGTGCTAGAGATGAAGGTGCCGCATGGGGGTGATTGGTCAGCGTTGCGACCGTTGCTTCCCGTATTCTCAACCTATGTGCTGAGCTTTGTTTACTTGGGTATCTATTGGAACAACCACCATCACATGCTGCATGCCACGCAGCGGGTGAGCGGGGCTGTGCTATGGGCCAATCTGCATCTACTGTTTTGGTTATCGCTCTTCCCGTTCGTCACGGGCTGGATGGGGGAGAATCATTTTAAGCCTGCACCGACAGCTCTTTATGGTGTTGTGCTGCTCATGGCGGCGATCGCATACTGGGTATTGCAGCGCACTATCATTATAAGTCAAGGTGACGATTCTCTTCTTGCCAAAGCAATTGGTAAAGACATCAAAGGCAAAGTGTCCCCTGTCCTGTATGCCACAGCCATCATCGCCGCGTTCTCTGAGCAATGGATCGCCGGATTTATCTACGTTTTCGTTGCACTTATGTGGCTTGTGCCTGACCGGCGAATTGAGCGAATACTTAACGCGAAGAGAACATAATGCCATTCCTTTGTTCTCTTTTGTGTCAGGGCAAAGGATAGATTCTTTGAAAGTCCGCACAAAACTCATTATCTTAGGACTGACCATTTTCGAAACAATAAGAGACTTCAAATGCGTTAAACACTGAAGCGTTGATTATCAGGAAACAAGGTCTTCCCTGCAATAACAGCTCACTGCATGGCGATGGTCTAATATCGATCACTTCTTTTCAACAGGGTATTTGGCCTCGGACCATTCTCTCCAGCCACCTTTGAGAGCCTTTGCTTTAAAGCCTTTCGCAATCAGTTCTTTCGCCACACGGGCGCTCGTTCCTTCATTCGGTCAGCTGCAGTAGAGGACGATCTCCTTGCCTTTCGGCAATGTGCCGGCCCAGGCATCAACATTCTGTGGGTCCATCCGTAAGGCGCCGGTAATCTTATCATCGCTCCCTTCCCAATCGTTCTTGGCCCTCACATCGAGAAGAACCATATCAGATGATCCAAGTTTGGCCTTCAGTTCGTCCTTTGAAATGCGGGGCACCTCGCCCGGTATGTTTATGCACGCTATCAGCACAACAAGCACTCCAAGGATTGCAAGAGACAACACCCTTTTCATATGCCCTCCACTTCCTTCCTGATCAAAAGTTCAAACAGAGAGGCTGGTTTCATAGTATTATTCTAACTCGGTTGAAACCTCTATTCAAGGACATACCGCCTCTGCCCATGCTGGCTTTGACTCCTTCCCTGCTAACCAAGACTGTTTCCGGCTGGCGATTAACGTGGTGTCCACCGACAACCTGAAAGTTTCAAAGCATTGCAACTTGTGCGAATTACCACTCGAAAGAAACAAAGAAGGGATGTGCTATATAACACATCCCTCTTCAAACCAGCAACGCCATTCCCCCACTCTTTAGTGATGATGCGACACCCCGACGTCACGAATTCGTCCCTCCGGCCAGGGAAAGAGGAAGCCGCGTGCCTTGACGAGGTCGCGAACAGCTTCAAATCCTACATCGGGCCGGACATCCACATCCGAAACGGGGATGCCGAGTAACGGCAGGAAAAGATTCACTTCCTCATTCACCGTCAGTGAGTAGAAGTGGCCCGTCTCCAGCCTACGTTTGCCCACCCGGATTGACTTGAGGATTACCTGCTGGAGTGGAGGTTGACTCGAATCATAGTCGAAACTCATCCCGGAGACCTGTGGAAAGAATGCGTCCTGGCCGATGGTAAGCATGATCTCAAGCGCCTGCACCAGCTGGTCTCCCCTCAAGTGCATGGTAACCAGGTGGAAGGGTGGCACGCGCACCTTGCCCGTGTCAAGGTCGAAGGCAGGTAGGCCACCGCTATTGACACGGAAGAGGTCAGCGCCGACCACTCTACCAGGTGGGATCGGCGCGTCAAGGTAGCCGTTTACCTCGATGGCAATGTCTGTCCCAGTCCGCTTCCGATAGGCATCGGTCCACAAGTTCCCCACCGCTGTGTCACGCGCTCGGTCAGATGGGTCCCCCTTGTTCGGGATGGTGCCAAAGGCCCAGGCCAGCCGCTGGTGGTAGACGTCGCCGTAGCGCGCGACGATTCCGTCCTCAAGCGCGCCGACTACGGCTGCTACATCAGGTTGCTCGGCCACATTCTTATCGACGTCGATCAGCTGGTAGCCCACGAATTTCACGTCACTGCCGTCCACCGCAAGCTCCAGCCGCCCCACCCAGCGATAGTAAGCGCCGGCCGAGACGACAAGCGTGGTTCGGCCGCCGGGACTCGCGATCTGCTCAGGCTGGTGGAGCGCGACGTGGTCGTGCGCGTTGACGATGACATCGATGCCGGGAACCGCCTCCGCCAGCTGGCGGGAGAGGTCGAGGCCGAGGTGCGAAAGGCAGATCACCACCTGTGCGCCCATCCCCCGCAAGGCTTCGACCGACTCCGTAGCGATCCCGTTGAAGTCCTGACTGATCTCAACCGGGTCGGGCAGCTCGAGGAGGTCGTACGGCGTCGTCAGGCCGAAGAAGCCCACCTTCACGCCGCTGGCGTCCTTGACGATGGTCGGCTCGATCCAGGCGCCGAGGACCGGGTATCCGCTAAGATCGAGGTTCGTGCCCACGATCGAGACGCTGCCGGCGCCACCAGGCCAGGTTGCATCCAGCACCCCGGCAAATAAGTCGGGTCCGAAGCGGAACTCATGGTTGCCGACAGCCAGCACGTCGAGGCCGATCGACTGCAAGAGCTGTAGTTCAGGCACGCTCAGGTACTCGTTAAAAAAAAAGTCGCCGTGCATAAAATCACCGCCGTGAACGAAAAGCGCGGCGGGGTTCTTCGCCTTTTCGGCCACGATCACAGATGCGGCCTTCGTGAGCCCGCCCATCTTAGCATTCAGGGCTGCGTCCTTTGGGCCGAATGGCGCGAGATGTGAGTCCGTGTCACTGACGTGCAGCAAGGTAATCTGCGTGGATGTTGCGCCCACCACAGTTGCGATAATGAGCGCGGCCAGCACTACCAGTACTACTGTTATCTTTCTCATATGGCCTCCTATCATTTCATTACTAACTCCCAAAGGTTGAGCTACTGTGTATATTTTCTTTCTACATCATGGTGGAACTGGTGTCAAATTAGAAAGATTAGTGGATTTCATAAAATTCTTCTTTAAATCCCTCTATCTCTCCCTTGACTGGCAGAGGCGGCAAGAAATTCAATTGACCCTTCCTTTTCCTTACTTCGGTTAATAAGAAAAGCCGAACTCACCAAAGGTTCATCCTTCGGCAGCTCGGCCATCTCCTGTAAGACCCGCCGCTTTCCGTCCCGTCCTCGCAGGCGGTTTGGCTTTGTCGGGATTTCCCCCTCTTAATTACGTTTTATCACAAAAAATCCACCTGTCAACTTGTGATTTTATGGTTGTGATTTTATGGTTTCTAACTTCAAGGTCAAAAAGGCGACTTGCCCTATTGGCTATTGGTTGAAAGATTCATTTATGAGAACTGCATAAGAAGTGTTGAGTCCAGGAAGTACTTCTCGCAATTTTTGATAAAGCTTCGATGTCGGTTTCTGTGAGAAACTTGCTCTCAGCCTTCCCTATAAGATAAGAGCACGAGACCGACCAGGATCATACACGCAGTCCAGAGGGAACGACTATATGATGTACATCATGGCAGCCCGGTGCGTCCGGGGAGTACACTAAATACAAGAGCAATGAAAACTTATCAGCAGGAGGAAGAGATGAAAACACATATCAATGAAGAATGTCCGTCATGTTCGTCCATTGGAGCGATACCGGTGAGTAAGACAGAGGAGAATCCCAGGCTCTCGCACTGGCCGATACAGATCAAGCTCATCGGAACAGTGGCGCCCTTTCTGAATGACGCGGATCTGCTTGTGGCTGCTGACTGCACCGCATTTGCCGTGCACGACTTCCACAAGAGATTTCTCAAGGACAAGAAAGTCCTAATCGGCTGTCCCAAACTGGACGACGCCATGCACTATGTGGAGAAGTTTACCGAGATCTTCAGCAACATACCGCTCAAGAGTGTGAGCTGTCTCAGGATGGAAGTCCCCTGCTGCGGCGGGATGACCGCGGTACTGAAGGAGGCAATCAACAGGTCAGGGAAGAAGATCCCTCTTACCGAAACCATAATCGGGGTGAAAGGCGATCTCCTCGGTGAACGCTCGGTCACAGGATAAGAGGGGCGCTATGAAAGAACTCAATGTCATAGAGATTGTCCCAAAGGAAAGGCATCCCCTCATGTTCAGGACATTTGACGAATTGGGCAAGGGTGAGGCTTTTATCCTCACCAATGACCATGACCCGCGGCCGCTCTATTACCAGTTGCTTCACGAGAGGGAAGGGCTCTTCACCTGGGAGTACCTTGCACAGGGACCCGAGATATGGAGGGTCAGGATCACGAGGAACTGAGATGTATGACACGCGTCATATGCATGTGCGCATACGTATCGGTATACTAAAAGAAAAAGGAGGAAGAGTATGGCAACAACCGCAGAAACAACAAACAAAAAGTTCACGAAGGATTCATTGATCGGTGATGTGATCAATTCCAGTCCGGCAGCAAAGAAGGTCATCGAAAATCATTTCGGCAACGGCTGTTTCACCTGTCCAGGTGTCAAGATGGAGTCCCTCTCATTCGGGGCAATGATGCACAATATCGATACCGAAAAGCTCGTGAAAGAGCTTAATGAGCTGGGGGAATGATGACCATGGAAGTGAAGTGCTTTGTGTGCGGAAAGACGGATAAGGCCCAGGTGTATCTGAAGTGTGTCCATGAGGGGCAGGAGAAGCTTGTGTGTGCCCGATGCCTGCCGGTATTAATACACGGGGGACATTAGCATCCCCCCTGTTACTCGCCTTAACCGGAGAGGGGGAGTCTCACCCTGAAGGTGGTTCCCTTTTCCGTGCTCTCGATGGAAATAGACCCGTGGTGTGACACCACGATCTTGTGGACAATGGCAAGGCCCAGGCCTGTACCTCTGTCTTTTGTGGTGTAAAAAGGAAGGAATATTTTGTTTTTAATCTCTTCGGGAACCCCGTGGCCTGTATCAGAAATGGTAATCTCCAGGCTCTCCGGTCCCGCAGAGAATCCAAACCGCAGGTCCCCTCCCTCGGGCATAGAGTCCACTGCATTCTGCACCAGGTTGGTAAAGGCCTGTCTCAGGAGTATCTCATCCCCGGGAATAAGAGGGATCTTTTCTGCGTCAAGAAAGACCCGTATGTCGTTTCGCTCGCCCGCGATATGTCCAATGCAGGTCTTTATGAGCTGTCCAAGATCCACAGGCGAGACGAGGAGCTCAGTGGGCTTTGCAAAGGAGAGAAAGTCGGTGATGATCCTGTCCATTACCGCGATCTCCCCTTCAACGGAATCCACCACATGGAGGAGAGAGGGGTCCACTTTTTTGGAAAGCAGTTTTGTGTATCCCGCAATGACTGCCATGGGGTTTCTCAATTCGTGGGCCATTCCCGCTGACATCTCTCCAAGGCTGGAGAGCCTCTCCCGCAGTTCTGCCTGGGATTCCAGCGCCTTGAGTTCGGTGAGGTCTGTGAATACCATTAGCCTGCCAATCGTTTCTTTTGCTGAATTCAAAAGAGGGGTGATGGCAAGCCCAAGGTGCAGTTTCTTTCCCGTATCGGTACTATACCGGAGTTCCCCCCTCTCAATGGTCTTCTTGCCGTCAAGGATGCCTTTCAGCGGTTCCCTGAAAATCTCATCATAACGTCTGCCTAGTGCAGACGCCGCGTTCAGCTGGAGTATGCGCGCGGCAGCTGAGTTCATCTTCGTAATGGTGAGAGTATGGTCAAGACTTATCACACCGCTGGGAACGCTCTGGAGAATATCCTCGTTATAACTTTCTATGCTGTCCGCGCGCTCCTCAGCCTTTTTGCGCAGTTCTTCCAGTTCCCTTTCCTTGTCCTTGAGCTTTGCCACAAGCTCGTGGAATGTCCCGACAATGAATGAAACCTGTGACTCCCCTTTTTGCTGAGATGTTTCTCTTTCGTTCTTTATCCTCTTGATGATCCTGAGCAGGGAAAAGAAAAAAAGGACCAGGAGAAACAGAACGATCGTAATGGAGAATATTCCTTCGCTCATCTTCGCAGATAGAGGGAAAGTATCTCCTGGCCGTACAACAGGCTTATGAGGGCGCCTGCAGCAAGAAAAGGCCCGAAGGGCACCTTCGTTTTCCGGCCCTTCCCTTTCACGACCATCAGAAAGATACCCACAAAAGAGCCCAGGAGGCTCCCGGCGAATGTGGTGAGGAGCATGGATTTCCAGCCCATGAATGAACCGACCATGGCCATCATTTTGATATCTCCGCCTCCCATGCCCCCTCTGCTGAGCACCGCGATCGCATAGAATAAGGCGCCGCCAGAGAGGAGACCGATGATCGCACCCTGAAATCCAAGGATCGAACTCCGATCAAAAGGGTCCGGAAGCACCAGCGATGCGGCGACAAGACCGATAGGGATGCCGGGAAGGGTTATAGTGTCGGGGATTATCTGAAAATCAAGGTCAATAAAGGTAATGACGATCATGGCAGAGCAGAATGCGAAGAGTACCGGAGTATGCCATCCGAGGCCGAAGCGCCAGAGCACTCCTAGGTACAGGAGGGCATTGAGGGCTTCCACCAGGGGATACCTCAGGGAGATTCTTGCCTTGCAGTATCTGCATTTTCCTCCAAGGAGGAGATAGCTCAGGAGGGGGATATTGTCATACGCCTTGATGGGAATGTTGCACGAGGGACAACGGGATGAGGGGAATATTACGGAAAGGCTTCTTGGCAGGCGATAGATGCAGACGTTCAGGAACGACCCGATGAGCGAGCCAAGGAGAAAAACGATGAAGAACAGGAGCGTCATGCCTCAATCTTTCCGATTTCTGAGGCCTTCTTTTTTGTATCCTCTATTGCGGCTTCCAGTCTCTCCAACTCATCCATTGCCTCAAGGATGACCGGGTCCTTCAGTGCATGCCGCTCCTGACGGTTCCTCAATTCAAAGACCCTTTCGCCTATGGTTTTCATCAATTCCGCACGTTTCTTCTCCATTCCTGCGGACTGGGAGAGCAGTTTAAAGAGGGAAATCTCTATCTTCATCCGTTCGTTCAGCAGGGACGAAAACCACCTGATTTTTTCTGTCCCTGAATCAAAATTGTCTTTGACCCTTTTCCACATTCTTTCCTCCTTTATCCTCGTGCCATGAGCGGTGAAGAGGTTTCGGAACACTTTCAAAATAGTATTGTTCGTTTTGGCGCGAAAGGACCATTTCAGGAAGTCATTCAGCCTGTCTTGAAAATCTCCGTCTTGTCACTCCAGAATCTCTCCACACTCTTTTTCAACAAGGGTGAGTTCTCAAGGTGCGGATCGCGCTCAATCAGGGCAAAGGCCTCCCTTCGCGCACTCTCAAGGAGCGGTGCATCCCGTACAATGTTCGCAATCCTGAGATCAGGCATACCTGACTGCCGCGTACCGAGCAGTTCACCCGGTCCTCTGATATCAAGATCTTCTTCAGCAATCCTGAACCCGTCACCCGTCTTCACCATGATCTCAAGCCTTCTCCTTGCCTCTTCTCCATGGGGAGTGTAGGCGAGCAAAAGACAGTATGCCTGCCCACTCCCTCTGCCAACCCTTCCCCGTAACTGATGGAGCTGAGAAAGACCGAACCTCTCGGCGTGAACAATGAGCATCATGGTCGCATTGGGAACGTCGACACCCACCTCGATCACTGTGGTACAAACAAGAATATCGAGTTCTCTGTTCTTAAATAATGCCATCACAGACTCTCTCTCCGTAGCCTTCATCTTACCATGAACGAGTCCAATCCTGAAGTGGGGGAACATTTTTATGAGGGCCTCTCTTCCCATGAGCGCGGATTTAAGATCCGAAGTCTCTGATTCTTCGATGAGCGGATATACGACAAAGACCTGTCTTCCTTTGCGCACTTCCGAGGAGAGCGCCTCATAGATGCGTGGCTTCTGGTTTTCATTGAAAAGCCTCGTGATTACAGGGTTTCTCTGGGGTGGGATCTCATCAATTACTGAGTAGTCAAGGTCCCCGTATACAGTCATTGCCAGGGTCCTTGGGATAGGGGTGGCAGTCATCACAAGGACATCAGGGTTCCGTGCTTTTTTGCGGAGGAGCGCCCTCTGCATGACCCCGAAACGGTGCTGTTCATCAATCACTGCAAGTCCGAGTTTTTTGAAAGTGACCCCCTCCTGTATCAAGGCGTGGGTCCCCACCACCACATTCATCTGCCCGGAGCGTATCTCGTTCAACGGACGTTCTGCTTTACTTCCTGTGAGGAGGCATATGCGGAGACCCAGCTTCTCAGCCAGTGCATGGATGTTCAAATAGTGCTGCTCTGCCAGGATTTCGGTCGGAGCCATAAGTGCTGCCTGATATCCGCATTCCACAGCCGTGAGCATTGCCATGAGCGCCACGATGGTCTTTCCGCAGCCCACATCTCCCTGAAGCAGTCTGTTCATGGGATGGGGTTTTTTCATATCAACAAGGATTTCATGGAAAACCCTTTCCTGTGCTCCGGTGAGTCTGAAGGGGAGATTTTGCATGAGCCTGCTCACCAGTTCTCCGCGCGGTTGAAAGATTATTCCCTGCTCCCTCACCTCACCCTGTTTCATAACTGCGATGCCGAGTTCCAGATGAAAAAGTTCATCAAAAACAAGCCGTTTGAGGTGTGCGCTTTTGCCTTGATTAAGGTCCTCCACGTTCACGTTCGGACCGGGGAAATGGGACTGATACAGACTCTCCCCCAGAGGGGGCAGATTATACTTTGCAAGGATTTCGAAGGGGAGGGGGTCTTTTATGGAGTCAGTAAAGGTCGAGAGGACATTGAACATCAGAGACCTCAAAACCCGGACGCTCATTCCCGCGGTTGTCCTATAGACAGGGACCGTCCTGGCAGTGTGGATGAGATTCTCCGTATCGTCATCAGTGAACTCGTATTCGGGGTTATCCATCTCGAATCCGGTTCCCCAATGGGAATTCCGTTTGACTGCCCCGCTCAGGATTACTTCCCTCCCCAGGGTAAAATTCTTTTTCATGTAGGGTTGGTTGAACCATTTTCCCTTCAGCAATCCTGTTCCGTCCGAGATCACAAGCTCGAATATCTTCAAGTGGCTCTTGGGCAGCCTTATGATGTCCATGGAGATGATCTTCCCTGTTGCGGTTTCCATCCTGGCATAGGTGAGGTGGCAGATTTTCTTTATGTGGTGTCTGTCTTCGTATCGGTAGGGAAGGTAGAAAAGCGCATCTCCGGCGGTTTGTATGTTCAGGCGGCTCAGTAATCTTGCCCTCTGCGGGCCAACTCCTCTTATGTATTGGATTGGGAATTCTGAGGGGTCCCTATCCATCAAGACTGGGTAAAGCGGTCACTCCGGGACGTCTTTCGAATTTTGGGAGGCCACATCTTTTTTTTGGGATTCTTTTTTTATGTGATCCTGGAGAGCCATATCTGTCTCTTCCATCCTCATCTTTGCATATTCGGATTCGCTCAGGATATCGATATCCCATCCGGTAAGCTTCATTGCCAGCTTCACATTCTGACCTTTTTTGCCAATCGCAAGAGAAAGCTGCTGGTCATTCACCACGACCATGGCGGTCTTTTCTTCCTCGTTTATCCCTATCTTATCCACTGTAGCAGGACTGAGCGCCCGGGAGATGAGTATCCGGGGATCATCTGTCCATGGAATGATGTCAATCCGCTCGCCCCTCAATTCACGAACAATGGACTGGACCCTTGTCCCCTTCATCCCGACACACGCACCCACGGGGTCGATAGTATGGTCTTTGGAGAACACCGCGATTTTGCTCCTCTCTCCAGGCTCACGGACGATGTCCTTTATGACCACGAGCCCTTCTGAGATTTCGGGCACCTCCATCCTGAAGAGTTCCAGAACGAAACGAGGGTCTGTCCGCGAGAGGTAAATTACCGGTCCCTTTGGGGTAACCCTCACATCCTCAATAAAGACCCTGACGGTGTCGCCTCTCTTGAGGTTTTCTCCAGGCAGAGATTCCTTCTGGGGCAGCACTGCTTCGGTTTTCCCGATGTTCAGGAAGTAGAAGTTTTTCTCTTTTCTCATTACCACCCCGCTGATAACGCGACCCACCTTGTCCTTGAACTCCTTGAATATCACATCACGCTCAGCCTCTCTTACCCGTTGAAAGATGACCTGCTTGGCGGTCTGGGCAGCGATTCTGCCGAAATCCTGAAGGTAAATGGGAACCTCCACCTCGTCCCCCAGCGACTTTCCGGAAGCTATTTTATTGGCTTCAGCGAGGGTTACTTCTTCGTCCTTGTTCTCTACCTGTTCAACCACCTTCTTGGTCTCGAACACAGCGATGGCGCAGGTTTTGGGATCAATTCTGAGATTGACATTCAGCCTGCCTCCATACCGCTTTCTTGCAGCAGAGAGAAGGGCAGATTCCAGGGTGGAAAGGAGTACCTCTCTCGGGATACCCTTTTCCCTGCTCATCTGGTCTATGATAAAACAAAGTTCTTTTGTCATTTCAGTTCCAGCTCCAGATTCGCCCTTGAGACTATGCTCACGGGAATCTCAAGCTCTCCCTTGCCGTCCGTAAGGGACAGACGAAGGGATTGGTCATTTATTCCTTCCAGTCTTCCCACGAAGAAGCTCTGGTTGTTAATTTTCTCTTTAGTTACGATCCTCACCAGTTTCCCAAGATTTTTCTTGAAGTCCTCGGATTTCTTT
>Ga0335084_10002002_pt1 | contig 19406 bp, 18 predicted proteins | sample Lox_Sample_44_FD_206721 | JGI IMG/M metagenome (GOLD analysis project Ga0335084, IMG submission 206721) | Soil microbial communities from Loxahatchee National Wildlife Refuge, Florida, United States - Lox_Sample_4.4 | ecosystem: Environmental > Terrestrial > Soil > Wetlands | place: USA...
GCGGAACTGGTAGCAGCCGAGCACGTTCATGCCGGAGAACAGCTCGCCGACGTGCGCGTGCAGGATCGAGGAGAGGAACACGAAGGCGAAGTCGGCGCCGGCGATGTCCTGCGGCAGGCGGATGACGCGCGGCAGCGCGCGCGGCGCCTGCACGATCGCCGCGCCCGAGCTGCGGCCGAAGGCGTCGCGGCCCTCGAGCTCCACGGCGAGGTTCAGGCTCTTGTTGAACACGCGCGGGAACGGGTGCGCCGGGTCGAGGCCGATCGGCGTCAGCACCGGCAGCAGCTCGCGGAAGAAGTAGTCGCGGATCCACTGGCGCTGCGCCGGCGTCCATTCCTCGCGCTTGGGGAAGTGCACGCCCTCGGCGGCGAGCGCCGGCAGCACGACGCTGTTCAGCAGCTGGTACTGCTCGCCGACGAGCGCGTGCGCCTCGCGCGTCACCGCCTCGAAGACCTCGGCGGGGCCGGCGCCGTCGGGGCCGGGCTCGGGCAGGCCGAGCTTGAGCTGCTCCTTCAGGCCGGCGATGCGGATCTCGAAGAACTCGTCGAGGTTCGACGAGACGATGGTGATGAAGCGCAGCCGCTCGAGCAGCGGGACCGACTCGTCGGCCGCCTGCGCAAGCACGCGGCGGTTGAACGCCAGGATGCCGAGCTCGCGGTTGAGGAACTGGGTAGGGGGCGGTATGCGCTTGTTCATGGCCGCCCGAGGCGGTGCGAGCGGCAAATTCTAACCGCCGGGTCCTGTGGATAAACGGAGCGGCGGATGAAATGTTCCTGTAATAGTCGCTCGTTAGCGTCAAGCCGGTGAATTCCCATACCTCGAAGGAATACGACGAGCTGATGGCGCGCGCCCATAAGCTCGTCGTGCAGATGGGCGAGCGGGCCAGGCGGCAGGTCGAGGACGCGGTCGAAAGCCTCGCGTCAGGCTCGCCCGCGCTGATCAACCAGATCCTCGGCCACGAGCTGGTGATCAACTCGCTCGAACGCTCGATCGACGAGCTGGCCGGCCAGATCATCGCCCGCCGCCAGCCCGCCGCCGGCGACCTGCGCTTCGTGCTGGCGGTGGTGGGCATGACCACCGACCTCGAGCGCATCGGCGACGAGGCGAAGAAGATCGCCCTGCAGGCGCGCAAGCTCTTCGCCGACGGCGTGTCGGCGCGGCCGCGCACGCTGGAGATCCGCCGCATGGCGACGATCGTGCAGGACATGCTGCGCCAGGCCGTCGCCGCGCTGGAGACGCTGGATCCGCGCGCGGCGGTCGCCCTCGCGCGCCGCGACGAGGAGTCGGACCTCGCCTTCCAGGGCGTGCTGCGCCAGCTGATCAGCTTCATGATCGAGGACCCGCGCACCATCAGCTCCTGCCTCGACTTCCTGTTCGTCGCCAAGTCGCTCGAGCGCATCGGCGACCACGCGCGCAACGTCTCCGAGCACGTCGTCTACGCGAGCACCGGCAAGGACGTGCGCCACGCCACGCTGCAGGAGATCGAGGCGGAGCTGCGCGCGGCGACCTAGCGCGGCGTCAGGCGCCGGCCGGCGCCCGCAGCGAGCTCACCGGATAGCGCCGGCGCTCCACGAACAGGCTGTTTCCCGGCTGGCGTTTGGCGAGGCGCTTCGCTTCGCTCGCCGCCGTGGCGATCTCGGCGTGCGAGCCGAAAGTGCCCGGCTCGACCGGCACTGCGCCGATCGAGAGCGAAAGCAGGCCGAACAGGTGCCGGTTGCCCAGCCGGTCCTCCGCCATGAAGCCGCCGCGCTCGCGGTCCTCGGGGTCGAATAGCGCCGCCGCGCGCTCGCCGAAGCATGCCAGGGTGCGCGCGCAGCGCGCCTCCCAGTCTTCGCTCTGCAGCACGGCGACGAAATCATCGCCGCCGACGTGGCCGAGAAAGTCGAGGCGGGCGTCGAGCGCCTCGGCTAGCACGCGGGCGGTGAGCTGGATCGCCTCGTCGCCGCGCTGGTAGCCGAAGACGTCGTTGAACGGCTTGAAGTTGTCGAGGTCGTAATAGCACACCGCGAAGCGGCAGCCCTGCGCGAGCAGGCGCTCGACGTGCTCGGCGATCGGCACGTTGCCCGGCAGCAGCGTGAGCGGGTTGGCGTAGCGCGCCGCGGCGATGCGCAGCTCGGTCATCTCGCGGATCAGGTCCTGCGCGCTGCCGACGCCGGCGTAGCGGCCGTCGCGCACCACGATGAAGCCGTCGAGGATCGCGCGCTGGTCGCCCTCCACCACGCGGTAGCTCAATTCCTCGATGCTGGTGTCGACATCCACCACCACCGGCCGCGCGTTCATGAACGCCGTGCAAGAGCGCTTGCCGTAGAGTTCGCGCCGATAGGGGCGAGCGAAGCGGTCGATCAGCGTGAGCCGGTTGATGATGCCGCGCGGCGTTCCGCGCTCCACCACCGGGATCATCTGCAGCTCGGCGTCCCGCTCGAAGCGCCGGTAGACGACGTCGTTGTCCGTATCCGGGGTCACCGGCGCCACCTCGCGCATCAGGCGCTGCGCGCTCACGCGGTTCACGCTGCGGCCGGGGACCGGAAAGGCCGTGAGCGGCCCGCCCGAGAGCCGGGTCCAGACCTCGACTGCCGCATGCGGCGCGACGGCCGGCGCCGGCATGCCGACGAGGTGCCCCTGACCGTGGCGGATGCCGAGGTCGCGCACGGTCTGGAACTCGGCCTGCTCCTCGATGCCCTCGGCGATGACGCTCGCCCCGGCGACGTGCGCGATCTGCTGGATCGCGCGCGCCATCTGCAGCTTGATCGGGTCACGATGGATGTCGTGCACGAAGTGGCGGTCGACCTTGACGTACTCCGGGCGCAGCTCCGACCACAGCCGCAGGCTGGCGAAGCCCTCGCCGAGATCGTCGATCGCCACGCCGAAGCCGAGCGCGCGGCAGCGCAGCAGCTCGCTCCAGGAGGTCGAGGAGTCGCGGATCGAGCCGTTCTCGGTCAGCTCGATCACCAGCTGCTTCGGCGTCATGCCGTGGCGGCCGAGCAGGGCGAGCAGCGTCTCGGGCTCCTCCTGGCGCTCGGCGAGCACCGCCGGGCTGAAGTTGACGAACAGCTTGGCCGGCGCGCCGAGCGCCGCGAAGCGCTCGACCGCGCAGCGCACCGCGAGCAGCTCGAGCTCCGCGCCGCGGCCGCAGGCGCGCGCTTGCGCGAACAGCTCGTCGGCCGCCTCGAACGGCGAGCCGGCCGGGCCGCGCGTGAGCGCCTCGTAGCCGTACACGCGACCCTGGCGCAAATCCAGGATCGGCTGGAACACAGTGCGCAGCGCCGTGGCCGCGAGGCAGGCGCCGATCTCACCTTCGATCACTTCCCGCTCCCCCTTTCCCACCGACCGAGCGTATGAAGTAGTTGTGACAGGCACGTTGCAGCCGGACTACGGCAGCGCCGCGATTTGTCAGTCGTTGTCAGGGGTGCTACGGTGAACGCGAGATGGCGCGTTTCGAAACGCTCGCTGCAGTCGACCTCGGCTCGAACAGCTTCCACCTGCAGATCGGCCGCGTGGTCGACGGCCAGATCTACCCGCTCGACGCGGTGCGCGAGGTGGTGCGCCTGGGCGGCGGTCTCACCGCCGACAAGCGCATCGACCGCAGCACGCAGGCGCGCGCGCTGGAGGCGCTCGCCAAGTTCGCCGAGCGGCTGCGCGGCTTCCCGCGCACCGCGGTGCGGGCAGTCGGCACCAACGCGCTGCGCGTGGCGAAGAATTCGCCGCAATTCCTGCGCGAGGCGCGCGCCGCGCTCGGCTTTCCGATCGAGGTGATCTCGGGCCGCGAGGAGGCGCGCCTGATCTACCTCGGCGTGGCCCACTCGCTGCCGGCGGCGGCGCAGTCGAAGAAGGAGCCGCGCCTGGTGTTCGACGTCGGCGGCGGCTCGACCGAGTTCATCATCGGCTCGGGCCTCGAGCCCCAGCTCACCGAGTCGCTGTACATGGGCTGCGTCAGCTACAGCCTGAAGTACTTCCCCGGCGGGCAGGTCGAGAAGTCGGGCATGAAGGCCGCCGAGCTCGCCGCGCGCCAGGAGCTCGCCGGCATCGTCGGCGAGTACCGCGCCGCCGGCTGGACCGAGGCGGTGGCTTCCTCCGGCACCGCGCGCTCGATCGAGAACATCCTGCGCGAGAACGAGTTCGCCGAGGAAGGCATCACCCGCGAAGGCCTGGAGAAGCTGAGAAGCCTGCTGATCAAGAGCGAGAAGGCGGACCCCGACCGCATCGCCGGCCTGCGGCCCAACCGCGCGCCGGTGCTGCCCGGCGGCGTGGCCATCATGAGCGCGGTGTTCGACGAGCTCGGCCTGGAGAGCGTGAAGGTCTCCGACGGCGCGCTGCGCCACGGCGTGCTCTACGACCTGCTCGGCCGCGTGCAGCACCGCGACATGCGCGAGGCGACGGTGGCGCAGTTCATGCGCCGCTACCACGTGGATGCGGCGCAGGTCGAGCGGGTCAAGGGCCTCGCGCTGAAGATCTACGACGGCCTGCTGCCCGGCGCCGACCGCGAAGACGATCCCGACCGCACCATGCTCGAATGGGCGGCGCGCCTCGCCGAGATCGGCCTGTCGATCGCGCACGCCCAGTACCACAAGCATTCGGCCTACGTGCTGTCGAACGCCGACATGCCCGGTTTCTCGCGCATGGAACAGGCGCGCCTCGCGCGCATCGTGCTCGCGCACCGCGGCAAGCTCGGCAAGGTGCAGGACGCCGGCCTCGACGGCAACGACTGGAAGCTGGTCTTCGCGCTGCGCTGCGCTTCGCTCATCCTGCGCAGCCGCACCGACCTCAGGCTGCCGTTCCTGCGCGTCGCCGCCGATTCGGGCGGCTTCGCCATCGACCTGCCGCAATCGTGGCTCGAGGACAATCCGCTCTCGGCCGATGCGCTCGAGTCGGAGGCGAGTCAGTGGAAAGCGGTGGGAATGAAGTTCGAGGTCGGCGCGCTCTCCGACAAGAAGGTCTCCGTTCTAAAGCAGGTCAGGTGAGATAGCCGCGCGCAGCACCACCTGCGCTTCGCTGTTGCGCTCGCGGTCGGCGATCCACACCAGCGCGCCTTTCTTGATGCTCCATTCGTGGCGGGCGCCGGCCAGCAGGTGGGCGACGGCGTTGCCGAGGTCGGGCTGGTGGCCGACCACCACCACCGCGCCCTTGTGATCGGGCCAGCCGGCGGCCTCGAGGATGTCGCCGACGCGCGCGCCCGGCGCGAGCCGCTCGACGGTCCTGATGCGCGCGCCGAGCGCCTCGGCGGTCTGCTGCGCGCGCACCGCCGGGCTCGCGAGCAGCGTGAACTTCGCGGGCAGGCGCTGCTGCAGCCACTCGGCGACGTGCGCGGCCTGCTTGCGTCCCTTGCCGGTGAGCGCGCGCGCCAGGTCGGGGCCGCCTTCTTCGGCTTCGGCGTGACGCCAGAGGATCAGGTCCATGGGACGGCTAGTATAAAATCCGCCCTGTTACAAGCAGGCGCGTAGCTCAGCTGGTTAGAGCACCACCTTGACATGGTGGGGGTCGTTGGTTCGAGTCCAATCGCGCCTACCAGAATTCCATGCCGCCAAGCGCCGGGCCCGACCTGTACCTGCTTGTCCACAGCCACGGCATCGCGCTGCTCGACGCCCTCACCGACTGGCGTGCGCGCCTGAAGAGCGGCGGCGCGACCGACCCGCGTTACGGCGCCGCGTACCAGGGCTGGTACGCGGCGGGCGTGTTTCCGCGCATGCCGTTCGAGGTGGCCGGGCTCGGCGCCGGCCGGCTGCGGCGCATCGTGGCCTGGGTCATCTCGGCGGGCGCGCTCCTGCCGCCGCTCGTCACCCGCGTCGCCGGCGCGCCGGGGAAGACGACGCTCGAGGCGAGCCGCGAGTACGACGAAGTGCTGCGCGCCTGGCGCGGCGCGACGCCGGTGGTCTCCATGCTGTTCGGCAACGAGCACGTGCGCGCGACGCTCAACGTGTGGCCGCCGTACGACTTCCTCGAGCCGTCGCAGCCGGCCGTCGCGCCCGGCTTGCCGCTCGTCGACGAGGGGTTCATCGACGCGCAGATCGATGAATGGGTCTCGCTGGTGTATTTTCCACTCGCCATGCTGAAACAGCTCGCGCCGAACCCGCTGGCGCACGTCTTGCCGCCGCCGCCGCGCGAGCGGCCCGAGGCGGCGCGCCATCTGGAGAAGCTGCATGACGAGATCGCGCGCTACGGGTTCGCGCCCGCATGGCTGCGGCTCAAGTGGTACCGGCGCTACTGCCGCAAGCTCGCCGAACGGCTGCAGTCGATCGGCTGCGCGGTGATCGAGCCGCCGGCGCAGGCCTGCAGCGGCGAGGGCCTGCTGCGCGAGGAGTTCGCCGACGGCCTGAGCCACGGCAACCAAGCCTACGGCGCGCTCACCGCCGCGCGCATCGAAGAGTGGGCGCGGAGCGCGCCGGCGTGAGCACGCCCTACGATTCGCTGCCGCCGGAGCGGTTCTGGCGGGCCTCCGCCGCCGCGCCCGACGCGGCCGCGGTCGGCTTCGACTGCGGCCGCAAGTTCGGCTTCGCCGCGGCCGATCGCTTCGCCACCGCCGGCTCGTGCTTCGCGCAGCACTTTTCCCGGCACCTCGCCGCGCGCGGCGCCCGCATCGTCGCGGCCGAGGAGCGCCACCCGCTGGTGCCGGAGGCGAGCGGGCACGGTTACGGCGTGTTCTCGACGCGCTCGGGCAATCTCTACACCGCGCGCCACCTGCGCGAGCTGCTCGAGCAGGCGCTAGGCGCGCGCGCGCCGCTGGTCGAGTGCGTGCGCCGCCCCGACGGCCGCTGGGTCGACCTGCTCAGGCCGCGCGCCGTGCCGATGGGCTTCGCGAGCGAGGAGCATGTCGCGGCCGACCGGCGCTTCCACCTGCACGCGGTGCGCCGGATGCTGGAGGAAATGGACGTGCTGGTGTTCACCCTCGGCCTCACCGAGGCGTGGGAGAACGCCGAGGGCGGCTATTGCTATCCCGTGGTGCCGGGCGCAGTGGCGGGCGAGTTCTCGGCGCAGCGGCACCGCTTCGTCAACTACGGCGTCGGCGCGGTGCTCGCCGACCTGCGCCGCGTGGCCGAGCTGGTCGAGGGCGTCAATCGGCGCGCGAGACTGCTGCTCACCGTGTCGCCGGTCGCCCTGGCGGCGACCGCCGAGCCGCGCAGCGTGATGGTCTCGAGCAGCGCCTCGAAGAGCATCCTGCGTGCCGCGGTCGACGAGCTTGTGCGCGCGCTGCCGATAGCGGACTATTTCCCTTCGTATGAAATTGTCACCGGACCTTACGCCCGCGGCCGCTACTGGGCAGAGGGTGCCCGCGAGGTCACCGAGGAGGGCGTCGCCGTCGTGATGGAAGTATTCGTACGCTCGCGCATGCCCGGCCTCGCCCAGGGCACCGCGCCGGTTGCCGCCGCCCCTCCGTCGCACGAGGATGGGGCGCGGCGCCTGCAGGCCTTCCTCGACGCCGAGTGCGACGAATTGTTCCTGGACCCGGCGACGCGCCCCACACAAGGAGCCTGAACGTGCCGTCGCGCTGGCTGGTCGCTCTGCTCCTCGCCTTCACGCAGTCGGCGTGGGGGCAATACCCTGCGAAGGCGATTCGCCTCGTATCCCCGTTCCCGCCCGGCGGCAGCGTCGACGTGGTCGGGCGGCTCCTGGCGGCGAAACTCTCCGAGTCCCTCGGGCAGCAGATGGTCGTCGAAAACCGCTCGGGCGCATCCGGCGTGGTCGGCACCGAGGCGGTGCTCGGCTCGCCGCCCGACGGCTACACGCTGCTCATCAACACCATCCCCTTCGTCACCAACCAGTTCCTGCTCGCCCGCGCGCCCTACGACCCGCTGCGCGATTTCGTCGCCGTCTCGCTGGTCGCCTCGTCGCCTTCGTTCGTCAGCGTGCATCCGTCGGTGCCGGCGCGCTCGGTGCAGGAGCTGATCGCGCTCGCCCGGGCGAAGCCGGGGACGCTGCACTATTCCGCCGCCGGCGTCGGCACCAACCCGCACATCGCCGGCGAGCTGTTCAACCTGCTGGCGGGCGTCGACGTCGTCGCCGTGCAGTACAAGGGCGGCGGGCCAGCCGACACGGCCGTGATCGCCGGCGAGGTCGAGGCCACCTTCGGCAACGTCTCGCAGGAGATCGGCCACGTGAAGGCCGGGCGCCTGCGCGCGCTGGCGGTGACGAGCGCGAAGCGCAATGCCGCGATGCCCGAGCTGCCCACCGTCGCCGAGGCCGGCGTGCCCGGCTACGAGTTCGACACCTGGTTCGTGGTCGTCGCGCCGCGCGGCACGCCGCGCCCGATCGTCGATACGCTGCATTCCCACATCCGCAAGGTGCTCACCACGCCGGAGCAGGTGAAGTTCTACCAGGAGCGCGGTCTCACCGTGATCGCCAGCACGCCCGAGGAGGCCGCCGCGTACCTCGAGAGCGAGCAGAAGAAGTGGGCGCGCGTCATCAAGGAACGCGGCATCAAGGCCGAGTGAACCAATGATTCGAATTCTTTTTCTCAGCATGCTGTTTTCGGCAAACGCTCTCGCGCAGAGCTATCCGTCGCGGGCGATCACCATCATCGTGCCGATCCCGCCGGGCGGCGCGCCCGACATCGCCGCGCGCGTCATCGCGCAGAAGCTCGGCGAGAACCTCGGCCAGCCGGTGGTGGTCGAGAACCGCGTCGGCGCGAACGGCAACATCGCCAACGAGCTGGTGGCCAAGTCGGCGGCCGACGGCTACACGCTCGGCCTGCTCGCCGACAGCCAGATCTGCATCAACCCGCATCTCTACAAGAAGATGCCGATCGACACGCTGAAGGACCTGACGCCGGTGACGCCGGTCGCGGTCAACCAATTCGTGCTGACGGTCAATCCGTCGCTGCCGGTGCGCACCTTCCCCGAGTTCATCGAGTACGCGAAGAAGGCGGATCCGCCGCTCGCCTACGCCTCGGGCGGCAACGGCTCGCAGCACCACCTGACGATGGAGATGCTGAAGCTGCGTACCGGCATCAAGCTGCTGCACGTGCCGTACAAAGGAGGCGCCCCGGCGGCGGCGGCGACGGTGGCCGGCGAAACCGCGGCGGTGTGGTCGGGCAGCTCGAACGCGGCGCAGATCAAGGCGGGACGGCTGCGTCCGCTGGCGGTGTCGGGCTCGCATCGCTCGCCGCAGTATCCCGACCTGCCGACCATCGGCGAGTTCTATCCCGGCTTCGAGAACTCGATCTGGCTCGGCCTGTTCGGCCCGGCGGGGATGCCGGAGGCGGTCCTTGCGAAGCTGCGCGCGGAGCTGAAGCGCGTGCTCGAGTCGCCGGACGTGAAGCAGAAGATGAACGCCGCGGGCGGCCTCGATCCGTACTTCGCGAGCCCGGAGGAGTTCGCGGCGCTCATCCAGCGCGACTACGAGAAGTACGCGAAGGTCGTGAAGGACATCGGCCTGAAGGTCGACTAGATCTTCGCGCGCTCGAGCGTCTCGGGGGCGAAAAGCTCTTCCACCTTCAGGCGCCGCTTGCAGACGCCCTGCTCGTGGGCGTACTGCACGAACGCCTCCAGCGTCGGCCGGCTGGGCTCGATGCCGTAAGGCCAGAAGTCCTCGCCCGCCACCTCGCGCCAGCGCCGGGCGTGGTCGGCGACCCATGGCACCGGCACGGCCGAGGCGCCGATCTCCGCGGCGCGCGCGAGGCTCCGGTTCTTCGCCTCCTCGAACGCCTGGTAGAGGTTCATCGCGATCCACCGGTCGCGCTCGTACACGTCCCGCCGCAGCACGACGAGGTGCATGATCGGGAAGATGCGGGTCTTCGTGAAATACGCCAGCTCCTCGGCGGGGTAATCGGCGAACAGACGTTCCCCGCCTGGATTACGCGCAGAGATCGCAGCATCAAGATCTCCCTTGGCAAGCAGGTCGGCGAGCGAGCGGGTAGGCGCCGGCGTTACCTTGAGGCCCGGCGGCAGGTACAGCGGCACTTTCTCGACGCGTCCGGGCTCGTGCACGCCGGCCTGCGTCCACTCGATGCGCCGCAGGTCGACGCCGTACTCGTGCGCGAGCATGCCGCGCACGTAGATCGTCGCTGTCTGCGCCCACTCGGGCACCCCCACGCGCTTGCCCTCGAGATCCTTCGGCCGGCGGATGCCGGAGCCCTGGCGCAGGTAGATGGCCGAATGGCGGAACACCCGCGAGACGAATACCGGCAGGGCGATGATGGCGGGGTCGGGCTCGGCCATCAGCGCCGCCACCTTGCCGAAGGACATCTCGGAGACGTCCCACTCGCGGAACTTGGTGAAGCGGAAGAAGATCTCCTCGATGCGCAGCTCGCTCAGGTTGAGTGAGATGCCCTTCGGCTGCAGGTCGCGCACGTGGTCGTAGCTGCCGAGCGCAAGCGAGAGTGGAAGCGTGGCCATGCGGTAATATTGACACAGGCAATGCTGAACATCCGTCTTCCCGACGGCTCGTCGAAGTCGTTTCCAGGACCGCTGACCGTGGCAGAGATCGCGCAGGCGATCGGCCCGGGGCTCGCGCGCGCCGCGCTGGCCGGCAAGGTCGACGGCAAGCTGGTCGATACCAGCTACCGGGTCGAGTCCGATGCCGAGCTCGCGATCGTCACGCCGAAGAGTCCCGAGGGCCTGGAGATCCTGCGCCACTCGACCTCGCACCTGATGGCGCAGGCGGTGCAGGAACTGTTCCCCGGCGCGCAGGTCACCATCGGCCCGGTGATCGAAAACGGCTTCTACTACGATTTTGCCTACAAGCGCCCCTTCACGCCGGAGGATCTGGTCGCCATCGAGAAGAGGATGGCGGAGCTCGTGAAGGCCGACCTGCCGGTGCATCGTAAAGTGATGGCGCGCGACGAAGCGGTGAAATATTTTTTGAATATCGGGGAAAAATATAAGGCCGAGATCATCGGCGCCATCCCCGCGAACGAGCCGATCTCGCTCTACGGCCAGGGCAACTGGATCGACCTGTGCCGCGGGCCGCACGTGCCCTCGACCGGCAAGCTGAAGGTGTTCAAGCTGATGCGCGTCGCCGGCGCCTACTGGCGCGGCGATTCGAAGAACGAGATGCTCCAGCGCATCTACGGCACCGCCTGGGCGACCCAGGAGGAGCAGGACGCGTATCTCAGGATGCTCGAGGAGGCGGAGAAGCGCGACCACCGCCGCCTCGGCACGCAGCTCGATCTGTTCCACATGCAGGAAGAGGCGCCGGGCCTGGTCTTCTGGCATCCGAAGGGCTGGACGCTCTGGCAGCAGGTCGAGCAGTACATGCGCCGCGTCTACCGCGACAACGGCTACCAGGAAGTGCGCGCGCCGCAGATCCTCGACCGCAGCCTGTGGGAGAAGACCGGGCACTGGCAGAATTTCAAGGACAACATGTTCACGACGTCGTCGGAGAACCGCGACTACGCGGTGAAGCCGATGAACTGCCCGGGCCACATCCTCATCTACAACAAGGGCGTCAGGAGCTATCGCGACCTGCCGCTGCGCTACGGCGAGTTCGGCTCCTGCCACCGCAACGAGCCCTCGGGCGCGTTGCACGGCCTGATGCGCGTGCGCGGCTTCGTGCAGGACGATGGCCACATCTTCTGCACCGAGGACCAGATCCTGCCCGAGTGCGAGGCGTTCACCACGCTTTTGCAGAAGGTGTACCGGGACTTCGGCTTCACCGACATCGTCTACAAAGTGGCGACGCGTCCCAAGGCCCGCATCGGCTCCGACGAAGCATGGGACAAGGCCGAAGCAGCCCTGAGAACATCGCTCGACAAGAGCGGCTTGCAGTTCGCGATCTCGCCCGGCGAAGGAGCGTTCTACGGCCCGAAGATCGAGTACTCGCTGAAGGACGGCATCGGCCGCGTCTGGCAATGCGGCACCATGCAGGTCGATTTCAGCATGCCCGCCAGGCTCGGTGCCGAGTACGTGGGCCAGGACAACAGCCGCCATACACCGGTCATGCTCCACCGCGCGATCGTCGGCTCGATGGAGCGCTTCCTCGGCATCCTGATCGAGCACCACGCCGGCGCTTTTCCGGTTTGGCTCGCCCCCGTGCAGGCGGTGGTCATGAACATCACCGAGCGCCAGGCCGCCTACGCGTCGCGGGTGAAGAATTTACTTGCGGGTCAAGGGTTTAGGGTGATCGAGGATTTGCGGAACGAGAAGATCTCCTATAAGATTCGGGAACATAGCTTGCAAAAACTGCCCTACCAATTGGTGGTCGGGGACAAGGAGATGCAAGCGAACACGGTGGCCGTGCGCACGCGCGGCGGCGAAGACCTCGGGGCCATGAGCCTGGACGCCTTCGCCGCGCGCCTGGGCTCTGAGATGCGAGCCTCGGCGAACGCGCGATAGCACGGCTAATTTTTTCGACGAGCAGAGGAGCTTTTCACTCATCGCACTCGAGAGATCGCAGCGCATCAACCGGGAAATCACCGCCCCGGAGGTGCGCCTGGTAGCGGAAAACGGTGACCAGCTCGGCATCAAGCCGGTATCCGAGGCACTGCGCCTCGCCGAAGAGCAGAACGTGGACCTGGTGGAGATCGCGCCGCTCGCGAACCCGCCGGTCTGCAAGCTGATGGACTACGGCAAGTTCCGCTACCGCGAGCAGAAGAAAGCCCACGAGGCGAAGCTCAAGCAGAAGCAGATCCAGGTCAAGGAAATCAAGTTCCGCCCCGGCACCGACGAGGGCGACTACAAGATCAAGCTGGGCAAGCTGGTGCAGTTCCTGGAGGAAGGCGACAAGGCGAAGGTGACGCTTCGCTTCCGCGGCCGCGAGATGGCGCACCGGGAGTTCGGCGAGCGGCTGCTGGAGAGAGTGCGCAAGGATCTGGACCCGGTGGGGCTGGTCGAGCAGTTTCCCCGGCTCGAAGGCAAGCAGATGGTGATGGTGCTGGCGCCGAAGAAGAAGGGGGTGCCGCCGCCTACCAAACCGAGGGTTGTCAAGGAGAAGCCGGACAAGCCAAAACCTTCTCCGGCGAAGGCTGTAGCAAAACCGGCGTAAGCCGGCACAAGTGACCGCCGCGGCATCAAGCGTCCACGCAGTGGGCCGCCCGGCGTCATACGAGAAGAGAAGGAAAGAGCAATGCCCAAGATGAAGACGAAGAAGGGCGCGGCGAAGCGTTTCCGCGTCCGCGGCAGCGGCAGTATCAAGCGCGGCGGGGCCTATCGCCGCCACATCCTCACCAAGAAGTCGACCAAGATGAAGCGCCAGCTGCGTCGCACGAGCGCGGTCGACAAGACGAATACGGCCGCCATCCGCGCGATGCTGCCGTACTCGTCGTAAGGAGCGCGCCATGCCACGAGTCAAGAGAGGCGTAACAGCGCGCGCGCGCCACAAGAAGGTCCTCGCGCAGGCGAAAGGCTTCCGCGGCCGCCGCGGCAACGTCTACCGGGTCGCGAAGCAGGCGGTGATGAAGGCCGGGCAGTACGCCTACCGCGACCGCCGAGCGAAGAAGCGCACCATGCGCGCCCTGTGGATCACGCGCATCAACGCCGCCGTACGCGAGCTGGGCATGAGCTACAGCACCTTCATGGCGGGCCTGAAGCGCGCCAACATCGAGATCGACCGCAAGGTGCTCGCCGACCTCGCCGTGCTCGACAAACCGGCCTTCGCCAAGATCGCCGGCCAGGTCAAAGCCAGCCTCGCGCATTAACAGGGCAGGCCTATTGGACGGGCCGGTTGGAAGACCTGAGTAGCATCGTCGAGCGGGCGCTCGCCGACTTCGCCGCGGCGGGCGACCCTGCGTCGCTGGAGAACGCGAAGGCGCGCTACCTCGGCAAGGGGGGCGCGCTTTCCGCGCTGCAGTCGACTCTCAAGTCGATGCCTGCGGACCAACGCAGAGATTTTGGTCAGAAGTTCAATGCGATAAAGCTGCAAATCGAGGCCGCCCTCGAGGCGCGGCGCGCCGAGCTCGCCGACGCGAAGCTCTCCGCCCGGCTGGGGGAAGAGGCGCTCGACGTCACGCTGCCCGGCCGGCGCCGCGGCCGCGGCGGCGTGCACCCCGTGATCCGCACCTGGCAGCGCATCGAGGCGATCTGGCGCTCGATCGGCTTCGACATCGCCGACGGCCCGGAGATCGAGACCGACTGGTACAACTTCACCGCGCTCAACAACCCGGAGAATCACCCGGCGCGGTCGATGCAGGACACGTTCTACGTCGACCTGAAGGACCAGGACGGCCTGCCGCTGCTCTTGCGCACGCACACCAGCCCGATGCAGGTGCGCTACGCGCGCATGCATCAGCCGCCGATCAAGGTCATCGCGCCGGGGCGCACCTATCGCGTCGACTCCGATGCGACGCACTCGCCGATGTTCCACCAGGTGGAAGGACTGTGGATCGACGAGGACATCAGCTTCGCCGACCTGAAGGGCGTCTATACCGACTTCCTGCGCCGCTTCTTCGAGATCGACGACCTCGAGGTGCGCTTCCGGCCGTCGTTCTTCCCGTTCACCGAGCCCTCGGCCGAGATCGACATGAAATTGAAGGGCCGCTGGCTGGAGATCTCCGGCTCGGGCCAGGTGCACCCGCAGGTGGTGCGCAACTTCGGGCTCGATCCGGAGAAGCACATCGGCTTCGCCTTCGGCTCGGGGCTCGAGCGGCTGACGATGCTCCGCTACGGCATCGAGGACCTGCGCCTCTTTTTCGACGGCGACCTGCGCTTCCTGGAGCAATTCTCTTGAACGTTCCCGAGAGCTGGTTGCGCAGCTTCTGCAACCCGAAGCTTTCGGGGCAGGCGCTCGCCGAAAAGCTGACGATGGCCGGCGTCGAGGTGGAGGCATACCAGCCGGTCGGCGGCGGCCTCGCCGCGCCGGTGGTCGTGGGCGAGGTCCTGTCGGTCGAAAAGCACCCGAATGCGGACCGGCTCACGGTCTGCCAGGTCAATACCGGAAAGCAGACAGTCCAGGTGGTTTGCGGTGCGCCCAACGTTCGCGCCGGCATGAAAGCCCCGCTCGCGCAGATCGGCTCGAAACCGCTGAGGGGCATCGACAGCCACGGCATGCTCGCCTCGGCGAAGGAGCTCGGACTCTCCGACGATCACTCGGGGCTGCTCGAGCTGCCAGCTTCGGCGAAGGTCGGCGCCGATGCGCGCAAGCTGCTCGGACTCGACGATCACGTGCTGACGCTCAAGCTCACGCCTAACCGCGCGGACTGCCTTTCGGTTCTGGGGATAGCACGCGAGGTTTCCGCGCTCACCGGTACGAAGCTCACCGTAGAAAAGGCGAAAGCGGTCTCGGCGAAAGGCAAAGCCGCCCATCCGGTGCGCATCAGCGCGCCCGAAGGCTGCGGACGTTTCGCCGGGCGGGTAATAAGGGGTGTCGATGCTTCAAGAGAAACTCCCCTATGGATGAAGCGCCGCCTTGAGGCCGCCGGCCAGCGCAGCATCTCGGCGCTCGTCGACGTGACCAACTATGTGATGCTCGAGCTCGGCCGGCCGCTGCACGTCTACGACCTCGACAAGCTGCGCGGGCCCATCGACGTGCGCTGGGGCCGCAAAGGCGAGAAGGTTCTGCTGCTCAACGAGCAGACGGTCGAGGTGGATCCGTCCGTGCTCTGCATCGCCGACGATTCCGGCGTCATCGGCCTGGCCGGCATCATGGGCGGCGAGAGCACGAAGGCGGACGCGTCCACCCGGAACGTGTTCCTGGAGTCCGCGTTCTTCTGGCCCGAGGCGATCCAGGGCCGCGCGCGGCGCTACAACTTCTCGAGCGACGCCTCGCACCGTTTCGAACGGGGAGTCGACCCCGCCAACAACGTCGACGGCATCGAGCGCGCCACGCGGCTGATCCTCGAGCTCTGCGGCGGCGAGCCCGGCCCGACGGCCGACACGGTGGCGCGGCTGCCGAAGAGGAAGCCGGTGCGCCTTCGCACCGCTCGCGCGCAGAAGATCATCGGCATCCCGCTTGCAGCGAGAGAGATCGCCGCGGTGTTCTCCAGGCTCGACTTCCGGTTCAAGAAGGCCGGCGACGGGTTCGCCGTGACGCCGCCTTCCTACCGCTTCGACATCGCCATCGAGGAAGACCTGGTCGAGGAGGTGGCACGGCTGCACGGCTTCGAGCGCATCGCCGCACAGCCGCCGCGCGCGGCGGCGCTAATGCTGCCCGCTCCCGAGAGCAGGCGCTCACTGCACGCGCTGCGCGACGGGCTGGCGGCGCGCGACTACCGCGAGGTAATCAACTTCAGCTTCGTCGAGCCGGCGTGGGAGTTGGATCTGGCTGGCGAGACAAATCCCGTTCGGCTGCTGAATCCGATCGCCAGCCAGCAATCGGTGATGAGGACGTCGCTTCTCGGCTCGCTCATCGCCAATATCGCCTATAACCAGGCGCGCAAGGTTCCGCGCATCCGCGTGTTCGAGGTCGGCCGCGTGTTCCTGCGCGACCCGGGTGCGACCGACGGCCCGCTCGAGGTGCGGGGAGTGCGCCAGCCGATGCGCATCTCCGCGGCCGCATACGGCCCCGCGCTGGCCGACGAATGGGACGGCGCCGGGCGCGCGGTCGACTACTTCGACGTGAAAGGTGATCTCGAGGCGCTCGCCGCCCCGCTCGAGCTGCGCTTCGAGCCGGCTGCGCATCCTGCCTTCCATCCGAACCGCTCGGCGCGCGTTGTCGTCGGCGCCGCTGCGGCGGGGTGGCTGGGCGAGCTCCATCCGCGCTGGCAGCGCAAGTACGAGCTCGCGCAGGCGCCGGTGCTCTTCGAGATGGATGCGGAAGCCCTGCGGGCGGTTGCTGCGCTGCAACCAAGAATTCCTTCACGCTATCCCCCGGTGGTACGGGATATCGCCCTCCTGTTCCCGCAGGACACCCTGGTCCAGGCTGTTTTCGACGCCATCCGCGCCGAAAAGCCGGCCATCGTCCAGGACGTCGGGCTATTTAGCGTTTACCGCGGCGCGGGACTCCCGCACGACAGAAAAAGCCTTGCGTTCCGGGTAGTTATGCAAGATACTGAAAGGACCCTAACGGATGCGGAAGCAGATGCTGCCCGGGATGCGCTGGTCGCTCTGCTTGGAAAAAAATTCTCTGCAAAATTAAGAACATCCTGAATGGGTGAGCTGAAAAAGCTAGGGGAATCAGGGGAGTCCGTGATGACGCTGACGAAGGCCGAACTCGCCGATCTGCTCTTCGAAAAGGTCGGGCTGAACAAGCGCGAGGCGAAGGACATGGTCGAGGCCTTCTTCGAAGAGATCCGCGGCGCGCTCGAGCGCGGCGAAAGCGTCAAGCTGTCCGGTTTCGGCAACTTCCAGCTGCGCGACAAGCCGCAGCGCCCCGGCCGCAATCCCAAGACCGGCGAGGAGATCCCGATCAGCGCGCGGCGCGTCGTGACTTTCCATGCCAGCCAGAAGCTGAAGGCGATGGTCGAGAAGGCGCGCCATGGAGCCAAGCCGCAGGAAAGCTGAGCTTCCGCCGATCCCGGCGAAGCGCTACTTCACCATCGGTGAAGTGAGCGATCTGTGCGGCGTGAAGCCGCACGTGCTGCGCTACTGGGAGCAGGAGTTCACGCAGCTGAAGCCCGTCAAGCGGCGCGGCAACCGTCGCTACTACCAGCACCACGAGGTGCTGCTCATCCGCCGGATCCGCGAGCTGCTCTACGAGGAAGGCTTCACCATCAGCGGCGCGCGCAACCGCCTCGACAGCTCGATCGCGCAGGCGCCCGAGGAGAAGAGCGAGGTCGCCGCGCGCAGCGCCCGCACGGCGCAGGCGAACGGCGTCGATCTCTCGGCGATCAAGCGGGAGCTGCGGGATATAATCCTGACCCTCGGGGCGTAGCGCAGCCTGGTAGCGTACCTGCATGGGGTGCAGGTGGTCGCGAGTTCAAATCTCGCCGCCCCGACCAAACCTGGACCTTCCCACCAAAAGCCGGCGCCGCCGGCTTTTTGTTTTCTGCCGCGCCTTTCCAAGAGCATCCTATTATAATGTGATTAACATAGGATGAACTCATGGAAAACCGCACTGCGCGCCTGACGATCCTGGTCGATCCGCGCAAGAAGAAGATCTTCGAGGAGATATGCGCGGCGCGCGACGTGACGCCGTCGCAGGTGGTGCGCAGGCTGATCCGCCAGTGGATCATCGAGAACGCGGGCGAACGCGAGCTGCCCGCCTGGCTGCGCGGGTCGGTGGATAGCTGACCGCGAGCGAGCCGCGTGGCTGACGCCCTGGGCCTCGACACCGTCCTGCTCCTGGTCGCCGCGTGGCTGGCGGTCGGCGTCGCCGGACTCGCCGCACCGAAGCGCGCCGGCTTCGTCGCCGGTTTCCTGTTCCCGCTGGGCGGCGCGATCGCGCTGGCGATCGCGGGTCTCGCCGCCGTCGCGCTCTTCGCGCAGCCGCAAACCACGGTGCTGCCGATCGGTTTGCCGGGTCTGCCGTTCCATTTCCGCCTCGACCGGCTCTCGGCGTTCTTCCTGACGGTGATCGCCGGCGCCGCCGCCGGCGTCTCGGCGTTCGCTGCCGGGTATTTCCGCCGCGAGCAGGGCGCCCCGCCCGGGCTGCTTTGCCTCCAGTACCACGCATTCCTCGCCGCGATGGCGCTCGTCGTGCTGGCCGATGATGCTTACTCGTTCATGGTGATGTGGGAAACGATGGCGCTGTCGTCGTTCTTCCTGGTCATCACCGATCACCGCGTCGCCGAGATCCGCCGCGCCGGCTACCTGTACCTGCTGATCGCCCACATCGGCGCCATCGCGATCCTGCTCTGCTTCGGCGTGCTGCAGGCGAACACCGGCGACTACGGCTTCGACAATATGCGCGCGCAGCACCTGTCGCCGCTCTGGTCCTCGATCGCCTTCGTGCTCGCGTTGCTCGGCTTCGGCGCCAAGGCGGGCCTGCTGCCGACGCACGTCTGGCTGCCCGAAGCCCACCCGGCGGCGCCGTCGCCGGTGTCGGCGCTGATGAGCGGCGTCATGCTGAAGACGGCGGTATACGGTTTCCTGCGCGTCAGCTACGACCTGCTCGACGCGCGGATCTGGTGGTGGGGCCTGCTGGCCCTCGCGCTCGGGCTGGCGACGGCGCTGTTCGGAGTCGTCTACGCCGCCATTCAGGCCGACATGAAGCGGCTGCTCGCCTACTCCTCGATCGAGAACATCGGGCTGCTGTTCGCCGCCGTCGGCCTGTCGATCCTCTTCTCCGCCTACGGCATGAAGCCGATGGCCGCGCTCGCGCTCACCGCCGCGCTGTACCACGTCGCGAGCCATGCCTTCTTCAAGAGCCTGCTTTTCGTCGGCACCGGCGCGGTGCTGCACGCCACCAGCGAGCGCAGCCTGGGGCGCCTGGGCGGCCTGATCCGCTTCATGCCCTGGGTCGCATGGCTGACGCTGGTCGGCGCGCTCGCCAGCGCCGGGCTGCCGCCCTTCGGCGGCTTCGTCTCCGAATGGCTGCTGCTGCAGAGCTTTCTGTTCACGCCGGGCCTGCCGAATTCGTTTCTCAACATGCTGGTGCCGGTCGTCGCGGCGCTGATCGCGCTGGTCGCCGCGCTCGCCGGCTACGTGATGGTGAAGTTCTTCGGC
>Ga0335084_10002003_pt1 | contig 19406 bp, 15 predicted proteins | sample Lox_Sample_44_FD_206721 | JGI IMG/M metagenome (GOLD analysis project Ga0335084, IMG submission 206721) | Soil microbial communities from Loxahatchee National Wildlife Refuge, Florida, United States - Lox_Sample_4.4 | ecosystem: Environmental > Terrestrial > Soil > Wetlands | place: USA...
AGTCGATGGTCGGGCGCACCGAGCCGTACATGGTGCCCTTGAGCGTCTTCTCCTGGAGCGCCATCGCGTACGGCGTGATCGGCGCGCGCACGGCCATGGCCGCCATGCCCACGATGACCGCGACGCCGCCCGGGCGGATCGCGTCGAGGATCTGGAGGGTGGTCTGCTCGCCGCCGATGGCGTCGAAGGCATAGTCCACGCCGCGCCCCTGGGTCAGCTCCCGCACGCGCTCGACGATATTGTCCTGCTTGCCGTTGAAGGTATGCGTGGCGCCGAACTCCTTGGCATAGCCGAGCTTGCTGTCGAGGAGATCGCAGGCCACGATCATGCCCGCGCCGGCGAGGCGCGCGCCCTGCACGACATTGAGCCCGACGCCGCCGCAGCCGATCACCAGTACCGACGCCCCGGCCTCGACCTTCGCGCACGAGGTGACGGCGCCCACGCCCGTCGGCACGCAGCAGCCCACCAGCGCGGCCTGGGGCCAGGGCATCTCCTTGCGGATGGGCACGAGCATCTCTGACGGGCAGACCACCGCCTCGGAGAAAGTCCCGATGCGAGCCATCTGGTTCACGTTCTGGCCCTTGTGGCGGAGCCGATGGGTGCCGTCGAGCATCGCCCATCGCACGGACTTGTGCCCGTCGCACAGGATGGAGCGGCCCAGCGAGCAGTAGAGACAGCGCCCGCACTGCGGTCTGAAGGAGAAGATCACATGATCGCCCGGCTTGACGTTCGCCACGCCCGCGCCCACTTCCTCCACGATGCCGGCGGCCTCGTGGCCCAGGACCATGGGGAGCGGCAGCTGCCAGTCGCCGTTCATGATGTGCCAATCGCTGTGGCAGACGCCCGCGGCCTTGACGCGCACACGCGCCTCGCCCACCTGCGGTCCCTGCTGCTCGAGGTCCACGATCTGGAGCGGCTGGTTCGGCTCGTAGAGGACGGCGGCTCTCATCGGGCGGTCTCCTTTGACCTAGTGCTTCCGGGCCGCGCTCATGGCGGCCCAGATCTTCTGCGGCGTGAGCGGCAGATCGACATGCGTGACACCGAGCGGGGCGAGGGCGTCCATGACCGCGTTGGCGATGGCCGGAGTCGATCCGATGGTCGCGGCCTCGCCGATGCCCTTGACGCCGAGGGTAGTCCGCGGCGAGTGAGTGCGCGTGTGGTCGTTCTTGAACGAGACGAGATCGTCGGTCTTCGGAATCGCGTAGTCCATGAGCGTCGAGGAGACGAGCTGTCCCGCCTCGTCGAAGGCCGCTTCTTCCCAGAGCGCCTGGCCGATGCCCTGCGCGAGGCCGCCGTGCACCTGGCCCTGGACGAGCAGGGGATTGATGAGGAAGCCCGCGTCGTCCACCGACATGTAGCTGAGGATCTTGACGCGGCCCGTATCCTTGTCCACCTCGACCACCGCCACGTGGGAGCCGAAGGGGAAGAGCATCCCCACGCCCGCCTTGATGTCTTCGCGCGAGCTGAGGCTGCCCTTGGCCGCCGCCGCGACCTGCTGCCAGGTCACGGAGCGGTCCGGCACCCCGCGCACGCTGAAGCGGCTGTCGGCATGGATGAGGTCCTGCGTCGCCGCCTCCAGCAGGTTCGCGGCGATCTGCTGCGCCTTCTCCTTGACCTTCACGGCCTGGCCGAGCGCGTGCATGCCGCCGCGCGCCGCCGAGCGGCTGCCGAAGGTGCCGACGCCGTTCCTCACCAGCGCGGTGTCGCCCTGGACCACGTGCACCATCTCCATGGGGATCTGGAGCTCGTCGGCGACGAGCTGGGCATAGGCCGTCTCGTGGCCCTGGCCATGCGAGGCGGAGCCGGTGAGCACAGTCACGCGCCCGTCGTCGGCCACGACGAGATCGGAGACCTCTTCTTCCTCGAAGCCGCAGATCTCGACGTAGGACGCCATGCCGATACCCGTCAGTCGCCCCTGGGCCCGCGCCGCCTGCTGCTCCTGCCTGAGCGCGTCGTAGCCGGCCTTCTGGAGCGCGTGGTCGAGCGCGCGCGTGTACTCGCCGCTGTCGTAGTTGTTGCCGAGGGGCGTCGCGTAGGGAAACTTGTCTGGCGGAATGAAGTTGCGGCGCCTGACCTCGGAGGGGTCGAGGTTGACCTTGGCGGCGAGCATGTCCATGCCGCGCTCGATGAAATAGGCCGCCTCCGGCCGCCCGGCGCCGCGGTACGGCACGGTGCCCATGGTGTTGGTGAAGGCGCAGACGACCTCGGCGCGCGCGGTCTGGATGTCGTAGCAGCCGGTGATCATCTGCGCGCAGAGCACGGGCAGGAGGCAGCCGACATGGTAGAGGCAGTAGCCGACATTGCCCGTGATCTTCGCGTCGAGGGCGAGGATGCGCCCGTTCGTGTCCGCGGCCAGGCGAAGGTGGCAGCGGATATCGCGTCCGTGCCCCGTCGCCTGCATGTCTTCGCGGCGCGTCGCCGCCCAGCGCACGGGCCGGTTGAGGCGCTTCGCGAGCATGGGGACTATCGTGTCTTCCTGGTACACGGGTACCTTGGCGCCGAAGCCGCCGCCCACGCGCCCGGTCATCAGGTGGATCTGCTCGGGCGTGAGCTTGAGCCGCTCCGCGACCTGGTTGCGCATGCCGTGCGGGATCTGCGTATCGCCCCACATGGTGAGCTTCTGCGCCTTGTCGTCCCATACCGCGCTGCACGCTCGGGGCTCCATGGCGAGCGGGATCACGCGCTGATTGACCATCTTGACGTCGATGATGACGGGAGCCGTCTTGAAGGTCGCGTCCACGTCGCCCTTCTCGAGCTTGACCGAGACACCGACATTGGACCCGGTGTCCGGGTACAGGAGCGGAGCGCCCTTGGCCAGCGCCGCCTCCGGGTCGACGACGGCGGGCAGCGGCTCGTAGTCCACGATCACGGCCTCGGCCCCATCCACGGCGGCCTGCGCCGTCTCGGCGGCGACCACGGCGACGGGCTCGCCAACGTGACGGACGCGCCCTTCGGCGAGCATCGTGTACCCCTGGCGATTCATCGTCGCGAACATCTGCGGTTCGATCGGCGTGTGGATCACACCCACCTCGGCATTGATGTCGGCGCCGGTGAGGACGGCGACCACGCCGGGGATGTTCTTCGCTGCGGACGTGTCGATGCGCTTGATCAGTGCATGCGCGTGGGGACTGCGGGCGAAGGCGACAATGAGCGCGCCCGGGAGCTTGATGTCGTTGACGTAGGGATCGCGCCCCTGGATGAGCTTGGGGTCTTCGAGCCGCTTGATGGGGCGGCCCACGTTCTGGATCGGCATGGCGTCAGTCTCCCTGTGAACGGCCGGGGTATGCGAGACGCAGGCATGGTACCACGCGGCTACAATCCGCGGCATCCGGCTTGCGGTTGCGCTACGCTGAGCGTGCGCCCGGCTCCCGCCGGGCGTCGACCTGTCATGCGGGGGTGGACGATTCTCTCGTCAGCGAAGACGACGCAGGGTAGCCTGAAGCGCGATGTCCGCATCATCACGATCGTGGGCGGGGCCCACTTCGTGAGCCATTTCTTCCAGCTGGCCCTGCCGCCGCTCTTCCCGCTCTTGCGCGACGACTTCGCCGTGTCGTACACGCAGCTCGGGCTCTTGATGGGCCTCTTCTACGCGGCATCCGGCATAGGCCAGACCGCCTCCGGTTTTCTCGTGGACCATTTCGGCGCCCGCCGCGTGTTGCCCGGCGGCATGGCGCTCCTGGCGGGCGCGATGGGGCTGGCGGGCATCGCGCCCGCCTACTGGGCGCTGGCCGCGGCCGCCGTACTCGGCGGTCTCGGCAACAGCGTCTTTCACCCGGCGGATTACTCGATCTTCAACGCCTCGGTGTCGTCGCCGCGTCTCGGCCGCGCGTACGGCGTCCACGGGATCTGCGGAAACCTGGGCTGGGCCGTGGCGCCCGCCGTCGTCGTCGGGCTCGCCGGCCCGCTGGGCTGGCGCGGGTCGCTCATCACGGTGGGCGCCCTGGGTGTGGCGGCCGCCATCGCGCTCTCCACGCAGGGCGCCGCGCTCGTTGATCGCATCGAGCCGGTCACGCATCGCGCGGCGCCCTCCGTGGGGCTCGCCGCCAGCGTGAAGCTCCTCCTCGCCCCGTCCATTCTCACCGCCTTCGCTTTCTTTGCCCTCATCGCGATGTCGCTGATCGGCATACAGACCTTCTCCGTCTCGGCCATGGTCAAGATCTTCGACGCGCCCCTCGGCCTTGCCACGGAAGCGCTCACCGCATTTCTGCTCGGCAGCGCCGTCGGCATTCTCGCGGGCGGTTTTCTCGCCGACCGGACCAAGCGGCACGACGTCCTCGCGGGCGGCGGCCTCATCCTCGGCGCGGCGCTGAGCCTCGTCGTCGCGGGCGCGGTGCCCTCCCTCGCCACGCTGCCCGCGGTGATGGCGCTGATGGGCTTTTGCCTCGGCACCATCACGCCTTCGCGCGACATGCTGGTGCGCGCGGCCACCCCGCCGGGCGCCTCCGGCAAGGTCTACGGCTTCGTCTACTCGGGGCTCGATCTGGGCTCCTGCCTCACGCCGCTGCTCTTCGGCTGGCTCCTCGACCACGGCGAGCCGCGCATGGTGTTCGTCGCCTCCGCCATCTTCATGCTCCTCACCATCACCACCGCGGTGCAGGTGCGCCGGCGCGCCGCACCACTCCGCCACGAAGCCCCCGCCCACCACTGAGAAAGAAAGAATCGACTATCGGAAGCGGAGACTGATCTGGCTTTGACTCGCCCGAAAGCCGCAAGTGCAAACGGGCGGGTGGCAGCGGGGCGGGGTGCGCTCCCCAGGCCCGTATCTTCTGGGGAGACTCTTCGAAGCGAAAGACCACGATCTCGTGGCGGGCCAGAGTGGCCCAGCGATATGCGACTCAGCGTGGCCTGGGGAGCGCGCACCCCCCACTCCCGCTGCCACCCGCCCGCCTCGCGAGCGAGCAGTACGCTCAGCTGGAAGCTAGAAGCTAAACGCCAGCGAGCGCGCCGTTCAGCGAAACCGCGAGGAGCGGCTTGAGATGCTCAGGAGTCGCGGGCCGCGCGAAGAGGAAGCCCTGGCCCTGGTCGCAGCCGAGCATCTTCAGCTCGACCCGCTGCTGATCCGTCTCGATACCTTCCGCCGTCACGTCCATGTTGAGGCTCTTGGCCACCGTGACCACCGCGCGCACGATGGCGCCGTCACCGCCCTCGTGGCTGATCCCCTTCACGAACGAGCGGTCGATCTTGAGCGTGTCCACCGGGAAGCGCTTGAGGTAGCCGAGCGACGAGTAGCCCGTTCCGAAGTCGTCGATGGCGAGCTTGATGCCGAGAGCCTTGAGCTCGCGGAGCTTGGCCAGCGTCGCCGGCGCGTCCTGCATCACCACGCTCTCGGTGATCTCGAGCTTGAGGCTGCCCGCTTCGAGCCCGCTCGTGGCCAGCGCGTCGGTGATCTCCTCGACGAGGCGCGGGTTCTGGAACTGCTTGGCCGAGAGATTGACGCTCATGACCAGCTGCGGGCTCCGCGGGAACTCGGTCTGCCACTCGCGGGCCTGGCGGCAGGCCTCGCCCAGTACCCATCGGCCGATGGGGATGATGAGCCCGGTCTCTTCGGTCAATCCGATGAACGCGTCGGGCTGAAGCAGCCCGCGCTTCTCGTGTTGCCAGCGGATGAGCGCCTCGACGCCGGTGATCTGCCCCGTGTCGAGCCGAAAGATGGGCTGGTAGTGGAGACGGAACTCCTGGCGCGAGATGGCCGTGCGAAGGTCCATCTCGAGATCCATGCGGTCCAGCGCGGGCGCGCTCATGGTGCCGTCGAAGATCTCATGGCGCGCCTTGCCCTTTGACTTGGCGTGGTACATGGCGAGATCCGCGTCTCGGAGCACCTCCTCGGGGGTGCCGAGGCGCTCCGAGGACAGCGCGATCCCGATCGACGCCGTCACGAACACCTCGCGACCTTCGAAGCTGAGCGGCTTGGCGAGCTCGGCCTCGATGCGCAGGGCAACCGCCTCCGCCGTCTCGGCGTCGGCCACGTCTTCGAGCAGGAGGCCGAACTCGTCTCCGCCGAGCCGCGCCACCGTGTCCCCCGGGCGCAACGAGGAGCCGAGGCGATTGCTGACTTCCACGAGCAGCTGGTCACCGACGGTGTGGCCCAGCGTGTCGTTGATGACCTTGAAGCGGTCGAGGTCGAGGAAGAGGACGGCGACGTGCTCGTGGCGTCGCCGGGCCCGCGTGAGGCCGTGGCTGAGGCGATCCATGAAGAGCGCGCGATTCGGCAGCCCGGTGAGGGCGTCGCGGAACGCCTGCCGGGTCAGCAGCTCGAGCCGCTTGGGGAATTGGTTGATCTCGTCGGCCTGCTGCTCGATCGTGGTCATCATCCGATTGAAGGCGACCATGAGCGTGCCGATCTCGTCGTGGCGCGCGCCCGTTGCGTCGCCGCCCGGATTGGCGGTGGCGACGAGGCTGGCCGTGCGCGTGACCGCGCTCGCGAGGTCCCAGACCACGTAGCCGCCGCCCGCCATCAGGAGTCCGGTGAAGGCCACCAGGGTGGGGATGGCGAGCGCTTCAGCCAGGCCCTTGGTGGCGTTCTCCACCCCGGGCACGAGGTGGCCGTGGATCACATAGGTCAGAACGAGGAGCGGGATGACCGAACACAGCGCGAGGGCGAAGATGACCTTCTGCTTGACCCTCTGTCCCGCAAACGCGGCCTCCCGTTTGATCTCAACGTCCATTCGTAACCCCTTTCAATCGAGCGCGGGCATTCGGAGACTTGCGCAATATGAGCAACATCGGTGCCATTCGCTAAATGGTTGAAAAGAAAGAGCTCGGGAAGCGGTGTGGACACTCGAACTGACATTTTTCAGGGGGTGACCGTCCACCTCCCGACGTTTTTGGTAAGAGAGAGGGTAAGTCTTGACGGCCGGCGCGGGCCTCAGCGCTTGTACTTGGTCGGCGCCTTCCGCGCGGGAAAGAACACGGGTCGCGGCATCCGGCCCACCGGCACCTCGATGAGCACGGGCCGGTCCATGCCTATGGCCTGGCCGACGAGCCGTCCGACGTCGGTGGGCTCCTTGGCGCGGATGCCGTGGACTCCGAACGCATCGGCGAGCTTCATGAAGTCTGGGTTCTGCAGCGCCGAGCCATGCTGCCCGCCCCAGTCCTCGTCGAGGTCACGCGCGACATTGCCAAACGCCTGATCGTTGAAGACGACGGCGACCACGTTGATGCCGTGCTGGGCCGCGGTGGCCAGCTCCTGCGCGTTGTAGAGAAAGCCGCCGTCGCCCACGGTGGCGATCACGGGCTTGTCGGGACGCGCGACCTTCGCACCGAGCGCCACGGGATACTCGTAGCCGAGATTGCCCGAATATGAAGAGGAGAGATAAGTGCGCGGGCCGTAGGTCGGCCACAGCGGACGCGAGTAGTAGCCGATCTGCGTCATGCCCGCGATGAAGATGGTGTCCTCGGGGCAGCCGGCGCGGAGGCTCTTGAGTATGGAGGCCTGGGGCTCTTGCGCCACGTGCGCGGCGATCTCCGCCCGCAGCGCCTCGCGCTCCGCCTTGCGGGAGGGACGGGCGGGCGCGCCCGCCCGCAGCTTCTCGAGGAGCGCCTCCAGCGTGGCGCGCGCGTCGCCGACGAGCCCCATCGTCTGCTTGTGTGTGCGCCCGATCTCGTTGGGGTCCGCGTCGATCTGGATGATGCGTGTGTCTGGCGCGAAGGTGACCTGGGCCAATCGGGAGCCGACCGCGAGCACCACGTCGGCATTGTGGATGGCCGCGCGCAGCGGCGATTCGCGAAAGAACGCGGCGCCCAGCGAGAGATCGCTGTGATCGCTGATCGCGCCTTTGCCCTCCGCGGTGGACGCGACGCCGGCCTGCAGGTACTCCGCGACGGCGTGAAGCACCTCGTTGGCGCCCGAGAGGTTGACGCCGCCGCCCGCGTAGATGAGAGGACGCGTGGCCGCGAGCAGCATCTCGGCCGCGCGATTGACGTCGGCGGCGGACGCCACCACCCGGGTGACCATGGCGGGCTCCAGCAGCTCGACCTCGCCTTCTTCCTCCATGGTCTCGGGCGGCATCTCGAGCTCCACGGGACGCGGACGACCGCTCCGGAGCTGCATGAAGGCCTCGCGGACGGCGGCCGGGATCTCCGGCACCTGGAGCACGCGCTTGCGCCACTTGGTGACGGGCGCGATGCAGTCGAGCTGATCATTGACCTCGTGGAGCAGCCCGATGTCCTTGCCTATCTGCTCGCGCGGGATTTGTCCGCAGAGCATGAGCACCGGCGAGGAGGCGGAGTAGGCGGTGCTGAGGCCCGCCGCGGCATTGAGCAGCCCGGGGCCGGGGACCACCAGCGCGGTGCCAATATCGCCGCCCGCGCGCGCGTAGCCGTCGGCCATGTAGCTGGTGGCCTGCTCGTGGCGCGTGGTGATGAAGCGGATGCGCTTCTCGTCGCGCAGCGCCGCCATGACGCCGTAGAGCTGGACGCCCGGCAGTCCGAAGACGACGCGCACTCCTTCACGCTGGAGAGAGGCTACCAGGGCTTCGCCGCCGGTCATCCGGGCCATGTCTTTACTCTCCCGCGCGAGGGTGGATCTGAAGGTCAGGGCGCCTCGACGGCGCCGCTCGCAATCAGCGAATCGATACGCCCGGCATCGTAGCCCAGAAGGCCGGAGAGCACCAGTCGGCTGTGCTCGCCCACCCGATAGGGTGCGCCGGCCGCCGGGTGCACCGGCTTGCCGTCCCAGTGATACGGGCTCGCGGTAACCCGCACGCTGCCGCGCGTGGGGTGGGGCACCTCGGGAAAGGCACCCCGCTCGAGCAGATGCGGAAGCGTGATGACCTCGCGCGGTTCCAGCACGGGGGCGCAGGGAATACGCGCGGCACTGAGCGCGTCGATCGCTTCGCCCACCGTCCTGAAGCGCGCGAGCCATTGGCCGATCAGGTCGCGCAGGAGGGGCCAGTGCTCGCGGCGCGCGGGCGCCGTCGCGAAGCGCGGGTCATTCGCCAGCTCCGGCCGGTTCATCATGGTGAGCAGGCGGGGCCAGAGATCCATCGAGCCCACGGTTTGCAGCGCCAGATGACGGCCGCCGATCTCGTAGACGCCCATACCCGGGCGCGGTGCGCCCATCTCTTCACCTCCGTTGAGGCCGGCGGCGATGGAGACGTCGTCGGCCGCGATCAAGGCCTCGAGCATCGAGACGTCGATCCGCGCGCCCGCTCCCGTGCGCGCCCGGCGCCACAGCGCGGCCAGGATGGCGCCGAACGCGTGCGTGCCCGCAAGCACGTCGGCCGCCTGGAGATTGGCGGATCGTGGCGAGGGGAGGTCGCCCTGCTCGAGGTGCATGAGCCCCGAGGCGGCGTGGATGATGTGGGCGAAGGCCGGGCGCTCGCGCCACGGGCCCGTCTGCCCGAAGCCCGAGATGGAGCAGTAGACCAGGTCCGGCTTGACGGCGACGAGCGCCTCGTAATCCATGCCGAGCCGAGCGGCCACGCCGGGAGCGAAGTTCTCCACCGCCACGTCGGCCTTCCGCGCGAGGTCGCGGACGATCTCGCGCGTCTCCGGGCGCCCGAGGTCGAGGCCCACGCTCTCCTTGCCGACATTGATCCGGGTGAAATAGGTGCTCTGATCGTCCCGGGTGGGATCGAGCTGCAGATGGCCCTTGCGCATGTCGTCGCCGCCGCCGGTGCGCTCGATCTTGACCACGCGCGCGCCCAGATCGGCGAGGAGGCGTGTGCAATAGGGGCCGGCCAGCACGCGTGTGAAGTCGAGGACCACGAGGTCCGCGAGGGGGGCCGTAGGATCGGACACCGCGCGAGTATAGCAGAGGCTTCCGAGGTTGACGGGGCGCTCCACTGCCGCCTACACTCCCCCGGTGCAGATCCCTCACCCGGATTCCGAGAGGAGGCGTCGCTCATGATCGAATTCTTCAACCCGTCCGATGCTCCGGCTCCCGGCGCCTTCTCGCGCGCCACGCGCGCGGCCGGGCTCGTCTTCGTCTCGGGCACGGGTGCCGGCAATGACATCGGCGGCACCGCGCGCGAGGGAACGGCGGCGGAGCAGACGCGCTGGGCGCTCCAGAACGTGGAGGCGATACTGCACGCCGCGGGCTCGTCGCTCGATCGCGTCGTGCAGATGACGCTGCTGATCCAGGATCCGGCCGACTACCGAGAGATCAACACCGAATACGTCAGGCACTTCCCGAAGGGGCTGCCGGCGCGACACACCGCGCGCTTCGGCGTGCCCACCACCGCCAAGGTGGCCTTCGCTTGCATCGCGCTGGCGCCGGACGGCGCACCGCGAGGCTGAGAGCGCCATCCGCGTGGACGCGCAGGAGCTCCCGGCGGGCATCGTATCGCTCCGCGACGGGCTGCGCCGCTTTCTCGAGGACGAGATCCTTCCCGCGGAGCGGCGCGCCGGCGTCCTCGAGGAGGCGCAGGCGAGTCCCGCGCTCAGGAGCTGGGCGCGGGCGCGATCGGCCGAGCTCGGCTTGTATCGGCTGGTGCAGCCGGTGGACCTGGGCGGCGGCGGGCTCGGGCCGCTGGGGCTGGTCGCGCTGTACGAGGAGATCGCACGCTCCCAGTGCGTGCTGCACGACTGCATTCTCGGCGGGGACGGCGGCCTCTTGCGCCTGGCGACCGGTGCGCAGCGCGAGCGCTTGCTGCTTCCCGTGCTGCGGGGCGAGCTCACGGCGGCGCTGGCCTTCACCGACGCGCGTGAGGGCCCGCGCACCACGGCCGTGAGGAAGGAAGCGATCTTCCTCCTCTCCGGAGTGAAGTCCTTCGTCACCGATGGCCCGCACGCTGACCTGCTCATCACCATCGCGAAGGTAACGGACAATCCCGGGGGCAAGACCGGTACGGCCATCTTCGTCGTCCGGCGGGATGCGCGCGGTGTCAGGCTCGCGCGCGACATCCGTACTCTCGACGGAGCCCCGCATGGAGAATTCGAGCTCACGAACGTGGCGGTGTCCGACGCCGACGTGATCGGGGAGATCGGGCAGGGGCTGCCGCGCGCCCTCGAGAGCATCACCGGGTTGCGCCTCCGGGCGGCCGCGACGGCCTGCGGCGCGGCACGGTGGACGCTCGACTATGCGCTGGCCCAGGCGCGGCGCCCCCACCGGACCGGCGTGCCGCTCGGCGATCGCGAGCAGGTGCAGGCCATGCTCGGCCAGAGCGCCATGGATCTCTTCGCCGCGCGCGCGGGCCTCTACGCCGCCGCCCGTGCCGCCGAGCCCGGCGGCGATGCCGAGGTGGAGGTCGCCATGGCCAAGGCGGTGGCCACGGAAGCCGTGGCACACATCGTGGATCGTGCGATGCAGCTCTCGGGCGGCGCCGCCGTCGTCGAGGGCCACCCGCTCGCCCGGCTCTACCGTCGCATCCGATCCTGGCGCATCGCCGAGGGCACGACCGAGATCCTGCGGCTCACCGTCGCGCGCCGCCTGCTGTCGCCGGGTGCCGCGGCCACAGGAGAGGAATCCCATGCGTCGCAATAGGCTCCGCGAGCTGCTCCGGGCAGGCAAGCCGACTCTCGGCACCCACATCCACTCGGCGTGGCCCGCGACCATCGAGCTGGCCGGCCACGCCGGCATGTTCGACTACGTGGAGTTCGCCGGCGAGTACGCGCCCTACGATCTCTTCGCGCTGGAGAACCTCGCGCGGGCCGTGGACACCTTTCCCCACATGTCGGCGATGATGAAGATCGAGCAGCAGCCACGGACGTATGTCGCGGTGCGCGCCATCGGCTCCGGCATCCAGAATCTGCTCTTCGCCGACCCGCGCACGCCGGCCGACGTCGCGGAGTGCGTCAGCGCGGTCCGCGCCGAGGCGCCCGGCCACGGCGGCATCCATGGCGTCGGCATGCGCCGCGACGTCGCCTACGTCGTCGACGTGGGCTCGCCCGCTTTCGTGCAGGCCCTGGACGACGCCGTGGTGGCCATCATGATCGAGAAGGCGCCCGCGATGGAGCACCTCGAGGCGCTGCTGGCCGTGAAGGGCGTGGACATGGTGCAGTTCGGCCCCGCCGACTACTCGATGAGCATCGGGCTCGCCGGGCAGTGGGACCATCCCAGGGTCGTGGAGGCCGAGCGGCGGATGATCAAGACGGCGCTCGGTCTCGGCATCGCGCCGCGCGTCGAGATCAGCCGCCCCGAGCAGGCCAAGCCGTACCTCGACCTCGGCGTCCGTCACTTCTGCATGGGCTGGGACGTCGAGATCCTCTTCGACTGGTTCAAACGCGAGGGAGAAGCCATGCGCAAGATCCTGGAGGGCCGGTAGCCATGCGGGCGTCATTCTACGAGGGAGCGCGCCGCTTCCGGACGGGCACCGCGCCCGAGCCCAAGGCCGGAGCGGGCGAGGCCGTGCTCAAGGTGAAGCGCGTGGGCATCTGCGGCACCGACCTGCACATCTTCCAGGGACATCTGGATCAGCGCGTGCCCAAGGGCGGCATCATCGGCCACGAGACCTTCGCCGAGGTTGCCGAGGCTCCCAGCGGCAGCGGGGTCGCCAGGGGTGACCGCGTCGTCGTGGAGCCGCTCCGTGTCTGCGGCATCTGCCGGGCCTGCACCATGGGGGCGCCCTTCCTCTGCTACAAGCTCAAGGTGCTCGGGGTCGACGAGCCGGGCGGCATGCAGGAATACTGGGCGGTGGCGACGGACCGCATCATCAAGGTGCCGGATTCGCTCTCGGACGATCACGCCGCCGTGATGGAGCCCCTCGCCATCGCCACGCACGACGTGACGCGGGCCAAGGTCCGGCAGGGCGACGCCGTGCTCGTCTTCGGCGGCGGACCCATCGGCGCCCTCATCGCCCTGGTGTCCCGTCACCGCGGTGCGCGGGTCATCGTGTCTGAGGTGAACCCGTATCGCGTCGAGCTGCTGAAGAGCCTCGGCATCGACGTGGTCGGTCCCGGCGTCGACGTGGTCAAGTTCGCCAATGACTGGACGGGCGGCGAGGGCGTGGACGTGGCGTTCGAAGTCACGGGCAATGCGGCCGCCGTCCGGCTCATGACAGACGCCGTGCGCGTGTGGGGCACCATCAGCGTGGTCGCCATTCACGCCGAGCCGATGGCGGTCAATCTCTATCCGATGTTCGCGCGCGAGCTCACGATGCACGGCAGCCGGCTCTATGCGCGCACCGACTGGGAGGAGGCGATCCGTCTCGCAAGCTCGGGCGCGGTGCCCGTGGGGCCGCTGGTGAGCCACAAGATTCCGCTCGAGGGTCTGCAGGAGGGCATGGAACAGGCGCTGCGCGGCGGACCGGTGATGAAGGTCCTGGTGGACCTGTCGGCATGAGCGCGAGCCCGGTTGAGCACTCGCGCCGTCTGGAGTAGACTGCCGCCATGCCAAAAGCGCGCGTCAATGGGATCAACATTTTCTACGAGGAGGCGGGCACCGGTGCGCCGCTGGTCTTCGTCCACGAATTCGCGGGCGAGGCGAGAAGCTGGCACCTCCAGATGCGCTTTTTCGCCCGCCGCTACCGCTGCATCGCCTTCAACGCGCGAGGTTACCCCCCGTCCGACGTGCCCGAGGATCCGAAGGCGTATTCGCAGGATCAAGCGGCCGCCGACATCGTCGGCCTGCTCGACGCGCTCGGCATCGCCAAGGCGCATGTCTGCGGGCTCAGCATGGGCGGACTGGCCGTGCTTCACTTCGGGTTGCGCTGGCCGGAGCGGGCGCTCTCGCTGGTGATCGGCGGCGCCGGCTACGGCAGCGTGCCGGGCGACACCGAGAAGTTTCGTCGCGACGTCGAGGAGACGGCCAATCGCTTCGAGCGCGACGGCATGAAGGCGGTGGCCGAGTTCTATACCAAGGGCCCCACCCGCGTACAGTTCATGGACAAGGACCCTGCGGGCTGGCAGGAATTCTACGACATGTTCTGCGCCCAGTCGGCCAAGGGGCACGCATTGACCATGCGCGGGGTGCAGATGACCCGGCCGTCGATCTACCAACTCGAAGCCGGCATGGAGCGGATGACGGTGCCGACCCTCATCATCACCGGTGACGAGGACGAGCCGTGCCTCGATCCCGCAATCTTCATGAAGCGCAAGATCCGGTCGTCGGGTCTCGTGGTCATGCCCAAGGCCGGGCACACGGTGAACCTCGAGGACCCGGATGCCTTCAACCGTGCCGTCCTCGATTTCCTCACCGCCGTGGACGCGGGGCGCTGGCCGATGCGGAACCCGGCCTCGCTCAGCTCCTCGGCCATCCTGCCGCCCGAACCTTCGACACAAGGAGCGCCGAGACGATGAGCCTACCCCTCGAGCCCTATACCGTCATCGACCTCACGCGTGCCCGCTCCGGTCCCACCTGCGTGCGCCAGCTCGCCGACATGGGCGCCAAGGTGATACAGATCTCGGCCCGCGAGGACACCGAGGGAGACTTCGTCCGGCGCGGCTTCGATTCGCTGAACCTGCACCGCAACAAGCGCTCGCTCACGCTCGATCTCAAGTCGCCACGCGGCGTCGACATCATCAAGCGCCTGGCCGCCAAGGCCGACGTGGTGGTGGAGAACTTCCGTCCCGACGTCAAGCATCGGCTGGGCCTCGACTACGACACGCTGTCGAAGATCAATCCGCGCATCATCTATGCCAGTATCTCGGGTTTCGGCCAGACCGGCCCGTATCGCGACCGCCCCGGCTATGACCAGATCGCGCAGGGCATGGGCGGCCTCATGTCGGTGACGGGACTGCCGGGACAGGGGCCGGTGCGCGTGGGCATTCCCATCGCGGACCTCACGGCGGGCATCTTCCTGGCCCAGGGTGTCCTGTGCGCGCTTATCGAGCGCGAGCGCTCGGGCAAGGGCCAGTGGGTGCACACCTCGCTGCTCGAGGCCATGGTGACCATGCTCGACTTCCAGGCCGCGCGCTGGCTCATCGACGGCACCATCCCGCCGCAGGCGGGCAATGACCATCCCACCGGCATCCCCACGGGTGTCTTCAGGACCTCCGACGGTCACATCAATATCGCAGCCTCCGGCCAGCACATGTTCCGCCGCCTCTGCGAGGCGCTGGGCACCGAGCAGCTCCTGAAGGACCCGCTCTACGAGAAGGCGCCCGATCGCTCGAAGAACCGCAAGGCCTTGACCGTCGAGCTGGAGAAAGCGCTGGTCGGCAAGACCAGCGCCGAATGGGTCGAGCTGCTCAACGCCAAGGGCGTGCCGTGCGGCCCCATCCTCAATATCAAGGAGACCTTCGAGAACGAGCAGGTGCAGCATCTGGGGCTGGCGGTGCCGGTCAAGCACCACGCGCTCGGTGAGATGCGCCTCCAGCGCCCGCCGGTTACGCTCTCGCGCACGCCGGCCTCCGTGCGCACGGCTGCTCCCGACATCGGCGAGCATACCGACGAGATCCTGGGCGAGCTTGGCTTCTCCGCCGAGGACATCAAGGGGCTCCGCGCGGAGAAGGTGGTCTAGGGGGCATGACCGAGCACTTCTCGCCGTCCGAGGTCGCCGCGCTTCTCGAGAGTGCCATGGCCTCCATCCGCGCCGAGGTCGAGGCCCTGTCCAAAGCGGTGACGACGTTCCATCCGGACGAGATCGAATGGTCCATCAACGAGGTGATCGGTCATCTGATCGAGGCGGAGCGGCGCGGCTTCGCCGGGCGGATCAAGATCCTGCTCGCCACCAAGGATCCCCAGCTCGAGGGCTGGGACCAGAACGAGGTGGCGCGGGGGCGCCGTGACGACATGAAGCCGGCCGGCAAGCTGGTGGCCGAGCTCGAGCGAATGCGCGCCGACAGCGTGGCGCTCGTGCGTGGCCTCAAGCCCGGCGATCTCACGCGGGGCGGCCAGCATCCCAAGGTCGGCTGGCTGCGCGTGGAAGATCTTCTCCACGAGTGGATCCACCACGATCGCAACCACATCAAGCAGATCCTGGGGAACGTCCAGGCCTGGGCGTGGCCGCATATGGGCAACGCGCAGAAGTTCTCCGGCGAGTAGGGCAGGGGAGGTCGACGCGATGCACGAGCTCGATGCGGACGACGATTACTCCTCCAGCGGCGACCCGGAAGAGCAGTCCATCGGCCCCGCCGTATTCAATGACACCGTGGGCGTGCTGGCCCCCGCGGAGCCGATCCGCCTGCGCGAATCCACCACGGTGACGGAGGCGGCGCAGAGGATGCTCCAGGCGCGCCAGGCCGCCGTTCTCGTAGTCGACGCGTCCGGCCGGCTCACGGGCATCTTCACCGAGCGCGATCTCCTCACCCGTGTCGTCGGCCGCGGGCTCGATCCGAAGGGCACGGCGCTCGCCGCCGTGATGACGCGCGATCCCGAGGTGCTCTCGCTCCGCGATCGGGTCGCTTACGCGGTCCACTCCATGAGCGTGGCGGGCTACCGCACGATACCTTTGGTGGACGAACAGCGCCGGCCCATCGGCATCGTGACGGTCAGCGACGTCATTCGCTGGCTCGCCAACCTCTTTCCGGCCACCGTGCTCAACCTGCCGCCGGGCGGCGACACCCTCAAGCATCCCGGCCAAGTCGACTCCGGCTAGATCCTGTTCATCTCCCTCGCGAGGGCCTGGAGGCGCGGGTCGTCGAGAGAAGGCTGGAAGGCCGGGTAGAGCTGGGTCCGGTCGCAGATCCCTGCATAGCGCTCGCGCAGCCGCGCGCCCACCGTGTCCCACGTGGCCGTCACCGCAAAGTGATCCAGCGTCTCGTCGCTAATCAGGTCCGCCATGCCCTGCCAGTCGCCCTCGAGGCTCTTGGCGTGGAGCCGCGGCACGAGGTGGTCGAGGCCGTGGACGGCGAGCACCGCCTGATAGGTCCGCGTCGACGCGTAGAAGGCGATCTGCTGCTTCACCGCCTGCCGGCTGCGCTCGAGCTCGTCCCTGGTGTCGCCGAGCACCACCATGGTGGAGGCGCGGAAGGTGAAGTCCTTGCGCGAGCGCCCAGACGCGCGGAGCCCCTCTTCCACGGCGGGGTGAAGCACCTCGCGCAGGTACTTGGGGCTGTGAAAGGAGTGCACGTGGAGGCCGTCGCAGATCTCTCCGGCCATGCGCGCCATGTACGGATTCACCGCCGCGATGTAGACCGGGATGCGCGGGTGCTCGATGGGCCCCGGGTTGAAGAAGGGAGACATCAGGTCGAAGCGGTAGGATTTCCCGTGGAAATTGAGCGGCGTGCCCTGTTGCCAGGACTCCCAGATCGCACGGAGCGCCAGGATGACCTCGCGCAGCCGCGGCCCCGGCGGCTCCCACTTGAGGGAGAAGCGCCGCTCATTGTGCGCCTTGACCTGCGTGCCGAGACCGAGGACGAAGCGGCCGCCCGAGGCCTGCTGGAGGTCCCAGGCCGTGTGGGCCATGATCATGGGGCTGCGCGGAAAGGCGACGGCGATGGCGGTGCCGAGCTGCACGCGTGAGGTATTCGCGGCGGCCACCGCCAGCGGCAGGAAGGGGTCGTGCTTGGTCTCCGCCGACCAGAGCGCCCCCACGCCCAGCTCCTCCGCGCGCCGCGCATAGGCGGGGATCTCGCGGAGGTCGAACGTCATGAAGCCGAGATCGAGCTTCAGGCTCACGAAAGGGCCTAGTACTTGTACATCGAGAACTCGATCTCCTTCTCCGTGATGAACTCGAGGAGCACCGGGATGCCTTCCTCGGTCTTCTTCACCGCCCGCTGTATCGCCGGCACGATGTCGCCCGGCTCGGTGACGCGCTCGCCATAGCCGCCGAAGGCCTTCGCCATGTCGGCGTAGTTGCCCGAGATGTCCGTGCTGCGGTACTTCTCCGTGGCCGTCTTCATGATCGGCAGCTCGATGGCCATCGAGAAGTTGTTCAGGAGCACCGAGAGGATGGGGATGCGCTCGCGCACCGCCGTCTCGAAGTCCATGCCGGTGAAGCCGATGGCGGCGTCGCCCCAGACATTGATGCAGAGCTTGTCCGGCTGCGCGAGCTTGGCGCCCATGGCGAGGCCGAGCCCGTAGCCGAGCTGGGTCGTCTTGCCCCAGCCGATGTACGACAGTGGCTCCGTGCACTCCCAGAAAGGCGAGATCTGATCGCGCGGGCTGCCCGCGTCGTGCGTGATGATGGTGCGCGCGGGATCCACTGTCTGGAGCAGGTCGCGGATGACGCGGTAGGGGGAGATCGGCTTGGCGTTCGAGCTGAGCTTGGGCATCCACCGCGCCATCCACTCCGCCTTGATGCGCTTGATCTCGGCGGCGACGGCCGGGCCCCGGCCGCGGGGCTTGCCCTTGAGCCGGTCCTTCACCTCGACGAGCAGGGCGTCGAGCGTCAGCGCGGCATCGCCGATGAGCGCGTGCTCGGCGCGCACGTCCTTGTTGACGTCGGCCGGGTCCAGCGTCGAGTGGATGATGGTCTTGCCCTTCGGCATGGCCACGCCGTAGTTGGTCGTGGCGAAGCTGCAGCCGATCCCGAAGATCACGTCCGAGTTCTTCAGGAACTCGTGGAGCTGCTTCGAGACCGAGCGTCCGCCCGAGCCCAGCGACAGCGGGTGGTTCTCGGGGAAGGCGCTCTTGCCCTGGAGGCTCGTCGTCACCGGCGCCTCGAGGAGCTCAGCGAGCTGGCGCAGCTGGCTCCAGGCCTCGGCGTAGTGAACACCCTGGCCCGCGTAGATCACCGGCCGTTCGGCCGCCACCAGCGCCGCCGCCACCGTGGACACGGCCTTCGGGTCTGGACCATAGCGCATGCGCGGCGCCACCACGTAGTCCAGGGGCTCGGCGATCTCTTCCTGGAAGACGTCGACGGGGAACTCGACGAGCACGGGGCGCGGGCGCCCGTTCTTGACCTGAGTGAAGGCGCGCCGCATCGCGTCGGGCACCGTGTCGGGCATGATCACCTGCTCGATCCACTTGGTCACGTGCCGGTAGTTGAGCGACGAATTGAAGTTCGGCGGGATATTGGTGATGCGTCGGGGATAGCCGCCGGGCAGCACCACGATGGGCACCGAGTCGCCGTAGGCTTGGGCCACGCCTCCGAAGGCGTTCTCGGAGCCGGGCCCGTGCTGCATGGTGAAGACCCCGATGCGCTTCCCTGAGGTGACCCGGCTCACGGCATCCGCCATGTGCAGGCCTGTCCGCTCCTGCCTCACGATGATTGTGCGGATATCGGCCTGGGCGGCCGCCTCGATGATGGAGTTGACCGGATATCCGATGAGGAACTTGACGCCTTCGCGCTTCAGGATTTCCGCGACCGCCGCGACCGCCTTCATGGGCTCTCCTTTGGTGGTGGGGGACCAGGTGACGACGCCGGTCATGCTACCATGTCCGCCGGACCAGACACATGAGCGACAGCGAGATCATCTGGCGCCCCACCCCCGAGCGCATCGAGCGCGCGCGGATCACCGGCTTCATGCGCGCGCACGGACTCTCGTCGCTGGACGAGCTCCTGCGAAAGAGCGTGGCCGACCCCGAGTGGTACTGGGACGCCGTCTCCAGGGATCTGGGCTTCCGCTGGATGAAACCGTATACGCGCGTGCTCGACATCTCGCGCGGGATCGCGTGGCCGCGGTGGTTCCCGGATGGACTC
>Ga0335084_10002004_pt1 | contig 19399 bp, 14 predicted proteins | sample Lox_Sample_44_FD_206721 | JGI IMG/M metagenome (GOLD analysis project Ga0335084, IMG submission 206721) | Soil microbial communities from Loxahatchee National Wildlife Refuge, Florida, United States - Lox_Sample_4.4 | ecosystem: Environmental > Terrestrial > Soil > Wetlands | place: USA...
CCGGCGTCGAGTACTCCACGTGGCTCGTCGCGATCGTCAAAATCTTCGTCGCGTCCCGGCGCCCCTGCGACTCCGACGCCTTCGCCACCTGGTCGTAGCTCACGTAGGTCGCGAGCCCTTTGTCGGCTGAGACCTTCGTCAGGGCCGCGGTCAGGGTCGTCTTGCCGTGGTCCACGTGGCCGATGGTGCCCACGTTCACGTGCGGCTTGGTGCGTTCGAATTTCGCTTTCGCCATTGCTCGTTCCTTGCTGAACTGCGGTGTCAGGTGCCAGGTGTCAGGTGTCAGCCCTTCATCTTCGTGACGATTTCCTCGGCCTTCGCCTTCGGCACTTCCTGGTAGTGACTGAACTGCATGCTGTAGATCGCGCGACCCTGGCTCATGGAGCGCAGCGTGGTCGAGTACCCAAACATCTCGGAGAGGGGCACGCTGGCGGCCACCACGTGGGCGTCCGCCCGCTGTGTCATCCCGCCGATCTTGCCGCGGCGGCTCGACAGGTCCCCGATCACTTCCCCCATGTAGTCCGACGGCGTCACCACTTCGACGTCCATGATCGGCTCGAGCAGCACCGGGTGCGCCTGACGCGCGGCGTCCTTGACGGCCATGGAGCCCGCGATCTTGAACGCCATCTCGCTCGAGTCCACGTCGTGGTAGGAGCCGTCCACCAGCTCAACCTTCACGTCCACCATCGGGTAGCCGGCGAGGACGCCGTTCTCGAGGGCTTCCTTGACACCCTGCTCGATCGGCTTGATGTACTCCCGCGGGATCGTGCCGCCCACGATGTTGTCCTCGAACACGAACCCTGTCCCGGCCACTCCCGGCTCCATGTGAATGACCACGTGGCCGTACTGCCCCCGACCGCCCGTCTGCCGAATGAACTTCCCCTCGACGTACTCGACGCGCTTGCGCACCGTCTCGCGATAGGCCACCTGCGGCCGGCCCACGTTCGCGTCAACCTTGAACTCGCGCTTCATGCGGTCGACGATGATCTCGAGATGCAGCTCGCCCATGCCGCTGATGATGGTCTGCGCCGTCTCGGCATCGGAGTAGACGCGGAAGGTCGGGTCTTCCTCGGAGAGCTTCTGCAGGGCGACGGACAACTTGTCCTGGTCGGCCTTGGTCTTGGGCTCGATGGCCACCGAGATCACGGGCTCGGGGAACTTCATCGCCTCGAGGATGATCGGATGCCCCTCGTCGCAGAGGGTATCCCCGGTTCTGGTGTCGCGCAGCCCGATGGCGGCGGCGATGTCGCCCGCGCGAACCTCCTCGATCTCCTCGCGCTTGTTGGCATGCATCTGGAGCAGCCGGCCGACGCGCTCCTTGTGGTCCTTGGTGCTGTTGTAGACGTAGGACCCGGCGTTCAGCACGCCCGAGTAGACGCGGAAGAACGTCAGCTTTCCCACGTACGGATCGGTCATGATCTTGAACGCGAGCGCGGCGAACGGCTCGTCGTCCGAGGCCTGCCGCACGGCATGCGTGGCGTCGTGGTGCGGCAGGTGGCCCTGGATGGGCGGGATGTCGAGGGGCGACGGCAGGTAGTCGATGACGGCGTCGAGCAGCTTCTGCACGCCCTTGTTCTTGAAGGCCGCGCCGCACAGGACCGGGACGACATGATTCGCGATGGTCGCCTTGCGCAAGACGCTTCGGATCTCGTCCTCGCTCAGCTCCTTGCCGTCCAGATACTTGTGGAGGATGACGTCGTCGTGCTCCACCACGGCTTCGAGCAGGTCGTGGCGCATCTTCGCGACCGTGTCCTTGAAGGCCGCCGGGACCGGACTCTCGACATACTTCTTGCCCATGGTCTCGTCGTCGTACACGATCTGCACCTGTTGCACGATGTCGATGAGCCCGGTGAACAGCTCGCCCGAGCCGAGCGGGAGGTGGATCGGGATGGCCTTGGTGCCGAGCCGTTCGCGCACCATGCGCAGGCACTGCTCGAAGTCCGCGCCGACGCGGTCCATCTTGTTGACGAAGATGATCCGCGGGACGCGGTAGCGGTCGGCCTGCCGCCACACGGTCTCGGTCTGCGGCTCCACGCCGCCCACGGCATCGAGCAGGGTGACGGCGCCGTCGAGCACCCGCAGGCTGCGCTCCACCTCGACGGTGAAGTCCACGTGGCCGGGCGTATCGATGATGTTGATGCGGTACTGCTGGTCGCGGCGGGGCCAGAACGTCGTGGTCGCGGCGGAGGTGATGGTAATGCCGCGCTCCTGCTCCTGCTCCATCCAGTCCATCGTGGCCGTGCCGTCGTGCACCTCACCCAGCTTGTAGGTGCGGCCCGTGTAGTACAGGATGCGCTCGGTCGTAGTCGTCTTCCCGGCATCGATGTGGGCCATGATGCCGATGTTACGAGTTCGATCGAGCGGTGTCGTGCGCGGCATGCTTCCCTTTCACTCAGCTTCATCCAGCAAAAACGCGGGGCGACCGAGGCACCCATGTGGGCCGGTCTCGCTCCGCTGCTGACCCCGGGCCGACGGCCCGGGGCTAACGGCTCTCACCTACCAGCGATAGTGCGCGAACGCCCGGTTGGCTTCCGCCATCCGGTGCGTGTCTTCCTTCTTCTTGATCGACTCGCCCTCGCCCTTCGAGGCGAGGATCACTTCCGCGGCCAGCCGCTCCGACATGGTCTTCTCACGGCGCGCGCGGCTGTACTGGATCAGCCAGCGCATGCCCAGGGCGGTGCGGCGCTCGGGCCGGACTTCGACCGGCACCTGGTAGGTCGCGCCACCCACGCGCCGCGATTTGACCTCGAGCGACGGCTTCACGTTCGAGAGCGCCTGCTTGAACACGTTCACGCCGGGCTGCCCCGTGCGCTGCTCGATCAGATCCATCGCGTCGTAGAACACCCGCTCGGAGAGGGACTTCTTGCCCCGCTCCATCAGGTTGTTCACGAACTTGGAGACGGTCTGGCTGTCGTAGCGCGGATCCGGCGGAACCGGACGGCGGACGGCCTTCTTGCGCCGGCTCATGACGCCGCCGCTGCCTTCGGCCGCTTGGCGCCGTACTTCGAGCGCGACTGCTTGCGCTCGTTCACTCCCGCCGCATCGAGCGTCCCGCGGATGATGTGATAGCGCACGCCGGGGAGATCTTTCACGCGCCCGCCGCGGATCATCACGATCGAGTGCTCCTGCAGGTTATGCCCTTCGCCCGGGATGTAGGCCGTCACCTCGAAGCCGTTGGTGAGCCGCACGCGCGCGACCTTCCGCAGCGCCGAGTTCGGCTTCTTGGGCGTCGTGGTGTACACGCGCGTGCACACGCCGCGCTTCTGCGGATTGCTCCGCAGCGCAGGTGCCTTCTCCTTCTTCGCCATGTCCTTGCGGCCGTGGCGCACGAGCTGATTGATGGTCGGCATCGGTCCCGAAAAAAAGTTGGGAAATAGACTCACAAGCTAGCCGCCGGTCACGGGTTAGGTCAACCCCTACCTCCCACCCCAAACCCAACCCCCGGCGGTCAAGAACAAAAGGCCGCGGTCGAAAAGAAGAAGCGGCGGTCAACACCCTGACCGCCGCCTCATCCACCGTCGCTTCATCTCACCGCCGCTTCAGCCGACCGCCCGTTTCTCAGTCCGCCTCCACTTCCTCCGGGAACGGACTCGGCACCGCGCCGGGGGTGGTCTCAACTGGCGGTGGCGGCGGCTCGAAGCCCTCTGGCGGCTCGATCTCGATCTCGTGGTAGCGGTAAATCCCCGTTCCCGCCGGGATGAGATGGCCGATGATGATGTTCTCCTTGAGACCCAGGAGATCGTCCTTGGCCCCGCGGATCGCCGCATCCGTCAGCACACGCGTGGTCTCCTGGAACGACGCCGCCGAAATGAACGACTGCGTCGTGAGACTCGCCTTCGTGATGCCGAGGAGCAGCGGCTCGGAGGTGGCCGGCTTGCCCGCCTTCTTCACCACCCGCTCGTTCATCTCGCGGAACGTGAGCTTGTCCACGTGCTCGCCCTCGAGGAACATCGTGTCGCCCGGCTCGACGACGCGCACCTTCTGCAGCATCTGGCGCACGATCACGCCGATGTGCTTGTCGTTGATCTTCACGCCCTGGAGCCGGTAGACCTCCTGCACTTCGTTCAGGAGATACTCCTGCACCGCGCGCGGGCCCTTGATCCGCAGGATGTCGTGCGGATTGACCGGACCTTCCGTGAGGCGGTCGCCCGCCCGCACCCGGTCGCCCTCGTGCACGCGCAAGTGCTTGCCGGCGGGCACCTCGTACAGCTGCGGCTCGCCCTCCTCGGGGTGCACGTAGATCTCGCGCTTGCCGCGCTTGATGTCGCCGAAGCGCACGGTGCCGTCGACCTCGGAGATGGTCGCCGGATCCTTGGGCCGGCGTGCCTCGAACAGCTCGGCCACGCGCGGCAGGCCGCCCGTGATGTCACGCGTCTTGTACGCCTCGCGCGACACCTTGGCCAGCACCTGGCCCGCGTACACCTCCTGGCCGTCCTCCACCGTGAGCTGCGCCCCTTCGGGAATGACGAAGTCGCGCAGGCGCTTCTCCTTCTCACCCTTCTTCTGCACGACCTCGATGTGCGGGTGCAGCTTCTTGTCGCGGTCCTCGATGATCACGCGCTGGCGCCGGCCGGTCAGCTCGTCCAGCTCCTCGCGGACCGTCTCTTCTTCGACGATGTCCACGAACCGCACCACGCCCCCGACATCGGTCATGATGGGGTTGGTGTACGGGTCCCAGGTGAACAGGACCCCGTCCCGCGCGACCTTCGCGCCGTCCTCGACCATCACCGTGGCCCCGAGGGGCACGTGGAAGCGGGAATGCACGGCGAGCTTCCCGGTGGCCTTGTCGCCCGCGTGCGTCTGCGCCTTCAGGATCAGCTCGCCCTCGTAGCTCGTGACGACTTTCTGCCCTTCGGGCGTGGTGACGAACGCGAGGCGGTCACCGTACTCGATCACGCCTTCGACCTTCGTCTTCCGGACGGTTTGCTCCGCAATACGGGCCGCGGTGCCGCCGATGTGGAAGGTGCGCAGCGTGAGCTGCGTACCCGGTTCGCCGATCGACTGCGCGGCGAGAATACCGACGGCTTCGCCCAGGTCCACCATATCCATGGTCGCGAGGTTGCGGCCGTAGCACATCCGGCAGATGCCGCGCCGGGCCTCGCACGTCAGCACCGAGCGAATCTTCACCGCCTCGATGCCGGCGTTCTCGATCGCCTGCGCGGTCTCCTCGTCGACCAGCTGGCCGGCCGCGATGAGCAGCTTGCGGTCGCCCTCGTCATCCTTCTCGAGCGGATCGAACACATCGTCCGCCGCGACGCAGCCGACGATACGCTCGCGCAGCGGCTCGATGATGTCCTCGCCCTCCTTGAGCGCCGACATCTCGAGTCCCAGAATCGTGCCGCAATCCTCCTCGGTGATGCTCATGTCCTGCGCCACGTCCACGAGGCGGCGCGTGAGGTAGCCGGCGTCCGCCGTCTTCAGCGCCGTGTCGGCCAATCCCTTCCGCGCGCCGTGCGTCGAGATGAAGTACTCGAGCACCGAGAGACCCTCACGGAAGTTCGACTTGATCGGGCTCTCGATGATCTCGCCGATGCCGCCCGTGAGCTTCTTCTGCGGCTTGGCCATGAGGCCGCGCATCCCGGCGAGCTGCCGGATCTGGTCGCGGCTGCCCCGGCTGCCGGAATCGAACATCATGAAGACGGGGTTGAACCCGCCCTTGGAACGGAGCATGGTCTTGACCATCGCGTCCGCGATGTCGTTGTTCGCGTGCGTCCAGGCGTCGATCACCTTGTTGTAGCGCTCGCCGAAGGTGATCTGGCCCGTCGCGTACGCCCGCTGGAACCGCTCCACGCGCTGCTCCGCCTCGTGCAGGAGCTGCGACTTCTCCGCCGGAATCTCCAGGTCCTCGACGCCGATGGACACGCCGCCCATGGTGGCGTAGCGGAATCCGAATTCCTTCAGGAGATCGAGGAACTGGACCGTGGCCGCGAGACCGGCGCCCCGGTAGCTCTCGAACACGAGCTCCGACAGGTCGCGCTTGCGCATGACCTGGTTGCGGAACCCCTCGGCGCGCAGGGAGTCCGGCAGAATGCTGTTGAAGATCACGCGCCCCGCCGTCGTCACCACCCACTTCCCGGCTCCCTGGGCGGTGCCCCCCGCGGGCGCGTCGAACCAGAACTGCACCGGCGAGTGGTACTCGAGCCGCTTCACCGCGAGCGACATCTCGAGCTCGGCGAGCGAGGAGAGCCGCGGCGCCTTGGCGGCGGCGGATTCGAAGCCCACCGGCTCCTTGGTGAGGAAGTAGCAGCCCAGCACCATGTCCTGCGACGGCTCGGCCACCGGCCGGCCGTCCGAGGGCTTCAAGATGTTGTTCGACGAAATCATCAGCAGCCGCGCCTCGATCTGGCTCTCGAACGAGAGCGGGACGTGCACGGCCATCTGGTCGCCGTCGAAGTCGGCGTTGAACGCGGCGCACACGAGCGGGTGGATGCGGATCGCCTTCCCTTCCACCAGCACCGGCTCGAACGCCTGGATGCCCAGGCGGTGGAGCGTGGGCGCGCGGTTCAGCAGCACCGGGTGATCCTCGATGATCTCCTCGAGGATCTCGTAGACCTCCGGGCTCTCCTTCTCGACGATCTTCTTGGCCCGCTTGACCGTCTCGGCGATGCCCTTCTCCACGAGCTTGTGGATGATAAACGGCTTGAACAGCTCGACCGCCATCGCCTTGGGCAGCCCGCACTGGTGCAGCCGCAGCTCCGGGCCGACCACGATCACCGAGCGGCCCGAGTAGTCCACGCGCTTGCCGAGCAGGTTCTGACGGAACCGGCCCTGCTTGCCCTTGAGCATGTCCGACAGCGACTTGAGCGGCCGCTTGCCGCGCCCGCGGATCGCCTTGGAGCGGCGGCCGTTGTCGAACAGCGCGTCCACGGCCTCCTGCAGCATGCGCTTTTCGTTCCGCAGGATGACCTCCGGCGCCCGGTGCAGGATCAGCTTCTGCAGGCGGTTGTTGCGGTTGATCACGCGCCGATAGAGGTCGTTCAGGTCCGACGTGGCAAAGCGCCCGCCGTCGAGCGGCACGAGCGGCCGCAGGTCGGGCGGGATGACCGGCACGACGTCCAGGATCATCCAGACCGGGTTGTTGCGCGCTTCGCCCGCGTTCCCCGAGTTGCGGAATGCGTCCACGATCTTGAGCCGCTTGAGCATCTGCTTCTTGCGGTGCTGGCTCGTCTCCGTGGCCACGGACTCGCGCAGCTCGTCGGCGAGCTTGTCGACGTTGATGCGCTCGAGCAGCGCCCGCACGGCCGGTGCGCCGATGTCGGCCCGGAAGGCCGTGTCGCCCTCAGTCTTGGCCTTGGCGCGCAGCTCGAGGAAGCGGTCCTCATCGAGCAGCTCCCGCTCCTGCACTTCCTGCTTGCCGATATCGATCACGACGTAGTTCGTGTAGTAGATCACGCGCTCGAGATCGCGCAGCGTCATGTCGAGCAGGTTGCCCATGGGCGACGGCAGCGTCTTGAAGAACCAGATGTGCGCCACGGGCACGGCCAGCTCGATATGCCCCATCCGCTCGCGCCGCACCTTGGAGAGCGTGACTTCGACGCCGCAGCGGTCGCAGATCACGCCGCGGTAGCGGATGCGCTTGTACTTGCCGCAGTGGCACTCCCAATCCTTTACCGGGCCGAAGATGCGCTCACAGAACAACCCGTCCCGCTCCGGCTTGAAGGAGCGGTAGTTGATCGTCTCGGGCTTGGTCACCTCGCCCCAGGACCACCAGGTGCGCTGGCCCTGCAGCTCCAGGCGCTCACGCTCCTTGGAGTCACGGGGGCCACGGATCTCCTCGGGGGAGGCGATCCGGACCTGGATGTAGTCGAAGCTCGAGCTCTTGGGCTCGCGTCCGCTCCGGAAGTCGATCATCGCGGCGTCCTCACTCTTCCACGTCTTCGGTCGTGCCCAGGGTCACCTTCAACCCGAGGGCCTGGAGTTCCTTCACCAGCACGTTGAAGGACTCCGGAATGCCAGGCTTCGGCAGGTTCTGTCCCTTCACGATCGCCTCGTACACGCGGCTGCGGCCGTTCACGTCGTCCGACTTGACCGTCAGGATCTCCTGCAGCGTGTGCGCGGCGCCATACGCTTCGAGCGCCCACACCTCCATCTCGCCGAACCGCTGGCCGCCGAACTGCGCCTTGCCGGCGAGCGGCTGCTGGGTCACGAGCGAGTACGGCCCGATGGAGCGGGCGTGGATCTTGTCGTCCACCAGGTGCGAGAGCTTCATCATGTAGATCGAGCCGACCGTGACGTCCGACGCGAAGAACTCGCCGGACCGGCCGTCGCGCAGGCGTGCCTTGCCGGCGGGCGACAGGCCCGCCACGCGCAGCAGCTCGTTCGCCGCGGCGTCCACGTCGGCTTCCGACTTGGGACCGAGCAGCGCAGCCAGCGCCGGCAGCCCGGCCGCCTCCAGCACCTCGGCCGGCTTGTCGTGCTCGAGCTGCTTCTGCACTTCCTTCAAGCCCGCCTTCAGACCGGCGCGCTCCACCTTCGCGACCTCTTCAGCCTCGAGGCGCGCTTCGTGGACCTCGCCCTCGATCTTGCGCTGCTCGCGCTCACGGTCGGCCAGCTGCTTGGCCGCGGCCTTGAGGAAGTCCACCACGCCATGGTGCAGGTCGCGGGTCTCCTGCGTCAGGGCGCGGGAGGCGAGCAGCGCGACGCCCGACGCCGTGACCAGGGGCCGGTCGCCGTTCGTCGCGGGGATCCGCCGCAGGTCGCGGCTGATGTCGCGCACCGCATCGGCGTCGAGCGTGGGGGGCCGCACGTCGAGCCGCAGCGCCTCCGCCGCCCACGTGAGCCCGGCGAGGCGCAACAGCACCCCGATCTCGGTCTCGTCGGCGCCCTGGAAGACGGGGGTCTTCACCTCGAGCCCGAGGATCTGCGCCGCCCAGCCGAGGTGCGTCTCCAGGATCTGTCCCACGTTCATTCGCGACGGCACGCCGAGCGGGTTGAGCACGATGTCCACGGGCCGGCCGTCGGGGAGGAACGGCATATCCTCCTCCGGCACGATCCGCGCGATGATCCCCTTGTTGCCGTGCCGGCCCGCCATCTTGTCGCCCACCGAGATCTTCCGCTTTTCGGCGACGTACACCTTCACGAGCTGGATCACGCCCGGCGGCAGCTCGTCGGGCTGGAGGATCTTGTCGATCTGGTCCTCGGACTTCTCTTCGATCTTCGCGCGCTCGGCCGTCGCGGCGTCCAGCACCGCGCGCAGCCGCTCGTTGATGCTCTTGTTCGCGACGCGCAGCGTCTTGAGATCGACGTCCGAGAACGTGATCTCCGCGAGCTGCGCCGGCGCGAGCTTGGTGCCGGCCGGCAGGTATTCCTCCACCGTCCCCGCCTTGAGCATCAAGCCCACTTCCTGCCCCGCGAGCATTTCGCGCAGCTCCGCGACCATCGCGTCGGAGATGCGGGCCTTCTCTTCGGCCTCGAGCCGCCGCACCTCGCCGATGCGCTCGCCGCGATCCTTTTCGACCACCTGGTCCTCGATGCGCGAGAAGATCTTCACGTCGATGACCACGCCCTCCATGCCCGGCGGCACCTTCAGGGACGAATCCTTCACGTCCTTGGCCTTCTCGCCGAAGATCGCCGTCAGGAGCTTCTCTTCGGGCGACAGCTCGGTCTCACCCTTGGGGGTGATCTTGCCGACCAGGATGTCGCCCGCCTTCACGTGCGCGCCGATCCGCACGATGCCACGCTCGTCCAAATCCACGAGCGACTCTTCGGCCACGTTCGGGATTTCGCGGGTGATCTCCTCGCGCCCGCGCTTGGTATCGCGGACGTGCAGCTCGAGCTCCTGAATGTGGATCGACGAGTACACGTCGTCCTTGACGAGACGCTCGGACAGGACGATCGCGTCTTCGAAGTTGTGGCCGTACCACGGCATGAAGGCCACGACCACGTTCGCGCCGAGCGCCAGCTCGCCGCGATCGGTGCCGGCCCCGTCGGCGATCACCTGCCCCGCCTTCACCTTCTGGTCCAGCTGCACCAGGGGGCGCTGGTTGATCGCGGTGTCCTGATTCGTGCGCCAGAACTTCTTCAGGCGGTAGCGGTCGTGCTGCTTGAGCCGGGCCAGGGGATGATCCGTGCCCGGGGCCTCGTCCTCATCGCCCGTGTCCACGATGATCTCGTCCGCCGTGACGCGGGTGACCACACCGCTGCGGCGCGCCGCCACGACGGCGCCCGAGTCGCGCGCCACCTTGTCCTCGAGCCCCGTGCCGACCAGCGGCGCGCGCGGGAACAGGAGCGGCACGGACTGCCGCTGCATGTTCGAGCCCATGAGGGCGCGGTTCGCGTCGTCGTGCTCGAGGAACGGAATCAGGGCCGCGGCGATCGACACCAGCTGCTCGGGCGCCACGTCCATGAAGTCGATCCGGTTCGGCGGCAGGAGCGGGTAGTCGTCCCGTTTGCGGCAGAGCACCAGCTCGTCCGCGAAGCGGCCGTCCTCCCCGAGCCGCGCGTTCGCCTGCGCGACCGAGTACTCCTCTTCCTCGGAGGCCGAGAGCCAGCGGATCTCACCCGTGACCTTGCCGTCCTTCACGACCCGGTACGGCGTCTCGATGAAACCCAGGTCGTTGACGCGGGCGTAGCACGACAGGCTCGTGATCAGCCCGATGTTCGGACCTTCCGGCGTCTCGATCGGGCACATGCGGCCGTACTGGCTGTAGTGCACGTCGCGGACTTCGAATCCGGCGCGCTCCCGCGTGAGGCCGCCGGGGCCCAGCGCCGACAGCCGGCGCTTGTGGGTCAGCTCGGCGAGCGGGTTGGTCTGATCCATGAACTGCGACAGCTGCGAGCTCCCGAAGAACGCCTGGATCACGGCGCTCACGGTGCGCGCGTTCACGAGATCGTCGAGCGTGATGCGCTCGGGATCGTTGTTGATGCTCATGCGCTCCTTGATCAGGCGCGCCATGCGCGACAGGCCCACCGAGAACTGGTTGGCGATCAGCTCGCCCACCGAGCGCACCCGGCGGTTGCCCAGGTGGTCGATGTCGTCGGTGTAGCCGCGGCCCTCGGACAGCTCGATCAGGTAGCGGATGATCGCGATGAAGTCGTCCTCGGTGAGCACCGTGTGATCCTTCGACACGTTCACCTTGAGCCGCTGATTGATCTTGTAGCGTCCCACCCGCCCCAGGTCGTAGCGCTTGGGGTGGAAGAACAGCCGCTCGAGCGCCTGGCGCGCGGTCTCGAGATTCGGCGCCTCGCCCGGCCGCAGCAGCGCGTAGATCTGCTCCAGCGCCTCGGCCTCGGAGTGCGTCGGGTCCTTGATCAGCGTGTTCTTGATGAGCGGCGACTCGCTCCGCCCCGGCGGCAGGAGCACGTCCACCTTGAACACCTTGGCCTTGAGCAGCTTCTTCTTCAGGGTATCGGACAGCTCGCGGCCGCCTTCGACCACGACTTCTCCCGTCTCCGGATCGGCCACGTCGAACGCCAGCACGTAGGGGCTCTGGCGCTCCCGCGTGGTGGTGGGCTGGGCGTCGTCGCGCAGGTCCAGCGCGGTGTAGCCCGCGAAGACGCGCACCTTGGCGATGCCGGCCCGCCGGAACTGGTTGAACTTCTCGAGCGACAGCTCGTCCCCGACCCGCCCCAATGGGTCACCCTTCTTGTTCTCGGGATCGGGCACGTCGGCCGCGAGCAGAGTGCCCAGCACCTCTCGGCGCTGCGCGCGACCCTCGAGCCGCCCGGTGATGTCGATCTCCTTGGTCGCATAGAACAGCTTCAGGATCTCGGCGTTGGTGCCGTAGCCGAACGCGCGGAGCAGCGCCGTCGCCGGGAATTTCTTCTTCTTGTCGATGTGGACGTAGATCACGTCGTGAATGTCGATCGTGAACTCGACCCACGAGCCGCGGAACGGGATGATGCGCGCCGAGAACAGGCGCTGGCCGTTCGGGTGGATGCTCTCCTCGAACACGACGCCCGGCGAGCGGTGCAGCTGCGAGACGATCACGCGCTCCGCGCCGTTGATGACGAACGTGCCGAGCGGCGTGAGGATGGGCAGCTCGCCGAGGTAGACTTCCTTCTCGATGATGTTCTTGGGGCGCTTGGTCTTCGTGACCTCGCCCACCTCTTCCATCACCACGAGCTGGAGGGTGGCCTTGAGCGGCACGGAGTACGTCATGTCGCGCTCGATGCACTCCTCCACGGAGTACTTCGGCTCCCCGAGCGCGTACTTCACGAACTCGAGGGAGTAATTGCCGTTCACGTCCGCGATCGGGAACACGTCCTTGAACACGCGCTCGAGGCCGACGTCGGCCCGCTCGGCGCCCTTACCGTAGGGCTGGAGCAGCGACTGGAACGCGCGCGTCTGGATGTCCAGGAGATGGGGCATGGGCATGCCCGTCTCGAGCTTCGCGAACGACAACTGGGACTGCAGCGTCTTCGTCATGTCAGATCCTCAGGCAACACAAAAGGCCTCGCTCCCCCGACCAGGCTTTGGTGGCCGGGGGTAGACCGAGGGCTCGTAAAAGCGAGCAGGAGTGGTGTACGTCCGCGCATGTCGTCGACCAAAGGAGACCCGAGTCGCGCCGGTGGGCCCGATTGGCCCACTGCGTCACCCTCAGCGTCTACTTCAGTTCGACGGTCGCGCCCTGCGCTTCGAGCTTCTTTTTGATCTCTTCGGCTTCCAGCTTGGACACGCCTTCCTTCACGGTACCGGGCGCGCCTTCCACCAGGTCCTTGGCTTCCTTCAAGCCGAGGTTGGTGATGGCTCGGACTTCCTTGATGACCTGAATCTTCTTCTCGCCGCCGGCCTTGAGAATGACGGTGAACTCCGTCTTCTCCTCCGCCGCGGGCGCTGCCGCGCCGCCTGCCGCCGCGCCGCCCGCAGGCGCCGCTGCCGGCGCCGCGATCGTGACGCCGAACTTGTCCTTGAACTTGTCGATAAGCTGCGCCAGCTCGACCACCGACAGGTTCCCGATCGCTTCCAGCAGATCGTCCAGACTCATAGTTGCCGTCGCCATGGTGTCTCCTACCCCGCGTTAGGAAGCAGCGCCTTGAGAGCGCTTTGTCTGGAGCGCCTCAAGGGCACCCACCATCATGTACAACAAGCCGTTCAACGCACCGACGAATCCGGCGAGCGGCGCCTGGAGCGCGCCACCCAGCTGCGCCATCAGCTCCGGCCGGGACGGCAACGACGCCAGCTGCTTGACCTCGGCCGCCGTGACGGTGCGTCCCTCCACCAGCCCGACCTTGATCGCCGGCTTTTCGTGCTCCTTGGCAAAGTCCACCAGCACCTTCGCCGCCGCCACCGGGTCCGCCCCACCCAGCGCGAGCGCGGTCGGGCCGCCGAGATGCTCGTCGAGCCCGGCCACCTGCGCGTCCTGCAAGGCCCGCAGCGCCAGCGTATTCTTCACGACCACGTATTCCACGCCCGCCGCCCGCAGCTTCCGTCGCAAATCGGAGATCCGCGCGACGTTCAGGCCCGTGAAATCGGTGACGTACACCGTGGGCGCCCGCCGCAGCTTGGTCGCGAGCGCGGTGACCGTCTCCTGCTTCTGCGCCTTGGTCCGGATCATGTATGGTACCCCGCCGCATCGACCGGCACGCCGGGGCCCATCGTGCTCGAGACGGTGATCGAGCGGATGTACTGGCCCTTCGCCGCCGGCGGCTTGGCCCGCACGATCGCCTCCATGAACGCATGCAGATTCTGCTCGAGCGACTCGGCCGAGAACGACTTCTTGCCGATCGGCGCGTGCACGATGCCGCTCTTGTCGACGCGAAACTCGATCTTGCCGGCCTTCAGCTCCTTCACGGCCTTGGTGATGTCCATCGTCACCGTCCCGGCCTTGGGATTGGGCATCAGGCCCCGCGGTCCGAGGATCTTGCCGAGCGGCGCGAGCTGTCCCATCACGTCCGGTGTGGCGACGATGACGTCGGTGTCGAGCCAGCCTTCCTTGATCTTCGCGATGTACTCGATGCCGACGCCGTCGGCGCCCGCGGCCTCGGCTTCCTTGGCCTTGTCGCCCTGCGCGATCACCAACACCCGCACCGACTTTCCGGTTCCCGCCGGCAAGGACACGGTGCCGCGAACGATCTGGTCCGCATGCTTCGGATCGACGCCCAGGCGCACGGCGATATCGACCGACTCATCGAACTTCGCAAAGGCGGTCGATTTCACGCGATCCACCGCGTCCCGCAGGCCGTACACCTTGCGGGGCTCGATCGTCGCGGCCGCGGCCCGGTACTGCTTTCCGTGCACGCGCATCAGTCGATCACCTCGAGGCCCATGGAGCGCGCCGTGCCGGCGATCATGGCGATGGCCGCCTCCATCGATGTGGCGTTGAGGTCGGGCATCTTGAGCTCCGCGATCTTCTTCAGCTGAGCCCGCGTGACCTTGCCGATCTTTTGGCGATTCGACTGCGGCGACCCCTTCTCGATCCCGGTCTCTTTCTTGAGCAGCACCGCGGCGGGCGGCGTCTTGGTGATGAACGTGAACGTCCGGTCCTTATAGATCGTGACTTCGACCGGCGTGATCATCCCCTGCGCCTGCGCCGTCTTCGCGTTGAACTGCTTCACGAACTCCATGATGTTCACGCCGTGCGGCCCGAGCGCCGTGCCCACCGGCGGCGCCGGCGTGGCCTGCCCCGCCGGCACCTGCAGCTTCACCATCGCCATGATCGGTTTGGCCATCGTACTCTCCCTAGTGCGCCTTGAGCTGCAGGTAGTCCAGCTCGACCGACGTCGGCCGACCGAACAGCGAGACGGACACCCGCACCTTGCCCTTGTCCGGGATCACCTCTTCCACCGTTCCGCTGAAGTCCGAGAACGGGCCTTCGGTGATCTCCACCACCTGGCCCGCCAGGAACGGGATGTGCTCCGCGGGCTCTTCGTCTTTCACCGCCTCCTCGATGCCGAGCAGGCGGTTCACTTCTTCGGCGCGCAGCGGCATGGGCAACCGGCCCGTGCCGACGAACTTGATCACGCCCTGAATGCCGTTGATGACGTGGATCGTCTCCTGGTTCAGAATCATCTCCACCAGCACGTAGCCGGGGTAGATCTTCCGCTCCACGTTCACTTTCTTGCCGTTCTTGATCTCCACCACGTCCTGGATCGGGACCAAGGCCTTCCGGATCGGCTTCTCCTCGTCGGCTCGCAGGTCGTCCTTGATCCGCCGCTCGATCAGCGAACGCACCTTGTTCTCGTGTCCCGCCGTCGTCTGAATCGCATACCAGCGATGCTCAGACATCAGAACAGCTTCGCCAGGCCGACGACGAAGATTTGCTGCAGCAGCCAGTCCATCCATCCGATCGCGACCCCGAGGATCGCGACGAAGATGATGATGACGGTCGTCGCCTTCTTCAGCTCCTCCCAGGTGGGCCAGGTCACCTTGCGGACCTCGGCCCTCACCTCACGGAAGAACTCCGCCGTGCGGGCGATCCAGTTGCGACTCGGGGTATCGAGCGCCTCCACAGCCACGCTACTTGGACTCCTTGTGCTGCTGGTGCTTGTTGCAGCGCGGGCAGTACTTCTTCCATTCCACGCGCTCGGAGTGCTTCCGCCGGTTCTTGGTCGTGAAATAGTTCCGGTTCTTACAGGTCGTGCACTCCATGATGATGTTCTCGCGCGGCATAGGGCCTCGCTACTTCAGAATCTTCGTGACGACGCCGGCGCCCACCGTGCGGCCGCCTTCCCGAATCGCAAACCGCAGCTGCTCTTCCATCGCGATCGGCGTGATCAGCTCGATCGTCATCTTCGTATTGTCCCCCGGCATCACCATCTCCACCCCCGCCCCCAGCTCCACCGCCCCCGTCACGTCCGTCGTCCGGAAGTAAAACTGCGGCCGATACCCCTTGAAGAACGGCGTATGCCGCCCGCCCTCTTCCTTCGTCAGGACGTACACCTCCGCCTCAAACTTCGTGTGCGGCGTGATCGACCCCGGCTTCGCCAGCACCATCCCCCGCTCCACTTCCGTCTTCTCCACCCCCCGCAGCAACAGGCCGACGTTATCCCCCGCCTGCCCGTCGTCCAGCAGCTTCCGGAACATCTCGACACCCGTCACCACGCACTTCTTCTCCGCCCCAAACCCCACCATCGCCACTTCCTCGCCCACCTTGATCTTGCCGCGATCGATCCGGCCCGTCGCCACCGTGCCCCGGCCCGTGATCGAAAACACGTCCTCCACCGGCATCAGGAACGGCTTGTCCACCTCCCGCTTCGGCACCGGGATGTTCTTATCGAGCGCCGTCAGCAGCTCCCACACCTTCTCCACCCACTTCGCGTCCCCTTCGATCGCCTTCAGGGCCGACCCCCGGATCACCGGCGTGTCGTCCCCCGGGAACTCATACTTCGACAAGAGCTCCCGCACCTCAAGCTCCACCAGGTCGAGCAGCTCCGGGTCGTCCACCAGGTCGCACTTGTTCAGGAACACGACGATCGCCGGCACGTTCACCTGCCGGGCGAGCAGGATGTGCTCCCGCGTCTGCGGCATCGGGCCATCGACCGCGGAGACCACCAGGATCGCGCCGTCCATCTGCGCCGCGCCCGTGATCATGTTCTTCACGTAGTCGGCATGCCCCGGGCAGTCCACGTGTGCGTAGTGCCGCTCCGGCGTCGAGTACTCCACGTGGCTCGTCGCGATCGTCAAAATCTTCGTCGCGTCCCGGCGCCCCTGCGACTCCGACGCCTTCGCCACCTGGTCGTAGCTCACGTAGGTCGCGAGCCCTTTGTCGGCCGAGACCTTCGTCAGGGCCGCGGTCAGGGTCGTCTTGCCGTGGTCCACGTGGCCGATGGTGCCCACGTTCACGTGCGGCTTGGTGCGTTCGAACTTGGCTTTGGCCATGGCTCTCGTTCCTTACTCGGTGCTAGGTGTTAGGTGCTAGGTGTGAGCGGTGCACACCTCGCACCTCACACCTCACACCGCCTTTGTCTCCCAAGCTCGCGACCGGGATTGAACCGGTGACCTCGTCCTTACCAAGGACGCGCTCTACCGACTGAGCTACGCGAGCGAAAGCGGGCGACGGGGCTCGAACCCGCGACCCTCAGCTTGGAAGGCTGATGCTCTACCAACTGAGCTACGCCCGCGCGCCCGATGGTGGGGGAAGGATTCGAACCTTCGTAGGCTGTCGCCGGCAGATTTACAGTCTGCTCCCTTTGGCCACTCGGGCACCCCACCAGCCGGCAGCGCTCGCGTCGTCCTTCTCCCCCTGCGGTCGCGTGTTTCTCCGTTCCCTCCCGACCCCCAGTGACGATTCACCCCGCGTTGTCCCAAAGCGCGGGGTGTGTACATCCCTCCGAACGAAGGTGGAGTCGGGGCGGGTTGTGCCTCTTCGACAACGTGAGCTGACGAAGGGACTCGAACCCTTAACCTGCTGATTACAAATCAGCTGCTCTACCATTGAGCTACGTCAGCAGCCGCTACGAAATTCTCCCAGACTCGTAGGATAGCCGGGGCAGGGGTTTACCGCAAGGGACGTGTGTGGAACGACTTAGACGACGCGCCACTTGGTTCCGGTGGGAGTGTCTTCGAGCTCGACCCCGCGGGCGCGCAGCTCAGCGCGCACGCGGTCGGCCTCTGTGAAGTCCTTGGCTTTACGGGCTTTGTCGCGCGCCGCCATGCGGTCCTCGACCCAGCGGGCGAGGTCGGCATCGACGGCCGCGGCCGACGGGAGCACGTCGAGCACGGTCATGACGTGATCGAGCGCGGCGAGTGCGCTGCGCGCGAATGCGGCATTCGGCGACCGGTCGAGCTCGGCGTTCGCGGCGCGCGCGAACTCGAACAACGCGGCGACCGCGCGCGGCGCGTTGAGATCGTCGTCCAAGGCGGCGCGAAAATCCGTGAGCAACCGCTCTCCGATTTCGTCGCCGCCTGCTCCCGCCTTCCCACTCTGCGCCGCGCGGCTCAGGCGCTCGTGCAGCTCGCCGAGTCGTCTCGCGCCGGCCTTCGCGCCCTCGAGCGCTTCGTCGTTGAACTCGATCGCCTGGCGGTAGTGCGTCTGCCAGAACAAGAGGCGCACCGACGCCGCGTCCACTTTGTGTTCCTTCAGATCGCGCACGGTGAGAAAGTTGCCGAACCGTTTCGACATTTTGGTGCCGCGAACGTTGAGAAATTCCCCGTGCAGCCAGTAGCGCGCGAACGGCTGTCCCGTCGCGGCTTCGGACTGTGCGATCTCGTCTTCGTGATGTGGGAAGATCAGGTCGATCCCGCCGGCGTGGATGTCCAGCGTCTCGACGCCGAAGCGCTGTTTGATCTCCAAGAGCGACATGGCCGAGCATTCGAGGTGCCAGCCGGGGCGGCCGCGGCCGAATGGGGCGTCCCAGGCAGCGCCGACCGTTTCGTCCATCGGAAGCGCTTTTTTCCAAAGAGCGAAATCGCGCGGGTCGTCTTTCGCGTATTCGTCGCTCGCCACACGCGCGCCGACTTTCAACTCGCGGGTGTCGAGTTGCGACAGGCGGCCGTAGGTGGGGAACTTGGCGATTGCGAAATACACCGAGCCGTCTTCGCCCACGTAAGCAACACCGCGCTCGATCAGCCGCTGCACCAGCGCCACCATCGCTGGCACCGTCCCCGTGGCTTTCGGGTAGACGTGCGCCGGCTTGATGCGGAGGTAGTCGCGGTCTTCGAAGAACGCCGTGACGAACGGCGCGGTGTGGTCGACGAGCTTCTTGCCCGCGGCCTCGGCCGCCTTGATGGTGCGGTCGTCCACGTCGGTGAGGTTCATGATGTGGAAGACGTCGTAGCCCGAGAACTCGAGGTAGCGGCGCAGCAGGTCTTCAAACAGGAAGGTGCGGAAGTTGCCGATGTGCGCGTAGTTCCACACCGTGGGGCCGCACGTGTACATGGTCACCCGCGGGGCTCTTAGCGGGGTGAAGGGTTCGACGCGGCGGGTGAGGGTGTTGTAGAGGGACAGGCCCATGGCGGGGCGTAACGTAGGAGGGGCGCGAGAGGGCGTCAACGCGGACGGGCGCCGGCCTTGGGCAAGCTATGCCCGAGCTATATAAAGGAAGGCGACTATCGCGAGCGGGTTCCGCTCAGAACGTCGCTGCGAAGCTCGCCGCGCGGCTCACCGCATCGAAGTACACGCGCACCCCGACCGCGTTGCTGTGCCCGCCGCAGGAGGCCCCGGTGCTCGTGGTCCCGATGCGCGTCAGCACCTTGAACGACAGGACGTCGGTCGTGCCGTTGAACGGGGTGGCCGAGAACGGGGCAAACGCGACGGTCACGGTCTTCGCAAGGCTCGCGTTCAGGGTGAGGCCCTGGACGCAGAGGGTTTGGCCCGCCGCCACGAGCGCCCCGTTCTTGTACGCCTCTATCCGGACGTCGAAGTTGGTCCCGATGTCGTCGCTGTTCTTCAAGCCGAGCCAGAGCTGAGCGGCACCGAGCGCTGCCAGGGTGCCACTCGATAGCCCCGGGGCTGCCGTCCAGGTGCCAACCGCGGCCCAGGCATTGCCCCCGTTGAAGGTGATGGAAGGGGAGTCCTTG
>Ga0335084_10002005_pt1 | contig 19398 bp, 12 predicted proteins | sample Lox_Sample_44_FD_206721 | JGI IMG/M metagenome (GOLD analysis project Ga0335084, IMG submission 206721) | Soil microbial communities from Loxahatchee National Wildlife Refuge, Florida, United States - Lox_Sample_4.4 | ecosystem: Environmental > Terrestrial > Soil > Wetlands | place: USA...
GTCGCAATCCCTGAGCATCGCGGCGCTGGGCTTCCTGCTGTGCCTGCTGGCGATGTTGGCGCTGCTGCTGCAGCTGTGGCACCGGCCGCGCCTGGCCATGGCCCCCTGGGCCATGGCCACGGCGGTGGGCATCACGTTGGTGTGGGCGGCGTGCGGACTCTTCTTTGCACTGCAGCCCACTCCCGGGCGATGGGTCGCGTTGCGCTGGAGCGAGCTGCTGCGGGCGGCTGCGTGGCCGGTGTTCGTGCTCGTCCTGCTGCACGAGCGGTCTGCCGAAGGTGCCGAAGGGCGCCAGCGCGGCCGCCTCGCCGCATGGGCGTCGGCCGTGCTGCTGGCGGGGGTCTGCGTCGGTGGCCTCCTGCCGACGGCCGAGCCGGGGCGCGCAGTCGCGGCCGGCCTGGTGTCGAAGCTCAGCCTGACCGCGTCGCTCTGTCTCGCGATCGTCGGCCTGGTCTGCATCGAGCAACTGCTGCGCAACGTGCCTCCTCGGCAGCGCTGGGGCATCTGGCCGCTGGCCGTGGGCCTCGGAGGCACCTCGGCATTCGACTTGTACCTGTACTCCGACGCCGTTCTGTTCGGACAGCTGGACGGCGAGATCTGGAGCGCACAGGGCGCGGTCCTGGCGTGCGCGGCTCCGCTGCTGGCCGTGGCCACGGCGCGCAACAAGCAATGGACCAAGAATCTGGCCGTGTCGCACCACATGGTCTTCCACTCGACCATGCTGGTGGCGACGGCGCTCTATGTGCTCGGGGTCGCCGCGCTGGGCTATCTGGTGCGCTACCTCGGTGGCGCCTGGGGGCCGGCGCTGCAGATCGTGCTGCTGGCCGCTGCCCTGATGGTGATGGGCGCGCTGTTGACGCTGGGGACGCTGCGCGCCAAGTTGCGCGTCTGGGTCCGCAAGAACTTCTTCCAGCGTCGCTACGACCATCGCGAGGAGTGGCTGCGTTTCACCCGGCTGTTGTCCATGCGCGAGGCCTCGGCCGACATCTACGTGCGGTGCGTGCAGGCTCTGGCCGACCTCGTGGAGAGCACCGCCGGGTCGGTCTGGATCCGGCGCGAGGGCAGCCATCGGCAGCTGGCGCAGTGGAACACGCCCGCGCTGACTCTGGCCGAGCCGGCCGACAGCCCCTTTGCCGAGTTTCTGGAGCGCACCGGCTGGGTCATCGACCTGCGCGAGTACGAGCGCCAGCCGGCGCGCTACGAGGGCCTGCGCTTGCCCGACTGGCTGACCACGTCGTCGGCCTGGCTGGTGGTTCCGCTGATCGCGACCGAAGGCCTCACCGGCTTCGTCGTGCTGATGTCGCCGCGCGTCGAAGTCGAGGTCGATTGGGAAGTTCTCGACCTGTTGAAGACGGCCAGCTGCGAAGTCGCGGTGCTGCTGCGCCAGATCGAAGCCAACGATGCGCTCGCCGAAGCGGAGAAATTCGCCGCCATCAGCCGCCTGTCGGCATTCATGGTGCACGACCTGAAGAACCTCGTCGCCCAGTTGTCGCTGATGCTGAAGAACGCCGAGCGCCACGGCGACAATCCCGACTTCAGGCACGACATGTTCGAGACCGTTCGGCATGTGGTCGATCGCATGAACGCCATGCTGGCCCAGGCTCGCCTCAGCACTCGACCGTTGCACAACCCGCAGGCGCTCGACGTCGCGGCCATCGTGCGTCGCGTCTGCGAGAGCAAGCGTCCGCAGCGATCGGGACTGGTGTGCAGCGCACCCGAGCCGGTGCTCGCGGTCGGCCATCCGGACCGGCTCGAGCACGTGTTCGCGCACGTCGTGCAGAACGCCATCGACGCCACCAAGCCCGGCGGCAGCATCGGCGTCTCGCTGACCCGCGACGACGCGAGCGCGGTGATCGACGTGGTCGACGACGGCGTCGGCATGTCGTCCACCTTCGTGCAGCAGCGGCTGTTCAGGCCCTTCCAGACGACCAAGGAGGCGGGCATGGGCATCGGCGTGTACGAGAGCCACCAGTACGTGACCAGCCTGGGCGGGCAGATGACCGTCGAGAGCGGCGAAGGCACGGGCACGCGCGTGCGCATCGTGCTGCCGTCGGCGGCGGCGGCGTCCAAGCCCGTGAGCCAGCCGCTCGGGCAGGCCTGAACGATGGACAAGCGCCTGCCCCTGCTGATCGTCGAAGACGATCCCGCGCTGGCCAAGCAGTTGAAGTGGTCGCTGAGCGACTACGAGTGCCTGCTGGCGAGCGACCAGGCGCAGGCGGTCGCGCAGATGCGCCGTCACGCGCCCGCGGTGGTGACGCTCGATCTCGGCCTGCCGCCCAATCCCGACACACCCGAGATCGGCCTGGCGGTACTGCGCGAGCTGCTGAGGCTCGCGCCCGACACCAAGGTGGTGGTGCTGACGGGTCAGAACGACCGGCCGAACGCGCTCAAGGCGATCGCCCTCGGAGCCTATGACTTCCTGACCAAGCCAGTGGAGCCGGAGGTGCTGGCGCTGACGCTGGAGCGCGCGTACCGCCTGTACGAGCTGCAGCAGGAGAACCGGCGTCTGGCCGAGGCGCAACCCGCCAACGCGCTGGCCAACGTCGTCACCGGCGACCCCGAGATGCTCCGCCTGGCCAAGGTGACGGAGAAGGTCGGCGCCGCCGATGCCAGCGTGCTGCTGCTGGGCGAGTCGGGAACCGGCAAGGAGCTGTTCGCGCGCGCGCTGCACGAGGCGTCGCGGCGGCGCGGGCGATTTGTCGCCATCAACTGCGCGGCGATTCCGGAGACCTTGCTCGAGGCGGAGCTCTTCGGCTACGAGAAGGGCGCCTTCACCGGCGCGACGCGCCAGACGCCCGGCAAGATCGAGGTGGCGCACAAGGGCACGCTGTTTCTCGACGAGATCGGTGACCTGCCGCTGGCGTTGCAGCCCAAGCTGCTGCGGTTCCTGCAGGAGCGCTCGTTCGAGCGCCTCGGCGCGCGCGATGGCATCGAGGTCGACGTGCGGGTGCTGTGCGCGACGCACCGAGACCCCAAGGCCCAGATCGCCGCCGGCCAGTTCCGCGAGGACCTCTACTATCGGCTCGCCGAAATCGTGCTGTCCATTCCTCCGTTGCGCAGCCGCGTCGGTGATGCCGCCTTGCTGGCGCATTTCTTCCTGCACAAGTACGCCGCCGCCAACAATCGCGGCACGATGTCATTGACCCCGGACGCATTGGAGGCCATCGAGGCGCACGGCTGGCCCGGCAACGTGCGCGAGCTCGAGAGCGCCGTCAAGCGCGCCGCCATCATGGCCGAACGCAACATGATTCAGGCTGCCGATCTGGGCCTCGCGACCGCCTCTGGTGAAGCGGCGGTCCTGAACCTGGGTGCCGCGCGCGACCGCGCCGAGCACGAGGCGGTCGTGCGCGCGCTGGGCCGGTCGAACGGAAACATCACGCGCGCGGCCGAGCTTCTGGGCGTGAGCCGGCCGACCCTGTACGACCTGATGGCCAAGGCCGGACTGAGGAGCGGTGAATCGGAGAGGTCCGGGCCATCCTGAACCCATGAAGGCGACCGCAGTGGCACCCCGCTTCGCGGGGATCGGCAGCAAACGTGGCGTCCGTTCGGGCAGCATTCAGGTCATGGCGTTCCTGCCTCGCGGTCGATCTCGCCATGTCTCCTCGATCCTGGAGGCAGGCGCCGTGCCGGGCGCCTCGTGCTGACCGTGTCGCATCCACCTGGAGGCCGCGCCATGATCCCTCGAGTCGAAGTCAGAACGCGCCGGCTGCTCGGTGTGCTGCTCATCGTCGCGTTGAGCGCCTGCTCCAAGCCCACGCCCGAACAGTCGGTGGCCGCGGCGCAGCGCCACATCGCCGAGAACGACCTCGGGGCGGCGCAGATCGAGCTCCGCAACGCGATCCAGGCCGCTCCGAACCACGCACAGGCCCATCGATTGCTGGCGACGGTCTACCTGCGGCGAGGCGAGCCGGAAGCGGCCGAAGTGATGTTGCGCAAGGCGTTGACGCTCGGCGAGAAGCCCGACGTCGTGTTGCCCGAACTCGCGCTGGTCATGTTGCATGTCGGCCCGCCGCAGCGAGTGATCGACGAGTTCGCCAGCACGTCGCTCCAGGACCCGGTGGCCAACGCGAGCCTCAGGGCAACCTTGGGGCACGCCTGGCTGCTGCGCGGCGATGCGAAGGCGGGTGCCGAGGCGTTTGCGGCGGCGCTGTCGTCCCAACCCGGCAACGCGTCGGCGACCCTGGGACAGGCGCGGATCGCCGCGCATGAAGGCAGAGCCGAAGACGCCATGGCGCTCACCGACGCCGCGCTGAAGAGCGATCCGAAGCTGGTCGAGGCTTACGCCTTCAAGAGCCAGCTGCTGATGGCCAGGGACCAGCAACAACCGGCCAAGGAGGCACTGGAGAAGGCCCTCGCCATCGACGGCAACTATGTGCCGGCGCGGCTGGCGTTGGCATCGATGCTGATCGGCGCCAAGGACTACGAGAAGGCCAAGGCCGTGATCGGCGCGGCCGGCCCGGCGACCAAGGACCCGCGGGTGAAGTTCCTCGGCGCGCTCGTGGCGCTGCGGCAGAACGATCTGCCCAAGGCGCGAGACACCGTGGCCGCGGTCCTGAGGATCGCGCCCGACTACGACGTCGCTCTCGCGCTTGCCGGCGAAATCGAATTGGTCTCGGGCAACTTTGCACTCGCGGAGCAGTACCTGAGCAAGGCGATGCGGCTGCAGGCCACGCCGACGACGCGCCGCCTGCTCGCCGCCGCGCAGTTGCGACAGCATCGGCCGGCCAAGGCGCTCGAGACGCTGCAGCCGCTGTTGCAGGATGCGGGCGCCAAGGATCCCGGTCTTTCGATGCTGGCGGGCGAAGCCTATCTGGCCAGCGGCGACTTGCGGCGGGCTGCCGAGTATTTCGATGCGGCCAAGGCTTCTCCCGGCAGCGAGGCCCTGGCGCGCACGCGTCTGGGGCAATTGGCCCTGCGCCAAGGCGACATCGATCGCGGCGAACAGGAACTGGTGGCCGCTTCCGCGCTCGGTTCGCAGGCGACCGAGCCCGACCTGATGCTGGCGTCGCTGCATCTGCGCCGCGGCGAGCCGGACAAGGCGCTGGCAGCAGCGCAGGCCTTCATCAAGAAGCAGCCTCAGAACCCGCTGGGCCATGTGCTCGAAGGCTCGGCGCTCGTGATGCAGGGGAACCCGGCCGGCGCACGCCAGAGCTTCGAGGCGGCCCTCAAGTTGAAGCCCGACGACGCGCCGGCGCTGCGTGCGCTGACCGATCTCGATGTGGCTGAGGGCAGGGCGGCCGATGCGCTCAAGCGCTACGAGATGCTGCTGGGCAACAAGCCCGACGACGAGCAATTGCTCGTCGCGATGGCGGGATTGCAGGAGCGCATGGGCCGCGTCGACGATGCCGCGAAGGCGCTGCGCAAGGCCATCGCGGCCAACCCGCGAGCGCAGGCGCCGGTCGTCGCGCTGGTGCAATACCACCTGCGTCGCAAGGAGCTGGCGATGGCGTTGGAGCTGGTGCAAGACGCCGTTCGCAACAACCCCGACGAACTGAGCCTGGGCGTCTTGCTCGCCGAGGTTCAAGAGGCCGCGGGCGCCAACAAGGAGGCGCTGCGCACGCTGAACGCGCTGGTGCTGAAAGAGCCGAATGCGGCAGCGCCGCTGGTCCGGCTGGCGCAGATGCAGGCTCGGCAACGCGACCTCGACGGCGCCGCCGCCACGCTGCTGCGGGCGCGCGCAAAGGCACCGAACGACGAGGGCGTGGCTCGCATCCTGGTGGCTGTCTATCTGCAGGCGGGCAAGGTCGACGATGCGCTGAAAGTGGCCCGGGACGTGCAGGCGCGCAAGCCCGAGGCGGCGGCAGGCCATCTGCTCGAGGGCGATGTGCGGACGTTCGCCAAGAAGTGGCCCGAGGCCGAACGCGCGTACCGCACGGCGTTGAAGGTCGAACCCGGCTCGACGGATGCCGCCGCCAAGGTGTACGGCGCGCTGCATGCGGCCGGCCAGGTCAAGGACGCCGACGCCTTTGCGACGCAGTGGCTGGCCGGGCACCCGAACGACGTCGGCGTGCGGCTCTTGGTGGCCGATCGCGCGCTGCGGTCGCGCAACTATCCTGCTGCCATCCAGCAGTACGAGCAGGCGCTGCGGGTCAATCCGAACCAGCCGCTGGTGCTGAACAACCTGGCCTGGGCACTCGGGCAGACCAAGGACCCGAAGGCGATCGGCACTGCCGAGCGCGCGGTCGCGATGGCGCCCAACAACCCCGATGTCCTCGACACCCTGGGCATGCTGCTGCTGGAGTTTGGCGATGCCAAGAAGGGTCTCGAACTGGTGCAGCGAGCGCGCGCACTGGCGCCCGACCGGCTCGATCTGCGTCTTCACCATGCCAAGGCTCTGCTGAAGAACGGGCTTACCGCGGAGGGCAAGGCCGAACTGCGCGAGCTGGCCGCGGTGAAGGCCGATTACCCGGGCAAATCCGAGATCCCGGCGCTGATGGCGGCGCAGTAGGTGGATGTGCGGATGAACGGCGTCATTGGCGCGGTCGGCGCACCGGAGCGTTCGTTTGCGCTGGTGCTGGGCGCGCTCGCCGGCGTCGCGATCGCTTTCTGGTCGACGACTGCGTCGATGGTCGCCGTGTGGAACAGCTCGAACACCTACTCCCACGGCTTCTTCGTCGTCCCGGCGTTCCTGTGGCTGGTGTGGCGCCGCCGCGGCTCGCTGGCGATGCTGCCGCTGCGGCCGTCGTGGTGGGCATTGGCGGCGGTGGCGGTCATCGGCGTGGCCTGGCTGGTCAGCCGCTGGATGGCGATCGACCTGCCGAACCAGGTGGCGATGGTGGCCATGGTGCCGGCGGTGATCGCCGTCGTGTTCGGCATCGGCTGGGTCCGCGCGCTGCTGTTCCCCCTGGCCTTCCTGTTCTTCGCCGTGCCTTTCGGCGAGTCGCTGGTTCCGGTGCTGATGGACTGGACCGCGGACTTCACCGTGGCCGCGCTCAAGCTGTCGGGCGTGCCGGTGTACCGCGACGGCCTGCATTTCGAGATTCCGAGCGGCCGCTGGTCGGTGGTCGATTCCTGCAGCGGCATACGCTACATGTTCGCGTGTGCGGCGGTGGCGTCGCTGTACAGCTGGACCATCTACCGCGGCACGCTGAGACGACTGCTGTTCATCGCGTTTGCGATCGGGATCGCGGTCGTCGCGAACTGGATCCGTGCCTATGGGATCGTGATGCTCGGCCACTTGAGCAACAACGAGATCGCCGCCGGTGCCGATCACCTGGTGTACGGCGGCGTCTTCTTCACCGTGGTCGTGACGCTGATGTTTGCACTCGGGGCGGTCTGGCGCGAGGACACCTCAGCGCCGGCCGATGCCGGCGCTGAGCGCGGTCCCGCCGGCCACAGCGCGCCGGCCGCAGCCGGTGCAGCGGGGCCGTTCGCGGCGGCGGCGGCGACGGCGGCGATCGCAATGACGATGCTCTGGCTCGCGGCGCCGGCCGGGCTCCCGGGTGCGGCGGATGGCGCCACGTCGGCGATCCCCGTCGCGACGCCGCGCGCCGGCTGGCAGCCGGTCGATTCGCCGCTGGTGAGTTGGCGGCCCGTCCTGTGGAACCCCGTGTCGGTGGCGTCGCAGAGTTTCGCCAAGGGTGACCAGGTGATCAGCCTGCACATCGGCGTGTTCGGCCGCTCGACGGCGGGATCGAAGCTCACCTCGGCGATGAACCGCTTCGTGGAACGCGACGGGCTGAATCCGCAGTGGAGACTGGCGCAACTGGGCAAGGCCGAGGTCCGCTGGGGCGACCAGCCATTGGAGGTGCACACCGCCACGCTGCTCGGACACGAGGTACGCGTGATCGCGTGGCAGTGGTACTGGGTCGATGGCGTCGTGACCGGTGATCCGGTTCACGCGTCGGTCCTTCAGTTGCTGTCTCGTCTGCGCGGTCGCAGCGAGATGTCTGCCTGGGTCAGCGCGTACACCGTAGTCGACGGTGATCCGTCGGTCGGCAGGAATCTGCTGGAGGCGTTCGTCTCCGACATGTCGTCGTCGATCGACTCGGCCCTGGAGCTATCGGCGACCGCGCATGTGCAGGCCGCCACCCGCTTTTGACGTTGCTACGAATAGCGTCCTGCCATCGCTCGGACTCAGAGGCCATCGATCGTCGAAGAATCTTACGGTCACGCTGCGGCTCGAGTCCCCCGCATGTCATCGGAATTGGGAAAACATCAGCGGAATCAAGGCGATAGGTGACCTGAACCGATGGTCCCTGGTGGTTGGCACGCGATCTGCTTACAAGAGCGTTCAAGAGCACGGACAAGCCGGCTCTACTCTGTTCCAAACCAGCGAAATCAGGAGGTTCCATGGGACGGTTCTTGCGATGGCTATCGATGTCTTTCCTCTTCGGCATGGGAGCGCCGGTGTTGGCTGCCGGGGTGACCTTCAACACGCCACCGCCGGACAGCGTCATCGTGGTTGAGGGCGGGTTGGAGTGGATCTGGGCGGCCCCTTGTGCGACGCAAGATCCGTCCTGCGGCGCGCCCGGAAGCCCCCCCGGTGTCTATCCGATTCAGGGTTTCGACATTCCGACGCAACAGCAGTGGGCCGACTCCTGGTCCAATCTCGCCGAACTGGTCGCTGCGTTCATTGGACCTGACGGTTCGCAGAAGTGCGGCTCGCCCTGGCTGAGCTCGCAATACAACCACTGCGACTCCTCGGACCTCCAGAACGGCCACATCTGGCATGCGTTTGCCAACGGCATCTGCAACCCGGCGTACTACGACGGCTGCGAAGCCTCGACCACGGAGACCTTCCTGGTACGCGGCCGTGCGGTGCCGGAGCCTGCAACGCTGGCACTGCTGGCGAGCGCGCTCGGTGTCATGGGCTGGTTCTCACGCCGTCGGAAGCAGTAACAACGAGCGGCAACGCGGCCGGCTCCGCACCGGCCACGCGACAGGGGCGCCTTCGGGCGCCCTCGTCATTTCCGGACCCCAGAGGGTCAGGGCTGATCGTGCCGAACGCGTTCGGCGATCGCCTGGCCCATCTCGGTCGTCGAGGCATTGCCCCCGAGGTCCGGTGTCTTCGGCCCCTCGCGCAGCACCGCCTCGATCGCGCGCAGGATCGCGTCGTGCGCATCGCGGCCGGCGCCGCTGGAACGCGTGAGGAAGTCGAGCATCATCGCGCCGGCCCAGATCTGGCCGACCGGGTTGGCGATGTTTCTGCCGTAGATGTCGGGCGCCGAGCCGTGCACCGGCTCGAACAGGCTCGGAAACCTGCGCTCCGGATTCATGTTGGCCGACGGCGCGATGCCGATGGTGCCCGTGCACGCGGGCCCGAGGTCGCTCAGGATGTCGCCGAACAGGTTGGTCGCCGCCACCACGTCGAAGCGCTGCGGCTGCATCACGAAGCGCGCCGACAGGATGTCGATGTGCTGCTTGTCCCAGCGCACTTCGGGGTAGCGGGCGGCCATCTCGACGCAGCGCTCGTCCCACCACGGCATCGAGATCGAGATGCCGTTGCTCTTGGTGGCCAGCGTCAGCGCCTTGCGCGGCCGCGAGCGCGCGAGCTCGAACGCGAACTTCAGCAGGCGCTCGCTGCCGATGCGCGTGAACACCGACTCCTGCACCACGAACTCGCGCTCGGTGCCCGGGAACATCACGCCGCCGACCGACGAGTACTCGCCCTCGGTGTTCTCGCGCACGATCAACATGTCGATGTCGCCCGGCTTGCGGCCGGCGAGCGGGCACGGCACGCCGTCGAACAAGCGCGCCGGTCGCAGGTTGATGTACTGGTCGAAGTCGCGGCGGAACTTGATCAGCGACCCCCACAGCGACACGTGGTCGGGCACCGCCGCCGGCCAGCCGACCGCGCCGAAGTACAGCGCGTCGACGCCTTCGAGGCGACGCTTCCAGTCGTCGGGCATCATCTGGCCGTGCTGTGCGTAGTAGTCGCAGCTCGCCCACTCGATCGGCTGCCACTGCAGCTGCAGGTCGAAGCGCCGCGCCGCCGCGTCGAGCACGCGCAGGCCCTCGGGCATCACCTCCTTGCCGATGCCGTCGCCGGGGATCGCCGCGATGCGAAAGGGGGTCGACATGAAGCGCTCCTTGCCGCCGTTTGAAGCCGGCACGCCGCCGATGCTAGGGCATGGCACGGAAGACGCTGCAGCGAAGGACTTGAAGCAGGTCAAGCCGCCACCCCGCGCGAGCCGTTAGCCTACCGCCCATCTCGTATTTGCAGCCGCTTCGCTCCCCTGTTAGCCCGTGGTGGCGGCCGCCCCGTCTGCTTCGGGAGATCCGACCTTGATCCCGCTGAAACCCGTTCCTGCCGCGGCGAACGCCGCGGTCGGCCGCACTGTCGCCGCGCCCGCACACCTGCGGCGCCTGCTCGACGCACCGCACCGGCTCGGCTTCTTCGCCGGCCTGGCGCTGCTGGGCGTCGCGTCGCTGTGGTGGGCGGCGATGCTGGTGCTGCGTCACGGCGGCGTCGTCGTGCCGTGGCACGTCGCGCCGACGACTGCGCATGCGCTGCTGATGGTCTACGGCTTCATGCCGCTGTTCTTCGTCGGCTTCCTGTTCACCGCCGGGCCGCGCTGGCTGATGGTGCCGCCGCCGCCGGCGCGCCGCCTGCTCGCGCCGGTGCTGGCGATGGGGCTCGGCTGGCTGGTGGCGCTGGCCGGCATGCACCGGGCAGTGCCGGTGGCGGCGCTCGGGCTGACACTGGCGGCACTGGGCTTCGCGCTGCTGGCCGGGCGCTTCGCGCTGCTGGTGATGCAAAGCCGCGTGCCCGATCGCGACCACGCGCGCGTCGTGCTCGCCGGGTGCGTGGTGGTGGTGGTCGGCCTGCTCGCCGCGGCGCTGGGCGTCGCGCTTCGCCTCGACGCGCTGCCGCGCGCCGCCGCGCTGTTCGGGCTGTGGGGTGGCATCGCGGTCGTGTTCGTCGCCGTCGCGCACCGCATGATTCCGTTCTTCACCGCGTCGGCGCTGCCTGCCGTCGACGCCTGGCGCCCGCGAGTGCTGCTCGCGATCCTGACCGGGCTGGTCGCGCTGCAGGCGCCGTGGGCCGCCGCCGACGTGCTGGCGCCGGCCGCGCAGGCGCCGTGGTGGCTCGCGCTGCGTGCGCTGGTCGAGGGCGCGGGCGCCGCGCTGCTGTTGTGGCTGGCCGTGCGCTGGGGCCTGATGCAATCGCTGCGCGTGCGGCTGCTGGCGATGCTGCACATGGGCTTCTTCTGGCTCGGCATCGCGTTCGCGCTGTCGGCCGTGTCGCACGCGCTGATGGCCGCCAGCGAAGGCGCGCTCTCGCTCGGCCTGGCGCCGCTGCACGCCTTCACGATGGGCTACCTCGGCAGCATGCTGATGGCGATGGCCACGCGCGTGATCTGTGGCCACGGCGGCCGTACGCTGGTGGCCGACCGCCGCGTGTGGGCGATGTTCTGGGTGCTGCAGGCGGCGGTGCTGTGCCGCGTGACGGCGGCACTGTGGCTCGCGTTGCAGGTGCCGCTCACGCTGCTGGCGGCGCACTTCTGGGTGGCTGCGGTGGCGGCCTGGGCGTTGCGCTACGGCCTGTGGCTGCTCGAGCCGCGTGCCGACGGGCAGCCCGGCTGAGGCCTTCGTCCACACCGCGGTGCCACCTTGCCACGGCATGGCAGACTCCCGCGTTACAGCGTGAGGAGAGCCCCATGAATGCCGCCACGACCAAGCCCCACAATCGCGTCGCGCTGGTCACCGGCGCCGGCTCGGGCATCGGCGCGGCGTGCGCGCAGGCGCTGCTGGCCGACGGCTGGCGCGTCGCCTTCGCCGGCCGCCGCGCCGACGCGCTGCAGCAGGCGATCGCCAGGGCCGGCGACCCGTTCGGCGACATCGCCCAGCGCGCGCTCGCGGTGCCCACCGACGTCACCAAGCCCGACGCGGTGGCCGCGCTGTTCGACGCGGTGGTCACGCGCTTCGGACGCCTCGACCTGCTGTTCAACAACGCCGGCATGGGCGCGCCGGCGGTGCCGATCGACGAGCTGCCGCTCGAGAAGTGGCAGCAGGTGGTCGAGACCAACCTGAACGGCTCGTTCTACTGCATCCGCGAGGCGTTTCGCGTGATGAAGCGGCAGAGCCCGCGCGGCGGTCGCATCGTCAACAACGGCTCGATCTCGGCGTACGCGCCGCGGCCGATGTCGATCGCCTACACGGCGACCAAGCACGCGGTGAGCGGCCTCACGCGCACCGCCGCGCTCGACGGCCGCGCCTACGACATCGCCGTCGGCCAGCTCGACATCGGCAACGCCGCCAGCGAGATGACCGAGCGCATGGTGGCCGGCGTGCCGCAGGCCGACGGCACGATGAAGCCCGAACCGCGCATGCCGCTGAAATCGGTCTCCGATGCCTTGCTGATGATGGCGGCGCTGCCGCCGGAGAGCAACGTGCTGTTCATGACGGTGATGGCAACGAAGATGCCGTTCGTCGGGCGCGGGTAAGGTTCGTCGGGGAGATCGCAAGGAGTCATGGCTGCATTCAACGAAGAGACGGTGCAATCCGTCCACCACTGGACCGACCGGCTGTTCACGTTCACCACCACGCGCGACCCGGCGCTGCGCTTCTCGAACGGCCACTTCACCATGCTCGGGCTGAAGGTCAACGACAAGCCGCTGCTGCGCGCGTACTCGATCGTCAGCGCGAACTACGAAGACCACCTCGAGTTCCTCAGCATCAAGGTGCCGCACGGGCCGTTGACGTCGCGGCTGCAGCACGTGCGCCCGGGTGACAAGGTGATCGTCGGCCGCAAGCCCACCGGCACGCTGGTGATCGACTACCTGCTGCCGGGCCGGCGCCTGTACCTGCTGGGCACCGGCACTGGTCTGGCGCCGTTCATGAGCATCGTGCGCGACCCCGACACGTACGAGAAGTTCGAGCAGGTGATCCTGGTGCACGGCGTGCGCACGGTCGACGAGCTGGCGTACCACGACCTGCTGGTCGAGCACCTGCCGAACCACGAGTTCCTCGGCGAGCTGGTGACCAGCAAGCTGCGCTACTACCCCACCGTCACGCGGCAGAGCTACCGCAACATGGGGCGCATCACGTCCCTGATCGAGTCGGGCAAGCTGTTCAAGGACCTCGGCCTGCCGGTGATCGACCCCGCGCACGACCGCGCGATGATCTGCGGCAGCCCGGCGATGCTGCGCGACCTGAAGCACATGCTCGAGCAGCGCGGCTTCAAGGAAGGCAACACCTCGACGCCGGGCGACTTCGTGATCGAGCGCGCCTTCGCCGAGCAGTAGCGCTCTCGCCGGGGCGGGCAAACCCTGGCGGCGCGGGCCGCCACTGTCGCGTACACCGGCGTCCCCAGCGCCCCAGGAGGTTCGCATGCACCTTGCCCTCGTTCGCCCGGCCGCCACCGTGGCGGCCGCCGCCGTTGTCATCGCCGCCGCGATCGCCGGCTGCGCGACGGGCAGCGTCGACGCCGATGCGGCGATCGCCCGCGCCAGCCAGGCGATGGGCGCCGGCGGCCTGAAGTCGATCCGCTACACCGCCGAGGGCAGCGGCTACACCTTCGGCCAGGCCTTCGTGCCGACCGCCGCATGGCCGAAGATCACCGTGCACAGCCAGGCGCGCAGCATCAACTACGACACCGGCTCGATGCGCGAGGAGATCACGCTGTCGCGCGCCGAGCCCAGCGGGGGCGGCGGCTATCCGCTGATGGGCGCGGGCCAGCAGCGCAACGACCAGTACGTCGGCGGCGGCTTCGCGTGGAACATGGCGGGGTCCACGGCGGTGCCGGGCCCGCGCTTCGTGGTCGAGCGCACGCACCAGCTGTGGATCACGCCGCACGGCGTGCTGAAGGCGGCACAGCGCAACAAGGCCAGCGCGCGCGCGGCGGGCGACGGCGCCACCGCGCTGACGTTCAGCGAGCCGGGCCGCTTCGACGCCACCGCGGTCGTCGGCGCCGACGGCCTGGTGCAGCGGGTCGACTCGCGCGTGCCCGATCCGGTGCTCGGCGAGGTCGACGTCGTCACGCGCTACTCGAACTACCGCGATGCCGGCGGCGGCGTCAAGTTCCCTGGCCGCATCGAGCAGAGCATGGCCGGCCAGCCGGTGCTGGACGTGCAGGTTGGCACGGTCGAGCCCAACGCCGCGGTCGAGATCGCAGCGCCCGACGCGGTGCGCAACGCCGTCGAGCGCGTCAGCACCGACAAGCTCGCCGACGGCGTCTGGTTCGTCGGCGGCGGCTCGCACAACAGCGTGGCCATCGAGATGAAGGACCACCTGGTGCTGGTGGAGGCGCCGCTCAGCGACGGCCGCAGCGTGCCGGTGATCGACGCGGTGAAGGCGCTCGCCCCGGGCAAGCCGCTGCGCTACGTGATCAACTCGCACCCGCACTTCGATCACGCCGGCGGCCTGCGCGCCGCGGCCGCCGAGGGCGCCACCATCGTGACGCCGGCCACCGGCGCGGCTTACTTCGAGCGCGCATTCGCCACCCCGACCCGCATCGCACCGGACCGGTTGGCCGCGTCGGGGCGCAAGGCGAGCTTCATGGCGGTGGCCGAGCGCGCGCAGCTGAGCGACGGCACGCGCACGATCGACATCCACCGCATCGCCGACAGCATTCACAGCAACGCGTTCCTGATGGTGCACCTGCCGGCCGAGAAGATCCTGATCGAAGCCGACGCCTACACGCCGCTGGCGGCGGGCGCCGCGCCGCCAGCGACGCCGAACGCGAACAACGTCAACCTGATCGCCAACATCGAGCGCCTGAGGCTCGCGGTCGACCGCATCGCGCCGCTGCACGGCCGGGTGGTGGCGCTGGCCGACCTGTACACCACCGCCGGCAGGCCGCCGCCGCGTTGAAGCCGGCGCGCCGGGCGAAGGGCCGATCGCTAAGATCGGCCCTTCGTCATCGAAGCGCGGGAGCTCGCCGATGGACCTGCAACTCAACGGCAAGCGCGCGCTGGTCACCGGCGGCAGCCGCGGCATCGGCAAGGCGATCGCGCGCGTGCTCGCGCACGAGGGCGCCAGCGTCGCGCTGCTGGCGCGCGACGCGCAGCGGCTGAGCGCGGCCGCGCGGGAACTGGCCGCCGAGAGCGGCCGCACCGTGGTCGGCGTGCGCGGCGACACCACGCGCGACGACGAGGTGCGTGCCGCGGTGGCCGACGCGGTGCGCCAGCTCGGCGGGCCGATCGACATTCTCGTCAACGCCGCGGCCGAGCCTGCCGGCTTTGGGGCGCCGCCCCAGCTCGGCGAGATCAGCGGCGAGTATTTCCACGCCGAGATGGACACCAAGGTGATGGGCTACGTGCGCTGCGCGCGCGAGGTGGCCGGAGGCATGCGCGCGCGCGGCTGGGGCCGCATCGTGAACATCAGCGGGCTGGCCGCACGCCAGAGCGGAAACGCGGTGGGCAGCATGCGCAACGTCGCGGTGGCCGCGCTGACCAAGAACATGGCCGACGAGCTGGGGCCGTTCGGCATCAACGTGACGGTCGTGCACCCGGGGCTGACGCGCACCGAGCGCACCGCGGGGCTGATCGCCGCGCGCGCCAGCGCGCAGGGCGTCGCACCCGAGGCGGTCGAGCAGCAGATGGCGGGCGGCAACGCGATCCAGCACCTGGTCGACGCCAGCGAAGTGGCCGACGTGGTGGCGTTCCTGTGCTCGCCGCGCTCGCGCGCCATCCACGGCGACGCCATCGCCGCCGGCGGCGGCGCGCCGCGCGCGATCCACTACTGAGCCCGCGATGAGGACTGCGATGAAGATGCCTGCAACGATCGCATGGCTGATCGCCGCGCTGTGCGCCAGCGCCGACGCGCGCGTGACCCGTATCGTGATCGACGAGCGCAGCGCCGAGCCGCAAGCCGGCGCTGCGGCGCCGATCGAGTACGAGCAGATCGCCGGCCGCGCGTTCGGCGAGCTCGATCCCAGGCTGCCCGGCAACGCGATCATCCAGGACATCGAGTTGGCCAAGGACGCCGACGGCAAGGTGCGCTACGTCGCGTCGTTCGTGATCCTGCGGCCGCTCGATGCCGCCAAGGCGAGCGGCCTGCTGTGGCACGACGTGCCCAACCGCGGCCGCGTCTTCCCCTTCGCGCGCCAGGAGCGCGCGTTCGGCGACATCATGCTGGCCAGCGGTTGGCAGGGCGACAACGCCGGCTCGACCGTCGTGCGGCCCACCGCGAGCGCCGCGGGCATGCAGTTCCTGCAGGTGCCGGTGGCGCGCGACCCCGGCGGCACGCCGATCACCGGCGAGGTGTTCGCGCGCATCGTCAACCGGTCTGGACCTCAGTCGCAGCCGCTGCTGGTGCAGACCAATCCGGTACCGTACCGGCCGCTGTCGCTCGACACCGGCAAGGCGAGGCTGGTGTCGCGCGGCGGTGAGAACCAGCGCGGCGAGGTGACCGACGAGGTCGTGATTCCGGCCACCGACTGGGCATGGGCGCGCTGCGATGCGGGCAACCCGTTTCCCGGCACGCCCGACGCGACGCAGATCTGCCTGAAGAACGGCTTCGATCCCAGGCGTCTGTACCAGGTGGTGTTCACCGCGGCCGACCCATACGTGCTGGGCATCGGCTTCGCGGCGTGGCGCGACGTCGGCGCCTTCTTCAAGCACGCGGCGGCCGACGACGGCGGCACGCCGAACCCGATCGCCGGGCTGGTCAAGCACAGCATCACGCGCGGCATCTCGCAGTCGGGCAACTTCCTGCGCGGCTGGCTGCACCTCGGTTTCAACGAGAGCGAAGCCGGCGGCCGCGTGCACGACGGCCTGTGGCCGATCATCGCCGGGCGGCGCATCGCGCTGAACTTCCGCTGGGCGCAGCCCGACGGGGTGCTCGAGCTGTACCAGGCCGGCAGCGAAGGCCCGCAATGGTGGCTGCCGCATCCCGACCCGGTGCGCGGCGCCGCGACGGCGGGCATCCTCGATCGCTGCACGCGTTCGAAGACCTGCCCCAAGGTGATGGAGCACTTCGGCTCGGCCGAGGTGTGGTCGCTGAAGCTGACGCCCGAGTGGGTGGGCACCGACGGCAAGGGCGACCTGCCGCTGCCCGACGACGTGCGCCGGTACTACATCGCGAGCTCGACGCACGGCGGCGGCGCGGGCGGCTTCGACTCGAGCCTGCCCGGGGTCGGGCTGCCGAAGGCGGGGCCATCATGCCCGGGCAACAACTTCGGTGTCGGCGTGCTGCCGGCCAACCCGGTGCCGCACACGCAGACCGTCAACGCGCTGCGCGTGCACTTCAGGGACTGGGTGATGAAGGGCGTCGCCCCGCCGCCGAGCCGCTATCCCAAGCTGGCCGACGGCACGCTGGCGCGCGCCGACAAGGCATCGCTCGGCTTTCCGACTCTGCCGGGGCTGCGTGCCACGGTGCCCGAGGCCGACTTCATCATGCCGGTGCACGACTACGACTGGGGCCCGCAGTTCAACGCGCAGGACGGTTCGGGCATCGCGTCGATCGCGCCGCCGCGCATCAAGCAGGTGCTGCCGATGTGGGCCCCGAAGGTCGACGCCGACGGCAACGAGCTCGGCGGCGTGCCGGTGGTATTGCTCGATGCGCCGCTGGGCACCTACCTCGGCTGGAACGTCACCGCCGGCGGCGCGATGCCGTTCCATCAAGGGCAGATCTGCAACTACGTCGGCGGCATGATCCCGTTCGCGCGCACCGCGGCCGAGCGCAAGGCCAACAGCGATCCGCGGCCGTCTCTCGAAGAGCGCTACGGCTCGCACGACGGCTACGTCGAGCGCGTGCGCGCCGCCGCGGCGCGCGCGGTCGAGCACAAGTTCCTGCTGCGCGACGATGCGCAAGCACTGATCGACGCCGCGCAAGCCAGCGCGGTGCTGCGCTAGCGTCGGGCGGCGACCCCTCGTCAACCCGAAGCCTCGGGTTTACCGCAGCGGCCGCGCGCGGCGGCGTCGCCTATGCTGCCGGCCGAAATTGGCCTGACCACTTGACCTTGTCGCCGATGCCGCTGCAATCGATCGAACCGCGCCGCCTGTACCGCCAGATCGCCGAGCAGCTGCGCGGGCTGATCCGCGCGGGCGAGTACCCGGTGGGCTCGCGCCTGCCGGCCGAGCGCGACCTCGCGGCACAGCTGAAGGTGTCGCGGCCATCGGTGCGCGAGGCGCTGATCGCGCTCGAGGTCGAAGGCCTGGTCGAGGTGCGCATGGGCTCGGGCATCACCGTGATCGCGCAGGAGCCGGGCCTCAGCGCCGCGCGCGTCGAATCGGAGCTGAGCCCGTTCGAGATCATCCGGGCGCGCCAGCTGATCGAGTGCGAGCTGGCCGCGCTGGCCGCCGCCAGCAAGAGGACCGCGGCGATCGCGCGCGGGCTGCGCGAGGCGGTGACGCTGATGGAGGCCGACATCGCGCGCGACGTGATGCCGATCCGCGGCGATCGCCTGTTCCACGTGCGGCTGGCCGAGGCCAGCGACAACGGCGCGCTGCTGCGCGTGGTGACCGAGCTCTACGACGAGCGCAACAACCCGCTGTTCGAGCGGCTGGGCCGCCACTTCGAGCGTGCCGACACCTGGCGGCAGGCGGTGGCCGAGCACCGGCTGGTGGTGAGCGCGATCGCCGCCAAGGATCCGGCGCGCGCGCGCGCCGCGATGCACGAGCACCTGCAGCGCTCGCACGACCGCTTCGGCGCCGCGTGGGCGGGGGGCGACCCTGCGATCCGGCCGCTGCACGAGCGGCAGGCGGCGTGAAACGACGACACCGACCGATCAACGACCACGAGGAGACACCGATGATTCACCGCACCTTGCTCCGCAGCCTCGGCTCGCTGGTGATGGCGGCCGCCGCGATCGCCATCGCGGCGCCGGCGCTGGCGCAGACCAAGCTGAAGTTCGCGCACGTGTACGAGACCTCCGAGCCGTACCACAAGTGGGCGCTGTGGGCCGCCGGCGAGATCAAGCAGCGCACGCAGGGCCGCTACGAGATGGACGTGTTCCCGGCGTCGCAGCTCGGCAAGGAGACCGACATCAACCAGGGCCTGACGCTGGGCACGGTCGACGTCATCTACACCGGCCAGGCGTTCGCCGCGCGCACCTACCCGCCGCTGGCGATCGGCGGCGCGCCGTTCATGTTCCGCGACTTCGACCACTGGAAGAAGTATTCCGGCAGCCCGCTGCTGCAGGAGCTGATGGACGGCTACTTCAAGAAGGGCGGCAACAAGCCGCTGGCGGTCACCTACTACGGCGTGCGCCACACCACCGCCAACAAGGCGATCAACGTGCCGGCCGACATGCAGGGCCTGAAGCTGCGCGTGCCCGACGCGCCGCTGTACGTGATGTACCCCAAGGTGGTCGGCGCCAACGCGACGCCGATCGCCTTCGCCGAGGTCTACCTGGCGCTGCAGAGCAAGACCGTCGACGCGCAGGAGAACCCGCTGCCGACCATCGAGGCCAAGAAGTTCTACGAGGTGCAGAGCCACATCAACCTGACCGGCCACATCACCGAGATGCTGCTGACGATCGTCAGCGGCCAGACCTGGAACAAGCTGTCC
>Ga0335084_10002006_pt1 | contig 19397 bp, 14 predicted proteins | sample Lox_Sample_44_FD_206721 | JGI IMG/M metagenome (GOLD analysis project Ga0335084, IMG submission 206721) | Soil microbial communities from Loxahatchee National Wildlife Refuge, Florida, United States - Lox_Sample_4.4 | ecosystem: Environmental > Terrestrial > Soil > Wetlands | place: USA...
GATTACGGCGGCGGCAAGGGCCCCGCAAATGCGTCCAACCAGGCGGGGCGACCGCAATTGCGCAGCAAGCAACACCACGATGAGGGCGCCGCCCCCCAGGGCCGCCCACAGTGCAGTGCGCCGATAGCCTGCAAGCAGCGCCTCGACATCATCCTTCAAGTCGATGAGCGTCGCGCCCTGCTCCTTGACCGCCGCGCGCAATTGCGGCGCCTTTTCTTCATCGACGCCATGCATCGTGATCAGCGCTGCGGTGCTGCCGCTCGGACGCGAAACCAGTTGTGCGGTCAGGCGCTGCCCGAGACCGCTTCCGGCGTAATACGCCGGGTCCAACAGCTTCGCCTGGCGCGCCTTCTCCACGTCGGCCACGAAGGGCGCGAACGCATTCGGCGCGAAGTTCGTCGACGCAACCGCTGCCGCGAGCGCCGACTGCAGGGCGCCGGTTTCGGGCAACGCTGCCTGCCGCGCGCGTTGCGTGCGCTTGCTCGGCAGCACATCGGCCGGCGAATCGAATGCGATCAGTGCGCCGGTCTGGCGCTGCTGCTCCAGCACCACGCGCAACGCCTCCGCCCGCTCGAGCGCCTCTTCCCGGGTCGGTCGCTCGAGGGCGATCAACCAGCGCACTTCGGGCAGCGCTGCATCGCCACGCAGTCGCGCGTCGAGCTCGCCAGCGCCGGCCTTGAGCGGTGAGATCGACGAAAGCGAATCGATCCACACTGCAGGAGACCGCACCGCGATCTGGATCACTGCAAGCGCCACGCCAATTGCCAGCGCCATCTGCATCCCCCGCAGCAGACCCGTTCGTCGCGGCGGCCAATCGAACGGCAGCGGCCGCGGTCGCGGGGCCGGCAGCAGTGCGGGCAGGTAGTAGCGTGCGACAGCACCCGACACTACGATGCCGACCAGCGAGAACACGCCGAGCTGGGCCAGTCCGCGGAATCCCGACAGGATCATGGCGAGGAACCCCGCCGCGGACGACAGCACCGCGAGCAGCAATGCGCGCCACAACCGCGCGTTGCCGTTCGGATCACCCGGCGCCGCGCGCTGCAGATGGACGTAGATCGCGTAGTCGACCGCTTCGCCGATCAGGGTGAGGCCGAATCCAAGCGTGATGCCGTGGATCTGCCCGAACGCGACCGCGATCACTGCTAGCCCGGCCAGCGCGCCGGTTCCGACGGGCACCGCGGCGAGCACGAGAAAGCGCGGACTGCGCAATACCGTCAGCAGCAATCCTGCGATGAGGACCGTGGCGAGTATCGAAAGGTGGCGCGCATCGCGTTCGATACGCGTGCGTGATTCGACCGCGAACACGCCCGGCCCGGCCATCTGCAGCGAAACGTCCTTGCCTGCGGCGGCCTCGTCACGGCTCGCCGCGAACGCGGCCTGCAGTGCGTGCTGCGCCTGCTCCTGCGCATCGATGTTGAAGCCCGGATTGCGCGTCTGTGCAAGCACGATCGCCGTGCGATCGTCGGCGGTGAACCAGACGCCATGATGCGTGCGCGGCGGCGGGCGCTGCGCCAGCCGTTCGACGATGGCGACCATCTCGCCGGTCGGGTCCTGCGGGGCCATCGGTCGCACCAGCGGTGCGAGTGCGGAAGTCAGACGCTCCTCGAGCCGTTCGAGTGCCACACGCAGGCCGGCGACGGTGAACTCGCCGGGTTCGACCTGCGGACTGAGGAGATAGCGCGCGTCGAACAGCAACACCCGTTCGCGCTCGAGGTCCTTGGGGTCGCCGCTGATGACGAACGTGAAATGCGGATCCGCTCGCAGCCGGCGTGTCAGCGCGGTCGCAACGTGCGCAGCAGCGGCCGATTGCGACTCGTCGGGAACCGAAACGCCGATCAGGACCAGGCGCGCCGCGATACCGTCGCGCAGTTGTTCGGCGAGCAGTCGCTGCTCCGGCGTCGCCGGGCCCGGCAGGAACGCTGCGATGTCGGTGGCGATCGGCGCACGCGCAACCAGCCACCCGCACACCGCAACCGCGACCAGCAGCGCGACCCAGCGGCCGATCAAGCTCATTGCATCGCGCTCAGGAGAAGTTCGGTGCGATCGCCGCTCGCCTCGGTGAACTCGATGCGCTCGACCTCGCCGTCATCGCCCGCCATGCTGATCTGATTGACGCCGGCGCTGGCCGGCTCGTCGATGGGGGCGATCGGCGTCAACTCGATGCGCCAGTGCGGCAACGGTTGTTTCATCACGACCAGGTACGACTTGCGCAGCGTCGCAAGATCTCCGGCAAGCGTGGCGCGAATGGTGAGAACGAGGTTCGCAAGTTGCGGGATGGTCGTGAGCGATGCCTTGCGCTCCGTCATCTTGCCGTCGGCACCTTCGGTGCGCAGTGTCACGTTTTCCGCGTCGATCCGGATCTTTTCCTTGCGCGGACTGACCACTTCGCGCTCGAGCAGCGCGGGTGGCTTGAAGTACAGCGTGCCGCGCGCCTCGGGCGGACTGCGAAACAGCACCGAATGGCGCCGCTCGACGAACGCCTTGCGGCGCTCGCCCTGGGCAGCGAACAGCGCGAACAGGCCCTCGAGGTCATCGGTGCGCGCGCGCGCCGGCACCGCCATCGCCGCGAACACACCGCACAGCGCGCGCAGGACGAAGCGGCGCTCAGGCATTGCCGGCACCGCCGGTTTGCAGAGTGAGGCTGCCGCTGGCGCAAGGGGCACCGCCGACCTGCAGTCGAAAGCGCAGGGCGTCAGCCGTCGGCGCCGCGAACGCGATCTCGCACACCTCGTCAGGTCGCAAAGGGCGCAGGAACTTGACGGCGCTCACGCCGTCCACCTGCGCGCTGGATCCCTGCGCGCGCAGCCAGTCGTTCGCCTTGCGTTCGACTACCGCCAGCAGGTACGCGCCGGGAACGATCGGGTTGCCCGGGAAGTGGCCGGCGAACATCGGGTGCGAAGCCGGCAACGAGAACGATCCAACCGGTGTCACTCGCGCCGTTCCAGGTGCTCTCTGACGAGCGCGCGCAACTCGTCGCGCGGCAACTTCCCGGTCGCGTTGCGCGGGAGTGCATCGACCAGCACGAGCGGCCGCGGAAGGAACACCGGATCCATGCGCGCGCGCAGACCGGCGAGGATCTGTGCGCGCGTGCGCCGGGGCGCGACCACGAATGCGACGAGGCGGGCCTCGCGTCCGTTCGCATCGTCGGGGTCCGGCATGAAGAACGTGCCGTCGAGCACGCCTTCGACGGCGAGCAGCGCGTGGTTGAGCGCCGCGAGCGACGTGCGCTTGCCGGCGACATTGACGAGATCCGTCGTACGCCCTTCCAGCGTGAAGGTGCGCGTATCGCGCAGCTTGAGCCGGTCAGCCAGCGGTGCCGGCACGGTCACATGGCCGCCACCCGCCCAGAAGCCATCGTCGCGCTCCTCGATCGCAACGCCCGGCAACGCATGCCACCATGGACCTTCCACCGTGCGGCGTGCCGCGACCTGGCCGGTCTCGGTGCAGCCATAGATCTCGAGCACGCGGGTCTGCCACAGCGTCTCGCAGCGCGCGGCGAGTTCTTCGCCGAGCGGCGCGGTGGCGCAAACGATGCGCTCGATCGGCGGCATCGCGACTGCGCTCGCCGCAAGGGCGCGCAGGTGCACGGGCGTGGTGACGAGCACGCGATGCCCGTGCACAGCCGCGAGGTCGGCGGCGACCTGCTCCGGGTGCAGAGGGTGCGCATCGGAAAAGGCGAACGGCCCGCAAAGCGCGAGAAGCACGGTGGATTCGAGCCCGAACATGTGCTGCGGGCTGACCGTGCCGACGATGACCGCATCGGCGGGCGCGGCGTCCAGGCCAAGTCCGGCTTTTTCTCCGTGCGCGCCGTCAACCAGGCTGCCCCACAGCTTCACTTGCGGTACCGGCACGCCGGTACTGCCCGAGGTAAACGCGATCGCCGCTTCTGCTCCCCGCGCTATGGCGGGCGGCGGCCATGCGCTCTCGGTTCCCGGCACGCCATCGACGACGATGCTGGGTGAGAGTCCCGGTGAAAGGCCGACCTCGCCGGCGACGATGTGATCGGGATAACGCCCAGCGAGTTCGGCGAGTGCGGTGGGCGCGCGCGAATTCGGCAGCAGGTTGACGCGACCATCGACGAGCGTCGCGCACAACGTCACCGCAAAGCGATAGCGATCGGCGCACGCGTTCACGATGTAGCGGCGCGCGCGTTCTCGTGCCGCGAGCCGCGCAGCAAGACGGCGCACGTCCGCGACGAACGTGCCCGCGGTGATCGCGCGTCCGCCGACGAAAGCGAGGACGTCGTCGCTGCGTGCGTGCTGCACGATCGGCGCGGTGGCAGGCTTCATGAGCGCTCGAAGGCCCTGCGCAGCGCTTCACCCGGGTAGGCGAGCGCGGCCGCGATCGTCTGCAGGGGCGTGTGACCGGGAAGATGCGGAAACCCGATGCGCCGCACGAGGTATTCGCCGCAGAAGAACGCGCCGATCAGCGGCCACGAGAGCACGTTCGCGAACAGCGACCACCAGCTGAACGGAGCGGCGAGCGCGAGCACGGCGCAGATGAGGCCCATGGTCACGAAGAAGATCGTCCAGGCCAGCGTCAGGGTGCGCAGGTATTGCTGGAAGTCCGGTTTCACCGGTTCGGGGGCCATCGCCCACGTCGCGATGGCGAGAATGATCGGCGTTCGGCCGCCCCGCAGGGAAAGACCGAACACGATCGCGATCAACGCATTGAGCGCGATCGATGGAAGCGCAACGACATTTTGCTGGTGTGAAACGTAGATCACGATGAACATCACGGCCAGCGCACCCGCCACCCGCAACGTGTTCCTCGACCGCACCAGCGTCGCGAAGACGACCGCGTCCACCAGCATCAAGGCCACCATCGACAGGCCCGGCGGGATCCAGTCGCGCAGCATTTGCGGCACGACGTGCAACGACACCGCCACGGCGAGCAGCGTAACGATCTGCCACAACGTGCGCCTGCGATCGGGCAGCAGCGGCTCCTCCGATGTCGCTTCGTCGCGCTGCGTGGTCACCGCCCGGCCTCGACCAATTGATCCGACGTGCCGAGTATCTGGCTCACGCCGATACCGAACGCGATGTTCCTGCGCTGGCGCACCAGCGGACTGTCGTCGAACGTGGCACCCGTGATCCAGTCGGCCTTGACGAACGCACCGACCCAGGTGTGTTTCGCGTATGTGGTGGAAAGCGCGAGGATCGCCTGCCAGCCCCCGAAACCGGCGCGCGCGGTGTACGCAGGACGCTCCGGTGTCGCGAACTCCTGCGGCACTCCGTAGAAATATTGGTTATAGCGCTGGTCGGCGAAATAACCTCCCGCGAGCACACCTACGTTCCAGCGCGAGCCGAGGAACCGCACCCTGTTATCCATGGCAAGGCTCGGGAACGTCAGGAGACCGACGTCGCGCGGTCCGTCGTCCCAGGTGAGCGCAATGCGCAGCGGCATGCGAAAGTCGAGTTCGAAATCGCGGTCGCCGGGCGCCTGCTCGCCGATCGAAGCGAGATGCACCTTGAGCGCCGGACCGAGTTCGAGCGTCGGCCGCAAGTCGGGCATGCCCTGGCGCGCCTTGTTGTTCTTGCTGTTCACCGGCACGGTCGCGCCTGCCGAGAGTTCGATCTCCACGTAGCGGCTGTCGAGGAATTGCGCGCGCACTCCTTCGCGATCGGACTTGAAGAAGTCGCCCCGGTAGACGATCAGCGGAAACGGCAGCACGTACGCGTGCGCTTCGTCCGAGCCGCGATAGTCGGGCAGGCGCGTGTACCCGAGCCCGATTCCGGCTTCCCAGACCGGCAGCAACTCCTTGGCTTGACTCGACACCGGCCCCGCCGCGCAACAACCGGCTGCGAGAATCCATGCACACCTCCAAGCCAGCCCGGGCGCGTCAGCCCGAACCATCGGTTGCCTGGATCGCCTGTGGAACGATATCGCGCTTGTGCTGGCGCCAATGAAGCAGCGCGTCGCGCAGGTTCCTGATGGACATCGAGTAGTAGATGCTGCGGAAGAACATCAACCGCCACCACACGGGCCCATCGCGAAACACATCGCCGGCGAGAAGCGAAATCACCGCGCGCTTCACGCCGAGCACATCGCCGGGATTGAGCATCAGGTAGCGCATCGTCGGCTTGGTGATGCGATAGATCATCCACGAGAACTGGCGGATGCCGCGGCGGACGCGCCGCTCGAACGCGCGATTCAGCGCGGGTGCCGACGCCGGATTCTTCAGCGCACCGTCGACGACGTCGGCGCCCTTGAATGCGCTGCTCATCGCGAGATAGACACCGCTCGAGAACACCGGATCAATGAATGCGAACGCATCGCCGACCATGATGTAGCGGTCACCTGCCATGTGGTCGCAGATGTACGAGTAGTTCCCCGTCGCGGTAGCGGGCGCAACCATCTCCGCATCTTTGAGTCGCGCAGCAAGCGAGGGGCACAACGCGATCGTGTCCTTGAGGAACGTCGTCGGATCGGTGCGCCGCGTCTTCAGGTAATAGGGCCAGCACACCGCGCCGACGCTGGTGACGCCGTCGAGCAGCGGGATGAACCAGAACCATCCATGCGGGAACCAGTGAATCGCGATATTGCCTTCCGCTTCGCCGGCAGCGCGCCGGGCACCGCGAAAATGGCTGTAGAGCGCGGCGCTCGTGTGCTTCGGATTGCGATGCTTGATGCCGAGCTTGCCGCCGAGGAACGTGTCGCGCCCGGTCGCGTCGACCAGATAACGCGCGGTGACTTGTTGCGGCTGCCCTTCGGCATCGGCAACCACCAGCGCGACCGCGTCGCTGCGAAACTCGACGCCGGTGACACGCCAACCCTCGTTCACCTCGGCGCCCCTCGCCTGCGCGTTTCTCAGCAGGATCTCATCGAACTCGGAACGGCGCACCTGATAGGCATATGGATAGCGCTCGTCGAACGCCTCGGCAAACGAGTATGTCTGCTCGGCCTGCGTCGCGTGCTCGGTGTAGAACTCGGCGCTGCGCTTGATCATTCCGATCGCGGCGATCTTCTCGCGCACGCCGAGCTTGTCGAACAGCTCGAGATTCAGCGGCAGCAACGACTCGCCGATGTGAAAGCGCGGGTGGCGATCCTTCTCGAACAGCACGACGCGATAGCCGCGTTGCGCAAGCAGTGCGGCGGTCGTCGAGCCGGCCGGCCCACCTCCGATTACGACGACATCGCACGTCGCCGAAAATGAATTCGTCATTGGATTCGCTACGGGATCGCCGGGGCGCGGCTCGCCCCGAGTCGGCGGCAAGCATGCCGCAGCGACCGGGCCCTTGTCCAGCCAAGGCCCAAGGGAAAGCCCGGATAGAATGCGCGCCCGCGCCGAGCCGCAACCACGCTGTTCACTGCGACGATGAACGCCAAGACGTACGAGCCCTGCCCTGCTCATCGAGTTGCATTCCTCGGCCTTGGAACGATGGGATATCCGATGGCCGGCCATCTCGCACGCGCCGGTCACCGCGTCACGGTCTACAACCGCACAGCAGAGAAGGCGCAACGGTGGATCGCCGAATACGGCGGCAAGGCCGCGCCCTCGCCGCGCGACGCGGCGGCGGATGCGCAGATCGTCTTCTCCTGCGTCGGCAACGACGATGACCTGCGCAGCGTCGTGCTGGGACCCGACGGCGCATTTGCCGGCATGGCGCGCGACGCCATCCTGTGCGACCACACAACTGCTTCGGCCGAAGTTGCACGCCAGCTCGCGCGCGCGGCGCAATCCAAGGGACTGCACCTCATCGACGCGCCGGTCTCGGGCGGCGAGGCCGGCGCCGTCAACGGCGCGCTCACGGTGATGTGCGGTGGCGATGCGAGCGCATTTGCACGTGCGCAGCCGGTGATCGCGGCATTCGCGCGCGCGGTCACGCTGATCGGACCGAGCGGATCGGGCCAGCTCGCGAAGATGGTCAACCAGATCACGATCGCCGGCATGCTGCAATCGCTCGCCGAAGGCATCAACTTCGGCGTCGCGGCGGGTCTCGACATGAAGCTGGTGCTGCAGGTGATCGGCAAGGGAGCAGCCCAGAGCTGGCAGCTCGACAACCGCGGCACCACCATGCTGGAAGACAAGTTCGACTTCGGCTTCGCCGTCGACTGGATGCGCAAGGATCTCGGACTGTGCCTGGATGAAGCGCGCCGCAATGGCGCGCCCTTGCCGGTGGTCGCGCTGGTGGACCAGTTCTACTCGGATGTGCAGGCGATGCAGGGCGGCCGTTGGGACACGTCGAGCCTGATCCGCAGGCTGCGCGGCTTCGTGGCGGCGGAAAAATGAACCGCGCCGGCTGCGCGCGTCATGAGTAGCGTCGCGCTCGATTCGACCCTGGCCGAGCTGCGGCCGATGCTGCTCAAGATCGCGCGCCTGCAACTGCGCAACGATGCGTGGGCGGACGATGTGGTCTCCGAAACGCTGCTCGCCGCGCTCGAGGGCGCCGCCCGCTTCGGCGGCCAGGCGCAGGTGAAGACCTGGGTCGTCGGAATCCTCAAGCACAAGATCATCGACCAGTTCCGCAGGAACAGCCGCGAGGTGTCGGTCGAAGCCGAACAGGAAGCAAGCGACGCGGAGAGCTTCGACGAGCTCTTCGTAGAGGATGGGCACTTCCGCGACCGGCCTCTGCCGACCTGGGGCGATCCGGAAGCGAGCCTCGACCGCAACCAGTTTCTCGAGATCGTGCAGGCCTGCGTCGACAAGCTTCCCGCGGGACTCGGTCGCATCTTCATGATGCGCGAGTGGATGGAATACGAAACCGAGGAGATATGTAAGGAACTGGGCATCACGTCGACCAATGCCTTCGTGATGCTCTATCGGGCACGCATGCGCCTGCGCGAATGCCTCGAGGTCACCTGGTTCGCTCCGCAAAGAAACGCCTGAGATGACCGCACCGTTGCTGCGCCTGACTTGCAAGCAAGCTCATCGGGTGATCGCGGAGTCTCTGGATCGCGATCTGAAGGTGATGGACGATGTGCGAGTGCGCCTGCATCTGCGCAGGTGCCCATGCTGCGCCGAGTTCGTCAAACAGATGGACCTGATGCGCAGCGCGATGCGGCGCATCGGCCGCTGAGGATGGCGAAGAGCCGCCTGCTGCTCCTCGCGATCGTCGCCATCGCGATCGCCGCATATTTCTATTTCGGTCTCGGTCGCTACTTCAGCCTCCAGTACATCAAGAGCCAGCAGGTGGCGTTCGCCGCCTACTACGCCGACCACCGGTTCCCAACGATCTCCATCTACTTCCTCCTGTACGTCCTTACGGCGGCGCTCTCCCTGCCGGTTGCGGTCCCGCTCACCCTGTTGGGTGGCGCAATGTTCGGGACGTTGACCGGCAGCGTCATCGTCTCGTTCGCATCCTCCGTCGGCGCGACGATCGCGATGCTGGCCGCGCGCTTCGTCATGCGTGATTTCGTGCAGTCGAAATTCGGCGCGAAGCTGACGTCGATCAACCAGGGAATCGAAAAGGACGGCGTGTTCTACCTGATCGCGCTGCGCCTGGTGCCGGCCATCCCGTTCTTCGTCATCAACCTCGTGATGGGGCTGACGCGCATCCGCACGTGGACCTACTACTGGGCGAGCCAGCTCGGCATGCTGGCGGGCACGATCGTCTACGTGAACGCCGGCACCCAGCTCGCGCGGGTCGATTCGTTCAAGGGACTGCTATCACCGACCCTGATCGTCTCGTTCGTGGTGCTCGGGATCTTCCCGCTGATCGCACGGAAGGTCGTCGATGCGTTCAAGGCGCGCCGCATCTATGCGCGCTGGGAGCGGCCGGCGAAGTTCGACTACAACCTCGTGGTGATCGGCGCTGGTTCGGCGGGCCTCGTGTCCGCATACATCGCCGCGGCGGTCAGGGCGAAGGTTGCGCTGATCGAACAGCACAAGATGGGCGGTGATTGCCTGAACACCGGTTGTGTCCCGAGCAAGGCGCTGATCCGCTCGGCAAAACTGCTGTCGCAGATCGCACGCAGCCACGAGTTCGGCGTGCGCGAAGCGCGCGCGAGTTTCGACTTCGCCGAAGTGATGGAGCGCGTCGCACGCGTGGTCAGGACTATCGAGCCGCACGATTCGGTCGAACGGTATTCCGCGCTCGGTGTCGAGTGCGTGCACGGCACGGCGCGCATCACGTCGCCCTGGACCGTGGAAGTCGCAGCGAACGCGGGCACCCGCGTGCTCTCGACGCGCAGCATCGTGATCGCCGCGGGCTCACGGCCGCTGGTTCCGCCGATTCCCGGCCTGAAGGAGATCGGCTACCTGACCTCCGACACGGTCTGGAACCTGCGCGAGCTTCCCAAGCGCCTGCTCGTGCTTGGCGGCGGGCCGATCGGTTGCGAACTCACGCAAGCGTTCGCGCGGTTCGGCGCGCAGGTGACGCAGGTGGAGATGCTGCCGCGCATCCTCATGCGCGAAGATGCCGACGTCTCTGCGCTCGTGCAGCGGCGCTTCGAGGCCGAAGGCATTCGCGTGCTGGTCAACCACACGGCGAAGCGCTTCGTCATCGAAGCGGGCGCGAAGATCCTGATCGCGGAGAACAACGGCGCCGAGGTGCGCGTTCCCTTCGATCACGTGCTGGTCGCGGTCGGCCGTGTTGCAAACACCGTCGGGTACGGGCTCGAGGAACTCGGAATCGGCGTGACGGCGGCAAAGACCGTCGAGACCGACGAATACCTGCAGGCGCTGTATCCCAACATCTACGCCTGCGGCGATGTCGCCGGGCCGTACCAGTTCACGCACACGGCTTCGCATCAGGCGTGGTATGCGGCAGTCAACGCGTTGTTCGGCCGTTTCAAGCGCTTCAAGGCCGATTACCGCGTGATTCCATGGGCTACGTTCACCGATCCGGAGGTGGCCCGCGTGGGCATCAACGAACAGGAAGCGAAGGAGCACGGCATCCCCGCGACGGTCACTGTCTACAGTATCGACGACCTCGATCGCGCGATCGCCGACGAGGAGGCGCACGGCCTGGTCAAGGTTCTGACGGAACCCGGCAAGGACGGGATCCTGGGCGCGACGATCGTCGGCGAACACGCCGCGGATCTGCTGGCCGAATATGTGCTCGCAATGAAACAAGGCATCGGACTGAACCGGATCCTGGGCACGATCCACACGTACCCGACGCTGGCCGAGGCGAACAAGTACGCAGCGGGCAATTGGAAGCGGTCGACCGTCACGCGGGGACAGTGGGCGTTTCTCGCTGCATTCCAGGGTTGGATGCGCGGGGAGCACGGTATTGCACAGGTGCTCGCGCGGTTGCCTGCGCTCGTGAGAGACAAGCAGAAGGCCTACGCGCCCGACGTGCACTAGAGTGCTCCGGCTCTCAGGTCGCGAAACGCGAACCTCAGTCACGGGATACCGGCTTGCGCGCGCGCGAGATTCCTGGTCGCCATCGCTTCCCGCGACGACACGGTCGTATGGATTGCGCTACGCGCTCGTGAAGAATCCGATGGCGACCAGCGTCAGCAGCGTGAGACCGATCGCGATGAGCGTGAAGCCGAGAATCTTCGAGGCGGTGACCGCGGCGGCGGACGGCGGGTCGACCAGGTGCTTTTCGAGTTCCCCCGACTCGACCAGCCGCTGATAGTGCAGCGGATGCTCGCGCTTGCACTCCTCGAGCGTCACGGTGCCCGTGAACATCACGATATCGAGCGGGAACTTGTCCGGACGGAAGTGGTTGTTGAAGAAGTGAACGGTGAACAGGAAAACCACCGCGAGGAACGCTTCCTCGCCGTGGAAGATCGTCGCGACATTGAAGACCCAGCCCGGCAGGTAGCGTGCGGTGATGTGCGGAACCCACATCATCACGCCGCTCACGCCAATGATCGTGACCCCCCAGAACGGTGCCCAATAGTCGAATTTCTCCCAGTAAGTCCAGCGGTCGAGTTTCGGCCGCGGCGCCATGCCCAGGAACCACTTGAACATCGCGACGATGTCCTTCAGGTCCTGCAGGCCGGGGATCAGCGAGTTGGGGCCAAAGACCTTGAAGCTCTTCCAGTTGGGGACGATCCGCGCGCCAAGATACGCCAGGTGCCAGAAGAAAACGCCGGCGAAGATCACGGCATTCGTACGGTGAACGATGCCTGCCGTCTTCGGGCCGCCGAGCAGGTTGATCAGTGATTTCGCCCATGGAGCCTCGGGATAGAACAGCGAGATGCCGGTGAGCGTCAGCAGCATGAGGCTGAGCGCAAACAGGATATGGGCGATGCGCCAGGTGGGGCTGAAGCGCTGGAAGTGCTTGCCCCGCGGCGCGGTCGGACCATCGGGCACATCGTCGAGCCGCACGTGCGGCTGGGACTTGCGCTGTCGACGCTCCTTGAACTCGCGATAGAACCAAAGGAGCGTGTGCAGCCAGAAGAAGGTGAACGTGCCGATCAGCAGATTGACCATGATCTTGTTGGCGACCCAGATCTGCGGGTACCGCGCAAAGTCGTCGGTCGCGCCGTGCGCGCTGAAGCTGACGAAGCCGGCAGTCGCCAGCGGTATGTCCTTCTTGCCGCTGTGGCACTTCTGACAGGCCTCGAGGCGGTTGTCCAGGTGCATCCGCGACTCGGGGTTGGACGATGGCTGGATGTCGTGGCTGCTGTGGCAGTCGAAGCATTTCGCCGTATTGACGAAGCCGAGCGTGGCGATCTGGCCGTGATACGTAGCCCGGTAGGACTTGTAGGCGTCCTCGTGGCAGCCACCGCAATTGGCGGTGATCGCCAGCTTGACCGCGTCCGACGTCGGTCTTCCGATGTTGTGAGCCGTGTGGCAGTCGGCGCAGTTGGCCGAGTTCGCGTTGTGCTTCACCTTCATCGCCTTGCCGTGCACCGATTCGGACCACTCGTCGAGGTGCGCGTCGTGGCAGGTGCCGCACAGGTCCGCCACGCCAAGGCGCCAGGTTTGCCGTGCCGGTGAATTGGGCGGTGGCACGTAGAACTCGTGAACATCGTGACAGGCGTTGCAGGACGCGTTGGCGCGGGACGGATCTTCCTTGCTCGGGCGTGCATGGAACGACGTCTTGTACGCCTCGATGTTTTCGACCACGAGCCGCAGGCCGCGCCTCTCGCCGGCGGTCTTGAACGTGGCGAGTGCCTTCAGAGTGTCTATATGGCATTGGGCGCAATCGGGCTTGCTTTCGCCCGGCGTCTTGCGGTGTGGCGTCGTGCTGTCATTGATTTCGCGGTGACAGGCGATGCACTCCATCTCGGCGTGCACGCTCTCGGAGAATCTTTCGGAGTTGACGGCACGGAGATTCCGCTTCTCCCCATTCGTCCCCGCCACTTCGAGCTTTTTCTGCTTGTCGCCATGACAGAACAGGCAGCTTGCATTTCCGAGGTTGGACGCCTTGTCCTTGCTGTTCGAGGCCGCAGCCGCGACGCCCCCGAACAGCGCCGTTGCGACGACGACCGCCGCCGTCACCAGACGCGCGGGAAGCAGGCGCGTGCGCATGCTCAGGTCAGGACGAACTGCGCAGGCCGCACACCTACCGCCGGTCCTGCAGCGTCTGCACGTACGACAGGATGTCGGTAACCACCTTCTTGTCGAGCTCGCGCAACGCCGGCATGTTCTCGTCGGGATGCCCGTTCAGAATCTCGTGCAGGGACTCCCAAGGTTCCTGCCTCGCTCTGTTCCCGAGGAAGCGCTTCGCGATGAAGCGTCCTTCCCTGCCGTGACATCCCGCGCAGATCGTCTGGTAATAGGCCTCGCCGCGCTTGGCTTCGCCCCGCGCGACGCCGGTCTTCGGGTCGATGAAGGTATCCATGTCCACCTGCCCGCGGCTGACGAAATTCGCCAGGTCCTGCAGGTCGCGGTACTTCATCACGGCGCCGAAAAGATGCGTCCGGTTGCGCAGGATGGCGATGATCTGGTCGGGATCCGTGCCGGCCATCGCGCGGATTCCCTTGATACCCGTTGCATGCGGACCGGTGGCGTATTGGCCCAGGTTGCCCTTGTAGTCCGGGCCATGACACTCCTTGCACCGCCAGGTCAGCGAGGCGACCCCCGCGAACTTGGACTTCGCAGGGTAGGAAGGATGCGGCACTGCCTGCTTGTTGCCGGTTGCGCCCAACCAGTCGTCGTAGAGCCTCCCGCCGTTTGCGATCGAAGCTGCCATGTTGGGGCTCGGAAGCGACTGCGCATACGCCAGCATGCCGACCGCCATGGTCTCCCCGAAGGCACGCAGCGCCGGCATGTTGCCGCCCGCGTGCCCGTTGAGAACGACGTGAAGGACCTTCGCCGGTTGCTTGCGTGCGGTCTCGCCGATCTGCGGCACGCCACGCTGGCGCCCCCCGTCCGCGCCATGACAATTCGCACAGGTCGTTGCGAAGGTGTTCTCGAAGTTTCCTGTGCCCGGCTTCGAGCGACGCGCCGAATCGACGAGCCGCGCCATGTCGACCTGCCCGCGCGTCACGAAGTTGGCCAGATCGGCGAGGTCACTCTCGTGCAGGAGCTCCTCCAGGTGATGCGGCGCCTTCTTCAGCAGAGCGACGACCTCGGCTGGATTGCCCCCCTGGCGATCGCGAATGCTCGGAAAGTCATTGTTGCCCTTGTAGTCCCAGCCATGGCATGTCACGCAACGCCACGTGTCGGCAGCTTCGACGCGGACTTCCTTGGTGGTGAAGGCCGGGTTCGGCAAGACCTGCTCGCGCGCCGTGGATTCGAGCGCCCAGTTCTCATACAGGCGCGCCCCCCGCGCAATCGACGCATCCATCGAGTAAGCGGCGGTCGGCTCGGCCGCCGCAGACTGTCCGGCAGCAAGGCTTGCGATCATCGCCGCGACTGCGAGCAGGCTGACTTGTTTCATTCCCCACCTCCGTCCCGTGGCGCGACACCGCGCGCCCCCGTCAGCGATCGGACTGCGAGACCGCATTCCCACGATGCCGTACTTTCATCCAAATGATCGGGACCGGCCTTGCGGTAGCTCAAAGGTCGCCTGCAGTGCGGGCTGTGAGATACCACGACGGGTGATCGCCAAACGCGCCGCAAGCGGGAGCATCGAGATCAGGCCTCGATCGCATTCGTTCACTGAAACCAGTAGCGCAGCGCCAGGCTGAACACATTTACGTGGTACCGCGGCGACTGCTCGCCGAACGTGAGCAGGTTCGGGACGGTACTGGGCTGCACGCCGTCCAGCCTCCAGTCCTGCGAGTCGTAGTGCTCGTACCAGTAGGTGCCGATCACGGACAGGTTGTCCCTCACGCGATAGGCGCCGCGCAATTTCAGTGTTTCACGCGACGTCTTCATCGTGGGGAACGGCGGGTCGTTCGCCCCGGCGTCCACCGTGACGTCGCTGCGCATGCGCGCGACCGTGAAATCGGCGCTCAGGTCCAGTTTCCCCTTGAGAGAGGAGTTCTTGATCCCCAGGCCGGCGATATCGATATTGTCCTTGAAGTACCCGAACCAATCGGGCGTCGCGAATACCTGGCTACCCGCCTGGCGCGAGTTGGTGCGCTCCGACTGGGCAAAGACGAAGAGATGCGTCTGGTCGTTGATCGCGAACGAGATGTCGCCTCCGACGTCGGTGGTGCGGCCGTCGAGCAGGCCGATCTGCGAGTTCTTGTAATCGTCGTCCGCGAGCTCATAGTTCAATCCAACCGCAAGCGTCTCGGTGATCGCGAGGTCGAAGCGCACCTTTGCGGAGTTGCGCGTGCGATCGGCCAGGTTGAACTTGCGCAACAGCGGGTTCTCGGGCGGATCGACCCAAGTGGCGATGCCGTAGGTGGAAGCGTTGCGATCAGCATGCGCGAGCCTGAGCCACCAAGACAGGTTTTCCGGCGTCTGCGCGCCGAGTTCGCCCCAGAACGTCGTCTCGCGCGTGTACACGACCTCCTGCAACGTGCGCTCCCGCTCGTCGTAGTCGACGCCGAGACTCGATTTCCAGCTGCCGAGAAAGCGATAGTCGGCATTCAGTTTGAAGCGATCGGTCCGGTAGCTGAACGGCTGGTTCGTGCGCGGGGCGGTGGGATCGAAAAACGTGTCGGTCGAAACCGCGGGATAGCTCAAGCTCGGCGTGCGGTTGTCACGCATGTCCCGGGCCCAGCTCGCATTCACGCGCAGCGGGTCGGTCGGGGCGGCCGTGATGCGGACGCTCGAGTTGAACGTGTCGACACGCCCGTCCAACGACTGGGCTGGCAATGCGAGCTGCGCAGGCGGTGCGAGGCTTGCGTTCAACGTCGGCGCGAGATACGAGGAGTCCTGGGTCATGCGCCCGACCGAGATGTCCGCGCTTGCACGGATGCGCGGCGTGATCTCGTAGCCGGCCGATCCGACGATCTGCCAGAACTGGTTGTCCGGCGCCAGCGCGAGCTGGCCTCTGTCGCCGCCTGTGACGATCGGCGTGAACGGATTCGACCAGGTCAGCGAGTCCTCGTGGTTGCGGAACGACGAGAGTTGCAGAGCCAGTTTCGCCTGCAGGCGCGGCGTGAAATAAGACGTCGCAACCTCGAGCTGATCGGTCACCTGATCGACCGGCGCCGCGAGCTGCGAAGAGCTCGAGAAGAAGGAGCCGGCGATGGGCTGAGTGCCATCGCGGGTGTCGCGATGCCAGCTCGCGCCGACGCTCCACGCGTCGCCGACCGGCGCGGTGGCGCCGAGATCAAAGCGCTTTCTCTTGTAACCTGTTTCGACCGGCTGCACCGTGGTCGCGAGCGGCATTGACGCCGTATCGACGGCGGGATAGCCGGAAGGCAACGTCAGTACGCTGCCGCCGCTGCCGATGAACGGGGTCACCGCGTTGTCGGTGAAATGACGCGGTATCTCCGAATATCCGAACCGCAGCGCGAACCGGCCTTCCTTCCCGCCTTCGGCCTCGATCGCGCGGGAGTCGAGTCCCAGGTCCGTGGCCGTCACGCTGCCGTAAGTCCCACCCGGGCCGCGATACTGTGCGCTGCCGCCCAACACGAAATAGGGACCCTTCTTGTCGAGCCCGGTGTAATCGCCGAACTTCGCCGACTCTTCCGAGACATTCCCGCCGCCGCCCTCGACGCTTGCGCTGAACTGCTCCTTTTCGAACGGGCACTTTTCGCACTTCCACTGCGACGTGTCCACCGCCATCGCGGACCCGCTGGCCGCAGCCGACAGCGTGCCGAGCAGAAACCAAGGACCCAAGGTTCTCATGTTGGTCTCCGTTCCCGGGGAGTCGTCTCGCGATTGCGCGGCACCAGCGACCGGACTTTCATCGCATCAGCTTCGCACCCGCGGGATGGTTGGACCCGTGAACCTGCGAATGGCAGTTGATGCAGCCGCCTGCGACCAGGAAGATGGAACCGCCCCCACCGTTGCCCGGCAGGCCGGCACCGGTGCGTGCTACCGCGGGGTGGCCTGCGACCGTGTGACACTGCTGGCACAGCCACGGCGGTGTTTTGTTCAACAGCGCATTGCGCGCCGAGCCATGCGGCGTGTGGCAGAGCGAGCAATCCTCGGTCACCGGCGCATGCTCCCAGAGCATCGGCCCGCGCTTTTCGGCGTGGCACGAATAGCAGGTCTGATTGATGGTCGGCTTGATCAGCATGGCCGTGTTGGTCGACCCGTGCGGGTTGTGGCAATCGCCGCAGGCCATCTGGCCGAAGCGCACCGGGTGAGCCGACGTCTTCTGGAAATCCGCGCGTTGCGACTTGTGGCACTTGAAGCAGACGTCGGGCTGCAAGTCCCTGGTAAGCACCGCGTCCTTCTCCACGTGCATCCGGTGGCAATCGGCGCAGGCCACGTGATTGCGCGCGTGCGCGCCGGCGTGCCAACCGGTGCGCATTTCCCCGCGGTGACACTCGAGGCAGGGCGCGTTGCGCTGCTCAGGCGACATGAACGAAGTGCTCTTCTGGCTGTTGATCGTGAGCGTCTTCTTGCCTTGCGTGGCGTGGCGATTGCCAGGGCCGTGGCAGGCCTCGCACTGCAAGCCGCCGGCGCCGAACGGCGCGTGCTTGTCGCCGCGAAACGCGTGCTTGGTCTTGAAGACACCCGCCACGTGGAAAGTGTCGGTGTCGGCCTCCTCGTCGTGACAGCGCAGGCAGGTATCGGCGCCCTTTTCGCTGTATTGGTCGCCCGGCCCGGGTGGCTCGGTCGACTTCGCCTCCTCGTCCTTCGCTGCAGACCCTTCCTTCTTCTCGTCGGCCGCCGGAGCCGCTTCTTTCCCGTCGGCCGCGGGCGCCGCGGGCGCCTCCTTCTTCTTCTCGCCTTCGGTGTCCTGGCCCACCGTGATCGGATGCCATGCCAAGACCGCCAGCATGAGCAACAGCGCGGGAGTCGTGCGTCTGATGATGCTCATCGATGTCCGCCCATCAATCCTCGTGTTCATGCCGACCACGCTCGGCGGGCGGCCGGCTCAACTCCGATTTGCCCGCGTCACGGGCCCATCATCGACATGCGTACGTTCAGTTCTTTGCTTTCGGTTCCTGCGTCTGAATGGCGATGATCTGTCTCTTGAGAGACAGGTAAACCCCCGTCGGAATCACGTTCTTCGTGGCAAGGTCGGCCTTGCTCAGATAGGGCCGTCCCGCGATGATCCTGCTCGCCTCCTCGTCGCCAATGCCCGGAAGCGTTTTCAGTTGCGCTCGGCTGGCGCTGTTGATGTCGACGAGCGTGACGGGCGCCGCCTTCTTCGATGCCGTCGGCGTGTTCGCGACCGGTGCCGGCGCACCCGCAGGCCACGAGTCAGCAGCGAACGAGATGCCGATCGCAGTCATCACGACCAACACGATCACCGTCGATCTGATCGCGCAGCGCTGAACAGTTGGCTTACTTACGCTTCTCATGCTGCCTTCTCTCGATGGGACCCTTCGCGTGGTCGACAAACGCATGCGACTCGCTACTGCTCGCGTCGAAAAAAGACCCGGAGGCGCTACCGCTGCCGGGTTGTCTGCCGCACCGGAGCACGGATCACCGTGCTCCAGCCTTTCCACCTACCTGCGTTGAAGGGTCCTACTTCGAATGCACTACTTTGATGTCGGCGATGCGGCCGACATCGTGGCAGACCATGCAGGTCTCGGTCTTTGCCAGCGCTCCCGGCGTCGCCGGCGATCCGCGAGGCGCATAGAGCGAGCCGTTGTTGATCGTGATATGCGTCATCGCCAGTGGCGAATCGTGGCAAGCGAAGCACTGCGTCGCGAGCGGCGAGTTCACCAAGGTGGTTGGCGCAGCATCCGTCGGCGTACCCGTCGCATCGACAGTGAAGCCGGTGCCATAAGCGCCGGCTGTTTGATTGATATACGGCGAGTAGGTGAATGCCGGATCGGAGCTTGGGAAGTTACCCGTCGCCACCGTCCTGTACTGGCGGTTGAACACCGCGCTCGCCGAGGCACTCGCACTGAAGTTGTACGTTCCCGGGAGATGGCAGGTTTCGCAGTCCTTTAGCACGCCCGGGAACTTGACTTTGGCGAACGTCTCGTCTGCGCTCTCTGCGTGCCACGTAAAGGGCACCGTCCGCTTCGCCGAAGCGTGAATCGCGTGGATGAAGTTGGTTGAGTCCCCGGACCAG
>Ga0335084_10002007_pt1 | contig 19396 bp, 17 predicted proteins | sample Lox_Sample_44_FD_206721 | JGI IMG/M metagenome (GOLD analysis project Ga0335084, IMG submission 206721) | Soil microbial communities from Loxahatchee National Wildlife Refuge, Florida, United States - Lox_Sample_4.4 | ecosystem: Environmental > Terrestrial > Soil > Wetlands | place: USA...
GCGCGGGGCAACGACGATCTCCGATTGATGGTCGATGAGACGCTCAGCCGGCTCTATGCCAGCGCCGAGATCAAGGACCTCTATCTCAAGTGGTTTGGCGCGCCCGACGACGCGATCCTCGGCTTCTACAGGCAGGCCGCCCTGCCGGAATAGGCCGGCCTAAGAGGCGCGCCAACATTCGCGTTGAGGCGATCGAGGTCTATGGCATAATATGCCATACGAAATCCCGCCCGCCGATTGGCCTTTGAGGATGCCATGCCCACCAGAAACGTCGTGCTGACCGAGCGCCAGGAAGAGCTCCTGGAGACTCTCGTCAAATCCGGCCGCTACCAGAATGCCAGCGAAGTGCTGCGCGACGGATTGCGGCTGGTGGAGCAGCGCGAGGCGGAGGATGCGGGCAAGCTGAAGGCCCTGCGGGCAGCGGCCCGCGTTGGTGTCGCGGCGTTGGATCAGGGAGACTTCAAGGAATTCGGAAGCCTCGAGGAGCTGCAATCCTATCTGAACGACCTCTCTGAGAAGGTCATCTCCCGAACCACCGAATAGTGCCGTCATGGCCGGGCATGCGTGGCGCGTTCGTCTCGGCGCCGTCGCGGAAGTCGACTTTGCCAACATTCTGAAATGGACCAGCGAGAACTTTGGTGCGCGTCAAGCTCGCGTCTATCGGGACACGCTTCTTCAGGCGATCGGCGAACTTGCCGAGGGTCCCAAGGTCGGAGGCTCCAGGGCCCGGGACGAGATCATGCCAGGCCTTCGCACCCTCCACGTCGCCCGGCATGGCCGTCGCAGAAGCCATTTCCTGATGTATCGGGCAGCGGCGAACAGCACGATCGAAATCGTGCGCATCCTCCACGACGGAATGGACTTCCGCCGCCACGTCCCGCCCGGCGACGAGGAAAGCAGCAGATAGGTAGCGTGCTCGGCCGTGGAATTGGAATGGCGCGCCCGAAGAGATTCGAACTCCTAACCTTCTGATCCGTAGTCAGGCCAGAAAATTACCTAAGCAACTGTTATACATAGATAAATCTATGTTGAGTTTGGAATAGTCGGTCCAAGACTGCACAAGTCAAATCAAGGACTTACAATCCGAGTCCAAACTCGAGTCTGGCGACCCTTGCAACCCGCACCCGCAGGTTGCCCTCTTCTGCGTCGACCCCAGCCCGGCGATGCCGATGTCGCAGGTGAGGGAAGCGGGATCGATCAAGCGATCGACCTTGAGGATGGTCGCGCACTCTTCCGGGATCAGGACTTCGTGATCGACTCCGGAGAAGGCGCTGCCTTCGGAATGATCGGTCCAGCCGAGGAAGGTGAGGTCGGCCGCGTCCGAAAGTTCGAGCGTCACCCGGGCGCCGGCGACGATCATAGCGGTCGACGTGGACCGCCGGCCGCGGTGCGCGAGGGTGGCTTCGAGGGCGCCAGGCCGACGTGCGGTTGAGGTCGGGTCAACGGCCGGCGCGCCGGCGGTCGGATTCTCCGCTTCCGAAGGTCGCTTGTGTAGATTCGCGCCCGTGGTTGCACTCACCCTCGAAAATGCATCGACGCTCAAAGATCCGAGGTCTCGGAGATATTCCATGGATATCCGTGAAAGTTGAAACTCACACGATCGGGTTGACTGTTTGAATGGACAGGATTCGATCGCGTGTGAGAGCGCGGTGTCGTCGGCTGGGTCACGTGCGTGGAGGAAGGCCTCGCCGGTATTGCGTCGCTCTTTCAAAGGCGGAAGTTATGGCCGGCAACTCGATGCGGCTCTCGCTGAAACAATTCCGTACTTTCAGCGATGCGAAAGCCTGATCAACAAGCTTCATGAGCGCCACGGCGAAGATTTTTTTGAAGGACATGGGATAATGTTTTCCGTAGCCGGGTCATACGGTCATCTACATCGAGACGTATCGGCTCGCGGTTCGAATGGCCCGAAGGTCCCCTCGGCGCGTCCCATTGCAGGCGAGAGCCGCGAACACGCGGTGCGTCTGTGGTCATAGTCCTGATCCTCGCTTCTCGTCCCCGCCTTCGGGTCGATGATCAGGGTCTCCGCCCGACACGAATCGCGAAGCGATGAAACAAGGCCTCCAATAGGTGGAGGTCCTTTGTTCGCCGCGGCCTCTGAACCAAAGTTTATCCCAACGGCTGGATGCACAATGGATCGGGCCGGGCAATATCCCAGAAGATGAGCCTTGGGCGGCAGCGCGCCGCTCAGTCGCGCCAAAGTGACCGTCGGGCTTCTCCGGCCCGCGCCGACCTCAGAATGCATGGAACGCTTGCGCGAATGGTCTCGTCCACGCTTTCCCAATCACGGCCCGGTGAGACAACTATGTTTGCGTTAAGAGCAAAGCAACCCTTGAACACACGGCGTCCGCTCATTCGTGCCGGAATCAGTGTGGTGGTGCTCGGCGTTGCTGTCGTCGGGATCACCTTCCTGACCGCCGCATTTAGTAAGAATAAGGCTCCGCAACCCAGCTCCGCAGCTTCGGCGGCCGTTCCCGTCCAGACGATAGTCATCCAGCCGCAAGAGATCGCCCTCACACGGACCGGCCTCGGGACAGTGACGGCGTGGAAGACGGCGGTGATCACGCCGCAGGTGTCAGGTCCGCTGGTCGCGCTTCCCTTCCATGAGGGTGCCGTCGTTCAGGATGGCGACATCCTCGCGCAGATCGACCCCCGGCCGTTTCAAGCGGCGCTCGACAAGGCAAAGGCCAAGAAGGCGCAGGACGAGGCCTCTCTCACCTCGCTCGCAGAGAACCTCAATCGCGACCAGACGCTGCTGAACCGCAGCGGCTTTGCCACCCAAAAGACCGTCGACACCGAGCGCGCACAGGTCGAGGCGCAGAAGGCGGCAATTGCCGGGGATGAGGCGGCAATCGAAACCGCGGAGCTCAACCTCGGGCACGCAACGGTCAAGGCACCCTTCACCAGCGTAATCGGCCTGCGCAATGTCGATGTCGGCAACCTCGTCACGACGGCGAGCAACATCGTCACGGTAACCCAGGTCGAGCCGATCGCCGTCGACTTCACCCTGCCGCAGGCCGATCTGAATCTGATCCAGGCCGAGCCGGGCAAGCCGGTGGTGACCGCATTTGACCAAAGCGGCAAGACGCTGCTGGCGCAGGGCGATCTCAACGCAATCAACAACCAGGTCGATCCCGCAAGCGGCACGATCAAGCTCAAGGCGCGCTTTGACAATAAGGACCACAAGCTCTGGCCTGGCCTTTTTGTGCAGGTGCGCGTAGTCACGAAGACCGAGTCCGCCGCCCTTGTGTTGCCGTCCAAAGCGGTGCAACACGGTCCCAACGGGCTATTCGTATGGTGCGTCGACGCCAATGGGACGGCTCGGATGTATCCGGTCCAGATCGAAGCGATCCAGGGCGACAAGAGCATCGTCGCTTCGGGGCTCTCGGCGGGCGATCGCGTCGTCGTGGAGGGACAATACCGCCTTGCCGATGGCACCCATGTCACCGAAGCCGATGCACCAAGGGTTGCCCAACCGACGCGCGCGGCGCAATGAACCTCTCGGCTCCGTTCATCTCGCGCCCAATCGCCACGTCGCTGCTGATGGCGGCGATCGCGGTGATTGGTCTCGCTGCCTATCCTCTTCTGCCGGTGGCACCCTTGCCCACGGTAGATTTCCCAACCATCCAGGTTTCTGCATCGTTGCCAGGCGCAAGCCCGGATGTGATGGCCTCGGCAGTGGCGACTCCGCTAGAGAAGCAACTCGGGATCATCCCAGGCGTGACGCAGATCACGTCTACCAGCACGCTCGGAAATTCCCAGATCACGCTCCAGTTCGATCTCGACCGCAACATCGATGGCGCCGCTCAGGACGTCCAGACGGCGATCAACGCCGCGTCCGGTCAGTTGCCCAAGAACCTGCCGAGCCCCCCCAGCTATCGGAAAGTCAATCCGGCCGATCCGCCGATCCTCGTGCTGAGCGTCCGGTCGGACGGGATGCCGATCACCGAAGTCGACGACTATGCGGAGAACATGCTCGCCCTGCAGATATCACAGATCTCGGGTGTCGCTCAGGTCTCGATCGGTGGCCAGCAGCAGCCGGCTGTGCGGGTACAGATCGACCCGGCGCGGCTCGCCGTCAAGGGGCTCACGCTCGAGGACGTCCGGGGCGTTATCGCCCAGGCGACCGTCAACGCGGCAAAGGGCACCATTCGCGGTCCGGCGCAAAGCTTCACCATCTACGACAACGACCAGCTTACTAAGGCGGCGCCCTACAACGACCTCATCATCGCCTATAGGAACGGCGCACCGATCCGGGTCGGTGACGTCGGGCGCGCGGTCGACGGCCCCGCCGACACGACGTTGGCAGCGTGGACAAATGGGAGGCGGGCCATCGCGCTGGTTGTTTCGAAACAACCCGGCGCCAATGTCGTCGATGCCGTGAATCGGATCAAGGCAGAGCTGCCGCGCCTTACCGCCGGCCTGCCACCAACCCTCAAAATCGAGCCCATCATCGACCGCACGACCACAATCCGCGCTTCGCTCGCTGACGTGCAGTTTACGTTGGTCCTGACCATGGCGCTCGTGGTGGCTGTGATTTTTGTCTTCCTGCGGAACCTTCGCTCAACCATTATTCCAGGTCTCGCCGTGCCGCTCTCGATCGTCGGCACCTTTGCGGTGATGTACGGACTCGGATACAGTCTCGACAATCTCTCGCTGATGGCGTTGACGATAGCGGTTGGTTTCGTGGTCGACGACGCCATCGTCGTGCTCGAAAACATCGAGCGGTATCTCGAAGACGGGCTGTCGCCGATGCAGGCCGCTCTGAAGGGTGCCGGGGAGATCGGCTTTACTGTACTTTCGATCAGCCTGTCGCTGGTCGCCGTCTTCATTCCGTTGCTGTTTATGAGCGGCATCGTCGGACGGTTGTTGCGGGAGTTCGCGGTGACCGTGACCCTCACGATCCTCGTATCGATTTCGGTCTCCTTGACGCTGACGCCGATGCTGGCGAGCAGGTTTCTGAAGCCGAAGGCGCTCACTTCGAAGCACGGCCGCCTCTACCGGGCGAGCGAGAGCGGCTTCGAGCTTCTGGTCCGCGGCTACGGCCGGACACTCGACATCGTCCTGAACTATCCCATTCTGACGCTCGGGGTCTACGCCGCGACTATCGCGGCAACCGCATGGCTCTTCGTGATCATCCCCAAAGGCTTCTTTCCGATCCAGGACACTGGAGTCATTCTGGGTCAGACTCAGGCGGCACCGGACGTCTCGCCGACGGAAATGGCTGAGCTACAGCAGCACCTCGCTGCGGTGGTCGGCGAAGATCCCGGCGTCGCGCAGGTAGTGTCGATCATGGGCGGCGCACGGACCAGCAACCAGGGTTTGATTTATGCAAGCCTAAAGCCGCTCGGCCAACGGAACGCAAGCGCGATTGAGATCGTGAACCGGCTGCGGGCGAAGCTCACCACCGTCGAGGGCGCGACCCTGGTCCTGCAGCCGGCGCAGGACTTGACTGTGGGCGGGCGGCAGGCACAGGGCCTCTTTCAGTACACCTTGCAGGACCCCGACGCCGCTGAGCTCAGCGCCTGGTCGAACCGACTATTCGCGCGCCTGAAGTCCGTGCCAGCGCTGCTGGATCTGTCGACCGATCAGGTGGCGAATGGTCCGACCGTTTCCGTCGACATAGACCGAGACGCTGCCGCCCGCTTCGGCGTGCAACCAAGCGACATTGACGCTACCCTGGCCGATGCCTTCAGCCAGCAAGAAGTCGCGCAATTCTTCACGCAGCTCAATACTTACAAGGTGATGCTCGAAGTTCCTCCACAATTGCAGGGAACGCTCGACACGCTCAACCAGCTTTATGTGCGGCCGTCGAACGGTGGGCCGGCCGTGCCGCTCTCGACGCTCGTTTCCATCGACACGACCCCGGTCGCGCCGCTGACCTTCACGCACCAGGGTAGTTTTCCCTCGGTAACGTTCGCCTTCAACTTGGCGCCCGGCGCATCGCTGGGCGAGGCGGTGAGCGCGATCGACGCGACGCGCGCCGAGCTCGGCATGCCCGGTTCCGTGCGCGGGAGTTTCCAGGGCAACGCGCAGGCCTTCCAGAGTTCGCTCGCCAGCGAGCCGATGCTTATCGGCGCGGCGCTCTTCGTCATCTACATCATCCTGGGCGTCCTCTACGAAAGCTACATTCATCCACTCACAATCCTCTCTACGCTGCCTTCCGCGGGGCTTGGCGCACTCTTGATGATGTATGCGTTCCACATCGATTTCACGATCCTTAGCCTGATCGGTCTCATCTTGCTCATCGGCATCGTCAAGAAGAATGGCATCATGATGGTGGACTTCGCCATTTATGCCCAGCGCGCAGGGGGATTGTCTCCACTCGAGGCCATTCGCAAGGCCTGCCTCATGCGCTTCCGCCCGATCCTCATGACCACGGCGTGCGCGATCCTCGGCGGCCTGCCACTGATGTTCGAGCACGGCACCGGCTCCGAGCTGCGCCAGCCGCTGGGCTACGCCATCGTCGGCGGACTCATCGTAAGCCAAATCCTGACCTTATACTCGACGCCGGTCATCTACCTTGTGCTGGACCGGTTTCGGCGACCTCAGTGGAAGGCGCTGGAGCCGCGTCAAGAATCCGACTTGAACACTAGTCAAGAAACAATGGCTCAGCAGACTACGAAGCATGCTTAGAGCAGAATGACCTGAGCCGGAATAGCGCAAGCGGCTCTGAGCCCGTAATCCCCGTTTCACGTCGCGTTGCACCGCTCTCAATGCGCCCAGGCCTCCCAATGCCACTACATCCCCATATCCTGAACGCCCCGACCAATCTATTTTTGGTCTGTTTTTCATCATCGGCGGTCTGAAGTTCTCCCATCTGGCGGCCAAGACCTGTGCCGATGAGACCGCGTGCTTGGCGGCCTTTCTCGCACGAGATCTTGCGATTGGCCGCCTGCGGCCACGGCCTACTCGATCAGGAAGGCCTACGTCGCCGCAGCAGGTTCGAGACATTCTGACGTCCTTATCGATTTCTCCCGACCTCGTTGGCCCAGGATCGCACTGTAATGCGCGAGTTCACGAATGCGGCCGGTTCCTAGATCATGCGATCCAGGGTGCCGTCCTTGAGCAAGAACTGGTGCCACAGTGCCGCCAGCGCATGGCCGGCGATCAGGGCCAGAAGGCTGTTCATCACCAAGCCCCCGTGCGCAAAGTGAGCGATCGCGGCAAGCATGGGCGAGCGTTCAGCCGAAACCGGAAGGACTAGGCCGAAGAACCTCAGTTCGTTCGCTGCGAAGGCGCGGGTTATGCCGGCAAGCGGCAGGGCGATGGTCGCGAGGTACAGAAGCCCGTGCCCCGCCGCGGCGAGCCCTCGGACCATCGGCGAGCCATGGAGTGGAGGCGTGGCATGGGTCAGCCGCCAGAATAGCCGCCCAAGACAGAGGAAGAGCACGAGCAGGCCGAGCGACTCATGGGCCGACAGCCACCAGAGACGCTCAGCCGAGCCATGGGGAGCATCACTCCGCATCCAATTGGTCCCGTACAGGGACGCGATCAGCAATGCGACCGTCCAGTGCAGGGTGCGCGCCACGGCATTGTAGCGATCGACGGTCGCCATCGCGGGTTCGGCATCTTCCACGGCAAGACGGCGATCTCCGTGAGTTAGGTCGCTGTTCACTTGCATCGTCCTCTTCCTTTCAAGGTAGTTCATTCGACTGGGTCACGCTCGATGCGCCGATGCCGACCATTGCCTTCACGCTGCGCTTCTCCGGCGCTTGGCACCGGTTAGCGCGTCGACAACGACCTCGGCTGCGCCGTGGAACGCCCAGCCCACCAATGCACCAAGAACAACCTCGCTGCCGCGACGAAGCGCGACCACGAGGATCGGTAGGGTGGGTTGCGCCGTGAGTAGAATGATTGGGCAGGTCCACATGGCAACCCGAAGCCTCGGAAACCTGCGCGCGACCACGCCACAGATGGCCACGTCGACCAACATCTGGACGGCAGTGGAAACCGCCATGCGGGATGCGGCCTCACTCACCGCAACGGTGACGCCAATTCCGAGCAGAGTGCCGAGTATTCGCCCATAGAGCGACGAGCGGGTCTCGTGCAGCCGTTCCTGCGAGACGATCACGGCCGACATGGCTGCCCAGAGCGATTGCGGTAGCCCCAGCGCGGAGGCCAACTCGTAGGCAATGGTCGAGGATCCTGAGCACCGAGTGACGAAGGCGATTGCGCGTATGACACTGCTCTGGCGGCGAACGCCTGACTTCGAACTCCAATCGGCCGGTACTGCGACGTTTACGGGATTGGTGACCGTATTCATTTTTTTCGCTCCGCGGACCGCGACCTCGAGCGCAAGCGGCACGTGAAGTAGCCGCTCTCGATCTCGGCGGAGGAGATATACGCGGCGATGCCGAGCGCAGGAATGCGGGACCGGTGACCGTCGAAAAGTCGGTTGATCAGGTGCAGGTTTCCGAGCCCGCAGATTCCGGCGCAAAACGCAATCTCACCCATCAGCTGCGCCTCGGCACTGGCCGCAGAAGGCGCGACTTCCTCGTGCCAGACATGAACCCATTCGAGCTTTCCCTGGCGCCGGATGGCGTCAAGGTCCTGGGCGCCTTGAAGATGCTGGCGCTCAACGCCCGGATCGAGGCGGTCCGCGCCGGCGAGCAGGGCCGCGGCTTCGCCGTGGTGGCGCAGGAGATCAGTCAGGCCGTTCGGACCGTCCCCGATGCCGTAGAGGTGCTTGACGCCCCCGGTGAAGGTGTCCACGAACTGGTTGGCGACGCGATGAGGCATGGCCGTTCTCCTGAGGCAGGTCCCGCAAGGGTGCGGCCCTCAGGAAAGGAGATATGCTGCAACGCAACATGAAAAAAGTGAATTAATCGACTTAAGATTAGTCGAATCGGGAATATGCAAAGCTTGACTAGCTGCGGCCAGGTTCACGGGGAACTTCGCGCGCGAGCTCCAGCCAAGCCCTGGCAGCGTGGGAAAGATAGCCGCCGCGCCGCCATATCAGCGCAATGTGCCATTCGGCATGAGCGTCAGCGAGGAGCACGTAGTTGACGGCCGAATGCTTGCGCCGTTCCGCAATGACCTGCGGCAGGAACGCAACGCCTAGGCCTGCGGCCGCGAGTTCAATGATGAAGTCGATCTGACTGCTCCGTGCCGAGACGGTCGGCTCGAACCCGCCGCGCCGGCATGCATCGAGAATGACGCGATTGAGGGCGAAACCGGTTTCGAACAGGATAAACGGCATGTGCTGCAGCGCTCTGATATCGACCGAATGGCGCTCGGCCAATTCATGACCGGCCGGTAGCAATGCGACCAGGGGCCCACGTCTGACATCCTGCCATTCGAAGCCGTCCGAGATGGGATGCAGCGAGGCGGCCAGTTCGATTTCGCCAGATAGCAGGACCTCCTCCAGACGTTCGCCACCATACTCAAAGAGGCGAATATCGACGCCGGGATAGCGGTTGCGGTAGATCGCAAACAGCGGGGCAAACAGGATACTGCTGCCCACTGGCGGCAAACCGAGCCTCAGCGTACCGCGTTTGAGCCCACGCAGTTCACCGAGTTCCGCGACCAGATCGTCCCGTTCCGTCAACATGCGCACGGCCCGCTGAAAGACGATTTCCCCGGCAGCCGTGAGCTTGCTGCGATGGCCTATCCGGTCGAGCAGCGGGACGCCGACTTCCTCTTCGAGCTGTTTGACCGCCTTGCTGATCGTGGACTGGGTCGCGAATACCGTCTTGGCGGCCTGCGAAAAGCCGCCTTGGCGTACGACCTCGACAAAGGCTCGAAGGGCGCGAAGCTCCATATCTATTCTGTATCAGAATAATTTGTAGTCAGACAAGTCACTTGCTACATATTGCATCGCAGCATAGATCTCGACCGCCAGTCAACCGAGGAAACCGAGCGAGATCTGTTCGCTTCACAGAATGACTACGTGGTTCAGCCAGTCGCTCAAGCAAGTCTCGTGGACATCGCGTGTCGCCCGTTCGCTACAAGCGCGATCGTTTGTTTTCGAGCCAGAGCAGATTGGAATCGTCGAAGGTCTCCGGGCGGCGACCGCGGTCGCGCTGATGGTTGCCGCCAGCCAGGCATTCAGCCGGCCGTTGTTCGCTTGGAGCGCATTTGCCGCCTTCTGGACCTGCCTGGCCGATCCGGGTGGCCCCAACCATATCCGGTTGCGTACCATGGGCGGCTTCGCGATCGCCGGTGCGGCGGTGGCTGCCTTGGCGTCCGCTGCCGCCGGCATAGGACTGCTCGTCGCCGCGCCGAGCCTGTTTGCGCTCGTCTTTCTGTGTGGGTTGAGCCGGTTCATCGACACCGCAGTGGGCCCGGCCGGTGTCCTCGCGAGCGTTGTTGCGGTGGTTGCCATCGACTCTCCGAACCCGCCAGAGGGCGCGGCGGCGCTGGCCGGCGTCTTTCTGATCGGCGCTGTCTGGGCTATCGTCCTCTGTCTCCTGATCTGGCGCATCCATCCCCATCGCCCTGCGCGCCGCGCTGTCGGCGCGATCTTCCGGGATCTTGGCGATATGGCCGCAGAACTGCGGGCGAGCGCTGACCGTTGCACGGTGGATGCCGGTCGGGCGCCGCTTCATACCCAGCATCGAAGGGCGGTTCGCCATACGATTGAGCGCGCGAGGGCCATGGTCATCGGCGTTACCACGGGACGCACCGATGGTCCTGTCCGCCGTAGGCTCATGGCGGTCATCGAGGCGGGCGACCGGATCTTTACGGGCCTGATCGCGATCGAGCACGATCTCGACGCACGGCCGGATCGATCCGGTGCCGCTATTCTGTCCGGCCTCCTGCGCCGGCTCGGCGACGTGCTGACCGAAATCAATCGGCAAGTTTTGCGGACCGATCCCGACTGGGCACGCCTGAAACTTCGTGCAAAGTCGCTGGCACGACATGCGCGCGCAGCCGCAGGGCTCGACGCCCGCGCGGCCGAGGCCTGGGTCCAAGCGCTTGCCGACCTCATGGCGGGCTGGACACCTCTCCTCGACGTGCCGCCGTCGCCGACGCGCGCCGTTTCACAGCACCCAAAGGCGGATGTCGTGAATATCCGCCACGCGCTGCGCGTGGCTACAGTGGTTCTGGCCGCCTATCTGGTAACCGCCCATTTTTCACTGACATATTCGTATTGGGCCACAATGGCCATCGTCATGGTCATGCAGTCGCAGGCGGCGACGACCTGGCCGCGCGTGCTTGAGCGTGTAATCGGAAGCGTGGCTGGGGGGCTCGCGGCGGCGATCCTCACGTTTCTGCTTCCCTTACCGCTCGAACTCGTTGTCGTCATCTTCCCGCTGGCCGCGGCCACCATTGCCTTTCGGTCGGTTAACTACACTCTTTTCGTGCTTTTCTTGACGCCTTTGTTCGTCCTCGTCGCCGAACTCATTGCACCGGGTCATGGCGAGGTGATTGCCTTTGCCCGTGCCTTCAACAACGTGCTCGGCGGCATCTTGGCCCTCGCAGGCTGCCTCTTGTTGTGGCCGGATCCAACTCCAGAGTCGTTCCGCGAGAAGCTGGCCAAGGCCGTCGAGGCAAATCTTGCCTATGCTACGCTCGTTGCGAGTCCAAACGCGTCCTTGGAGACTGTAGAGACCGCGCGGCGACAGGCCGGAATCAACAGCAACGCCGCCGAGGCAACCCGTCTGCGCATGATTTTGGAAGGGCGACGCCGGCGCGCACATCTGGACGAAGCAGCGGCGCTGCTTGCCGCACTGCGCCGGCTCGCGGGTGCATCGGCAGTCGCCTCACTGGCCGGAGAAGATGCCCAGGGAGCTGCCGCCGCGAAACGGGCTGCACGATACGACGCCTTACGCGTCGCACTGGGCGCCATCGTGCGCGGTCAGTCGACCGACGCAGCACCGTCGATGGAGACCGAGCCTGAGGATGGAATCGGGAAGGCGGTAGCGCACACGGTCGAAATCTCCCGGCTCTACGCAAGCGTTGCCGGACGAAACGCGGCAAGGCGGACAGCATGAGCGCGTATGGCGAGACCGAGAGAGTCTATCCTGTCGGAAAACTCGCCGTGATCGTCGGCGCCTTGGCCGACGAAGGCATCTCGCCGGCCGACGTGTTGCAGAGAATTGGGTTGACCGAGCAGAGAATCACGTCGCCGAACACGCGCGTATCGTGGGGTGACATGATCCAGTGCTGCAGAACCGCAATCAGGCTCTCGCGAGATCCCTTCTTTGGATATCGTGCCGGTTTGCGGGTCCATGTGACGACTTTCGGAATCTACGGCTTCGCCATCCTCAGCAGTCCCGACTTTCGCCAAGCCACTTGGCTCCCGGCAAAGTACAATGAACTCTCGATGCCGTTGACAAGGTTGTCGTTCACGGAAACCGACCATCGCGGAATTTGGTCGATTGATCCGACGCTATATCCGGCGGTCGATGCCCCGCTCTGCAGGTTCTTGATCGAGAACCAGTTCGGCGTTCTTACCGCGCTGTTTCGGGATGTCATGGGTCCTGCCTTCGTCCCGCTGGAACTTCAGGTGACGTACCAACCTTCGCAGGACCTGCGCACCTACCAGGATGTATTCGGCTGCGGTGTGCGCTTCGGTCAGCCTGCCAACCGCCTGGTGTTCGACGCGGCCTGGTTGGACAGTGCACCTCGCTACGGCAACCGCATCGCATTCTTGGAAGCCCTGAAGTTGTGCGATGCAGCCTTGATCCAGCTGCGGTCGCGCAAGGGCGTGGCCGGGCTGGTGCGGCAAGTCTTGCGCCAGGATCTGTCGCGGTCACCTCGTTTGGAAACGGTCGCCCGGGACCTTACGACCAGCACGCGGACGCTGCGGCGGCGGCTGCAAGCCGAGAACACGTCATTCCGCACGCTGGTTGAAGAAGTTTGGACCCAGGCCGCGTTCGACTACCTGCGGGATCCGAACCTGACCGTCGAGCGCGTGGCGGAATTGCTCGGGTTCAGCGATGCGTCGAACTTCCGTCATGCCTTCCGTCGCTGGACCAACCACACACCAGCCGAAGTACGAGAGCGCTGGATCTCGGCGGAGGCAAGTCCGGGGCAGCCGAAATAGCCATTCCATGCCGACTTCGCCCGCCTCTACGATCTGGAGCTGACCTCACGGAGCCGAACTCTTCGAGCCCTCACCGGCATCACCGCCGTGGAGCGAGTCGTGGATTGCTTTTCCCACCTGGTGGAGTCGGCTCAGCAACCCGTCCGTTGCACGGGCCAATCGCATTAGAACGTCGGGATGCGGCGTTGCCTCCGGGTCGATGCGGGACAAGGCATCCCTAACCATCCCCAGGCCTCTCACGACCTCCACGACGTCAGGCTGCCGTTTGCCGAAATCAACAGCTTGCATCATCGAGATCGCCTCATCGAGCACGCCCGTGGCGCGTTCGAGCTTCGATTCGATATCTGCCCTGCGGGCACGGATCATCCGCACGGAGTTGGTTCGAAGCATGGGATGTGTCAAGATATTCGTCATGATGGATATCCATGGTCAGCCGTGAGGTCGGTGAAGGGGTGCCGCCATGCGCGCGCCCCCGCCCCGTTTGGTGCATCAGGCGACCCGGACATTCTCCAGGAACTTGTCGACCTCCGCGCGGAGCATCTCCGACTGCTTGGCGAGTTCGCCAGCAGTCGAAAGAACCTGGGAAGCGGCCGCTCCGGTCTGAGTCGCGGCCTGGGTGACGCCGGTGATGTTGGTTGACACTTCCGAGGTGCCGACTGCCGCCTGCTGTACGTTGCGGGCGATCTCTTGTGTGGCGGCACCTTGCTCCTCGACCGCTGAGGCGATGGCTGTGGCGATCTCGCTGATCCTCCCGATCGTGCCCCCGATGCCGTCGATGGCACCGACTGCGCCCGAAGTCGCGTTCTGCATGGCTTGGATTTGAGCGGATATCTCCTCCGTCGCCTTGGCCGTTTGATTGGCCAGCGACTTGACCTCGGAAGCGACCACTGCAAAGCCCTTGCCCGCTTCGCCGGCGCGTGCGGCCTCGATCGTGGCGTTGAGCGCCAAGAGATTGGTTTGGCTGGCGATGTCATTGATCAACTGCACGATGTTGCCGACTTTCTTTGCCGCATCGGCCAGACCCTTGACTTCCGCATTGGTGCGCGTCGCCTCTTCGACGGCGCGCCCGGTGATGTGGGCCGACTCGGACACACGGCGGTTGATCTCGGTGATCGATCCCGTCAGTTCCTCCGCCGCCGCGGCGACGGTCTGAACGTTGGCCGAGGCCTGCTCGGAGGCCGCAGCCACAGCGGTCGACTGGCGCGAGGTTTCCTCGGCCGTCGCCGACATGCTTCCGGCGGTTGCCTGCATTTCGGTCGCCGCCGATGCAATCGTCTTAACGATGCCGCCTACGCTCGCCTCAAACTGTTCGGCGAGCTGGTTCAGCATCCGCTTCTTCTCTTCTGCGGCGCGCTGTTCCTGGAGTTTCTGTTCGACTTGGAGCCGCTCGACCTCGAGCGCATTCAGTTTGAAGACCTGGAGGCCGGCGGCGATCTCGCCGATTTCATCCTTGCGCTCGGCGCCGAAGATCTCGGTCTTGAGATCACCTTTGGAGAGCTGATTCAGGCTTTCGATCGCGACTGCGATCGGCTTGCTGATGCCAAGAACCGCCAGCAGATAGCCCAGAACGATACCACCCAGGATCCCCAGCACCGCCACGCTGATCATGACGGCCTGCAACGACGAAGCCGTTTGGACTGAGGCGGCCGTGGCGGCATTGCTATGCTGGTCGGCATTGTCAACGTAGGACTGCACGGTCTGTTGCAGTCTTTCGGCCACGGTCTGGCTCGACTTGACCGAATCCTGGATCGTACGCTGCGCATCGGTCAGCGACACGGACGATCCCAGCTGGTTCACTTTGGTGAAGGTATCGTCAAGCTCAGCCAAATACGCCTTATAGTCTTCGTCAATCGCCTTGAGCATATCGACTTGCTCATCATTGGCGGTTTGGCGCAGCTTGGCCAAGTGGTCTTCTATCACCTGCTTCTCCTGAGCGACAGTGGCGGTAACCACCTTCAGTGTGTCCGCAGAGGGATCACCGCCGATGCGATACTCAGCTCGGTTGAGCGCGATCACGCTCTGGTTCATCCCGGCACTAAGCAGCGCTTCGCTGTCGTTTTCGTCCATCACGCTCTGCTGAGCGATGATGTCGCGGATTGCGTACAAGCCGACCCCGGAGACGACGGCGATAAGCAGCGCCATCACGCCGACCAGGAGCAGAAGCTTGCTGCGGATCTTCCAGTTGCTGAACTTCATTTGCGTCTCTTCCTTACGGCTGTGGTGCTCCTCTCGCGAGGTCGCAGTCCAATGTGAATTCGCGGCGCGGCTGTGACCGAAGAGCCTTTGGTCGTCTTGTCAGGTCATGACGGTGTAGGCGCCAGGCCGCTAAGCGATGATTAAAATTCTAGCCGCCTTGTGTCAGGAAATCGTGCAACACCCTGATCAGGCATTGCCGTCGCGCAAAGCCGTAGACACTATCCCATGCGCAGATCAAAGCGCGATTGGCCTAAGTCCACTCGGATCTGGCCTGACAGAACTCTTTCCAAGTCGCCCCACCGAGCTACATAGATCAGTCACGTATAGTAGGAGCCGACCTCAAGGATACGGATGGCACCAAACGACCCTGATGTCCCGGCAGTTATCGGCTCGGGCCGCTTTCACCGCGCCGGTGGGCTCGTCGAGCTCTGACACGTTTGCAGCAGGCCATTGCTTCCGAACCGATCCATCGATCGCTCCAATCCAATCGACGGCCCCAAATCGAAAAAGGTCGTCGTTGTGAGCGACCACCCATTGGATCTGGTGGGCCTTCGGGCTCTGGTCGAAGCGCAGCCGGATCTTACGGTCGTCGGGTCAGCCGTCGATCCGGCGTCCGCACGGGAGATTGTCTCGGTCGGATGCGATGTCCTGGTGTTGAGCATTCCGATGCCCGGCCTGTGCATGCCGACGTTCGTGCTCCATTGCCGTCAGGAGAAGCCAGAAGCGAAGATCATCGCACTCACCGACTTCATCGACCTGACGATGGCATCGGAGCTGATGCATTCAGGTGCCGATGGATGCTTGCTCAAGCGGTCGGCGCCGACGGACCTGATCACCGCCATCCGCAGAACATTGGCAAGCGGGCGCCATTTCGATCCTGCGTTTGCTCTCCAGTTGAACGGTAACGCCGCGGCCGCGAGCCTGAGCGAGCGTGAGCGCAGGGTCCTGAAGCTTGTGGCGCGGGGCTACACAAGCAAGGAAATTGCCGCAAAGCTCGAGCTGAGCATCAGGACTATCGAAACTTACAAGACGCGTTCGATGCGGAAACTGGGCCTCCGAACGCGCGCCGATATCGTTCGCTATGGCATCGTACGAGGCTGGGTACAGAGCCCGTGACGTCGCCGCCCCGTCTGGCCATATCGCTGATGTAGTCGCGATGTTGGGTCGGTCCACGCTAATTCAATGGGCTGCCGTATGAGAGACAGGGGGTACCACCGGCACGAAGCGCGCAAGGAGCTAATCGATCAAGAATGTCCATCATATCCCTTCTGCCGATTCTTGGCCGGTCGGAATCGTCCGTGCTCACCGAGCTCCAAATCCATGGGGAGAGCCTGTCGGCCGATCCAGATCCCAGGTTTACCGCGTTTCTTGAATACTGGGCACGCCTCGCCGCCGCCAAGGGCGCATACCCCGGAAGAGCGGATATCGATCCGACCAGTTTTGACCCCAAGCTGCTTTCGAACATTTTCATGGTTGACGTTGTGCGAAACGGCGAGGGGCGGCTCCGATATCGATATCGGCTCCTCGGCGAGAAGATCATGGAATGCGAGTTAACGCACCGCGGTGACTACCTCGATGAGATTGCAGAGTCGGATATCTCGAAAATCGAGAAGCACTACGAGGCGGCAATCGAAGGTCGCATATTCCTGAGGCAGTCGGACCTTGGATGGCTTCGGCGCCATCTCGATTTCCAGCGCTACTCAGTCTTGGTCTTGCCTTTGGCTGATGACGGCAAGACGCCCACACACTTGGTGGGGCTCTGTCTGTACGGACGAGGGGTGCCTGAGTGACCGTCGGCCATGACGATCGCGGCGAGACAAAAGATTATTGCCGGGCATCTGGACACAACACGCCGTTCAACTAGGAAAATCGGGTGCCAGGGTGTGGGCAAATCCCGCCATGATCCCGTTTGCGAGCCCCGCCACGGTCGAAGCCAGCCGTCGCCGCGCGGCGCCGAAATCGGTCAGAAGCAGAACGAGGCCGGCGCAGGCGATGCCGATGCAGATCTCGGTCGCCCGGGCGACTGCCAGCAGAAAGGCTGCATTCGCATCAGGCCCGCCGACGGTGCCGAGCAGCTCGCCACCGATGATCGCCACGGTGTAGCCGGCAAGCGCCGCCGAGTAGGCGGCGAAGTTCCGCAGCAGCGTCGCCGTCAGGGCCGATGCGGCGCCCCACACTGCCAGACCGCCCAGAAACAGCATACGGTCTTGCGGGAAGCAGGCCGTAAGGACGACGCACGTCACCGCCCCGATGAGGGTTCCCACCATGCGAAACCAGCTTTTCCGCAAGGAGGCACCGACCTCAGGCAGGCAGACAATCGATGCGGAGGTACCCGCCCAGTATGGATTGTCGAGCTGCAGATGGAAGGCCACGAAGAGCGCAAGACAAACCGATGCCCATAGCCGGATCCCGAAGACCAGCGGCGGGCCGGCGGCCTGCGCCGCCTTCGACGACGCCGCGGACCATGCGGCAATCGCACCTCGATCAGGCGACCAACCGAACTCTTCAACGGAGTCGGTCATGAAGTCTCGATTCCTTCAGGTCGACGCGGCGACGTAGGGTTTCACCATCTTTTGCGGATCGACGACTCGGTCGAAAGTCTCCTCATCCACCAAACCGAGCTCCAAGGCCGACTCCTTGAGGGTGAGGTCGTGCTCGGACGCGTGATGCGCGATCTTCGAGGCCTTGTCGTAACCGATCACTGGTGCCAGCGCGGTGACGAGCATCAACGAACGCTCGACATACTCCGCGATCTTCTTCAGATTCGGCCGCGTGCCTTCGACCAGGAACTTGCGGAAGTTGGTGCAACCGTCGGTTATGAGCGTGATCGACTGGGCGACATTCGCGATCATCAGTGGCTTGTAGACATTCATCTCCAGATAGCCGCCGGCGCCGCCGAAGCCCACCGCCACATCGTTCGCCATGACCTGGACCGCGAGCATGGTCAGTGCCTCGGCCTGGGTCGGATTGACCTTGCCCGGCATGATCGATGAGCCGGGCTCGTTCACCGGGATTAGGAGCTCGGCTAGGCCGGCCCTGGGCCCGCAGGACAGGAGCCGGATGTCGTTGCCGATCTTGTAGAGCGAGGTCGCGAGCGTCCGGAGCGTACCGGAAAACTGCACCAGAGCGTCATGTGCGCCCTGCACCGTGAACTTGTTGGGCGCGCTGACGAAGGGGAGCTTCGTCAGTGCAGCGATTTCGGCCGCGGCCGCCTCGGCGAAGCCCGGCGCCGCATTGATCCCGGTGCCGACAGCCGTGCCGCCGAGGGCCAGGCGGAAGACTCCTTTGAGCGCGTCGTCGAGCCGCTCCAGATCGTCGACGAGCATGCCGGCATAACCCGACCATTCCTGGCCGAGCGTCAGCGGCGTCGCATCCTGCATGTGGGTGCGGCCAATCTTGACGATGTCGTCCCACTCGGCAGCCTTGGCGGCGATCGCGTCGTGCAATGCCTTTACGGCCGGGACCAAGCGCTCCGTCACATTGAGCGCGGCGGCGATATACATCGCCGATGGAAACGAGTCGTTCGACGATTGCGACATGTTCACATGGTCGTTCGGATGGACCGGCGTCTTGCTGCCGACCGCCGTGCCGGCGAGCTGGCAGCAGCGGTTCGAGATGACCTCGTTCATGTTCATGTTGAACTGGGTGCCGCTGCCGGTCATCCAGACGTGCAACGGATACATCTCCTGGTGCTGGCCGCCCAGGATCTCATCGCAGACCCGAACGATCAGCGCGTGGATCTTGTCGTCGAGCCGCTTGCCCGCGTGGTTCGCGTTGGCCGCTGCCTTCTTCAGGATGGCGTAGGCGGTGATCATCTCTCGCGGTATCAGATCCTGCCCGATGCTGAAGTGCTCCAGCGAGCGCTGCGTCTGCGCGCCCCAGAGCTTGTCCGCGGGAACCTCGACCTGGCCGAGGCTGTCGGTTTCGACCCTAATGTTGCACATACTCTCTCTCCCTAAAGGGAATTGCTGCCGTCTCGCGTGGTCATGATGAGTTGCCGGGAGCCGTGCTGGCAGCTTGAGCGCGCACAGGCTGCCCCAGTCGTGAGAAGAGGGTGGCGCAGGCCCGCCGCGCGGCGATCGAACCCGCGACGGCAAGGAAGATCGGGATGCAGAAGTCGTGACCGACGCGCGTAAACTCCAGGACCAGCAAGATTGCGGTCATCGGCATGTTCATCGATGCCGCGAGAAACGCCGCAGCGCCGAC
>Ga0335084_10002008_pt1 | contig 19396 bp, 17 predicted proteins | sample Lox_Sample_44_FD_206721 | JGI IMG/M metagenome (GOLD analysis project Ga0335084, IMG submission 206721) | Soil microbial communities from Loxahatchee National Wildlife Refuge, Florida, United States - Lox_Sample_4.4 | ecosystem: Environmental > Terrestrial > Soil > Wetlands | place: USA...
GGCTTCGCCGGCCTCGTGCTGCCGCGCTCGGGCCTGGCCCTGCGCCACGGCGTGACGCTGCTCAACACGCCGGGGCTGATCGACGCCGGGTATCGCGGCGAGGTCAAGGCGCTGCTCATCAATCACGGCCAGGAGCCGGTGACGCTGAGCCGCGGCGACCGCATCGCCCAGCTCGTCGTCCAGCGCGTGGAGCACGTGACGCTGGCGCCGGTGCGCGCGCTGGCGCCCAGCGCGCGCGGCGCCGGCGGCTTCGGCTCCACGGGCGGAGTGAGCGGAGGGGCGTAGAGGGATTACGCCGGCCAGGAGGCGAGCGGCGCGGCGAACGTCGGCAGCGACAGCAGGCGGATGCGGCGGTGACGGCCCGCGTGGGCGCGGTCCTCGGGCATGTTGTAACCCCAGTCGCACAGGAACAGGCGCACGCCGGCCAGCTCCGTGCGCTCGGCGGTGGCCTCGAGCGTCTCCAGCATGTCCTCCACGAACCACAACCCGGCCGCGTCGGGGCCGAGGCCGGCGCGGTCGGCCACCCGCCGGAGAATGTCGGGCTTGGGCACCGGCTTGCCGGGCTCGCGGCCGATCACCGTCACCTGGCCCAGCCGCGGATCCGCGGAGGTCAGCAGCGAGCGCACGAAGCGCTCGGCCTTGGTGGTGACGACGACGACCTCGGTGGGACCGCCGAGCAGCGCGGCGATCTGGCCGGGCACGCCCGGGTAGAAGCGGTGATGGCCGAGCCAGCCGGCGGCGTCGCGGGCGAACCAGTCGTCGCGCACCTTGTTGAGCGCGCGCCCGAGCGTCTCGGCGCTGACGCCGGCCGTCTTCATGAGGCCGGGGGCGGCGTGCAGCCACGCCTCGCGGCCCGTGAGCGCGTCCTCGCCGACGCCGGCCAGCAGCGCGTGCACCATGAGCGGCATCTCCCAGCCGCTCTCGATCAGCGGGCGCAGCTCGGAGAAGCGCGCGGCGATCGTCCCGGGACGGCTCGCGGTCAGCGCGGGCTTCGGCCACGCCGCCACGTACGCCTGCCAGGCGGTCTCGAAGTATTCGGGGCGCCCGTCGCAGACGACGCCGTCGAAGTCGAGCGCGAGCACGCGGGGCGGATGCATGGGGCGCGATTATACGCCGGCGGCCAGAATCTTCCGGTACTCGTCGTAGACGACGTTGTCGAAGCAGACGAGATCCACGCGCGCCGGATGCGGGCTGCCGGCGAGGAACTCGTTGATCTCGTGCACGGCGATGCGGCAGGCGCGCGGCACCGGAAAGCCGTAGACGCCGCAGCTGATGGCGGGAAACGCCATGGTGGCCACGCGCCGCTCGGCGGCCAGCGCCAGCGCCGTGCGGTAGCACGAGGCCAGCGTCTCGTCCTCGTCGTCGCCGCCGCCGCGCCAGATCGGCCCCACCGTGTGGATGACCCACGCGGCCGGCAGCCGGTAGCCGCGCGTGATCTTGGACTGCCCGGGCAGGCAGCCCCCGAGCGTGCGGCACTCGGCCAGCAGCTCGGGGCCGGCCGCGCCGTGGATGGCGCCGTCCACGCCGCCGCCGCCGAGCAGCGTCGGGTTGGCCGCGTTGACGATCACGTCGACCGGCAGCTCGGTGATGTCGCCGCGCGTGAGCCGAATCCGTCCCCGCGTCGCGCTCATTGGAGCGGGCCCCGCGAGGCCGGCTCGAACCGTGGGTGGGCTGGTCGAGGCACGCGTGGCTTCATGACCGATGCCCCACGAGGGCGGCGTCCAGCGAGCGGCGGTCGATGCGGCGCAGGGCGCCGATCATGGCCGGGGTCAGCAGCCGGCGGTGCGGCACGCCGACGAGGTGCTCGGCTACCCACCAGAGATCGCCCTCGGTGGTCATCCAGCCCGGCTGGCGCCGGTCGAAGCGCGCCAGGTCCACGGGCAGCGAGTAGGCGCGCAGCGTGCGGTCGCCGCGCAGGTTCACGTAGCTCTCGAAGTAGCTCATCACCAGCTCGCGCACCGTGCGATAGACCGGCTCGCGGAAGCGCAGGCCGGTGAAGTTGGACTTGGCGATGGCGCCCCAGTGGCCGCGCGTGCGATAGACGCACAGCACGTGGTCGGTGTCCTGCACCGCCTCCAGATCGACCAGGAGCGGCGGTCGCCCCAGCACGCGCAGGGCCGCCGCCGCGAAGACGGCGCCCTCCAGGCAGTGCGCGGTGCCCTCGCGCAGCACGCGGCGCGGCGACCACGCGCTGGCCGCGTGGTGATAGGGCATGGTGTCGAGCGCGCGCTGCACGCCGTGCGGCGAGCCGAGCGCCCGCAGCGCGCGCAGCTCCGCCGGCGTGAAGTGCCCCTCGCCCGCGTGCGCCATCCACTCACCTCCCGGCCAGAATCCGTCCGAGTCTACCCGACTCCGGGGCGCCGAGAACGACGCCGAGCGTGCCGCCCTGGATCGCGAGGGCCGCCGCCGTCGCCAGCGCGAAGCCGGCCGCGAGACCGAGCGGCTCGATGAGGGCGCCCAGCACGACGAAGAAGCCCGCGAAGGCGAAGAGGCCGAGCAGCAGCCCGCGCAGCACCTGCACGGCGGCCGCCGCGCCGGCACGGTGGGCGAAGATCGTCAGGATCGCCGCGTAGGCGGGAAACGTCGCCAGCACCCCGCTCAGCCGCGGCCCCAGCGTGGCGGCAGCACCGGTGATGAGCAGCACCAGCGCGGTCGTGATCACCATGCGCGCCGGCAGGTCCCAGGCCGGCGGCGGTGCCGGCGCCGCGGCGGTGCGCCGTCGCGGCATCAGCCCGAGCGCCGCCACGAGCGCGCCAAGGGCACCGGCAGCGGCGGCGGCCGGCGACAGCGCCGCGCGCTGCAGGAGCGCGGCCACCGCGGCGAAGGTGACCGTGGCCGCGGCCAGCGCCACCGCCCAGCCGGCGCGCGCGGCGGCCGCGTACGCCAGGCAGAAGGCGGCCTCGGCCAGCGCGCCGGTGAGCGAGCCGACGGCGGCCGCGGCGGCGAAGCCGGCGCCGTGGTCGAGCGCCAGGAAGAGCGCGATCGGCCCCGACGTGAGCGGCAGCCCCACGAACCAGCCGCCCACCGCCGGCCCCCAGCGCCGGCCGGCCAGGCTGGCCGCCGCGATCAGCAGCGGCGTGAGCACGAGCTTGAGGACGAGCGTGTCGGCGTGCATGGCGAGGGCGGCGCTTCAGGATACAGGAGTAGCGAGGCGGCCGGCAGGGGTCTACAATCCGGCGCCGATGGGGGGCATCTCCGGGCGGCGGCCGCGCGTGCTCGCGGTGGACGACGATCCCAGCGTCCTCGACGTCCTCCACCTGCTCCTCGACGACCGTTACGACGTGGTGGCGGCGCCCGACGGCGAGTCGGCGCTGCGCCGCCTGCTCTCGGAGCCCATCGACCTCGTCCTGCTCGACGTCGTCATGGAGGGCCTGGACGGCATCACCCTGCTGCAGCAGATGCGGCGGGGCGGCGTGGACGTGCCCGTCGTCATCGTGTCGGCCATCAACACCGCGTGGACGGCCGCCGCCGCCATGCGGCTGGGCGCGGTGGACTACATCACCAAGCCCTTCGACGACGCCGAGCTGCTCGACGCGGTGAGCTCCGCCCTGCACCGCGCCGCCGAGGCCGCCGACTTCCGCCCGCCCGAGGACACCGCGCGCATCCTCCTGACCGGCTGCCCGGTGGGGCTGGCCGCCGCCCTGGCCGGCGCGCTGGCGCATCACGCGCGCGTGGAGAGCATCCCGGCCGACGCCGACGCCATCACCGCGCTACCGCCGGTGAGCCCGGACATGGTCGTGCTCGACGTCGCCGCCGCGCCGAATCCGCACGAGAGCCTGCTGTGGATCCGCACGCGCTTTCCGCTGTCCGCGATCACCATCGTCAACGTGTCCGCCCGCGCGCGCGAGACGACGCTCGGCGCCGAGGCGGCCGGCGCCGCCATCCTGCCCCGGCCGCTGGTATTGCGTGACCTCTTCGAGACGCTCCGCGGGGAGCTGAGGCCCTCGCTGCACCCGCTGCCGCACTTCAGCACGCGCGTGGTGGGCGTCATCGAGCACGTGAGCCGCCACTACGCCGACCTCAACCTGCGCGACCTCGGCCGCACGCTCGGCAAGTCGCCCTACTACCTCTCGCGCCTCTTCCGCTCGGAGACCGGCATGACGCTGAAGGCCTACGTCAACCGCGTGCGGGTGGAGGCGGCCCGGCAGCTCCTGCTGGAGACCTCGGAGAAGATCGAGACGGTGGCGTCGCTCGTCGGCTTCCACGACGCCTCTCACCTCTCGCGCCAGTTCCTGAAGCTCTCGGGCCGGCGGCCCGGCGACTACCGCCGCACCTGGTGGGACGACCCGGCGCCCTCCCGACCGCGCTGAAAAGCAAAAAACGGGCAACTCCGCGCCGTGTGGAGTTGCCCGCCGAATTGATGGCGGGCTCGACGGGACTTGAACCCGCGACCTCTGGATTGACAGTCCAGTGTGCTAACCAGGCTGCACCACGAGCCCGTACGCCGTCCGAGAGTGTACCACGGGCGGCGACGGGCGTCGGGCGGCGCGCCTAGGGGCTCTGGGGGCCGCTGATGCCGAGCCGGAAGGAGCTGACGACGACGCGGAAGCTGGCGGTGCCGGCGACCGCCGGCACGGTGACCGCGAACTGTCGAGTCTCGCCGCGGCCGATGCGCGAGTCGACGTAGCTGATCCCGCGCGCCAGCACCTTGCCGCGGGCGTCGAGCGCCTCGGCGGTGACGCTCACCTCGAACACGTCCTGCGAGCGCTCGCTGGTAACTTTCCCGTTGAGACGCGCGCGGCCCGGCCGGCTGTCGTCGACCTCGAAGGTGATCTTGAAGCCGTCCTGCGCGAGCGCCGCCGAGCCGGCGAGCACGATGGCGAGCGTGAAGAGGGCCGTGACCAGGCCGCGGGACGCGAGCATACCCTCCGAAAGTAACACAGTCGGCGGTTCCCGCTTTGCTACCGCGTCGATCTCAGGGCTCGGCGGCGGAGGACTGGTTCGGTGACCGGTTCCAGACCTCGATCACGCGCGTCTCGCGCTCGTAGCCGAGGATGCTGAGCGTCGCGGTGTGCAGGCCGAGGTTGCGCCCGTGGATCGGCGCCAGCCCCATCCAGCAGGCGCCGAGGATCCTCAATATATGGCCGTGGGCGAAGCACGCGACGTCGCCGTCCACCGTCTCCAGGCGGCTGATCAGCCGGCGGGCGCGCACGCCGACTTCCTCGACCGTCTCGCCCTCGGGGATCGGCGTCTCCCAGATCGTCCAGGTGGGCTGCTTCTCGCGGACCGACTTGGTGGTGACGCCCTCGTAGATGCCGTAGTTCCACTCGTGCAGGTCCTCGGTGACCTCGAACGCGTTGATGCCGGCCAGACGGGCCGTCGCCTGCGCGCGCACCATGGGGCTCGCCAGCACCAGCGCGAACTTCTTGCCCGCCAGCAGCCGGCCCATCGCCTTGGCCTGCCGCTCGCCGTTCGGCGTCAGCGGGACGTTGGTGCGGCCCGTGTGCTGGCCGCTCTTGCTCCACTCCGTCTCCCCGTGACGCACCAGCCAGATCCGTCGCTCCGCCATGCACCCCCGCCTTTCCCGGCTCCCGGCCGGCGGGAAATCTTACCGCAGGAACAAGAAGTGGTGGGCGGAGCAGGTTTCGATCCTGCGACCTCAGCCTTGTAAGGGCTGCGCTCTTCCAGCTGAGCTATCCGCCCGTTCGCGGGAGATCAGGCAGTCACGCGGGGCGGGTTCATGGTAGCAGACGCCACGAGTCGGGGTTTCTCCGGATTGCCGCCCTCGCCCGGGCCTGCTACGTAGTCTATCCATGGACGATTCGCTCGGCCGCATCCTGGTCATCGACGACGATCCGGAGGTCGTCGGTCTCTTCACGGACTACTTCAGCGACGCCGGCTACCAGGTCGTCACCGCCGGACACGGCGGCGACGGGTTGATGCTGGCAGCATTCGAGCGACCGGACGTCGTGCTGCTGGACATCCGGATGGCCGGCCTCGACGGCCTCGAGGTCCTGGAGGAGCTGCTCGCGCAATGGCCCGCGCTTCCCGTCGTCATGGTCAGCGGTGCGGGCGAGTCCGAGCTCGCCCAGCAGTGCCTGACGCGCGGCGCCTTCGACTATGTCAGCAAGCCGTTCGAGCTGGAACACGTGCACCGGTGCGTCGCGGCGGCGATCGGCGGCCACGGCCGCGGTGCGGCGGAGCCCGGGACGGCCTGACCCTCCGCTTCAGTCGCCCAGGTCCTCGAACGCGGTCGCGAGGGTCCCCGTAACGCTGCGATTTACCGAGCACCGCCGGCGACGCTCCCGGGCGCGTCGGGCCGTGCGCTACACTGACTGGGATGCGGGCGCTGATCGTGTCGATCGTGGTGACGGGCCTGGTGCTGGCGGCGCGGCCGCTGTCCGCGGCGCCCCCGGACGACCTGGCCGCCTATTGCCGCGCGACGCACGGGGCGGTGCAGTTCCAGGTGCGCTGTCTCTATACCGAGAAGGCTGCGCAGGGCCGCCTGGCGAGCACGCGGGCCTCGGTGGCGCCGGATGCCTGGAGCCGCTGCGAGAGCAGCAGTGCCTCGTGGGCGGCGATGGAGAGCTGTCTGCAGCCGCGCGGCGGCGCCGCGACGGCGGTCGGCGCCGGCGCGAGCCCGAGCGGCGAGGCGCGGGCCGACGAGGGCGCCAGACCCGAGGCGAGCGGCACCGCCGCGGCGCCGCCGGCCTCGGCCGCGACCCGGCCGGCGCCCGCCGCGACAGCGCCATCCACCGCCGCGACGGGGACGCCCTCGACGGTGATCCTCGGTCCCCGCGACGGCGCCACGGCGTCCGCCGCCGAGCCCAACCGCGTGACGCGGCCGGTGCCGGAGGCGGAGGCCGAGCGCCATCTCAAGGGCGTGCTCGAGCGCAGCGGCGATTCCCAGGCGCGCTGCACGAAGAAGCAGTACAGCGGCGGCTGGGTCACCGTCTGCGAGTGAGGCCGCTCCGCTCGTCGCCCTACAGCCCGAGCGTCCCCAGGCGCGCGGCGGTGGGGACCCCGTCGGGGTCCCAGCCGCGCAGCGCGTAGTACGCGTCCAGCATCGCGGACAGCTCGTCGGGCGGACAGTGCATGCCGGCCGACGGCCCGTCGGGGATCGGCTCGTGCATCACCTTCCACGGCAGCACGTCGGCGGCGCGGCGCACGCCCTCGCGCACGTTGAAGAGGCGCTCGAGGTTCACGATGCGCTCGCCGATCCCCTCCAGCTCGGCCACGCTCACGTCCCAGCCCGTCACCGCGCGCACCATCCGCGCGTAGGGCTCGTCCACGAACAGGCCGAAGCCGCGCTCGGAGGTGAAGCGGCACATCACCAGCGAGTCGCCGACGGCGGTGAAGTGCTGGCTGCGCGCGGCGAAGGCCGGCTTGTCGGCGGTGGAGCGGCGATCGAACGTGGGCGCGTACTGCGGCGTCGGGCGCGTGTCGTGGTGGCTGCCGCCGCGGGTGGCGGTCGCGTAACCGATCGAGAGCCCCTTGAGCGCGCGCGCCGAGTGCGCCGGCAGCTCCAGGCGCTTCACCGCGTACACCAGGCGCGTGCCCTCCGGATGGACGGACTCGGCCAGCCGCCAGGCGCCCTCGGCGAGGCGATCGCCGAAGCCCTCGCGCCGCGCCGTCATCTCCACCAGCCGCAGCATGCCGCGCCAGTCGCCCCAGCCGAACGGCACGCCGACGTCCGTGCCGGACAGCCAGCCGCGCTCGAGCGCCTCGCACACGAACGCCAGCGTGACGCCCATCGAGATCGTGTCCAGCCCGAGCAGGTCGCAGAGATCGTTGGCCAGGATGAGCGCCTCGGGCTCGGCGATGCCGAGCATCGGGCCCAGCGCGAAGATCGACTCGTACTCCGGCATCTTGGCCTTCGTGCCGGCGAACTCGCCCTCCGTGATGGCGTACTGCTTGCCGCAGGCCACCGGGCACTTGAGGCACGTGGTGTCGCGGTCGTGGTAGCGCTCCTTCATCGCCTCGCCGCCGACGGCCCGCGCCGCCTCGAACACCTCGGCCTTCAAGTTATAGCTGCCGAGCGCACCGAGGGCATTGATGGGGCCGACCAGGAACGGCGTGCCGAAGGTGGAGAGCGCCGCGGTGCCCTTCTTCAGCGGCTCGCGCGTCTCCTCCAGCAGGGCCTTGAGCGCGGCGGCATCGGCGACCTCCGTCTTGCGCGCGCCCTTCACCACGACGGCCTTGACGTGCTTGCTGCCGAGCACGGCCCCGAGCCCGCCGCGGCCGGAGACGGCCTCGCGGTTCTTCCAGTAGTGCGCCAGCGCGGCGAAGCGCACGCGGCGCTCGCCGGCCGGCCCGATCGCGATCGCATCGGCCTCCGCGCCCTCGGCGGCCAGGAGCGCGTGCACCGTGTCGCGCGTGGAGCGTCCCCACAGCGCCGCCGCCGGCTCCAGGCGGGCGCCCGTCTCGTCGACGACCACGCAGGACGGCGCGGCGGCGCGCCCGGTGAGCACCACGGCGTCGAAGCCGGTGCGCTTGAGCGTGGCGGGCCAGCGGCCGCCGAACGTGGAGTCGAAGAAGAGGCCGGTGAGCGGCGACTTGGCGGCGACGAGCGCGCGGCTGTTGCCGGGCACGGTGGTGTCGGTGATCGGGCCGACGGCAAAGACGATCGCGTTGCGCGGATCGAAGGCGTCGATGCCGGCCGGAACGTGATCGTAGAGAATCCGCGCGGCGAGACCGTTGCCCCCGAGCAGCGCCCGCGCGGAGGCCTCGGCGAGCGGCTCGATGCGGGAGACGCCGCTGGTGCAATCGACGAACAGGATCCGCCCGCCGTAACCTTTCATGCGAACGCCATCTTAACCGAAGGGGAACCCTAGAAGGGTTCCCCTCGAACCCGTCTGTCCGGAGGGGAACCCTAGGAGGGTTCCCCTCGAACCCCTCCTGGTGCGTGCTGTCTTACCGGGTCAGCGCGTTGCTGTCGGCGGGGAGCAGGGGCCGGAGCGGGCGGCGGAGGCGAGGTCGCTCGGCAGATCGGACTGCGTCAGCAGCTTGCGGCAGGCGGTGGCGACGGGCTCCGGCTGCTTGAGGGTGGCGAAGGCGCGCGCGGCGCCGAGCAGGCCGCGGCGGCCGGCCGGCGACGAGGGCGCCACGTAGGCGGCGGTCAGGTAGTACTCGGCGGCGGCGAGCGCATCCCCCTCGCCCGCGTAGATGTCGCCGATCGCCTGCGCCGCCTCGGCGGCCACGCCCGTCTCGTCGGTCTTCATCAGGCGCTCGAGGACGGCGCGGGCCTGGTCCCAGCGCTGCTCCTGCACGAGCAGCCGCGCGTGGCCCATGAGGGCCGCCGTGCTCCACTCCGGCCCCTTGCTGTCGCGCCCCGCGCGCGCGTAGGCCTCCAGCGCGCCAGCGCGATCGCCGGCCGCCTCGCGCACGCGGGCCAGCAGCAGGATGGCGCGCGGGTCGTTGGGCGTCTCGGCGATCATCTTCTCCACTTCCGGCCGCGCCTCGCTCGCCTTGCCGGTCTCCACGAGGCCCTCGACCAGGCGCAGGCGGGCGCCAGCGGCGAACGGGCTGTCCGGGTATTTCTGGCGCAGCAGCGTATCGGCCTCGGTGGCGACGGGCCAGACCAGCGCGTGCGAGGCGCCGGCGGCCACGCGCTCGAGCGCGTCGTCGGCCGCGTCGTGCGCCGGCTGCTCGCTCACCAGCCGGCGCGCGGCGGCCAGCGCACCCGGCCAGTCCTTGTCCTCGACGGCGATGCCGGTCAGGACGTAGAGCAGCGCGCCCGCCCGCGCGGCGCCGCGCGGGCCCGGCGGCACGGCGGCCAGCGCCGCCGTCGCCAGCGTCTTGAAGTTCGCCGTCTTGCCCCGGGCGAAGCCGGCCGCGGCGATGCCGTAGTCGGCGGCGGCCACGACGTCCGGCGTGCCGGCGTCGCGCGCTTCCTCGAACTGTTTGAGGGCCTCGTCCCAGCGCTTCTGCCCGAGGGCGATCACGCCGGCGCCGGCGCTGGCGAACGCCCCGAGGCCCTCCTTCTGGGCCAGGGCCAGCTCCTTCTGGGCGCCGGCCACGTCGTTGGCATCGAGCAGCGCCACCGCCAGCGCGGCGTGGGCGCGTCCGGAGAGCGCGGGGAACGGCGCGCGGCCGAGCCAGTCGGTCAGCGCCGCCTTGCCGGCGGCCGCCTCCCCGGTGCGCACGAGCAGGATGGCGCGGTTGATCCGCGCGAAGTCGGCGCGCGGGTGTGTCGGGTACTTCTGCACGACACGGTCGAGCAGCTCGCGCGCCTCGTCGTAATCGCCGGCCGCCAGGGCCAGCTCCGCGGCCAGCTCGAGAGCGTCGGCGGCGTTGGCGTGATCGGGTGTCGCCCGGGCGAAGTCGAGGAACTCGCGCCGCGCCACGTCCGCGCGGCCCTGGCGCAGCGACGTCCACGCCACGGCCTGGCGCACCATCGGCGCCTCGGCGGAATCGGGAAACTCCACCAGCGCGCGGCGGAAGGCCGCGCCCGCGGCGGCGTAGTCGCCCGCCTGATAGGCGGCCTCGCCCTGCAGGTGCAGCACGGCGGCGCGGAGGTCCGGGGGCAGCGCGCTGTTCGCCAGCGCCGCCAGGTCGCCGAGGGCCTGCGGGAACTCGCGCAGCTCGAAGTTGACGCGGGCCAGCCGGAATGCCGCCTGCGCCGCCGACGGCGTGCCGGTGCCCACCTGGCGGGCGAGGTCGAACTGGGTGCGTGCCTCGTCGCGATTGCCCTGGGCGCGATCGATCTCGCCCCTGGCCATGAGCACCCAGCTGCGCACGGCCGGGGTCAGGTCGGGCGCGGCCAGCGTGTCCTGCACGATCGCGTCGATGTCGGCCTTCTGCGGCATCTCGGTGGCGGCCTTGATGAGGCGTAGCAACAAGGGCAGCGCCAGGGGCGACTTGCGATTGCCGAGCGCGGCGGCGGCCTCGCGCGCGCCCTTCCAGTCGCCGTGCTCCAGCAACGCCAGCGCCAGGCCGGCCTCACCCCAGTCGCGCTCGGCGCCGCCGGCGGACGGCGCGTATGCGCGAAACGCCGCCAGCGCCTCCGGCGCATGACCGGCGGCCAGCGCCCACCAGGCCAGCCGCAGCTGGGCCGTGGCCAGCAACGGATGGCTGCCGCCGTCGACGAAGCGCTTGAGGTCGGCCTCGGCGCGGCCCGGCTCGTTGATGCGGCCCAGCGCGTCGCCGTGCCAGAAGAGGACGTCGCGGGCCAGCGCCGTCGGCGCGCCGCGCTCGAGCAGCCGGTTCCACGTCTGCACGGCGTCGCCGTACTGACCGGCCGCGTACTGCGCCAGGCCCAGGCCGTGGCGCGCCCACGGCTCCACCGGCGCCGGCGAGGCCGCGCCGAGCACGGCGGTGAACGCGTCGCGCGCGCGGGCGGCGTCGCCGATGCGCAGCGCCGTCCAGCCGCTCGAGTGCAGCGCCCACACGCGCCAGTCGCTGCGCGTGGTGTCCTGCACGACCTGGCGGAAGAGCCAGTCGGCCTGCTCGACACGGCCGAGCCGGTAGTACGTCTCGCCGAGCCAGTAGCGCGCCTCGCGCAGCACGTCGCTGTCGCCGCCGGGCCTGGTGGCGCTCTCCAGCGCGCGGGCGGCGTCCTCGTACTCGGCGCGCTGGAACCTCGCGCGGCCGCACTCGAGCGACTCGCCGGCCACGCCGGTCCAGGCGCCGATGCACGGCAGCGCGCGCGGCGGCGTGACGAACGCCGCCGGCTTGTCGGCCGCGGGCACCACCAGCGCGGCCGGCGGCAGCGCCGGCAGGTCGAGCGGCGGGGGCGGCAGCGGCGCCTCGGCCAGCACCGGGGGCTTGTCGAGCGGTGCGGACACGAAGCCCACCAGCGGCGCCAGATCGGGCGGCGGCGGCGTCAGCGGCAGCGGCGTGGCCGCCACCAGCGCGAACCAGAGTGCTGCGAGCGCGAGCGCGCGCGTCACGACTTCTTGCTCGCCGGCTTGTCGCCGGGCTTGGCCGGCTCGGGGCGCTTGGAACCATTGCCGTTGCCCTTCGGCATCTGGCTCTTCACGGCCGCCACGCGCCCTTTCGCCCAGTCGCGCAGCGTGGAGTCCGGGCTCTTGGCGGCGACGGTCTCGTAGGCGGCCAGCGCCGCCGGCCATTGTTTCTGCTCCTCGCGGGCCAGGCCGAGGCCGGCCAGCGCGCGGAAGCGCGAGGCGGCCTCGACGTCGTTGACGGCGCCCACCGCCTCGAAGGCCTTGGCCGCCTGCGCGAAGCGCCGCTGCTTGAGCTCGGCCTCGCCCACCAGCAGCCACGCCTCCGAGCGCACGCTGTCGTCCTCGCTCTGCGCGGCGATGGTGCCGTAGGTGACGGCGTCCTTCCAGCTCTTCTGCTTGAAGGCGCCCGAGGCCAGGTCGCCGGCCAGCCGGTGCGTGCTGGGGTCCTCGGGAAACGCCGCGCGCAGCTTCTTCCAGGCGTCGTCCTGCTCCTTGCGCAGCCCGAGGCCGGCGGCGATCTTCGCGGCCTCGTAGTAGGCCTCCGCCGTCGGCGGGTCCTGGTTCATGAACGTCTTGTACGCATCGAGCCGCTGCGTGCGATCGCCGTACTTGGCCAGGCCCTCGGCGAGCAGGCGGCGCGCCGCCGGCGCCTCGGGGTGCGTGGGATGGGCGCTCACGAACGCCGAGATGTCGGCGAGCCCACCCTGGCGATCGCCGTTGGTGTACTTGAGGTAGCCGAACAGGTACTGGGCGTCGGGGACCTGCCTGGAGGCGGGATACTTCGCCGCGAAGCCGGCGAGCAGCAGCATCGCCTCGCTGGTCTGCTTGCCGTCGACGAGCGCCCGCGCCAGCTGCAGCGTGGCGAGCGGGGCCAGCGCGTGCTCGGGCCACGTGGTGAGGAAGTCGCGGAAGGCGGTGGCGGCCGGCTCGGGGCGCTTGAGCTCGAGCTCGCACGCGCCGAACCCGTACAGCGCGTCGGGCGCCAGCGGCCCGGCGGCGTCGGTGCGCACGATCTCGTCGTAGGCGGCGCGCGCCTCCGTGTACTTCTTGAGGCGGAACTGGGCCTCGGCCTGCCAGAACTTCGCTTCCTGGACCTCGGCGGCCGTCTTCAAGCCGGCCTGCGCGCGCGTCAGCGCCTCCAGCGCCGATTCGGGATCGTTGAGCCGGAGCCGGGTCTGGCCCAGCAGGAGCAGCGCGCGCGGCTGCCGCGCGTCGTCCGGGTACTGGGTGACGAAGCGCTCCAGCGCCCGCCGGGCCACCGGGAAGAAGCGGTCGGCCATCGCCCTCTCGCCGACGAGGAACAGCCGGTCGGCCTCCTCGAGGGCGGACACGGGGACGACCGCGGGAGGCAGCAGCGAGGCGACGGCGAGGGCCGCGACGATCGCCAGCCGGCGCTTCATGCCATCGAGCGTAGCACGTCCATGGTACGGTCGGGGCGTGCTGCGTGTGTGCGCGTTCGACCTCGATCACACCCTCGTGAACACCCCGCTGGACCTGGCGGCCATGGCCGTGGACATGCGGGCGCTGCTGGAGGCCCGCCGCGGGCCGCTCCCGGCCCGCCCCGACCGCTACCGGGTGGGCGAGCTGATCCAGTGGTGCCAGGCCCACGCGCCCGACGTCGAGAAGCCGCTGTGGGAGGTGGCGCTCGACCACGAGCGGCGCGCGATGGCCCTCGCCACGCTGGAGGCCGGCGCCCGCGAGGCGATCGAGGGCGCGCGGGCGGCCGGCTTCGTCACCGCCGTGTGGACCAACAACGCGCGCGACATCACGGCCGAGGCCCTGGGGCGCTTCGACCTGCTGGGCGTGCTGGACCTGGTCGTCACGCGCGACGAGATGCGGGCGCTCAAGCCCGATCCGGACGGCTGGCGGCTCATCGTCGAGCGCTTCGGCGTCCCGCGCGACGCCCTCGTGGTCGGCGACTCGTGGGTGGACGGCGTCGCCGCCGGCGCCGCCGGCGTCCCCTTCGTCGCCTACCGCGCCCGGGAGGCCGACCTCACGCGCTGGCAGATCACCCCCGTCGCCCACCTCACCGACCTCGCCGCCCTCCCCGCCTGGCTGCGCACGCGGGGGTGACACGGACGATGACGCGCGCAAATTCGACGCCGTGCGCGACTCGAAACGGTGATGACGGCCGCACACGGTCCCCGTTGGGGGGTGTCGGGGGGAGCGGCGGTCGCTCCCCCCGACCCTGAAGAGATGGAATTGTTCGAGGACGCGGGTAGCACGACGGGCCCCACGCCGGCCGGGCCGCTGGCCGATCGCATGCGGCCGCAGTCGCTCGACGAGATCGTCGGGCAGGAGCACCTGCTGGGGCCCGGCCGCGTGCTGAGGGCCGCGATCGAGAGCGGCGAGCTGCACTCGATGATCCTCTGGGGCCCGCCGGGCTCGGGCAAGACCACGCTGGCCTCGCTGATGGCCCGCGTGGCCGGCGCGCGCTTCGTGGCGTTCTCGGCGGTGCTGTCGGGCGTGAAGGAGATCCGCCAGGTCGTGGGCGAGGCCGATCTCGAGCGCCAGCGCCGCCGCCGGCGCACCATCCTGTTCGTGGACGAGATCCACCGCTTCAACCGCGCCCAGCAGGACGCCTTCCTGCCCCACGTCGAGAAGGGCACCATCGTGCTGGTGGGAGCGACGACAGAGAATCCCTCGTTCGAGGTCAACTCCGCGCTGCTGTCACGCTGTCGCGTCTATGTCCTGCGCGCGCTGGCCGAGGACGACCTCGTGGAGATCATGCGGCGCGCGCTCGTCGATCGCGAGCGCGGGCTGGCCGCCCTGGCGCCCGACGCCAGCGACGAGGCGCTGCGCCTCATCGCTCGGCTGGCCAACGGCGACGCGCGCTCGGCGCTCAACATCCTGGAGCTGGCCGTGCAGCTGGCCAAGCCGGCGGCGGGGCGGCGCGCGGTGAGCGAGGCCGGCATCCGCGAGGCGGCCCAGCGCAAGACGCTGCTCTACGACAAGAGCGGCGAGGAGCACTACAACCTCATCTCCGCGCTCCACAAGTCGCTGCGCGACTCCGATCCCGACGCCTCGCTCTACTGGATGACGCGCATGCTCGACTCCGGCGAGGACCCGCTCTACGTGGCGCGCCGGCTCGTGCGCTTCGCCTCCGAGGACGTGGGCAACGCCGACCCGCGCGCGCTGACGCTGACGCTGGCCGCCAAGGAGGCCTACGACTTCCTCGGCTCCCCCGAGGGCGAGCTGGCGCTGGCCCAGGCCACGCTCTACCTGGCGCTGGCCCCGAAGTCGAACGCGGCCTACGTCGCGTTCAACGAGGCGAAGGCCGACGTGCAGGAGCGGCCGTCGGAGCCGGTGCCGCTGCACATCCGCAACGCGCCGACCGGGCTCATGCAGGACCTCGGCTACGGCCGCGGCTACCAGTACGCCCACGACGCGCCGGACGCGCGCGTCGAGCAGGAGCACCTGCCCGACTCGCTGCGCGGCCGCCAGTACTACCGTCCCACCGACCGCGGCCTCGAGGCCGAGCTGGGCCGCCGCCTCGCCGCCTGGCGTGACTGGAGAGCCAGCCGGTCGAAGTAGTACGCGTGCTCGCAGTAGTACGCGTGCGCGCACCGCGACCGGGCCGGAGCCGTACGCGTGCCCGCACCGCGCGCGAACCGGGGAGGTGTTGGCGGGGTCGCCTCGACCCCTCCAACGTTCAACAAGAAGGCAGAGCCGGGCTGCTACAATTCGACTCATGCCGCGCGTGGGCGTGATCTTCGGCGGCCGCTCGGGTGAGCACGAGGTGTCGCTGGCCTCCGCCGCCTCGATCATCGAGGCGCTCGAGCGACGCGGGCATCACGTCGTGCCGATCGGCATCGGGCGTGACGGGCGCTGGGTCGTGGGCGGCGATCCGATGCGCGCGCTGGCCGAGCAGGCGCGCGGCGCGCTGCCGAGCGGCGACGACACCGGCGCCGTCAAGAAGGCGCTCGCCGACCGTGCCGAGGGCGTGCGCGCCGCCGCCACCGCCTCGCTGGTGCGCACGGAGCCGGCCGGCAGCGTGCCCGCCGAGCTGCGCCAGGGCCTCGACGTCGTCTTCATCGCGCTCCACGGCCCTTACGGCGAGGACGGCACCATCCAGGGGCTGCTCGAGGTCGCCGACGTGCCCTACGTGGGCGCCGGCGTGCTGGCCTCGGCCGTCGGCATGGACAAGGCCACCATGAAGACGATCTTCCGCGCCCACGGCCTGCCCATCGTCGAGCACGTGGTGGTGCTCCGCCGCGACTGGCGCGCGCGGCGTGACGAGGTCGCGCGTGACGTCCTCGCCGCCGTCGGTGTCCCCTGCTTCGTCAAGCCGTGCAACCTCGGCTCGAGCGTCGGGATCAGCAAGGTCACCACGGCCGCCGCGCTGCCCGCCGCCCTCGACGAGGCCGCGCGCCACGACCGCAAGATCATCGTGGAGCGCGCGATCGGCCGCGTGCGGGAAATCGAGGTGAGCGTGCTCGGCAACGACGAGCCGCAGACGTCGCTGCCCGGCGAGATCGTCTACGAGAGCGAGTGGTACGACTACGCGACGAAGTACGCCGAGGGGCAGGCGCGGCTGGTGTGTCCGGCGCCGCTGGCGCCGGCGCTCACCGCGCGCATCCGCGCGCTGGCCGTGCAGGCCTTCCGCGCCGTCGACTGCGCCGGCATGGCGCGGGTCGACTTCTTTCTCGACGGCGCGACGATACTCGTGAACGAGATCAACACCATCCCCGGCTTCACGTCCACCAGCGGCTACGCCAGGATGTGGGAGGCCACCGGCCTGGCCTATCCCGACCTCGTGCAGCGGCTCGTCGATCTCGCCCTGGAGCGCCACCGGGACAGGTGAGGCTGGCACCGGCGTCGGTCATCATCGCCGGCGGCGGCACCGGCGGCCACACGAGCCCGGGGCTGGCCGTCGCCACGCTGCTGCGCGCGCGGGGGATCCCGCACGCCTGGATCGGCAGCCACGACGGCGTGGAGGCGCGGCGGGCGGCCGAGGAGTCCATCCCCTACTTTGCGATCCCGACCGGCAAGCTGCGGCGCTACTGGTCGTGGCGCAACGTGAGCGACCTCACCGTCAAGGTGCCGGCCGGCATCCTCCGCGCGCGCGCGCTGCTGCGGCGGCTCGAGCCGCGGGTGGTGCTGGCCACCGGCGGCTTCGTCGCGCTACCCGTCGTGCTGGGCGCCGCGCTGGCGCGCGTGCCCGTGGTCGTGCACGAGCAGACCTCGGTGCCCGGCCTCGCCAACCGTATCGCCGCGCGGCTCGCGCGCCGCGTGGCGGTGACGTTCGCGGCGAGCGAGCGCCACTTCCCGCCCGACCGGGTCGTGCTCACCGGCAATCCGCTGCGGCCCGACCTGCGCGCGGGCTCGCGCGCGGACGCCGTCGGCCGCTTCGGCCTGGATCCCGCGCTGCCGCTGGTCTACGTCACCGGCGGCGCCCAGGGGGCGCGCGTCCTCAATCGCGCCGTCGGCGAGATCGCGGGCGAGCTGCTGGGCGGCGCGCAGGTGATCCACCAGTGCGGCGACAACCCGGCCACCGGCGACCGCGCGTGGCTGGAGGCCAGGCGCGCGGCGCTGGCGCCCGCGCTGGCGCGCCGCTACACGGTGCTGCCGTGGGTCGGCGCCGAGCTGGCCGGGATCTACGCCGCCGCCTCGCTGATCGTGACCCGCGCGGGCGCCGGCACCGTCAACGAGTGCTGCCAGCTCGGCCTGCCCGCGCTCTACATCCCGCTGCCGGGCACCCGGGGCGACGAGCAGACGGAGAACGCGCGCCTGGTCGGCCGCGCCGGCGGCTGCGCCATCTTGCCCCAGGCGACGCTCACGACCGACCTGCTGCTCGAGCGCATCCGCGCGCTGCTCGCCGAGCCCGCGCGCCTCAAGGAGATGGGCGAGCGCGCCCGCACCCTGGCCATCCCCGACGCCGCCGAGCGGCTCGTGGCCGTCCTGCTGGAGGTGGTGGGATGAGCCGGTCAGCGCGCGGGGCGACGCCCGCCGAGGTCGAACTGAAGCGGGCAGGTCTCGCAGAGGGGCACGGTGCGGCAGTTGGACTTGGCGACGGCGACCAGGAGCGCGTGGAATTCGTTGAAGAGCGCGGGGTCGGAGGGCAGGCGCGCTTCCAGGAAGGCGCGCGCCTGCTCGTAGCCGGCGCCGGCCGGCAGCAAGCGGTGGCGCGCCAGCACGCGGCGCGCGTAGGCGTCGGCCACGAACACCGGACGCTCGGCGGCATAGAGGAGGATGGCGTCGGCCGTCTCGGGCCCGAGGCCCCGCACACCCAGCAGCTCGCGCCGGAGCGGGCCGAGGGGCGCGCGCCGCAGCGCGCGGAAGTCGCCACCCGAGCGGGCCAGCAGCCAGCGCGTGAAGTCGGCCAGCCGCCGCGCCTTGAGCCGCCACGTGCCGGCCGGGCGCACGAGCGCGCCCAGCGTGGCGGCGTCCGCCGCGGCCAGGCGCGCGGGGGTCAGGCGGCGGGCGGCGCGCAGCGCGGCCACGGCGCGCGCGGCGCCCGACCACGCCGTGTGCTGCACCAGGATGGCGCCGACGGCCACCTCGAACGGCGTGCGGGCCGGCCACCAGCGCTGGGGCCCGTGGCACGCGAGCAGGGCCCGGTAGATCCGCAGCAGGCGCGCCTTGACGCGATCGCGCGGCGGGCCGGGAATCCGGCGCCACGCGGTCAGCACGGGACGTCCTGACACCATGCTCGGGGTCATCCTCCTGCTGCAGACGTTGACGCTGGCGATCGCGGGACCGGCGACGTCACCCGAGTATCTCCCGCTCCGCGTCGCCGAGGCCGGCGGCCACTTCACGCGCGAGGGGCTCAACGTCGTCCTCAAGACGACGCGTGCCGAGCCGGGCGCCGCCGAGGCGCTCGTGCAGGGCCAGGCCGACCTCGCGGCGACCTCGCTCGAGGCCATGCTGCGCTTCGGGCCGCGCTCGGCCGCGCAGGCGCCACGGCTCGTCTTCGGCCTGTCGGCGGCGCCGCCGGTGGCGCTCCTGGTGCCGACCACCCAGGCCGAGATCGTGAAATCGGTGAGCGATTTGCCCGGCACGCGCGTGGGGCTCTCCAGCCCCGGCGCGCCCGAGCAGGCGTGGCTCGGCTGGCTGCTGGCGCGCGCCGGGCTCACGCTGGCCCAGGTGTGGGTGGTGAGCCACGGCAGCCGCGGGCTCGTGAGCGCCGTGGAGAGCGGCGATGTGCACGCCGGCCTGGTGGCCGAGCCGTTCGCCTCGCGCCTGGTGGCCGACGGGCGCGCCCGCGTGCTGGTGGACCTGCGCACGCCGGCCGCCGTCACCCAGGCGCTGGGGGCGCCGACCGTCAACGCCGCCGTGTTCGCGCGCGCCGATCGGCGGCCACGCGACCGCGATCTGGCCGCCTTCGCCCGCGCCGTGCTGGCGGCCGAGCAGCAGCTGGCCACGGCGCCGCCCGAGGAGCTGGCGGGCAAGCTCGGCAAGCGCGTGCTCGGCTCCGGCGACGACTTCGCCGGGCGCGTCGAGAGCACCCGGGGGATGTACCTGCCGGGCGGCCTGGTCAGCGCCGAGCAGGTGAAGCAGACGTTCCTGATCATCCGCGCTCATCAGCCGCTGCCCGCCACCAGCCGCGT
>Ga0335084_10002009_pt1 | contig 19395 bp, 20 predicted proteins | sample Lox_Sample_44_FD_206721 | JGI IMG/M metagenome (GOLD analysis project Ga0335084, IMG submission 206721) | Soil microbial communities from Loxahatchee National Wildlife Refuge, Florida, United States - Lox_Sample_4.4 | ecosystem: Environmental > Terrestrial > Soil > Wetlands | place: USA...
CAGCAACTCGAGGCGAGCCGTCAGCCATTGTTCTCGTGTTCCGGTCTTGTGAGTGGTCATTGTGCTGGTCTCCCTTTGTGCCTTTCTTGAGGTGGCTTGGCGTTTGATTGCCATGCGCTATATTTAGCGCGGGGCACCGAAGGGGTGGGAGTGACAAGTGTGGCGGGATTCCGATGGACTCTGTAATCACAGCTGCAGGCCGCGCACTGGCGGCAGGCGATCCGCTCGGAGCGTTGAAGCGAGTCGCATTGCGCGATGATGCGCCGGCGCTCGCGCTTCGTGGCATCGCCATGGCGCAACTTGGCGACTTCGCACGAGCGAAAGAACTGTTGCGGAATGCAGCGCGCGCTTTTGGTCCGAAAGAAGCAGTGGCCCACGCGAGGTGCATCGTAGCTGAGGCTGACATTGCGCTCGCCTCGCGCGACCTTGGCTGGCCTGCGAAAATGCTCGACGCTGCGCGGTCGACGCTAGAGGCCCATGGCGACCGCTTGAACGCCGGGTTTGCGCGCTACCTGGAAGTTCGGCGACTCCTTCTGATCGGACGACTCCATCAGGCGGAGCGTCTGCTCGCTGGCCTTGATCCAAGTCTGTTCCCGCCCGCATTGAGGACTTTCCACGAGCTGGTGGTTGCGGGAATCGCAATGCGCCGGTTGCGGACGAAAGAAGCGCGGGCAGCCCTAACAGGGGCGAAACGCGCCGCGCACCATGCTGGTATCCCTGCGTTGATGGCCGAGGTTGAAAGCGCATCCCGTGTGCTGAGTACACCAGCGGCGCGGCTGGTTGGGCGTGGCGACGAGCGTCTTCTAATGCTCGAAGATGTCGAAGCATTCCTAGCTTCGAAAGCCATCGTTGTGGACGCATGTCGAAACGTCGTGCGTCGCGCCAACAATGTCGTTGCACTCGCACGACGTCCCGTGTTGTTCGCACTCACACGCGCTCTAGCGGAAGCCTGGCCGGGTGACGTCGCGAGAGACGTGCTGCTTGCACGGGCATTCGGTGCAAGGCTTACGGATGAGTCGCATCGGGCACGTTTGCGGGTCGAAATTGGCCGCCTCCGCAGGACGCTTCGGAAGCTGGCCGACATCAGCGCGACGAAGCGGGGCTTTGCACTCGTTCCTCAGCGTGGGCGCGAAGTCGTCGTACTGGCCCGTCCCGTCGAAGAGGAACATGCCGATGTGCTAGCGTTCCTCACGGACGGTGAGTCGTGGTCGAGTTCGGCCCTAGCACTGGCGCTTGGAGCCAGCCAGCGCACGGTCCAGCGGGCACTTGACTCGCTTGCATCAGAAGGCAAGGTGCAGTCGTTTGGGCAAGCGCGCGCACGGCGTTGGATAACCCCGCCTGTGCCGGGATTCACGACGATTTTGTTACTCCCGGCTCCACTGCCCATCGATTAAGGTGGAAGCATGAAACGATCAAAGGCTGAAATCGTCCGAGAGTATGGCCCTTTCGCAGGAGCTGACCGCGTCCATGGAGTTAGCTATGACGGCCAGCAGGTCTGGTTCGCATCCGGAGAGAAGCTGAATGCTTTCGATCCGTCGAACGGGAAGATGATGCGGTCGATTGATGTCGCTGCGCACGCGGGAACTGCCTTCGACGGCAAGCACCTGTTTCAGATCGCTGAGAATCGCATTCAGAAGATTGATCCACAGACAGGCCAAGTGCTCGCCACGATCCCAGCGCCTGGGGCAGGCGGCGACTCTGGGCTTGCGTGGGCCGAGGGAACGCTCTGGGTCGGACAGTACCGGGCCCGCAAAATCTATCAAATTGATCCCGAGACAGGCGCCGTTCTCCGCACGATCGAATCCAACCGCTTCGTCACAGGCGTGACGTGGGTCGACGGAGAGCTCTGGCATGCCACATGGGAAGGGGATGAAAGCGACTTAAGGCGGATCGATCTGCGAACTGGTGAAGTTCTCGAAAGCCTCGACATGCCAAACGGAGTCCACGTCTCCGGGCTTGAGTCCGACGGCCGCGATCAGTTCTTCTGCGGTGGAGGAAATACCGGCAAGGTCCGGGCAGTCCGGCGATCCCGACGTAGTACCGCGATTGATATCCGCACTTAGGATAGGATTGCCGCGGCCCGATGCGAATACCAATCATGCTCTGACTGACCAGCGCGTCTTGCATATTCACAGCCACAGCCTCACTTTTTCCGAGTTGCCCAGACCTGCCAAAGCCCTGACACGACCATATACCCGCAAAGCCCAACCAGGAATTTCCAGCCATAGCCCTCGCCTCGATGTGAGCGAAATCCCGCGTAACACCCGACAATCAGGCTGATCGCGATAAGGTGGTTATTGAGCTTTTCAGGCACGATGCTCATACGTGACTCTGTGAGACGTCCGGTTGTCGACGCGCTTCTGCCGGCAGATCCTTGTAACGCCGTAACGCATCTTTGATCACTGTGTTCGCCATTTGCGCGGGCGCGATCTGGTCGACCTCTACCAGCTTTTTCTCAAGCTGCTTGTAGTCCTGAAAGAAACGTCGCAACACCAACAGACGATGCGGAGGCAGTTGATCAGCTTCCGTGTACGCGCTGAATTCAGGATCGGGGGTGGCGACGCCGATGATCTTGTGATCTCTCTTCCCGGCATCCATCATCGTCATGAGTCCGACCGCGCGCACATGAACGATCGTCAAAGGGGTAACCGCTTCCCGGGCGAGGATCAAAACATCCAGCGGGTCAGAGTCTTCCGCGAGAGTCTGAGGGATAAACCCGTAGTTCGCGGGGAAGTCGACAGCGGAATATAGAAAGCGGTCAACCTTGATGAGCCCGGTTCTCTTATCCAATTCATATTTGACATTTGAACCCAGCGGGATTTCGACGACCGAATTGAACTCGTTCGAAACACCGCGACCGGGAGAAATGTCATGCCAGGGGTGGGACATGCGGCTACCTTTCGTAAGCACTCTGTCAGTGCCCTCGCTGCACACGAAGGCAGTGTCTTAGGCGCGTGAGCTTAGAAAGGATAATTGCCCGGTCGGTATGGCTCCTGGACAAGAATCCTCTCTCGTCAGGAGTCATCATCCGTCCCAGGAAACTAGCAGATGGGATGGCGGTTTAGCGGTGAACTCCTTCACCGGTTCTGAAGACACACCTAGTCTATCGCGTGCAGGATTGCTATCCAAGCAGATTCAGTCGCCACGCCCCGGGGATCTGCTACGATCCCACTGCCATGGCACTACAGCTAGCGTTCGAACTTTTCTGAACCTCTTGACATCGTCCAGCATCTGAATAAACTGAATCTGTTGTTATCGGTGAAGGAGTACCACCGTTAACCGCTGTCCTCCCTGAATCGGGATGGCCGCTGATGACTCCTGACAAGGATTCTTGTCTCGGGAGTCGTTAACCGCAGGCGGCACACACCCTGCATATCTTCCCCGACAAGTATCCGCACAAATCCACGAACGAGGTTCGTCATGGAGAACGTGTGGGTATTAGCTGCTGTCTGGGTCGGTCTCGCGCTGATCGCGACGTTGCTCGCAATCTGGCTCAAGATCTCAACCGCTTTAACCGAGATCGTAGTCGGAACGGTTGCACAACTTGTCATCGGTGCGGTCGCGGGATCGACGTCGCTAGGCGCGAGGAGTGACTGGGTCAGCTTCCTGGCAGGCACGGGTGCCATCGTTCTCACCTTTCTGGCCGGCGCCGAACTTGATCCCCAGATCTTCCGCACGAAATGGAAGGAAGCTGGAATCGTTGGCCTGGTTGGATTCTTTGCGCCTTTTCTCGGCTGTGCTGCGCTTGCTCATTACCTGCTGCACTGGAACATGCGAGCCAGCTTACTCACCGGGATTGCGATGTCTACAACTTCCGTCGCCGTCGTCTACGCGGTCATGTTGGAACTCGGCTTCAACACGACCGAGTTCGGAAAGGCCGTTCTGGCCTCCTGTTTTGTAAACGATCTTGGGACCGTGATCGCCCTGGGACTTATCTTTGCGCCCTTTACCGTACGCACTCTGATTTTTGTGGTTGTGGGCGTTGTCGTGTTCTCCATCCTGCCATTCCTTACTCCCCGCTTCTTCACCAAATACGGAGGAAGAGTTTCAGAACTGGAAGCTAAGTACCTGCTGCTGGCTCTTTTTGCGCTGGGCGGACTGGCGGTGTGGGCCGGGAGTGAGGCCGTCCTACCCGCTTACATCGTCGGTATGGTTCTGGCCGGAACCGTCGGCAAAGATCACGTTCTGGTGCGACGTCTCAGGACGCTGACATTTGGCTTGCTGACTCCGTTCTATTTCATACGGGCCGGCTCGTTTGTATCAGTTTCAGCATTGATCGCCGCTCCGCTGATCTTTGTCGCCTTGTTCGGTGCCAAGACCCTGACCAAAATTGTTGCCCTGCTGCCCACAGTGAAGGCATTTAAGTATCAGGCTCAGGAAGGTGTTTATTACACGCTAATGATGTCCACCGGGCTGACGTTCGGCACAATTTCCGCGTTGTTCGGGCTCAACCACGGAATCATCACGAGCGACCAGTATTCGTATTTGGTCGCAACCGTCATTGCGAGCGCGGTCATTCCGACGATGGTGGCAAACGAGTTCTTCCTTCCGAAGCATTTGCTCTATCTCAAGCGGCTGGAGGAACAACTCGGCGGGCCGGACTCGACGGTCACGCAGGCAGAAGGAGATTAGGAGGACGTATGACAGGCAACAGAATGAACGCACATTTCAAAACGATTCTGGTTGGCTATGACGGCTCACAAACATCGGAGAACGCCCTTGAAATGGGTTTGAGCATTGCGAGCGCGCTGGACTCGAAGGTGGAAGTGCTGTCGGTCGTGCAACCGCCGGAACCGGCGACATCGGTTGAGCTTCACGCAGTGATTGATAGCGCAAAACAACATTACGAAAAGGCGCTGAGCAGGGTTGCGGATGCCGCCAACGGAAACGGAATCAAGATCGAGACCAATATCGTCGTGGGGCATCCGGCGGAGCAGATCATCAAGCGGGCCGAACAGAGCCACGCCGATCTCATCGTCCTTGGACGCCGTGGCATTTCTAAATTCGAGAAATTGGTCATGGGTTCGATCTCAGAACGTGTTTTGACCTACGCGCCATGTCCGGTGCTGGTCACCAAGTAGGTAGGGCATGCTGATCATCTGTCCTGATTGCTGGCGGGAATTGACGACGCCGACCACGGTGTGTCCAAAGTGCGGTGCACACATCGTCGTCGATTCGCCGGAATACGAGCCGCGCCTGGTTTCGACGCTGGCGCGCGCCGATGCGGAAATGAGAGCTCACATCTGTTGGGCATTGGGGTCGCGTCGCCAGCGCAGTTCCGTTCGGGTTCTTGTAAAACTCCTTCGAGATCCCGACGTCGTGGTGCGAATCGCTGCGTTGCGGGGGCTCGGCGAAATTGGAGACAAGTCCGCAATCAACGCGGTCGACAAGCTCACGATGAGCAAGGAAACGGTGGTGCAGAGCGTTGCCAAGAAGGTCCTAAAGATGTTGATGCCGGCGACACATCCAACTGGCCCGGTGGTCCGCAGCCAAGAGAAGGATTGAGGATCAGATGCCCGTTGTTTTCGGCAAGGACAGGAGTCGCGCCACGATCAAATGGAGTTCAAAGCCGCATGAGAGCTAGTCATAAAGCTGGGAGCGATGCGGGAACAGACTACGCCACAGTCGTGATTTTTCTGCTGTGGATCGTAGTCACCATCGTTCTGGTTATTTGCTTGGTAGCAAGAGCGTGACCTGTTGCGACAGAAGGAAGGCCAAAAATGGCAACCCAGAGTGTGAGGTTGAAGGATTCTGCGACCAAGGAAAGCATTCGATTTCTTGAGGAACTGACGTCAAACTATCACGGCCCTGACTTTACCGTGCGGCTTTGGGACGGGGCAATGTGGGGCCACGCGGCGCGTCCCCGGTTCACATTGGAACTGAAACATCCCGGTGTCTTGCGGAACATGTTCCTCGCACCGAGTGAGCTGACGCTGGGCGAATGCTTCATCTACGATGATTTCGACATCCAGGGCGATATCGAAGCGGCGTTTGAGTTCGCCGATTTTCTCCTGTTCCGTGAATACTCGGTGCTCGACCGCCTCAAGTTGGGCAGCCACCTCGCGCGCCTGCCTGCGTCCGACCAACGCCGAGCTGGTGACGGCCCGGTTCTCTTGGGCGAAGGGGTCCACTCAAAAGAGCGTGACCGTAAAGCAGTCACACATCACTACGACGTCTCCAATGAGTTCTACTCGTTGTGGCTGGACCGGTCGATGACGTATTCCTGCGCCTATTTCCAGTCGAACCGGGATGGGCTCGGTACCGCACAGGAGCAGAAACTGGAATACATATGCAGAAAACTCAGGCTCCGAGCTGGCGAGCATCTACTCGACCTCGGTTGTGGCTGGGGTGGCCTGCTCCTGCATGCTGCCAAGAACTATGGCGTATCGGCGTTCGGAATTACTCTCAGCGTTCCTCAGGCCGAACTGGCACGGCAACGGATACGAGAAGCTGGCCTCGCACACCGATGCAAGGTCGAAGTGTGTGACTATCGCGATCTCGAGACACCGCAACAGTTTGACAAGATCGTGAGCGTCGGCATGTTCGAGCATGTGGGCGAGTCGCATCTCCCTGAGTACTTCCGCCGCGTATGGGACGTCCTACGTCCCGGTGGAGTCTTCTTGAACCACGGGATCGCCGCTTCTGCGGTCCTTCAGAGGAGCGGCCCGTCGTTTATTGATAAATACGTTTTCCCCGACGGTGAACTGGTACCGCTGCACGTTACGGCACGTTGCGCTGAGGAAGCCGAGTTTGAAGTCCGTGATGTTGAGAGCCTGCGCGAACACTACGCCTTGACTTTGCGTCATTGGGTAAACCGGTTGGAGTCGGCTGCCGCGCAAGCCCGCGCGATCGTGGGAGAAACAACCTATCGCGTGTGGCGTTTGTATATGTCGGGAGCAGCGCATGCGTTCACCACCGGACGCCTCGATCTATATCAACTCCTGTTGAGCAAGCCAGACCACGGTGAGAGCCGCTTGCCATTCACCCGACAAGATTGGTATGCGCCGGCCATCGAGCGTGAGCCATGCCGTTGACTTCGGTTTGTATCTTTGCTGTACTTAGAATGTTCGGACGGTGAAGGAGTTCACCGAAACCGCTGTCCCACTCATTAAGCCGGGCACAGCTGATGACTCCTGACAAGTGGAGACTTGTCGCGGAGTCATGGACCGGCGACAAATCCACCAAAGTGCAATAAGAGGTTCCGTGATGGAGAACGTGTGGGTTCTGGCCTCCGTCTGGGTGGGCTTGGCGCTGATCGCGACGCTGGTTGCGATCTGGTTCAAGGTCTCTACCGCGCTCAGCGAGATTGTCGTGGGCACGGTGGCCCAGCTGATCATTGGCGCCTTCATTGTGCATGGCGAACTCGGCGCTAAGACCGGCTGGATCTCGTTTCTCGCCGGCACCGGCGCGATAGTCCTGACTTTCCTGGCTGGTGCCGAACTCGATCCGAAGATATTCAGGGCCAAGTGGAAAGAAGCGACCGTGGTGGGACTAGTGGGGTTCGTTGGGCCGTTTCTCGGTTGCACCGCCATCGCGCACTACATCCTGCATTGGTCTGGTCGCTCCAGTTGGCTCGCCGGGGTTGCGCTCTCGACCACTTCGGTTGCGGTTGTCTACGCCGTCATGCTGGAACTCGGCTTCAACGTCACGGATTTCGGCAAGGCGGTGCTGGCCGCATGTTTTGTGAACGACCTCGGAACTGTGATTGCTCTCGGCCTCATCTTCTCGCCGTTTACCATCAAGACGCTGATCTTTGTTGTGGTCAGCATCGCCGTTTTCGCCATCCTGCCTTTCTTGACACCGCGCTTCTTCAAACGATATGGCGGCCGCGTTTCCGAGCTTGAAGCCAAGTATCTACTCTTCCTGTTGTTTGCTATGGGTGGATTGGCAGTCTGGTCGGGCAGCGAGGCCGTACTTCCCGCCTACATCATTGGCATGGTCCTGGCAGGGACCGTTGGCAAAGACCACGTTCTCATAAGGCGCCTTCGCACACTCACGTTCGGGCTGCTCACGCCGTTCTATTTCATTCGCGCAGGCTCATTTGTGTCGGTCCCTGCATTAGCTGCGGCGCCACTCGTGTTCGTTGTGCTGTTTCTGGCAAAGATGATTTCCAAGGTGGTGCCGTTGTTCCCCACAGTAAAAGCCTTCGATTACCAGAAAGAGGAAGGACTGTATTTCACGCTCATGATGTCCACGGGCCTGACATTTGGGACGATCTCTGCGCTGTTTGGGTTGAACCATGGCGTGATTGACCAGGCCCAGTACTCCCACCTGGTTGCCACGGTGATTGGCAGCGCCGTGGTGCCGACGATGATTGCCAATGCATGGTTTATGCCCAGACATTTGCTGTCGGTAAAACCACACCAGAAAGTAGCGTTGTCTCAAACGATGAGTACGACTCAGAGTGAGGAGGGAGCATGACAGGAAAGCGGCAAAACCCACACTTTCGCAAGTTGCTCGTTGGTTATGACGGATCCCCGCAATCGGACAAGGCAGTGGATGTGGCGTTATCGCTGGCCACCTGCATCGACTCATCGGTACTGATCTTCGCCGTGGCGCGGCCTCCGGAGCCGTCCACTTCCGTTGAACTCGAAGCCGTGCTGGACGATGCGCGCGAGCACTATGAGGAAGGCTTGAAGAAGGCCGTAGAGAAGGCTCGTGGGCAAGGTCTGGAGGTCCAGACCGATATCGCTGTTGGACATCCTGCCGAGCAGATCATCCATCGAGCGGAGTTGGACGGAATCGACCTTATTGTTTTGGGACGACGCGGGCGATCCATGATCGCCCGCATGATGCTGGGCTCGGTTTCCGAACGAGTGTTGCGATACGCGCATTGTCCAGTCATGGTGGTCCACTAGTGAAGGAAGCGTGATGAAGATCGCCATCATCTCTGACCTGCACGGGAATTACGAGGCTTTACGGTCGTTTCCCGAAAAATATGATGAACTATGGGTGCTTGGCGACCTCGTGAATTACGGCCCAGAGCCTGGCCAAGTAGTGGATTTCGTAAAGAAAAAAAGTACTGTGGTGGTGCGCGGCAATCACGATCATTCAATTGGATACGACACCGACCCGCGTTGCACTCCCCGTTATCAGAAGATGGCGGATGTGACCCGCAAATACACTGCATCCGTGGTCACGAAGAAGCAGAAGGACTACTTGCGCGAGTTGCCGCTGAACCTGGAAATCGAGCGGGAAAACGTGCGCTTCTATCTCTGCCACGCCAAGCCTTCCGATCCTCTCTACGGCTACTGTCCCGCGGAATCAGACGAGTGGGTGAAAGAACTGGACCATGTAAAAACCGACGTGTTGCTGGTCGGTCATACTCATACACCGTTTGTGCGTCGGATTGGCGAACGTCTCGTAGTGAATCCGGGCAGCTTGGGGCAGCCCAAGACCGGCAAGCCGGATGCATGTTATGCAGTCTGGGAAAACGGATCGTTCCAGTTGAAGACTTTTCCATACGCAGTGGACGAGACCATAGGCCGATTGCGGGCATTGGCATTTCCTGCCGATGTAACGAACGACCTTACTACGGTGCTTCGTACTGGTTCGGTGTAGGTAGTCAACAATTGATAGCAAGGAGAACTCATGTCGAAAATAAAGAGTGTCGATGCGATGGAGATCCTGGACTCACGGGGGAATCCAACCATTCAAGTCAGCGTGACGCTGGAGAGCGGATCGGTGGGAGTGGCAAAGGTTCCCTCCGGCGCTTCTACCGGCAAACACGAGGCAGTTGAACTCCGGGACGGTGATAAAAAGCGGTACGGAGGCAAGGGGGTTCTGAAGGCCGTTCACAATGTGACTGGACCTATTCAAGGAGCTGTCAAGGGGATGGATCCCAGCCATCAGAAGGCCCTGGACGACGAACTCATTGCTCTCGACGGAACTCCCAACAAGTCAAAGCTCGGCGCCAATGCGATTTTGGGCGTCTCGATTGCAGCCGCTAAGGCTGCTGCCGCAGAGAAGCATGTTCCTCTCTATCGCCAGTTCATTTCGCGAGATGAATACGTTCTGCCCGTTCCGCAACTCAATGTGTTGAACGGAGGCAGGCACGCCGACAACAACGTGGACTTTCAGGAGTTCATGATCGTGCCTGCCGGCGCCCCCAGCTTTAGCGAGGCACTGCGAGCGGCAGCAGAGACTTTTCAAACGCTAAAACAGGTTCTCAAAGAGAAGGGTTACGAAACCAGCGTTGGCGACGAAGGCGGTTTCGCTCCGCGTCTGCGATCGAATGAAGAGCCTATGGATCTGATTCTCTCGGCCATACAGCGGGCTGGCTATCAGCCGGGCAAGGACATTGCGATCAATCTCGACCCCGCGGCCAGCGAATTCTATGAAGACGGTCAGTACGTATTTCACAAGTCGGACAAGACGCGGAAGAGTTCCGACGAAATGATTGCGCTCTGGGCAGAATGGTTCAAGAAATATCCGGTCTTCTCGTTAGAAGATGGACTGGCGGAAGATGATTGGGACGGCTGGAAGAAGCTCACTTCACAACTCGGAAGCCAGGCCCAACTGGTCGGCGACGATATCTTCGTGACGAACCCGCAAATCTTCGATAAAGGAATCAAGAGCGGAGTCGCAAACTCGATCCTGATCAAGCTCAATCAGATTGGCACCGTGAGTGAGACTCTGCGCTGCATTGAGATGGCGCAAAAGAACAACTACACCGCAGTGGTTTCGCATCGTTCCGGCGAAACCGATGACACCACCATTGCTGATTTTTGTGTGGCTACCGGAGTCGGGCAACTGAAGACCGGTTCCGCCTGCCGGGGCGAGAGAATTGCGAAATACAATCGGCTGCTCGAAATCGAAAAGGAGTTGGGGCCGAAAGCTAAGTATGCCGGCCGTTCAGTCTATGCCCGCTGGGCAAAATAACGCGTTCGCGAGCCGCGGCGTATCAGATGGGGAGAGCGGCGGAGCTTTGCGCGATCTCTCAAGCCGTGAGATCGAAGGTTTGGTCGAGAGCCTTAACTCCCTGCATGAGGGCGAACTCGGGATAGACATGCTGGTCGCCTGCGGCGCAAGGGCCATTGAACCGTTGCGTCGTTTTCTCCTGCATGGCACCCCCAGTGGCATCTTTTTGCCGCGGCAACGCGCCGTGCGGGCCCTGGCGCAACTCGGAGCCAAAGACGTGTTGTTGGAGTATCTGGGCTCTGAGCAGGACATTCGCGATCCGGTCGCGGCGCATGGAGAGGAGGCGGTCAAGAACACGGCGGCGCGGGCACTTTCCGCCTGGCGCACTGATGACGTTTATCACGCGCTCAGGCTCGCACTATGGAAAAGGAAGTTGACCGGAGTGATTGAGGCTCTGGGTGAATTCAAGCGTGCTGAGGCGGTCCCGGAACTGATCGCTGCGCTCGAAGATGACTATTGCCGGACGGCGGCGGAGGATGCGCTGCGCAAAATCGGGGAGACAGCGCACGCATTGTTGATTGAAGCGGCGAGGACGCCCGACCCGTCAGGAGTCGGCGAGCGTCCGACGAGCCAAAGACGCCGGCGTTCAGCTCTGCGTCTGCTTGAAACCTTGCTCTTGTCCGCGGAGGACTGGAACAGGGTTGCCGCTTTGGTTCACGACAACGACCCGGAAATCGTGGCTAGAGCCAGCCAGATCGGCCTGGCAGTTGGTAGCGATCGAGACCGAGAATTGGCAGCGAAGCGGCTCATCGAGGTTTTGCCTAAGGCAGATTGGCTGTTGCAAGGCGAGATAGAGATGTGGATTGAAGCGCACCTTGACCTCGCCATGCCCATGATTGACGCAGAGATCAGGCGACGGCAACAAGTTGGCGGCCCGGAGGCACATGACAATGTGCTACGCCTGTTGCTTTCGCTGCGGGAGAAAAGCAAGGTGCAGTCCTAGGTGAAGGCTCTAACAAAAAGCGCGAACGAATTTATCTTTAGTCGTTCGGAAGAGCGCCAGCGGATCCATCAATTCCTGGCCAGGCGGCGGCCATTCCTGATCTATGGGCCGTCTGGGGCGGGAAAGAGCCTGTTGCTGCGCAGCGTGCTTCCGGAATTTCCTACAGTTCTCTACTGCGAAGACTCGGCAACCATCAACACCGTGTTTCGGGGTCTGGCCGCCGGCCTTCTACGCCGAGCGAGTCCACGCGCTCAGGCTGCATTGCGCAACGAGGATGGGATCAAAACGAAATCCGCAGTCTCCCTCAAGGGGATTGTCATGGACGCGCTTCGCGAGGGAGAGTATGCGGTCATTTTGGATCATCTGAGGCGTCCCTCCTATTCTTTTGCTGCGGCGGTCCGGGAAATCATGGCCTGGGGCTCGACTCCGGTGAGCGCGGTCGCACGCTCCAGCCATATGGAGGACACCGGATTGTTGCAGCCCACATACAGCGACCGATCGCAAAAATGCGAAATCAAAAACTTCGATGAGGATACCGCGCAGGATTTCGCGCGCGAGATAGTCAAGCGGACCGGACTCGTGGCCTCCAACATGGCTGAGTTCCTTGAAAAGGTCCTGGAGTTTAGTGACCGCAACCCAGGCGCGATTGTGGCGCTGATCGAGATGGCCGGCTTTCCAAAATACCGGCTCGACGAACATATTAAGGTCACGCCTCTTTACATCGATTTCCGTATGAACTGGCAGGCCGCAGGATGAAACCGAAGAAATTGATGCGGTTGCATGACCGGCGGCATGTAACTGAGGTCACCACGCCCTCAATGTCGTTGACTTTCGCTGGCGTGGACGGTCATAATTTAGTTGGCGTTGGAGTTCGCCATTAACCGCCCAATTGGGCAGATGACTCCTACAAAGAAGAGGAATTTCTTGGTAGGAGTTGGTGTGTCCTTTCTATCTGCCTCCTAGTCCAGGAAAGTCCTAAGCCCCAAATGAGTTCCTGCGCGTCGAGTGTGCGCCAGGAAAAGGACTCATGCCCGAGGACTCGGTCAATTCGCTCAATTCGAACCACGTGCGGCGTCTGAGTGTGACCTGCCGCTATATCGACAAGTTGCTTGCCGAAATGGAGAGCGCACTCAACACCTCCACGTCCAAGCTGGCATTTCCACAATATGCTCTGGATCTCAGCCCTGCCCAAAGACGTGTAATCGAAGACTACATCGGGCGTATCCGTGCCCAACTTGTCCGCGTTCTCGATGGACAGGGGGTTGAACGACCGCCATCGGATATACCGGTTTCGCGTTCGTTGCATTCCCATCTCACATTCGTCGATATCGCCGCCGAGGAATTGAAGCCGGAATACATGCGCGGCTATGGCGAAGTTCCGCCGGCAGCTCAAGTCGAACTGAACGGCATTGCCGGGGAACTACAAAGCCTCATACGACAGCTCGACCAGTTCCTCATGCGCGGGTCGAAGGAGAATCTGCAGGAACGGCTGGAAAAGCTGGAGCAGACAGGTGACGAGGTCCCCCTGCTCAAGAAACTGGAATCGGTCATCTCCGAACATGGCCTGGTTGAGTTCCGGTCCACCCTGTCGATGATCCTCGATCGGCTTGAGGACAACCGCTTCGAAATCGCGATCTTCGGCCGTGTCAGTTCTGGCAAGTCATCCCTGCTGAATACCATTCTCGAAACGGATGTCCTGCCTGTGGGAGTCACTCCCATTACTGCTGTCCCGACGCGGCTGATGCATGGCGATTCTCCAGGTGTGTGCGTCTGGCGTGCCAACCGGTCACCCGAGCGCTTCGACATTTCGCAGCTGCCGGAATTTGTGGCGGAGCAACTGAATCCCGGCAATGAGAAGCATGTCACGAGGATCGTGGTTGAGCTGACGTCTCCGCGGCTGCGTGACGGGATTGCGTTCGTGGACACACCTGGCCTTGGCTCACTGGCAACCCGGGGTGCGGCTGAGACACTTGCTTACCTGCCGCGTTGCGATTTGGGGGTGGTGCTGATTGATGCCGCATCGACCTTAACTCGCGACGATCTACAGACGATCCAGATACTTTACGACGCGGCGATCCCGGCAACCGTGCTGCTCAGCAAAGCCGACTTGCTCAGTCCGCAGGACCGGTCACGGATTATTGCGTACGTAAAAGACCACATCAAACGAGAGCTCAACCTGGATCTCGCCGTGCACGCGGTCAGCGTATTACCGAACTGCAAAGACATGCTGACCAACTGGTTTGAAACAGACATAGCCCCTCTTTACAGCCGGCGCCAGGAGCTAAAGACGCGCTCCATCCGGCGCAAACTCGGAGCACTGCACCAATCCGTCGAGATGGCACTGCGCTCGCGTCTTCGCCAGAAAGGTCAGATGTCGCCTCGCAAGGTAGAGCAATTACGAGTGATCGAAGCGGAGCTTCGGCAGGCCAGTGGCCATCTTGAGGACATGAAGAAGACTGCGCGCCGGGTGGCCAATGATCTGGAGTATTCGGGCCGTGCGATCCTTCGAATGGCCGCCGCAGCCTTGGTGGAAGCATGGGTCAAGCAGGGCGCAACGGAGCAAGCGTCGCCCGAGATCGTACTCAAGGCAGTGGTGAGCGCCATAGAGGGGCAGACCGATACTCTCCGGCGTCGCATTGAGACGCTGGGAAACAAACTCCACGAGACCCTTCGGGCGGCCGCTGCGGTTTTAGAGATTGAAGACACTCCCAGCCAGAAGGAATTTTTGAGTGTGATTCGCGAGATGCCGGCATTTGACGCCGGACAGCTCAAGGTAACCATCAAGCGACCGCTTCTGCTGAGCTTGTTGGGGGAAAAGGCATACGCGTCCATCGTGACCAAGCGATTGGCGCGGACCATGGGGACTCAACTCAACGCGTCACTGGCTGCTTACCAGGCTCTCCTGCATGACTGGTCGAGCCGCACTCTTGAACTCATGCAGCGGAGGTTTGACGCGTATGCCAATGGTTATCGCGCGCAGGTGGAAAGACTGATCGGGGACCACTCTTCCCCAGGCGAACAGGAAGGTACGATTCGCCGCGATCTCGAAACCCTGGAGAGCGTCAAACCGGAGCAGCCAGTGACGTCGTGAAACAGAGCGGGTTCGGAAAGCTACGAGCGTGAACAGGAAAGGAACAGAACGACTTGCTGAAATACTTGATGGTTGGTATCGGAGGATTCCTCGGAGCAATTGCGCGTTTCTGGCTGGGAAGCTATATCGGCGGAAAGATGGGCACGCGTTTCCCATACGGAACTTTCGTGATCAATATTTCCGGGTCCTTCTTCATCGGTTTTATCCTGACGGTCCTGTCGGAGTGGACCCACTGGAACGCAAATTGGAGGTACCTCATCCCGATTGGATTCATTGGCGCATATACGACATTTTCGACCTTCGAGTATGAAACCTTGCGCACTATGCAGGACGGTCAGTTCCTTATTGCATCGCTCAATGTTGTGCTCAGTGTGTTGGTCGGGTTTGCAGCGGTGTGGGGAGGAGTGGTGGCCGGGAAGGCGGTGCTATGAAAGCCGAGCCATCTGCTGCTGTGACCAGCATCAGCCAGGCGCTAGTCAAAGGAACCTGCCCGATCTGTGGCATTCTCAAGGATTTCCAGGGGACACTGTCCGAGAACACTGTCCCAAAGGCGGATATGCGACTCTGCAACTTTCATGGTTGGGCATTGGCGCGCTCTCGCGGAAAGCTTTCGCGATCGACACCGGGAGAGGCTGTCAGCGCTGTATTCCTCGAGATGCTTAAGGTCCCGCTCGCTGGAAAGGCACACACTAGCGATTGCAGCTTGTGTCAACAGGTCTTCGAAGAAGAGGTTATGCGCTTGCGTGAACTGGCACAGAAGTTACAAGGAGCCATGTTCGTGCAATGGATGAAGACGCAAGGTACTCTATGCATCGAGCACGGCCGAAAAATAAAAGAGTTTGTGCCGCTGCGCCTGCGCGCAGTCATTGATGAAGTAGTGGAGCGAAACCGCATCGAACTGGAACGCGAGCTTGAAGATTTTCGCGAGCAATTGAAACATGGAAATCATGAAGGCGGCGGGCTTCTGGGGCGTGCCGCCGAATTCCTAGTGGGACAACGAGGACTGTAGTAAAGGAGGAGAACTTGCTGACATCCGGCCCTGGTAAAAAAGTTGGAATGTATGTTGCCGAAGACCAGCAATATCACGGCGTTTCCGCATATGCCGCGATCCTGGATTTCCTGTTCTTTCACGGTGTCTCGGGGGCAACTGTAACCCGAGGGATAGCCGGTTTCGGCGCGGATCATCACCTTCATACCGACCGATTGGTGGACCTGGCGACGAAATTGCCGGTGAAAGTCGAGTTCATCGAAACCGCCGCGAAAGTGGAAGAGCTCATGCCGAAATTGCAGGCCATGGTCGGCACCGGCCTGATTGAGATGCACGACACCACAATCGTCAAGCCGGCTGAGCGGAAGGTGAAACAGCCCGCGCCTGCGAGGCCTGCACTCAAGCGTGAGGGCAAGGCGAAGATGATGCGCATCTACATCGGGGAGAACGACAAGTGGAACGGGCAGCCCCTCTATGAAGCCATCGTCAGGGGCCTGCGTGCGCACGACATCGCGGGCGTTACGGTTTATCGCGGAATTCTGGGATACGGGGCCAATCGCCGCATCCACAAAGACGCCGCACTTAGCCTGTCGCACGATCGGCCGATCCTGCTGTCGGTGGTTGACGCGGAAGAAAAACTACAGGCTTTCATGCCCATTCTGGACGAGATGGTCAAGCAAGGCCTGGTGGTGTTGTCCAATGTGGACGTCATCAAATACACCCACAACTATGACAAGGAAGAAAGACGAGAGGAGTCGCGCACATGAAGCTGGAGGGCAAGGCAAAAATGTTGCGGATTCACTTTGGCGAGGACGACAAATGGCAGGGGCGGCCGCTTTACGAGGCGATTGTGGCCAAGTGCCGTGAACTCGATATCGCGGGCGCTACCGCGTTTCGCGGAATCGAGGGCTACGGCGCGAGTACGCTCATCCATAAGCAACATCTGTTTCGTTCATCTGATCGCCCGATCATGGTATCCGTCATTGATACCGAGGAGAAGATCAGGAGCCTGCTCCCGGTACTCGACGAGATGGTGGATGAGGGCTTGATTGCCATGTCCAATGTCGAGGTCATTCGCTACGTTCACCAAGAAGGAGTGCGCTCACCGGCAGAGTAGCCGGAAGACCGAAAGGGTTGGAAGATGGTCACGGTCTCAGGAAAGTTAGTGCCCGGTGCATCGATGTCGAAGCTGCCGCAAATGGTGGTGCAGAACTCCCGGGGAGAAGCAGCGCTAGTTCGCCTGGCGGAACTCGCCGACGAGTTTGATGCGGAGCAGGTTGCCACTGACGCACGCTCTGTTGCGGAGCGAGTCGCGGAAGGACGCTTTTATGTCGCCTGCATCGGCCAATTCAAGCGCGGCAAGTCCTCCGTTCTGAATGCCCTCGTCGGGTGGAGCGTGCTTCCCACCGGGGTTGTCCCGGTAACTACTGTTCCCACTATTGTCCGCTACGGCACCCACGCGTCGGCCCGCGTCCGCTTCCAGGCGGGTGAATGGAAGGATATTCCCGTTGACACAGTGGTTGAATACGTGTCCGAAGAGAAGAACCCCGAAAATACCAAGAAGGTTGCGGCTCTCGAAATCTTCGTGCCGAGCCCGCTGCTCTCGACGGGAATGTGTTTTGTGGATACTCCCGGCCTGGGTTCGGTGTTTACCGGCAACACCGCTGCGACCCAGGCGTTCATTCCGCATATTGATGCCGCTCTGGTCGTGATCGGAGCGGATCCTCCCCTTGCGGGAGAAGAGATGACCCTGATCGAAGCGGTTTCGAAGAACGTTCAGGATTTCATCATCGTGGTGAACAAGGCGGATCGGACGACCGACGCTGAAAGAGAAGCAGCGGTCGCCTTCGCGCGACGACAACTCGACAAGCGACTCCATCGCCCTCTGGGCCCATTATTTGAAGTCAGCGCAGCCGAACAGCTTGAGCACCGCGGCACGGGAAGAGATTGGCGGAAACTCACGACGGCGCTGGATCAACTCGTCGAGGGATCGGGACGCCGGCTCATCCGCACGGCATGTGAACGTGGCCTTCAGCGAGTCAGCGAACAACTTCTGGCGATTGTTGCCGAGGAGCGTGAAGCCCTACAACGTCCGATCGACGAATCCGAGAAACGCATCACTGCCATGCGGCAGACGATTGCCGACGCCGAGCGCTCGGTGCGTGACCTTTCTTATCTCTTCATGGCGGAGCAAGGGCATATTTCGGACATGTTCGTGGAGCGGCACAAGGCTTTCCTTGCGCGTGTCCTGCCGGAGGCCAGGAAGGACTTTGAAACGCTTTCAAAGGCGGGAGTTGCCGGGATCGGCCCCTGGTACCGTCGAAGGATTTTTCACGAGGTGGAAGAAATTGGCAAGCACTACATCATTCCTTGGCTCAAACCCGAACAAGAGGACGCGGAAAAAGAATACCGCCGAGTTGAACTGCGGTTCGTGGAGATGGCCAACGATTTTCTCAAAAGGCTATCCGAGGCTGGCATTCCCGAACTGGCGCGTCTGCCTCATGCGCTGGATGCGGAACGCGGTTTTCGTGTGCGCTCCGAGTTCAGGTTTCTGGAGTTCATTCAGATTACCCATCCCGTCTCCCCTGTACGCTGGCTAGCCGACCTGTTGCTTGGCCTGGCAGGGGTAAACCGGATCATCACCAATGAAGCCCGGGAGTTTCTCATACACGTTCTTGAAACCAACAGTACGCGCGTGCAAAGTGACATTCTCAACCGGGTCCAGGAGAGCCGTGGAAAGCTCGAGGCCGAAATCCGCAAGCTGCTCCACGAGGTGAGCCGCGTGGCCGAACGTGCGCTGGAGCGCGCGCGCAAGGTCAAAGAAGAAGGAGAGCCTGCCGTTCGTACGGCCCTAGAGCGGCTGAACACATTGGAACAGGAGATCCATGCCGTAAGTGGACTCGAAGCCGCAGCCTTCACCCGACCCGGAAGAGATCAATTTTCGAAGACTTCGTAGTACAGATCTTCGCCGTAGCTGGTGTGGAGCGGGTCTGCTTCGACCAGCCTGAAGGTCCGGGATCCATCATCTTTTCTTTCGGCCCGCAGAAACAGCGCTTCCTCTCCCTGGTCCTGGAAACCATGCGCGAATTGGTACAAATGGGTCACATAGAACACCTTCATGCCTCGCTCGAGCAATGCTTGAACGATCTGTCTGGCAATCTCAGAACCTTCCCGCTCGTTAGTTGCGGCAAATGACTCGTTTAAAAGCAGAATGGAGTTCGGAACGACGTGATCGGTGATCGCGCTCATGCGGGCAAGTTCCTCGTCAAACTTCCCGCTCTTCATCGTCCTATCCTCTTCCCGCTTGAAGTGAGTAAAGAGCGCCGGACAGGTTTCCGCCCGGAAAGACTCGGCCCCAACGAACATGCCGCTTTGCATCATGATCTGAGCGAGTCCAATGCTTCGCAGAAAGGTGGATTTTCCGCCCTGGTTTGCCCCCGTAATGATCACCAG
>Ga0335084_10002010_pt1 | contig 19394 bp, 13 predicted proteins | sample Lox_Sample_44_FD_206721 | JGI IMG/M metagenome (GOLD analysis project Ga0335084, IMG submission 206721) | Soil microbial communities from Loxahatchee National Wildlife Refuge, Florida, United States - Lox_Sample_4.4 | ecosystem: Environmental > Terrestrial > Soil > Wetlands | place: USA...
GGCCGTCGGCGTCGATGACCGCGGCTGTGTTGAAATAGAGTCCGGCCATCTCTTCTTCATACACCGGCACGACAATCACCATGCGATGCTTGGCCGCGATCTTCTGCATGAGCTTGGTGGTCGGTCCATCGGGGACGCGCTCGGTGAGTTCGTACCAGCGAATGTCTTGCTCCGCGCAGAAATAGGGGCCGTAAAACAGCTCTTGCAGGCAAAGGACCTGGACTTTCTTGCGTGCCGCCTGCTCGATCAGCTTGAGGTGCTTGTCGATCATGGCCTGCTTGATTTTCGGTAAGGGATGATTGCTGCCGAGGGCATTGCTCGCCTGGATGAGACCACAGCGCACGATCCGGGACATGGAGCCACCTCCAAGACAGGCAATATATCAGACCGTCAAGGGCCCGGGTCAGGAGGGGCCCCCCTAGTACATGATGGTCCTCGTCAGGTGATGCGGCCACCAGGTGGTGTGGTAGTGAGTCCAGAGCCGCGCATCAATCTGGGGAATAATAATCTGCTGATCGGGCGGCCGCAACTTGTTGATCTCCTCGGTGAGCAACGCCGTCGCATAGATGCAGTGTGCGCGGATCTCGATCTCCCAACGGCTATCGCGAGGAATCATTTGGTAGGAACTGATCGCCCATTCCAATTCTGTTGAATAGCTGGTGATGCCCAGCAGACGCAGCGGCACGGGCACGATGTAGTCAGCGAAGGCTGTCATCTTGCCCAGGTCGTCCACGCGGAACTGGCCCTGCTTGCGCAGTGCGGAGTACAGGAACCAGACCCCTAGCTGCGCCAGCTTGTAGAACCTGACGGTGTGGCCATCGTATTCGCTGACATCGTTGAAGCGCGGAAACTCTGTGACCAGCCGCTCCACCAGCCCGTTGCCGTTGTCGTACAGCTGTGGCGAACACGATTTGACGAAGTTGCGAAAGCGTCCTTCGTAGCTTTTTGCCAGCACTGCACCAACCTGGTGCAGGATCTGCATCTTTTCGTCGAGCATGGGAAGCTCGAGGTTGCCAGCGAAAACCTTCTCCAGTTCCGGCCGGGTCACCCCGGCGAGGTACGCGCCGTCCAGCATCGGAATACCGCCGTCCATGGCGCGTCTCATGCATGCGAACAACGCGTCGGAGTCCGACCAGTGCCGTCCGGCGTAGTCCACCTGGAACTTGAGGTGACGGGAGAAGTCGGTGAAGGCTGTGTCGATACAATTCGTCGTCAGGATGAAGTCGATAACGTCCTCCGGATTGCCCTCCCCCATGCCCAGGGGCAAGGTGTAATCGGGCATGGGTAGCTCCTCGTAGGCCATCCAGCCCGCGACTTCGACGATTCGATCTACGTGGGTCCGAACATCGCGCGGGCGCTCGATGACCGGAATCAAACTGTCCAGGACCGGACTGCCGGTGAGCTTGGGCCAGCGCGTCACCAGTTGCGCAGACGCCCCCGCAGGCTGTGCATGGGATGGTTCAGTCATGTTTTTCGAGGTCTTTCGCCAGCCGGTCGGCTTCCTGCTGTTCGGCCGTGGCTTGCGACTCGCGGGCGGTAAGGGCGTAGATATCGGCCATGCGCCGGTGAGGAGTGGGCTCCACGGGCCGGAGTTGTGCGGCCTCTTCCAAGTGGCGCAGCGCGGCGGAATACTGCCCGGCATCTTTATTCTTCTGCGCCAGCCCGAGGTTGGCAAAATAGAGCAAGTCCTCGACCGCGGAATCCTGGGGGTTGAGCTCATGCGCGTGGTGAAGCGTCTGATAAGCCGCCGCATGTTCGCCGAGCTTCACCAGAACAGCGCCATAAAGGGCGTTCAGCTGAAACAGGTCCGGCCAGCGTTTGAGGGCAGTTTCCAGGGGTGGGCGCGCGTCCGTGAACCGATTCAGCTGGAAATAAGCCAGCGCGAGGTTGTACTGCATCTGGGGCGATTTCGGAGCCAACTCCGCGGCGCGTCGCAAGGGCTTCAGCGCAGCTTCCAGGTCCCCGTGCTGGGCGTAAATCGTACCCAACTCCGTCAGCCTGTCCGCATCATCGGGATCGTACAGCTGGTCGCAGACGGCCCGGGCTTCCGCCGTGAGGCCCTGGCCGAGTTTCTGCCGGCAGTCCAGCCTCAGCTGGCTCGCGTGGGCGTCGCCCTGGCGGAGTTGCTCTGAAAGCGCCAGGGCCTTCTTCGCTTCGGCTGCGCGCCCCTGGCTGCGATACACCAGCCCCAGCTGATAGTGCGCCCGCGAGTCTTTGGGATCAACCCGCACGGCTTCTTTCAACCACTTTTCAGCGGAGACCAAGTGGCCCTGTTTGAGGTACGCAAAGCCCAAATAGTACGCCGTGTCAGGAAAAGGCGGCTTGATGACCGCCTGCTTCAGATTCTGGATGGCAGCTTCGTATTTGTGGTCGTCGAGGTCCAGCCTGCCCAAGTAGTACAAGACGTTCGGGTGACCGCCCACTTCCTGGCGCACGGTTTCAAATTCCTTGCGGGCTTCCTCGGGTTTGTGCGATTCGAACAACGCCACTGCCAAGGGAAAACGCGCTCTCTCGACCAGCGAGGGATCAAGCGCGAGAGCGGCCCGAAATTCGCTTGCCGCCTCGTCGTACCGGTCTTGCTTCAGGGCATCGTAGCCTCGGCTGACGTGGGCTTCCACCGTGTCGGTCGCAGATGTCGAGCTAGCTGCATCCTGGGCAGAGGACCAGCCCGGACCGGCTGCCAGCAAAGCCAAGACCGTGACCAACATCATGAGTGAACGCACGGGCGAAGCTCCCACGCCCACATCGAACTCGACATGAACTTTCATGCGCTACCTACTGCCTTCTCGATCAGCGCACCGGCAACCCTCTTAATGTCCGCAACCTCTTTGGCTGTGGCTGTGCCGACGTAGGCGCTTACCAGCTTCCCGCAGCGTTCCCGAACCTGCTCGTAAGCCGATGGATCCTCACCCCGCACGGCGAGCAACTCCTTGAGCCAATGTTTGCCATAACCCGCATGGATGGTTTCGTCCGCCCAATCAAAGTCCATATCGTGCTCGCTCAGGCCATCTCCGTAGGCGTGAAAGAGTTGTGCGCGGGTAAGCTTGTGCCGGATATTCTTGGTCTCGAAAAAATAGAGCATCCCCAGGCGGTAGATCGGGTCCTCCCCGGAGGCGCTGTCGTAGATGTAGGTCCCCAGAGGGACCTCCGCCGGATCCAGCCCCCACGCCAGCAAGCGCTCGTAGCCCATCCGGCAATGGCGCGACTCATCGTAGGTCCAGCGGGCAGCGTTGTGAATCCACTCCCATGGCAGAACGCCGGCAAAAGCGCTCAACATCACCCCACCGGCCTCGATCGCCCAGACTTCGTTCAGGTGACTGATGGCGGAGCGCAGTTGCAGGAGCATCCCTTCTCCGTACGGATAGTTGGGATCGACCACGTCCGGCCAGTAAAACCGGCACGGCCAAAAACGTGGGTCCCGTGCAGGCCGGTCGGGAATGGAATAAGCCTTCGAACCCGCTAAAGATCCAACCACAGGGACCGCGGGTGACGGCCCAACCCCCACGCCACCGACCTCGGTGAACCGGTGGGCGATCGTTTGTGTCCAGGCAAGAGCGGTCTCACGCAACTCAGGATTTCGGGAAAGCTCGGCATCGGCCCATCGCTCGAACCCGCGAATCTGTTCCTCCTTCTCGGAATGTGCCAGAGAAAGAAAACGATGGGTGGGGCCGTCCGCAATGGAATCCGACGCGGTCAGATAATCGCGGTAGGAATCGCGCAGGGCCGGCAAAAGCACTCTCCCCACGCTCAGCAGGAAAGCGGGGACCGAAGGGGAATCCTTGACGGCGCCGAAAAGCTCGATCAGCGCCTGATCTGCGCCTTCTTCCTCCAGCAGGCGGCTGGGAAAGCGAAGCTCGAACACTCGCTCTCGCAGGGCGTGCGCGGTTTCGGCCGATTGCCAGATGAAGTGGGCGAGTCCGGTTTTAGCTTCGAGAGGAGCGATGGCCGGGATCCACGCGGCCTGGCTCACCAGCAGCGAGCGCTCACAGAAAAAGAAGCGCTTCAAAAGCTGGGCGGTGTCGAGACGCATCCAGCGCGCCCGAGGCTGCGAGCTCTGCAGAAACGCCTGCGACATCGTCCCCCCTTCAGAATCGATTGCTCAGCGCGACCGTGATCACCGCCACAATCAGCACCAGCATACCCTGATTCAGCAAGCGTCGGGCCCCAGGGGGTGCGGTTTGCCATTCTCCTCTCCACAATCCCCAAATGTTGCCCATAACGATCGACAGAGAAATGAACAATGGCCAGCCAACCACCACGCCCCATTGCCCAAGCCTTGCCGCACCGGCTCCGTAGAGATAGAAGCTTCCAATCCACATCAGGGCCATCAGCGCACTCAGCGCCAGGTTGCGAGCGGTCTCGGGGCCCCAATATTGGCTCAGAGTATTCTTGCTCACCATAAGGAACAAGCAATAGGCGAAATTCACCGCGAATCCCAGGGTAAACAGCAGCGCCCAGACCGTATTCCCGGACGATGCCTGCGACACGCCCAGGGTCTCCGCAACATGGGTTACGTTTCCTCCAAAGGCGACGCCCACATTGGGGAGGCAAGACAGAATTCCTGCCAGAAGCGCGATCACGAGTCCGGACTTGAAGAGGCTGGCAGGCGTGGTCGCTGATTTGTTTACACCCGGCATACGGCGCGATCCGCCTATCGAACACAGCACGATCCCCAGAATCACTAACGCGGTTCCTGCGAGCAGCACCAGCCCCTTAGTCGTCAGCAGGGTCTGCGGGAAGAAAATCACTAGCGGGATCAGCGCGCCCAGGCTGGCAATCAGTCCCATGATGATCGGATATCCGAGCGCCATCCCAAGCCGATCCATGCCTAAGCCGAACAAAACAGCGCCGACGCCCCAGCCCACCCCGAAGAGCGCCAAGATCGCGAGGTTCCGCGAAGGAGATGCGCCGTACACAGAGAAGATGTTAGGTAGGAGCAGGAGGGTGATGATCCAGTTGAAGACCAACATGCCCAGCAGCGAGAAGGTCGCCCAGGTGTGTTCCCATGACCATCGCCGCACCAGGGTCATGGGAAGAATGAACGTTCCCTGCAGTAAGCCAGCCAGTAGCACCAGCAGAAAGCCTGTGAATAGGGGCATAGGCGTCAGCCGAGAATTCTACCCTCTGTCATGCTGAGCGAGGATTGAGCTTCGCGCCGCAAAGCTCAACCGCAGTCGAGTCTTCCCTACCTGCTCCTCGGGCTTTACTGGGAATAGAGATTCCTCGCGGCTGAAAGCCGGCTCGAAATGACTGACTCCCAAGCTGAACGAGGATGTCTACAGACCTGGATAGCGTCATCGTTCAGTACACCGCCCGACTCTGGTCTCCGGTCAGTTTCTCGCCCAGCAGCTCTTGCATGATCTGCGCTCCGGCGCTGGTGCCGACCAGGTCCGCCCCGGCTTCCAGGAGCTCCCGTACTTGCTGGGCAGCCTTTATTCCGCCCGAGGCCTTGATCCCGATGTTGGCCGGGGCCAATCTTCGCAGAAAGCGGATGTCTTCAGGGGTGGCCACGCCGACCGCGCCGCTGCTGGCGTTCTTCAGGTAGGCTGCGCCCGCATCGATGCTGAGCGCCACGGCTCGTTCTTTTTGCCCAGCATCCAGCAAGGGAAGCTCCAGCATGATCTTGACCGGGATGCCCCGCGCCGCCCCGACCACGCCGCGGATGTCGGCGGCATATTCTGCCTCCATGCCCGAAAGCAGGAAGCCGACATTGGGCATCAAGTCGATCTCTTCGACTCCATCCTGAACAAGCTTCCCTGCCTCACACGCTTTCCCGGCACTGGTCATCGTCCCGTAGGGAAGGTCGATGAACGAAGCAGTGCGAATTCCGCTGCCTCGCAAAGCATGGGCAGTCTTCTTCACCCACGCCGCGGGGATCATGGCGGCATGAAAGCGGTACCTCACACACTCGGCGATGTGCTCTTCCCAGCGCGCCTGGGTCAGGACGTTTGAAATGACGGTTGACTGGATCCGCCCGGCAATGCGGGATGGGTCACTAGTTCCGGAATCGGATTGTGACCGATTGAAATTCATGCTTACTCCAACCAATGAGGAGCAGTCAAGCTGTTCTGACCATAGTATTGAAGCACCTCAGCACGTGTTGGAAGAGAAGGGATGACACCTTCCTTGGTGACTGCCAGGCCGCCGGTGAGCACGGCGAATCGGACAGCAGCCTCAAGGTCGGCGCCCGAAGCGAGCGCCATTGCCAGCCCCGCATTGAAAGCATCGCCGGCGCCGGTCGTATCCACGGCCTTCATCTTCTGAGCGGGAACCTGCACCGCAGTCGAGGCCGTCACGATCAGCGCGCCTTTTTCTCCCAGGGTCAGCACTACCTGTTTGACTCCCTTATTGATCAACTCGCGAGCAACCCTCTCGGGATCAGCACTCACATTCGAACTTCTCCCAGCCAGCACCTTCGCTTCGGTTTCGTTGGGGGTGAGGACATCCACCATCTGCAAGGCAGAGGCAGGTAGGGGACGCACTGGAGCGGGATTCAGAATCGTGATAGCCCCGCGACCGCGTCCCAGTGCCAGAGCAGCCTCCGCGGCCGCCACGGGAATCTCAAGCTGGGTAAGCACAACCGCCGCCGAGTCTATTGCCACCTTACCCTTGGTGACATCATCCGCCGTCAACAGCTCGTTCGCTCCCGGATCCAGCACGATGCAGTTGTGGCCGCTCGCCGCTTCGACCACGATAAAACCCACGCCTGTGGGAGTATCAGCGACTTGCATCACATGCGCGACATCGATGCCTTCGTCTCGATAGAGCTTCAGCGCCATTTCTCCGAAGCTGTCCCGCCCGATTTTGGCGAGGAAGCTGACCTTCGCTCCGAGGCGCGCACAACCTACCGCTTGATTGGAGCCCTTGCCGCCATAGTCCACGCGGTAGCCCGTCCCCAGCAGGGTCTCGCCGGTACTCGGCAGACGCTCGACCTTCATGGTCAAGCCGGTCGCGTAGCTGCCCACAACGGCGATCCGAGGAACGGTCAAGGGATACGACTCCGGACGTAGTTTTGACAAGCTAAGCCCGTAAGCCTACCACAAGCGCTCCTCCAACCTTGACCACCTCCAGTGGGGCTGTTAGATTTCGGCTCTACGTGAGCTACCAGGAGACACCTCTCTGACCCCGCTGGAGAAGACCGGACAATCCCTAAGTCTTCCACGGCGCGAGTTTCTCATCCGGTGCTGCCAGGGAGCCGGGGCAATGCTGCTTCCTGCGAACCTGCGCGGACTCGATGTTTCTCCCTCCCCGGATGCCAGGTTTCACTTGCACCCCCACTATCGAAGTCAGCGTCCGCTCGACGCCACGCTGCTTAAGACCCAGGCGGGCCTCGACGAGTTCGTCACCGAAAGATACGCCGATCAGATCGCAGCGAAGCTGGCGGAATGGAGCGCCGGCCTGCTGCAGTCGCCGCAAGATGTGCGCGCAGTCGAGAAGGTTCTGACCTCTGACTTCGTGGGCTCATCCTTCAATGCTCTTGAATCGCGGCAGGTGCGCTCAGGCGTTCTCGACGTACGGCAGCACAAGTTCGGGCAGCCGGAGGCAGGGCGCGATGCGTTTGTTCGGGAACTGCGATCTACACTGGACGTTTTTTCGGTAATCATCACCGCTGAATTTCAGGTCACGAGTATTGACGCAACCCAACCCGGCAGTTTGCGGACTCGCATTCGTCACGACCTGGTCGGCTCCGGAAAAGAGTTCTACCGCGAACAGCGCGTCGGCTACTGGGAGCTGGAATGGGCAACGGACTCAAAAGGCGAGTTCCACCTCAGCCACTGGAAGGCGCTGGATGAGACGCGTAGCCGCTCTGCCACCCCAGTCTTTGCGGATATCACGGCGCAAGCGCTCGGCGCCTGCCCGTCCTACTCTTCTCAGCTGCTGCACGGATCAGACTACTGGAGGACGGTTCTCGACGGCGCATGTGGCATCGATATTTACGGACACAACGGGGTCTCAGTCGGCGACATCGACAATGACGGCTTCGACGATCTCTATGTCTGCCAGCCTGCCGGTCTTCCCAACCGGTTGTACCGAAACCGAGGCAACGGGACGTTCGAGGACATCACCGAAACCTCTGGAGTGGGAGTTTTGGAGAACACCGCGTGCGCGATCTTCGCCGACTTCGACAACGACGGACGCCAGGACCTGATCGTGGTGCGCACCAACGGCCCACTGTTGTTTGTGAACCAAGGCAACGGCAGGTTCAGCCCGAAGCCCGACGCCTTCAAGTTCGCCAATCCCCCGCAGGGAACCTTCACCGGGGCGGCGGTTGCCGATTACGACCGCGACGGCTGGCTGGACATTTACTTTTGCCTTTACGTCTACTACCAGGGCACCGACCAGTACAAATACCCCAGTCCTTATTATGACGCGGAGAACGGCCCGCCCAATTTCATGATGCGCAATAACCGTGACGGAACCTTTCACGACGTTACTGCGCAGTCGGGCCTCAACCAGAACAACACACGCTACAGCTTTTGCTGTGGCTGGAGCGATTACAACCGCGACGGCTGGCCCGATCTCTACGTGGTCAATGACTTCGGCCGGAAGAACTTGTACCGCAACAACGGCGACGGAACATTCACCGACATTGCCCCGCAGGCGGGAGTTGAGGATGTGGGCGCGGGCATGAGTGTGTGCTGGTTCGACTACGACAATGACGGCGTCGAAGACCTGTACGTCGCCAATATGTGGACCGCGGCAGGGGAGCGCGTATCAAAGCAGGACATCTTCAAGAAAGACTCGCCCCAGGAGATCCGGGCGCTCTATCAAAAACATGCGATGGGAAATTCCCTGCTGCGCAACAACGAAGGCGGGTTTCAGGACGAGACTGACGCCGCCGGAGTGGGCATGGGCCGCTGGTCGTGGTCGAGCGACGCCTGGGATTTCGACCACGACGGCTTCCCCGATCTCTACGTCACCAATGGGATGGTCTCTGGTCCGTCGCGCGAAGATCTCAACAGCTTCTTCTGGCGGCAAGTGGTCGCAAAATCGCCCGACCAAGCCAAGCCTTCCCATGATTACGAGCAAGGATGGAGCGCCATCAACGAACTCATCCGGGCGGATGGCACCTGGAGCGGGTACGAGCGCAACGTCTTCTATGCAAACAATCGTGACGGGACGTTCTCTGACGTCTCGGGCGCGGCTGGTATGGACTTTCTGGAAGATGGCAGATCTTTCGCCCTCGCCGATTTCGATCACGACGGTAGGCTTGAGGTGTTCCTGAAGAACCGCAACGGGCCGCAGTTGCGCCTGATGAAGAACGTGATGGAAACTTTGCCGCCGTCGATCGCCTTCCACCTCAGGGGGACGAAGAGCAATCGGGACGCCATCGGAGCGGTTGTCACCGTGGAAACCCCCGCCGGACGCCAGACTCGTTCGCTGCAGGCAGGGTCGGGATTTCTTTCTCAGCACAGCAAAGAAGTCTTTTTTGGTCTGGGAGACACAAAAGACCGCGTGCGGGCGTCGATCCGCTGGCCAAGCGGATTGGTGCAGGAGCTGCGCGATCTGCCGGCGAATCACAGAATCTGGGTGGACGAGGGGTCGGAGCCGAGCCGGATGGAACCCTTCAAGGCTGGCCCTCAGAGGCCACAGCCTCGCTCATCGCGTCTGATTGGCACGGCTGAAGCCGCGCCCCTACCAATTGATACGCGACCGGGACCGGAATCGCTTCCCACCGCCGTCGAAACCTGGCTCCTCGCCCCAGTCGCGGCACCAGATTTCTCTCTGCCCGACCTCGGCGGGAAAATCCACACCCTGGCTTCCCTGCGCGGCAAGCCTGTTCTGCTTCACTTCTGGGTCGCAGGTTCGGCGGAATGCCAGCTGGACTTGCAGGCCTTCAACCGGCTCCACGCGGGCTGGGCAGCGCAAGGCCTGCAGTTGCTCACCGTGAATATGGACGATGCTGTCGACGTCGACAAACTTCACGCACTTTTTCCTGTCCTGCGCGGGTCGGATGACGTAACCGGCATCTATAACATCCTCTATCGTTACTTGTTTGACCGGCACCGCGATCTCAGCCTGCCATCCTCGTTCTTGATCGACGCCAGTGGAGACATCGTCAAGGTTTATCAGGGACCGGTGAACCCGGAACACATCGAGCGAGATTTTCGGCACATTCCGCAAACCAAGGCTGAACGGTTGGCCAAGGCACTTCCCTTTTCCGGGGTTACGGATGCGACGGAGTTCTCGCGCAACTATCTTTCTTATGGATCGGTCTTCTTTCAGCGCGGCTACTACGATCAAGCTGGGGCGTCGTTCCAGCGTGCCTTGCGGGACGACCCATCCAGCGCGGAGGCCCTCTACGGGCTCGGCAGCGTCTACCTGCAACAGCAGAAAACCGCCGAAGCACGGGAGAGTTTTGCCCAGGTCACGAAACTGCAGGCCAGTTATCCCGACACTCTCCCCAACGCCTGGAACAACCTTGGCCTTCTCGCCACGCGTGAGGGGCGTACAGCCGACGCCATTCCGTATTTTCAGGAAGCGCTGCGGCTGAGTCCCGATCACTTGATCGCGCTCGACAACCTGGGGAACGCCTACCGCCAGCAGAAACGCTGGGAGGAAGCCCGCAACACGCTTGCGCACGCGGTCGCCGTCGGGCCCGATGACCCCGAGGCAAACTACAGCCTGGGGATGGTTTATGCCCAGTTCGACGATTCGGGGCGCGCGTATGAATATCTGCAGCGGGCGTTGAAGCTTCGGCCGGACTATCCCGAGGCGCTGAATAACCTCGGCGTGCTCTACCTGCGCACCCAACGACGCGATCAGGCAGTTGCGAGTTTTGAACAATGCATCCGGGTTGCGCCCGCGTTTGACCAGTCTTACTTGAATCTTGCCCGGGTCTACGCCCTGGAAGGCGCGCCCGACAAGGCCCGCGCCGTTCTCCTGGAATTGCTCAAGCAGCATCCGGAGCACGCGCAGGCAAAGCAAATGCTGGAGGAGCTGCAGAAATAGGCCGGCTGGCATCGTGGGAGGTTCTAGCGCTTCGGCGTCTCCGCCGTCAGCAGCTCCACGAACATCTTGTAAAACTTCTGGCTATCCAGATCGACCTGGATTTCGACCGGCTGGACTTCTACTTTGGGCTTGTCCTGTTCCGTCCAGGTCAAGATGTTTCCGTACCCCGCGCCACGATCAAGGTCCACATCCATGTAGCGGGTTTCCTTCTTCGTGATCACGCTGGGATCGAGCCACGCGGCCGCCGCCAGTTCGTCCCACAGATAGTTGTACTCGCCGTACAGGCGGGCATACTTGCCGACATAGCGCGCCGCCGGGGAGTCGCCTTTCTTGATCTGGTTGATCAGCTCGTTCGTCAGTTGCGTCTTTACCGAAATATCCACCGGCGTGCAGACGATCTTCTTCCATGGCGCACGCAGCATGATGTGCGCCGCTTCCGGATCGAACCAAATATTGAACTCATGCCGGGGAGTATTCATAAACTCAGGATCGGCGGTCTGCGGATTGAGACTCGCGCCCATGAACACCAGCTCTTTGGCCAGCCTGGCAAATTCGGGGTCGAGTGAAATGGCCAGGGCGATGTTGGTCATCGGGCCACCCGCATAGATCGTGATCTCGTGCGGAAATTTGTGAACCATGCGCACCAGAAAATGCGCGGCGTCTTCGTCGGAGGGCTTGGTGGAAGGTATGCCTTCCGGCATCTCTCCCAGTTGGTCTGGCAAATGGTAGTACTTAGGGGTCCAGGCGCCCAGCCATGCGACCGTGCCGAAGCGCTGTTCCCAGAGTTCAGTCGCTGCTTTCTGCCTGACCAGCGGATATTCCGCTCCTGGCACCACCGGAATGTCGGTCCGCCCGATAAGCTCCAGCATGCGCAGGGTGTGCGCCACTTCCGCCTTTAGCCACTGATCGCCGGTGACCACGGTCAGGCCCAGGACTTCGGTCTGTGGCGACTGGATCAGCATGACGATGGTTTGCTGGTCGGTCCCACCGGGACCGGCGCCGTCCTCGTCGATGATGATCTTGCGTTTGCTCTGAGACCAGGAGGGGAGAGACAGGGTAAGCAATGAAGCCGTGATCAAGAGTCGCCTGAGTTTCATCGTTGTCTCATGGGTAGTCTAAAGGGCAAATCCTAATTCTTGTCATTCCGAGGAGCGAAGTGACGAGGAATCTGCAGTTGCGCCCGGATCATCAAGAACTGCAGATCCCTCGCTCTGCTCGGGATGACAACCTTACATCACTAACCGTCCCGCGTTCGGTTACGCCTTCCCCGCCAACCGTCCAATCAGCAACTCAAAGAACCGCTTCGAATCCACTTCGACGGCCAGGTTGGTGTTGGGTACGAACTTATCGCGGACGACCGGAGAAGTTCGCGTGCTGGCCAAAGTGGGCGCTGATCCGCGAATCTGCATCGCAGCCGCCGCCTGCTTCTCCATCTCAGGACGACGCCGCAAGTCGCCGGCAGTCGGACTGTAGCCCAAGGTCTCGCCTGCGGTCAGTTCGCCGGTGGTTTCAACATCAACGTAGTACTCCTTCCACGTCAAGATGGAAGGATCGAGGAACGCCGCTACTGCGAGCGAGTCGTGCATGTTGGGTCCAACCAGAAACCCACGCTCACGGTTGTGGTCAATGGCGTTGCGGGCGATCTTGGCCGCGGCTTGGCTGACGGGATTCTGCGCAGACTCGAGCACGCGCACGTGGTCGTCTGTAAGAGATGTCCGGCGGGTGACGTCGAGACCCACCATGGTAATCGGAATCCCCGACTGAAATACGACGCGCGCCGCCTCCGGGTCCACGTAAACGTTGAACTCGGCGGCGGGAGTGATGTTTCCCCCCGACAATGATCCGCCCATCATGACCAGACTGCGAACCAATCCGGCAAGGTCCGGGTCAGAATTCAACGCCGCAGCGACATTGGTCAACGGTCCAATGGTGATCAGCGTGATTTCACCGGGATACTTGCGAACCGTCTCGCGGATAAACTCCGCCGCCGGCATGGCGATTGGCTCGGTCTTTGGCTCCGGAAATACCGCGCCTCCAAGGCCATTCTCTCCGTGGGCATAGGTCGCAGTCACCAGACGGCGCACCAGGGGCGCCTTTGCGCCCGCAGCCACCGGAATCTCAGTACGGCCGGCAATCTCCGCCATGCGCAATGCGTTCGGAAGCGTCAGTTCCAAGGGTACGTTTCCCGCCACCGGGGTGATGCCTTCAATCTTCAATTCCGGCGACCGCATGGCCAGCAGCAAGGCCAGCGCGTCATCCACTCCAGGATCGGTGTCAATGATCACGCGGAATGGGCCACGGGCCGCTGACTGCTCCAACCCTCCGGCCCAGGCGGCGCGGGCCAGACTGGTGACCGCTATCCCGACCGCGGAGGAACTGACAAACTCGCGGCGTGTGATTCGACCTGAAGTTGAATCCATGCTGGTTGTCCTCTTATCCCGACTCCGCGCCTCTTCTCAGCGATCCCGGTGATTCAGGGTTTTGCCATAGGCGGCTGCGTCATCAACTTGATGTAGAGATCGTACAGCTTCTTGGCGTCCACATCGAACTGCACAGTCGCCAGCCGCTCGTAAGACGGAAGCTCGGTCCCCTTTTCCCAAAACAGCGTTTCGCCGTAATTTGGCCCGTGATCGATGTCGATATCCACATAGAGTTCTTTCTGGCCGGTAATCATCGAAGGGTCGATCATGGCTGCAGCCGACAATTCATCCCACATGAAGCTCTCGACCGAATACTCAGTAAGGTAACGAGCCACGGGTGTATCCGCCTTGGCGATGGCGGCCATGATGTCCGAAGTGAGCTTGGTCTTGATCGAAACGTCCACCGGCGTAATCGTCACTTTCTTCCAGGGCGCGCGCATGGTGACACGTACGGCTTCCGGATCAAACCACCAGTTGAACTCCCGGCGGGCATCGCCGCTGATGCCGCCGTTGTCGGCATACATGCCGCTGCCCATGAGGACCAACTCTTTGGCCAGGGTTGCTACTTTCGGATCCAGGCGCAGCGCGAGCGCGATGTTGGTTAGCGGCCCACCTGCCCAGACCACGACCTCCCCCGGATACTTGTGCACCATGCGTACGATGAAGTGTGCAGCAGTCTCATCGAGCGGCTTGGTGAGCGGCGCACCCTCAACCAGCACCGGAACCACATCGGGATCGTGATACCCCTCACGAAATGCGGGCGGAGTGTTGGCCGGCCGCTTGGAAAAATCACTCCAGCAGCCTTTGTAGTGCAGCTTGCCGTAGAGAGCTTCCCAGCGCTCGGTTTCCGCCTTGGAATTCAGCAATGGAAACTCGGCTCCCTCGATGACGGGAACGTCGGTGCGCCCGGCGATTTCCAGCAGCCGCAACGTGCGCTGGGTTTCTTCTTTCACCCACTGATCGCCGCTGACCGTGGTCACGCCCAGAACATCAAACTTGTCTGACTGCAAGAAAATCAGGATGGACTGCATGTCGGTCGTGGCGGGGCCGCGCGAATCCTGATCGACGATGACCTTGATCTTTTGCGCATGCGACTCACCTGCTGCGAACGCCAGAAGAACCGTTAGAAAGACAACGATGGATTGCCTCTTCACCGTGAGTCCCTCCTGGAAAGAGTGCCATTGTAATGCCTGCCCGACACTCCCACCAGCCTTTTGAAGAGTGCCGCAGAGGGATGCGTGGGCTGATTGCGGATCGCGGCCCCGACCGCTAGAATAGCGGTTCATCGCCAGGCTAGTTACGCATCGAACTTGACCATGAGCCACATTCGCAAGGCGGCAACTAGATTTGCGGACGTACGTACCCTGAGCTACCTGGCGATGGCGATCACGCTTTTCGCTGCGGCCCCGGCCCAGACGCAGTGTCAGCCGGTCGCCGATTCGGTGAAACCGCCCACTGCGCAGCAGAACTCCCAATCAGCCGCTCCGGCTTTCTTCGACGAGCCCAAGTTCACCGTAGCTGGGGTCACCGACGCTACCACTCCCGGCGGGCATGGCTCCGATACGGTTTTGCGGACCAAGCAGTCACTTGCCAAGGACACAGTGTCGCTCGGCAAGGATTCACCGGGCAGCATCCTTTTGGACCAAGCCGCTAGCGACCAGTCTTTGCGTGCCACGGCTCATCCACCCGAGAGCTTTGAAGCGAACCTTCAACAGGGAAAGTCCCTCGTGGCTGAAGGCAAGCCTCGGGACGCGCTTCCCTACCTTGAGCGAGCATCTCAACTCGGTACTGCGGACAAGGCCGCTCAGGACAAGGCCTCCCTGCATCACTTAATGGCCGAGGCCGAGGAACAACTCGGCAATCCGCTTGAGGCGGTGCGTCAGTTTCAGGCGGCGGCTGAGGTGGATCCCACGGAGCCTAACCTCTTCGATTGGGGAGCCGAGCTTTTGCTGCATCGAGCCGTCGCGCCGGCGATTGACGTCTTCACCAAGGGCAACCGATCGTTCCCTGGTTCCATCCGGATGCTGCTTGGCCTCGGGGTCGCGTTGTACGACCACGGTTCCTACGATCAGGCTGCCCGCTGTCTCTGCCAGGCGTCCGATCTGAAACCGGACGATCCGACGCCCTATATTTTTCTCGGCAAAATTCAAGATGTCGAGATCGCTCAGGCAGAGGGAGTCGCAGAGAGACTACAGCGTTTCGTCAGGCTGCAGCCCGAAAGTGCGCTGGCCAATTACTACTACGCGGTCAGTCTCTGGAAACAGCGGAAGAGTCCTGAGGACACCACCAATTTTGCGCAAATGGATTCCCTGTTGCACAAGGCTGTTCGTCTTGATCCGAAGCTCGGTGTCGCCTATTTGCAACTGGGAATCTTCTATTCGGAGCAAGAGGATTATCCCGACGCGATCTCTGCTTACCAGCAAGCTATCGCAGCGGTTCCCCATCTGGAGGAGGCCCATTATCGCCTCGCACAGGCCTATCGACAGAATGGGGAACAGGCAAAAGCTCAACAAGAACTTGAACTGTACGGTCAGTTGAAAAAGCAGTCAGCGGGGGAGGCGGAGCGTCAGCGCCGTGACATCAAGGAATTTGTTTACACGCTGCGCACCCAACCTTCCGCCTCGCAGCCGAAATAGATCTTCCGCCACCATGAAAAAACTGGCAATCCTTGCCGCCACCGCTATCGTGCTCCTCCCTGCCGCTCTCGGGCAGCAGAAGAAAATCAAAGTCATCGCCGATCAGGACAGTGGTGGCCCTACCGGCACCAACTTCCTCTCTCTGCTCATGCTGCTTCGCGCGCCCCAGATTGACCTGCTGGGCATCACGACCGTGAGCGGCGATCAATGGGTCGAGCCGGCAACCGTGTTTGCGCTGTGGGCCACGGAGCAGGCCGGCCGCACCGATGTGCCGGTGATCAAAGGCGCCCAGAATCCTCTGCTCAACACCCGGCGCGAGCAGGAACTCAGGGAAGCTCTCTACGGTTCTTACATCGAGTGGCATGGGTCATTCAATCCCGATGCCCCGAAACCCAGTGAAACCTGGGCGCCACCCGGCGGCTATCCCAAGGTCAAGCCCAAACCTGGGCGCGCCGCCGATTTCATCATCGACACCATCCGCGCCAATCCGGGCGAAGTGGTGCTGTATGCCGCTGGTCCACTGACCAATGTTGCTCTGGCGGTGCGTATGGATCCCGGCATTGTGCCTCTCACCAAGGCGATCTACATCATGGGCGGAAGTAGTTCCGCAGGACCGGAACTCAACTGGTGGTGGGACCCGGAAGCCGCCTCGATCGTCCTGCGGGAGCCGTGGAAAGAAATCATCGTCACACCATTTGAAGCGGGTGCCCAGGTCTGGTCGAGTGCGCCGCTGATGCAGCGGATCGTCGCGTCCGGTGGCCCGCTGGCCAATCATGTGAAGCAGTTATACCTGGAGGCCAAGCCGCCAGAAGGGACGTCCACCTGGTCGATGATGTGGGACGAGCTGACCGTCGCCTCCCTGATTGATCCTTCGGTGATCAAGAAGTCAGAGACCATGTATCTGGACGCGGACACGGACCACGGGCCCAAGTACGGCCACACCGTGATCTGGAAGCCGCTCCCGGACATTCCCACCTTCTTCCTGCCGTACAGTGGACCCGGCAATGTTGATCGTGAGAAGTGGCTGGGGCATCTTGTGCCACCCGCCCAGCTCCACCCTGCGAGCGTTCAGATGGAGGTAGATGTACAGAAGTTCGAGAATCTGTTTGTGGAGCTCATGAGTCACTAAGCCGGCCCGGCGGCCATCGCGGAAATACATTGCTCGATCGCTACTTCAAACTCGCAGAGCACCAAACCACAGTGCGCCGGGAATTGCTCGGTGGCTTGACCACCTTCATGACGATGGCCTACATCGTGGTGGTGAACCCGCAGATCCTGGCACAGGCCGGAATCCCCGCTGAAGGAGTTGTCTTCGCCACTTGCATTGCATCGGCAGCGGCGTCGCTGGTCATGGGACTTTACGCCAACTATCCCATTGCCATGGCGCCGGGCATGTCGCTGAATGCCTATTTCACCTACTCGGTCTGCATTGGGATGAACATCCCCTGGCGCACAGCGTTGGGGGTAGTTTTCTTCTCGGGAGTATTGTTCGTTCTGCTCACGGTCACGCGGGTGCGGGAGCAAATTGTCAACGGAATTCCGGACTGTCTGAAGCACTCGACTGCCGCCGGTATCGGATTGTTCATCGCCTTTGTCGGCCTGCGCAACGCCAAGCTGATCGTGGCCAATCCAGCCACCTTTGTCAGCATCGGCAATTTGTCCCTTCCCGAAGTGCAGACCGCGTGTTTGGGCATTGTGCTGACACTGGTGCTGATGGCGCGGAAGGTCAACGGCGCCATCCTGCTGGGAATCCTGGGTACGACTCTGGTGGGCTTTGCTCGCGGCATCGCCCACTGGCCGTCGGCGCTGGTCTCGATGCCGCACGCCAGCAGCACGTTCTTGCAGCTGGACCTGCGGGGCGCGCTTCACCTGGGTCTGCTCGAGATCATCTTTGCCTTCCTGTTTGTGGATTTGTTCGACAACGTGGGAACCCTGGTCGGAGTGTGCGAGCAGGCTGGGTTCGTTAAGAACGGGCAGATCCCGCGAGTGGGGCGCGTTCTCCTGGCCGACGGCGTGGGCACCATCTTCGGCTCGCTGACCGGGACTTCTACTGTGACGAGCTACATCGAGAGCGCAGCCGGCATCGCCGCCGGAGCCCGCACCGGATTGAGCAATGTCGTCGTCGCAGGGCTGTTTCTGGTGGCGGTGTTCTTCTCTCCCGTTGCCGTGGCTATCCCGGGCTTTGCCACTGCGCCGGCGCTCATCCTGGTTGGCGCGCTGATGACTCAGTCCATCGCTCGCGTCGCCTGGTCCGAATTCACCGAGGCCTTCCCGGCATTCCTGACCATGTTGGCCATGCCCCTGACCTTCAGCATCGCGACGGGACTGAGCCTGGGTGTAATTGCTTATGCAATCGTGAAGGTTGCGGCGGGAAAGTATCGTGATGTCAGCGTGGTGCTGTGGATCCTGACCATTCTGTTCATTCTGCGTTACGTCTACCTGGCCGCCGCTTGAGCTGGTGGGGGCGCCGTCATCAATCTTACGAACATCCGGTAAAACTTCTCGCCGTCCAGGTCCACTTGGATTTCCACCGGTTGTGCACCGGTCTTCGGCTTGTCGCGCTCCGTCCAGGTCAGGGTGTTTCCGTATCCTGCACCGCGGTTAAGGTCCACACTCATGTAGCGGGTTTCGCGCTTGGTGATCAGGGTAGGGTCGATCCACGCGGCCGCGGCCAGCTCATCCCACATATAAGTGCCACCCTGCCCCGCCTCGTAGAAGCGGGAAACGTAATGCGCCAGTTGCGTTCCGCTGGCGTCGATCTGCTTGATCATCTCCGGTGTCAGGCGGGTCTTGATGGAAATGTCCACCGGGGTACACACGATCTTCTTCCAGCTTGAGCGCAACGCGATTTGCGCAGCTTCCGGGTCAAACCAGAAATTGAACTCGTGGCGGGGATTGTTGACGAATTCGGGATCGTCGGTCTGGGGACTCACGCTCCCGCCCATGAAGACGAGTTCCTCCGCCAGAGAGGGAAACTCTGGATCGATTGAGATTGCCAGCGCGAGGTTGGTCATCGGTCCGCCCTCGTAGATGGTCACTTCGTGTGGATACTTGTGCACCATGCGGATCAGGAAATGCGCTGCGTCTTCGTCCGCGGGCTTGGTCGTGGGCCGGCCTTCGGAGAGCGGCGGGACAACAAAGGGCTCGTGCCACCAACGGTCGTCCCAAGCCCCAGCGAAGGCCACTTTACCGTAACGTTCTTGCCACAGCTGGGCTTCTTCGCGGCGGCGAACCAGGGGGAACACAGCGCCCGGCACCACCGGGATATCGGTACGACCGATGATCTCGAGCAGGCGCAAGGTGCGCGCCACCTCTTCATCACGCCATTGGTTCCCGCTGACCACTGTGATCCCCAGAACCTCAACCTGTGGCGACTGGATCAGCA
>Ga0335084_10002011_pt1 | contig 19376 bp, 14 predicted proteins | sample Lox_Sample_44_FD_206721 | JGI IMG/M metagenome (GOLD analysis project Ga0335084, IMG submission 206721) | Soil microbial communities from Loxahatchee National Wildlife Refuge, Florida, United States - Lox_Sample_4.4 | ecosystem: Environmental > Terrestrial > Soil > Wetlands | place: USA...
AGGGGGGAGAAGATACATCCGGTGAAATCGGTCGCCATCGCAGGGAACCTTTTTGAGCTTTTCCGGAGGGTAATCGGGGTTGGGGAGGATCTCAGATTCCTTGGAGCCATTGGAGCTCCAAGTCTTCTGATCAAAGATATTGTAATTAGCGGAAATTAAAAGATAATTTTATGTGGCCACCCCTCCTTTACAGAGGGAGGAGATCGAGAGAAAAGGGGGGCAAAAAAAAGCTTGACAGGGGAATGTTTCCTCTGGTATTTAGATAGGGGTCTTGGAATCCGATGTCACTTGTGAATCAATGAAACAAGGAGCCTATTTTGGATAAAGACTACTTTAATATTCTTGTCTTTGGCCAGAAGACTTCAAAAACTCGCCACCTCAGAATACACAAGAAGACCTTCAAGGTTGGACTTTATCTCTTAGCTTTTTGCCTTCTCCTTACCATCTTCTTCTTCTGTGACTACATCCAGGTGAGGAAAAGAGGGTTTGAGTTGGCTCAACTGCGGTCCGAAACCGAGGAGCAGAGGACCAAGATTCATTTCTTTTCATCGAAAATTGAAGACCTGGAGAAACAACTGGCCAGGTTAAAAGATTTTGATAAGAAGATTCGGATCATTGCCAACCTGGAGAAAGGGGGGGAAACAACCTCCTTTGTGGGAATGGGAGGACCTTCCCCTTCCGATGTTCGAGAGAAATTGAGGGCGGAAAGAGACGAAGCAGGACTGGTTCAACAGATGAGGACCGATGTTGAGCGTCTCAAGTCTGAGGCCGTGTCCAGGGAGGAGAGTCTTTCTGAACTCGAAAAACTTTTGCTCACCAAAAAAGACATGTTGACCCATACTCCCTCGATCTGGCCGGTCCACGGATGGGTGACATCGGGCTTTGGTTTTCGAACCAATCCCTTTACGGGGTTAAGCCAGATGCATGAGGGGCTCGATATTTCGAATCGCGAGGGAACCCCTGTGATTGCCCCGGCGGACGGGATTGTTTCGGCCACGGGCAAGGATTTCTCCTATGGGAATGTCGTCGTGATCTCTCACGGGTTCGGAATCACCACCCGCCACAATCACCTGAGCAAGATTTTAGTCGGCGCCGGGCAGAAGGTGAAGCGGGGCGACAAAATTGCCGAGGTCGGATCGACCGGAAAGTCAACAGGCCCTCATCTCCATTACGAAGTAAGGATAAATGGCATTCCCGTTAATCCAGCGAGATATATCCTGGAATGACCCCCCGTTGAGGCGAAATCGCCAACCCATCCTTTCTGTTTCCCTCTTGCTAAAGTACGATGTTTTTCTGCACCGGTAATATAAGGTGGTTTTCTGACTGAATTCGGATGGGAAGTCAGGGTTCCTCTATTCTTGTCGGAGAAAATGGGCTATCGAAGGAGTTGGGCGAAGCCTCGCTTTCCGGATATTTCTCTCCTGGAAGAATGGTCTGGGATTGACCAAAAAAAGGGCTCGTCTGCGGGAAATCCTCTTGAGAGAGTCTTTTGATCAAAGCCCACGCCTTTTCTCCCTCGTCTCTCTTAGGGCCTCCTGGAGGGGTTTGGATGAAAGAAAATATCTTCCCTCGGACAAACTCGCCGTTTCTACCCAGTTCAACCCATAAGAGCGGAGCATAGCCTTTTTCTTTGTCCAAGCTCATCCCTCGATAGGTACAGAAGTTGCCGAGGCTATACGCGATCAGTCTCTCTTCGTAAATCTCAAGAGCTCTCGGGACATGGGGACCGTGTACAAGGACAAGATCCGCTCCCCTCTCGATCGCTTCATGAGCAAATTGAACTAGATTGCCCCTCGGTTCATCCAGGTAATATTCGAACTCGTTATTGGTCCGTAAGGCTGTTCCTCCTTCTTTGCCTCCGTGAACCGATAGAATCAACAGGTCATATTTCTTCGAGAGAAGATCGATCTCCCCCAGTGCCTGTTCGGGGTAGACAATGGATCTCGGCGGCGGACCAAAGGAGAATGCGGCCACACCCAGTTTCAGCCCGTTGATTTCAAACTCCGCCACCTCGCCCGCTTTGCTCGAGTACTTCATCCCTGCGGCAGCCAAGACTTTCTTGGTGGAAGACATCCCTTTATCCCCGAAGTCTCCCGCATGGTTGTTCGCAAGAGAGACGACGTTGAACCCCGCATCGACAAGGTTCTTGACATACCTCGGTGGCGTTCGAAAAACGTAAGCTTCTTTGTCCTTGATCTGTTTTACAGGAAAGTCTCCCTCGTAGAAGGGGCCTTCAAGGTTGCCGAAGACAATATCCGCCTTCCTTAGAATTCCCTTGGCCTCCTCGAAGAGAAACATCCCATCCTTCTTCGGAAGTTTGGAGGAAGGATAATCCGTGCCCATCATAATATCCCCGACGGCGGCCACCGTGATCACCGAAGGCGCTGCCGAGGGCTCCTCATTCGCCGATATTTCCGCCCCGAAGGGCAGAAAGAAAAGGCAGAGTAAAATGAATTGAGTCTTGATTCGCATGGGGAGGATCCCATCTCTTTCTGGATATCCTTCAAATGAAAGAGCCGTCTTGTCAAGACCATTTTTGATTTTTCTTGAGCGATTAAGATTTTCGGAGATTACCCATAAAAAAGAAGCCGGTCCCCTTCCCCCTCGGGCGAGAGGGCAGGGGAACATGCCAGGTTCCCGTCTGTTTTCCTCCTAGGCCTACCCCCGATCAATTTTTGGGCATTGCAACCCTTTGCCGTCCGTTATATAATTTTTGGTGCAAAAGAAGAAGATAGAGGAGAAAAACTTCTTATGATTGGGTCACTGATCAAGAAGATCGTGGGGAGTAAGAATGAACGAGAGTTGAAGAGGATCCAGCCTCTCGTCGACAAAATCAACCAACTGGAGGCCAAGATCCATCCGCTGGCGGACGACCGACTCCAGGCCAAAACCTCTGAGCTTAAAGAGCGAATTGAGCGCGGGGAGTCCACCGACGCCATTCTCCCCGAAGCCTTTGCGGTCGTTCGCGAGGCGGCAAAGCGGACCCTTGGCGAAAGACATTATGATGTCCAGTTGATCGGAGGAATTGTTCTTCATGAAGGCAAGATCGCCGAGATGGCGACCGGTGAAGGGAAGACCCTCGTGTCCACCCTGCCGGCCTATTTAAATGCCCTCGAAGGAAAGGGGGTCCACATTGTCACGGTGAACGACTATCTGGCGAAAAGGGATAGGGAATGGATGGGAGTGATTTACAGATTCCTGGGCCTTTCGGTCGGGGTGATCCTGCACGAATTGAACGACCGGGAGCGTCAGGAGGCCTACGGGTGTGACATCACCTACGGGACGAATAACGAATTCGGGTTCGACTACTTGCGGGACAATATGAAATTCACCCTTGAGGACTATGTCCAGCGGGACCTGAACTATGCCATTGTCGACGAGGTCGATAGCATCCTTATTGATGAAGCCAGGACCCCGCTCATCATCTCCGGTCCTGCGGAAGAATCGACGGACAAATACTATAAGATCAATCGCATCATCCCTTCCCTGAAGCGGGAAATTGATTATCAGCTGGAAGAGAAAAGCCACACAGCCTTTTTGACGGAACAGGGAGTGGCTCACGTCGAGAAATTAATTCATGTCGAAAATCTTTACGATCCCAGAAATATCGAGACGCTCCATCATGTGAATCAGGCGTTGAGAGCCCATACGCTCTTTAAGAGGGATGTGGACTACATGGTGAAAGACGGGCAGGTGATCATCGTCGATGAATTTACCGGAAGGCTGATGCCAGGGAGGAGGTGGAGCGATGGTCTCCACCAGGCGGTCGAGGCTAAGGAGAACGTCAAGATCGAAAATGAGAACCAGACCCTGGCCACAATCACGTTTCAAAATTATTTCCGGATGTATAAAAAGTTGGCCGGGATGACCGGAACCGCGGATACGGAAGCCGCGGAGTTCCGCAAGATTTATAATCTGGATGTCGTGGTCATTCCCACGAATATGCCCATGAGGCGAACCAATTACTCCGACGTCATTTATAAAACCTCGGATGAGAAGTTTCGTGCCGTCGTCAGGGAGATCAAAGACCTCTATCAATCCGGCCATCCGGTCCTGGTGGGTACGATCTCTATTGAGAAGTCTGAGCGAGTGAGTCAACTTCTGAAGAAGCAGGGAGTCCCACACAATGTGCTGAATGCCAAACATCATGAGCGAGAAGCTGAAATCATCGCCCAAGCAGGAAGAGTAGGGTCCGTCACCATCTCAACGAATATGGCGGGAAGAGGGACAGACATCCTCCTGGGAGGAAATCCCAAGTTCCTGGCCAAAACGATGGCGGGTGAGGCGCCTACCGAGGAGGTGATGAAAGAGGCCCATGAAAAGACGACCGCCATCGTTCAGAAGGAGAAGGAAAAGGTCGTCCAACTGGGAGGCCTCCACGTATTGGGGACCGAGCGACATGAGGCCCGACGGATTGACAATCAGCTGAGAGGACGATCGGGAAGACAAGGCGATCCCGGCTCCTCCCGATTCTATCTTTCCTTGGAGGACGACCTTCTGAGGATTTTTGGCTCGGAGAGGATATCGAAGATTATGGACCGGCTGGGGATTGAAGAAGACCAGCCCATCGAACACGGACTGGTCACCAAGGCCATTGAAAACGCTCAGCGGAAGGTGGAGGCACATAATTTTGAGATTCGGAAACACCTCCTGGAATACGACGATGTGATGAACAAACAGAGAGAGGTCATCTATTCCCAGCGGAGAGAGGTTCTGGGCAGCGAAAACCTGAGAGAGACGGTCACGGAGATGATCGAAGAGCAGAGTGAGGGGCTCGTCGATTTCTATGCCGATGAGAAGGAACACCCCGGGGATTGGGACTTAAAGGCGCTCCAAGACGCCGTCTATCAACAATTTTCGTTCAAGTGGTCGGCCCCCTCTTTGGAGGGGAATGGCATCCGGAGAGGTCAGCTCGCAGACATGATCATTGAGAATGCGAAGGACGTTTATCAGAAGAGGGAGGAGGCATTTGGAGCGCAGATGCTTCGATACCTGGAGAAGGTAATCATGCTTCAATCGATTGACTACCATTGGAAGGATCACCTTCTTGCCATTGATCAGTTGAAGGAAGGGATCGGTTTAAGAGGGTATGGTCAAAAGGACCCTCGCATTGAATATCAAAAAGAAGCGTATCAAATGTTTCTTGAGATGCTCGACAGGATAAAAAAAGATACCGTTGAAAAACTCTTTGCCATTCAGATTGCGAAGGAACAACAAGAAGTAAAAGAGATGAAGATGGAGAGGAAGCAGACCTTTGTGATGAGCCGAGGAGAGACAGCTCAGGGCGGGGGTGGAAAAACAGAAGACGGCAAAGGCGTGACTGTACGGCGGGAAGGGAAGAAAGTGGGACGGAATGATCCTTGCCCCTGCGGAAGCGGAAAGAAGTACAAGCGGTGCTGCCTGCCCAAAGAAGAAGAAGCCAGGGCCTAAGTAGATAAACCCGAAGCACGAGATCCGAATTTCGAAACAATCTGAAACGACCCAATCCTTAAGGTTAAACGAAGGAGGCTTCAAGAAATTTGAAAATTCGGATTTGTTTTGAATTTCGATATTGGTATTTCGGATTTAATAAACCGACGTTATCGTTGATTCTGAAGAACGATTTAAGATTGCCATAGCTCTGAAAGAGATGAAAAGTTCAAAAATGATGAAGCCGCTTGATTATAAGGTACCGGGTTTTCTGTTTTCCGGAATTTGTGCGGGGATTAAGAAGAACGGAAAGCGAGATTTAGGCCTGATCTACTCCGACGTTCCCGCTCGGGTGGCCGGACTCTTCACCACGAACGCCGTGAAAGCAGCCCCCGTACAATTGGATCGAGCGCGCATGAAGAGAGGTCTCTGCCAGGCCATCGTTGTGAACAGCGGAAATGCCAATGCCTGTACGGGGAGTCGAGGGCTGGAAGACGCCAGAAAGATGACTTCGTTTGTCGCAGAGAACCTGGGAATCAACGAAGATCTGGTATTTTCTTCCTCGACTGGCGTGATTGGGAGTCCTCTTCCGATCAGGAAGATTGAGAAAGGAATCCCCGAATTGGTGGATCACCTTTCTCCGGAAGGTTGGATGAGTACGGTCGAGGCAATTATGACCACCGATATGTTCCCGAAGGTTGAAGTGGCAACCTGCCGCATCCGGGGAAAGCGGGTGAAACTCTGCGGGATGGTGAAGGGTGCGGGCATGATTCGTCCCAACATGGCAACGATGCTCTCCTTTCTGGTCACGGATGCCTGCATCAAAGCTCCTCTTCTTCAACGCATGCTGGAAAAGGCTGCCGACGCGTCGTACAACCGGATCACGATTGATGGGGAAACGAGCACCAACGACACGGTTTTGCTCTTAGCCAACGGAAAGGCGGGGCACCCCACCCTAAGTCGGATGGACCGGGATGGTGAAGTGTTTCAATCGATGCTTTCGAAGGTTTGCCGAAGTCTGGCTGAAAGTGTGGTGAAGGATGGAGAAGGAGCGACGAAATTCGTCGAAATCCTGGTCCGGGGAGCACGTAACAGAGAAGAGGCGAAACAGGCCGCCTATGGGGTTGCCCATTCCCCGCTTGTGAAGACAGCGTTCTTCGGGGAGGATGCCAACTGGGGCAGGATTCTTTGCGCTGTGGGCTATTCCAGTGTGCACATCGATCCGAATAAAGTTGACGTTTTTTTTGATAAGGCTCCGATCGTGAAAAAAGGAATGGGAGTCGGCGGCCGAATGGAGGAACGCGCTGGTCAGATTCTCAAAAATAAATCGTTTAAGGTGACCGTCGATCTCCATCATGGTACGAGCGAATTTTCGGTCCTCACTTCCGATCTTTCCATTGATTATGTCAAAATCAACGCTTCTTATCGATCTTAGCTCTATTTAATCGAGTTCACTCCAAATAATTATTTAGAAACCTTTCCGTCAGTCTCAATAAAATCTGTGTGTGTCGTATCTTGCTCTGATACTATGCAATCTGGACTCCGCATTCCGAAATGCTTCATTGTCTCTCCATCTCCCTAATTCCCCAACTCCCCAACTCCCTATCTCCCCATCTTTCTCTTACTTAGTACAATGCGTCAGGTTTAGGACATTTTTGGCCAATTCTTGACCAGTTTGATTTCTTCTTTTTGGTAGAAAACCTTTTAAATCATTTAGTTATAGGCGTACATTTCTGGCACAAAAAATGCTTGATTATTGCCTTCGTAACGAATCTTCCGTATCACCCGACAACCAAGCAGAGGGTGAAAGGAGACCATTCGTTTTGAGGAAGGAGAGGTTTCTGGAAAAGGTAGAGGACTTTGGGGAATGGAATTCGGAAAGAGAGAGGATCGCCGACGCCCTGACGTCCATGTCGGACGAGTTAAAGGCGGCGATGAAATTGAGGGGGGGGCAGAAAGATCTCCTTGATATCTTTTGTGAGGGGCTGGAGAAAATAGGGTCCCTCCAAGGTTCTCTCACCGAACCCTTTAAGATAGCCGTCGTTGGTGCGCAAGGAACAGGAAAATCCACCCTCATTAACCTTCTGCTGGGCGAGCCTATTATGGCCAGCCATTATGATGAAACAGAAGGAAGTATCATCAAACTGACCCACGCGGAGAATGCAGAATGGGAGAAGAAGGCCAGCGTCAAGTATTTCACCGACCGGCAAGGTGTTTACACGGAGGAATGGATCAGCCGCGATGAATTCTACAGGCGTACCGACCTAAGCACCAACAGCGAACTGAAGAAAAACGCCGCGTACCGGGACTCCATCGCATTCCTTGAAATCTATTCCCGCAACCCGCTGCTTCGTTCGATCCAGTTTATTAACACGCCCGGATTGAACAGCATGACGGCAGATTTTCTGCAGAAAGTCAAGCACTTGTTCACAGAGGCGGACCTGGTTCTATGGATGAACAAGCGAAACCAGATTCTCGATTCTTTCAACTCGAGACTGATTGCACAAATCCACCGGGATAACGGAAACATCATCGGCATCCTCGGATTTGCTGACGACCTCTACCAGAGCGACAGTGTGAACGGAGTCAGGGATGTCCTTAAGGAATTTTTTAAGGAGACCGAAAAGAAAATGCTCCTCAGGAAAGAGTCTGGAGGGAAGGAGCGCGTCTGTTTTTTCATCTATAACGGGCGGGCCGCTGAATCCGCATTAGGGATGAAGCCCGATCGAATCCTTTCCAACTCGGAGGATATCCTGCCGGGCGAAGAAGCCGGATTGAAAATGCTTTGGAACTATTTGAAGCACGGATTTCCATTTTCCGATAAGGATTCCGTGATGGACGAATTTTCACTCTGGAATCCCCACGACGAAGGGGCCCTCGCAGAAAAAACCGATGGAGCTCCCTTCGACAGGAGTCAGTTTATCCGTTGGCTTTCCACAAACCGGTTTATCAAGAAGGAAGACCGCGGATATGTGCTGACAGAAAAAGGGAGAACCCTTTCCTTCGAGACCTCCATGCTGCCCGCGATCGAGCACTTTGCCCAGGAAATCATCTTCAACCCGACGCTCCAGGAGAAAATGTTGAGGGTCAAAGACGGGGTGTCCCGCCTCTATGGACAACAGAATGTCCTGTCAGCCATCAAAAAGAAAAGGGACGAATACCAAAAAATCATCGAGGAAAAGGATCGGGTGTTTGTAAGAGAACAGATGGAAAATGCCGCCCTGAAGGCGGCGTTCCGCCGGTGCTACCGGGAATGGTATCTTGCCAGAATCCAAAGGTACTCCAGACAGATGAGCCAAAATCTTGTGAGAAGGATCCTCGATGAGATCGGCAAAAGGATTGGGAAGAAGGATCTCTGGAAAGAGTTTTTAAAACAGATGACCCCACAGATTTTCCGGGGCGATGACGAAGGTCCTGTGATGAAGGAAATCAGCAGGATTGTCGACGCGGAATTCGAGGCCTTGGCCGAGGCGAAAACTGAGAGCATCCTTACGGAAGCCGTCGAGGAGGCCAAGAACATTGTTGCTGAGTTGACCCTGGAATCTGTCAGCGGCCGAAAGGTCAAAACCAGGGAGTTTAAAACAAGAAAGGGAAAACCCGCAGGCGTGCATTTTACGGTCGGGAATAAGCCTGCGAGGTTTGACGATGCCAGGCTGAATGAAGTCATGAATGACTTGATGGATCAGTTGGGGAAGAGGATCGGGAGCTTGGTCAAGAAGATGGCCGCCTCCGATATGAGAAAGAAAGGGATGACCAAATTCAAGAAGCTCTTCGTCAAGATGTTCAGGAAAATCTTCATCAAGCTCAGCGTGGATTACGCAAAAGAACAGGCAGAAATTGCACCCACCAAAGGGATCCCCATCGTCGGCTGGTTGCTGATTGTCAAAGACTTAGTCGACCTCGGTTTGATGCTCAACGACATGCTGGATGAGCTGAAGGGGAAGTTGGAGGGCGCCGTCCTCGAGAACGAGGACGACTTCTTCGACCACTTTAGAAAAATCCTTGAGCCGGCCTACGAGGAAGTGCAGAATGCGATTTTCGAAGGGTTGGAAGAAACCGTTAAGCCGAGAAACAAGGAAGCCGATGAGGCCTTAAAAAACATAACGCTTTGTGATCGCGCGATCCATATCTTTGAGGCCCATCAACCCCAATTCGAGGCGTCCGATCCCCACTCGTCGTGGGGAACGAATGGTCCCACGGAGGGCAAAGGAGCTCCGATTCCCCTCCGCGGTGAATCGGGGAACGGTCAAATGACCTTCCGGAGAGTGAACTAAATGTTGATGGATGCCATCAGCCCCTACGCGGGCCAGCTTGCTGAAACGCTCCAGTGCATCAAAGGCTCCGACGAATGGGGATTGGTCGAGGAGAAAGAAAGCCGGAGACTCGTCAAGCTCGTGGAGCTTTTCATCGAGGAAATCTCGTCGAAGCGGAAGAGCATCTATCTCGCGGGAAAAACGAGTTCCGGAAAGTCCTCTTTTCTGAACTATATTCTGGACAGCAGCGGATTCACGGTGATTCCCGAAACCTGCAAGACAGAAACACGCAGGATCCTGAGACTTCAGCACAGTAACGAAAAGAAAGCCTTGCTCAAACTGTCCTCCCAGGGCTCCCTTCTCCCGTCCTTCAGGAAAGAGATCCACCCGGTCGATGCAGCAAGAATCGATGAGAAAGACGGCAGCGTTGAGATCCTTCTCGAGACAGAGCCCGGCCTACAGCTCTTTCACAGGCTCATTCAGGCCGACCCGGAACGCGATTACGACCCGATTCAGCACATCGACTATATCGATCTTTCTTACCCGATGAGGTATTTCAAAGACTATATGATTTATGATACGCCAGGGCTGGCGTCTTGGAAATCCGAAACGGAAGAGGAAGTGACGGTGAAAATGTTCAACCACTCTCTCATCCTTTGGATGCTGATCGGGAACGAACCCAACCTCACGGAATCGCTGAAAGTCCTCGACGACAATCGCCACCTGACTCGAGAGATCCAAGGGGAAAGGCTGGTCTTCGTCTCAAATTTCTTTGACCAACTTGATAAAACATGCCGCGACCATGGCCTGGATGACGCCGAGGCCTTCATGCGCGAAAAATTCCTGGCCTATGCCAAGGAGACGGGCTTAGGATTTTCAGGCCTCTATTTTTCCGTCCTCAAAAGCCAGAAGAACGGTTACCTCCGTTACAAAATGTTGACGGAAAGGAGTCTGCGAGAGATCGAAAGATATCTTGCGGAGAACGGCAGAAGAATACATCTGCTCAATTTCGGAAACGCCTCCGATAAATTGATTCAAATGCTTGAAATCTTCAGGCCTTCGCTTTCTCGAAAGAAGAAGGATCTTCGGACCGCCCTGGACACGGGCAGGAGGAACCTGAGAGTGTTGAAAGAGCGCCAGCAAGAAAGAATGGCGGGCCTTCCCGTCCTGGAGGATATCGTGAATTTTGACAGCCTCAGGGAGGAAATCAACCGCCTCTGCGAAAAGATTGTAGACAACAGGTCCAACGATCGTTACAATCGGAGTCTGAGAGATCTGGCGGATTACGTTTCTGCGCTGGTCGATAGGCTCGCGGGTAAGATCAAGAACTCGGCGCTGAAACCGGAAGAGGTTTCCTACCTCTTAGCGTCACTATTTCAGAGTCATGGGGTAAGAGAGAAAATACTCGAATTGAAGGTGAACCCGGTCTGGTCAAACCTTAAGGACTTCTGTCATATGGGCGTGAAGAAAGAACTGAAAGCATCCTTCGCGCAAGGACTGGACTGCATCCCGGTCGCGCCCTTGAAAAATTATATCGAAGAACTCGAGGCTTCGGTTCGAAAGCAATTCACCGAGCTCAGGAGAGATTGGGAAAGGGACGTCACCCAGGAATACGAGGAAAAGAGGGGACGGGCGGCGGTAGAACTCGATCAAGCCGAGGAGGAGCTTGAAAAATTGTCCTTATTTGGGAAGGAAATGTTGAAGAACACGAGCGCCTTGACCCAGATGAACGGTCAACTGCGGCAGGATTTTCTGAAGGCCCTCCGGAGCTGGAAAGAACCCTGGAAAAACGATGGCACTGACGTGAAACTGGAAACATTTTTGGAACTCTGGGGAATCCTGAAATACCTCGAATATACCCGACACTAAATCGTAGGGGAAGCCCGGGCCATGGGAAACTTAAGCCAGGAATACAAAACTGAGATTCAAGAAATCTTCGGGGAGATCTATGCGAAATATATCAAGGAGGAGTTACAGGCGGCCGTGGATTCCGAGATCACCGCGAAGCTAAAGACGACCGCGGACGGAATATCGAAACAAGCAGAACAGGCCATCCGAAAAGAGGTGGAGCGATTATCCTCCAAATTGAAGAAAGGAATTATGGACTCGATCCGGGCTGAACTTCTCGACCTGATTCGGGAAGCCCTTCCTAAAGAGAGGAAAGAACTCGATTACGGAAAACTGAGCCAAACGATCACCCAAATTCTCGACGAGCGAAAAGAGGCAGAGAGCAGGAGTGCCCTCGCGGATAACACGATCCCGGTCGATGAAAAACCGACGAAGTCAGGCAACAGAGCTACCCAAGGACTTCTCATTGCCTCGCTCCTCCTGAATATACTGCTGCTGGCCTTATTCCTCTATCAAATAATATTCCGAACCTGGACGCCTTTTTTCTGACCCGCAAGTGCCCTCCGTCCCGCCAAAGCGAGATAGGCGGAGTCTCTCCTATTCCTGGGTTCCTTGATTCCTTCAGGAGCTTTTTGCATTCCACGCAATCCGCACTTAATTGTTGACTTCTCCCCCCATTTGGGTCTAATAAGTAGTAAGCCGTCGGCCTTTTGTTATGCGGGCAAGCGCCAGAGCCGTGGGCACGATGAAGGGAGACAGAGCATGAAGAAAGATCTTTCCGTCGCTGAAAAAGCCAAACCTTATGCCAAATATTTCTATCAACCCATGGTCCCCCCGCCCAAGGAAATTATTGAGATTCTTGACAAGGGACCGATCGATCCATCACTCGCCATACCGATCCAGCGGCGCGACGAATTGCTCAAACCCGGCTATCTCCCCGCAGAAATCGGGTATTGTTTGATGTCCGACAACAGCGGCTATGTCGCGATGTTGATCAAGATGCCAAACGTTACCGCCGAAATGGTAGAGTGGTGGTTTGCGTGGTTCGGCCTTGAATCGCTCCGGTATAAGATTTGGGACCCGGAGGCTCATTATGCCACCCGGGTCGTCGATGAAGACCTTGAACACCGCCTGAACCCGAAGCTGAGTGACCTGGAAAGGCGCTGGAATACCACCATTATTGTGAATGAGGATATCGGAGCCGGCGCCGCAGACTTACGTATTTCTTTCTTGTCACCGGACGATTTCGGCCATGACCGGGACTTGCTGAAGAAACCTCCCAATGCTACCGTCAACAATATTAATTTGGCGATGAACGAACCCAGAAGACCGATGGCAACTGCGTCCCACCTCTACCGCGAAATTTCCGGCGGCCTTGAGCTGAGAGCTCGCTTCTGGCTCGGTTGGAACATTATCGATAGGAAACCAGTGAGAGTGGTTGACCATGTTCCCTTTGAAATGGTCAAGGGGCTGACGTATCATTGCGCTAGGGAATATACAAACCTTGCAGCCCTCCTGCCAAAGGTCTACGCAGAAAACCATAACGTCGCCGATAAGATTGAAGATTTAAGAAGATAATAGATTGCTGAACCCGGAAGAGTCTCCGACCCAAGCCGAGGCGTCCCGGAGCTTTTTGGATCCGAACCAGGATTGGACGGGCTTGGCCGCTCAAGACGAAAGGGTCACGCGGTAGGCTTCAGCGTGTTTGTGGCACCATCTTGTGTTCAGGTTTTTCGGAAGTGGGGTGGAAATAACTCCCCGCTTCTATTGGACTATGAAAACGGACAAGGATCTTTATCGTGAGTTGCGCCTCTTATCGTGTGAAACGTTATGGAACGATGAAGTGGCGCGGTTCGATCGATCTCCTCCCGAGGAACGGATAAAACGGGTAGCGGTCATTCGTGCGGTGGGGACGGTCTTTTCTGAGTCCGGCACGGCCAAGCAGAAGGCCGAGGTGAGGACGTGGCTGGTTCGTCTCCTTCAGGACCCGAGCGAGAAGGTAAGACGCTATGCCATGACGGCTCTGCCTAAACTCGGCGCAGGGCCGATCGAGGAAGAAACACTGCTTTCCCTATTGCGGACGACCACGGTCGAGCGCGAGAAGGAATATCTAGGGCAAGCTTTAGAAAAGATCGGCGGAACGGCCACGCTGAATGTGGTGACCGGAGTCCATGGTTTCCTCCCGCAAACCGAGCAGAAGGCCAGAGCCAGCGTCGCACGCAGAGAAAGGCCCAGTGTCATACGAATGGACAGGATCCTTACCGATTTCGCCCGCCTGCGGATCCATTTGCGCTGCCGCAAGGGGCTGGAAGAGATTGTCCGCGACGAAGTAAAAGAGTATAAGGCAAAGCATGGGAAGTTCCGCGTGGTCGAGATGGGGAGCGGCCTGGTCGCGATCAGTCCGGTGGCACCCTTTTCTCTGGGCGACCTTTACACCCTCCGATGTTTTGCCACCGTTGGTTTTTTTCTTGGCCATGTTCGAAGCCCAAATCCGACAGAGTCCATCGATGCTCTAGCGGCCATGATGACGTCACCCTCGTCGCAGTCTGTTCTGGCGGCTTTTACAGAAGGGTCGATTCGCTATCGTTTGGAATTTATTTCCAAGGGACACCAGAGAGGCGCCGTGCGTCTCCTGGCGAATCGGGCTTATGCGATGTGCCCGGACATTCTCAACGATCCGCGAAGCGCTCCCTGGTCGATGGACCTCCACCCGACCGGGCACGGAATCTCTGTTGAATTGCGCCCGAAACTGACGCCCGATCCGCGCTTTGCCTATCGCAAAGATGACATCCGTGCGGCCTCCCATCCTCCACTGGCTGCCTGCATGGCCCGCCTGGGCGGAAGAGTCAACCATGAGATCGTCTGGGACCCGTTTTGCGGATCGGGGTTGGAACTAATCGAAAGGGCACTTCTGGGCGGCGTACAACGTATTTACGGAACGGATATCGACCCCGATGCCGTTGCCATTAGTCGAGCAAACTTTGCCGCCGCTAACGTGAAGGGCGTACAAGTCGAGCTCGCATGCTGTGATTTTCGCGACTATGCCGAGGTTGAAGGCCTAGGACCCAAGAGCGTTAGCCTCATCATCACCAACCCTCCTATGGGAAGGCGAATTCGTGTCCGCAATATCCGCGGATTGTTTGGGGATCTTTTTAGCGTTGCTGCTGAGGTGCTTAAGCCTGGCGGACGGCTTATATTCGCCAACCCATTGCGTATCGAGCCTCGATACTCATCACTCAAATTGAAGTACCGGAAAGTCATTGATCTGGGTGGCTTCAATTGCCGTCTCGAAATGTATCTCAAGCGTGCGGGGTGAATGGATCGCAAACCCTATATCTGCTCGACCTGGGTGACCTCTTCCGGAGTCAGCTTCCATTGGGCGCCGATCATGTTTGCATCCAGCTGTTCCGGTTTTGTAGCGCCGGCAATCACCGTGCTCAGCCAGGGGTGGGAGAGCAGCCAGGCGATGGCCAGTTGAGCGACCGTGTGACCGCGGTCTCTGGCAAAGGTTTCAAGCTTCGCGAGCCTCCCCCAGTTTGCGTCCGTCATTACAGGGCTGTACAAGTAAAGGAGGACCTTGGCCGGCCTGAAACCCGGGGCCGGAGCCGGAGGTTGCTCACCGCGGCGATATTTGCCTGTGAGGAATCCGCCTGCCAGGGGGCCCCAGGGGATGACGCCAACACCGTGGGTCTTGCAGCAGGGGACCAACTCCTGTTCAATCTGGCGCTCGAAGAGGTTGTACTTGGGTTGCACCGTTACGAAGGAATTCAGACGATTGACCCGAGATGTCCACAGCGCTTCCGAAAGCTGCCAGCCGGCAAGGTTGGAACAGCCTACGTAACGCACCTTGCCGGACTTCACCAAATCATCCAGAGCGCGAAGCGATTCTTCGATGGGGGTCGTCGGGTCAGGTTGGTGCATCTGATACAGGTCAACATAATCCGTCTGAAGTCTTTTCAGGCTGGCCTCCAATGCCCTCATGATGTACCAGCGCGAGCCTCCCCGGTCATTGATCCCTTCACCCATCGGCATACCGAATTTGGTGGCAATCAGTACCTCTCTGCGTCTCCCCTTGAGAATTCGACCGAGGAATTCTTCCGATCGGCCGGTATCATACATGTCCGCAGTGTCAATATAATTGATGCCGATTTCCAGTGCGTGGTTGACGACTGCCGTAGAAACGGGCTCGTCAATCCACCAGCCGAAGTTGTTTGCTCCCAACCCCAAAACCGATACTTTGAGGCCCGATTTACCGAGAGTGCGGTATTCCATGAGTTCCTCCTCGTGCAAAAAACGTAATTCTAAAATCCTTTCTGACTATTAACCATACCGAAAAAGAGATGGCAGGTCAAGGAGGAACATACCCTGAACGGAGGTAAGGCACAGGGTCAAACCTTTACGGGTGAATTCTTGCCAAAGGAAAAGAAAATGAGGTATTCTTAGAAAAAAAGGGGAAGGTGTGACCGACCGAGGGTAGCTTTTGGATGGGGACGGACAGAAGGAAAAATGAGGGCGGAGCATATCACCAAGACTGACAAATCTGGGAAGCTTTTCCGGTTAGGGATCCACGGTCCTGAAAATTTTTCATCTCTTCTGGAGATGTACCGCACCTTCTATCCAAAACCCGCCTCCCAAGGACTCCCGCCTGAAGACCCTGAGACGTGTGAGAACTGGTTGAAAACGCTTTTCAGAATAGGTTTGAACGCTCTTGCCTGGAGAGGGGATAGCGTCATCGGCCATGCTGCAATGATTCCAGATATGAACGTGAAGTCGGGTGAGCTGGTGGTCTTTGTGGAGCAAAACCACAGGAATCTCGGGATCGGAACGGAGCTAGCACGCTTCATCCTGGAAAAGTTCGGAGACCTCGACTTCGAATCAGCCTGGCTGACCGTAAGAGTCTCAAATTTCATAGCCATTAAGCTTTACAGGAAGGTTGGATTTGAGTTTTGTGATACGGATAGCTATGAAAGGGTCATGGCCATCAAGTTAAGGTAAAACAGACGACATAGAGGATCGTGGAGGTCCGGCCCACACCCAAGAAAGTGGAAATCGCAAGGATAGCGTCAAGTGCTGTCGAGGAGGGCCATGATCTTATGGATCATCTAGAATGATTCATCCTTTGTTGACCCGTGAAAATTTCTTTGATTATTCCTGCGTTGAATGAGGCCGGAGGTATTCTCCCTTGCCTGCATAGCGTCAAAAACCAGCCGGGTGAGTTCGAGATCCTTGTCGTTGACGGCGGCAGTGTGGATGGGACGGTTGAGACCGTGCGACGACATGCCAGGGTAATCCATAGCAAACGAGGCCGTGCGGTCCAGATGAATTCTGGGGCCCGGACCTCCACGGGCGAGGTCCTGTTGTTCTTACACGCTGATTCCTACTTGCCTCCCCGTGCGTTTCCTCTCCTGGAAGAGGTTCTTGCTGATCCAGGGATTGTTGGTGGCACGTTTCAGCTGAGATTTGACAGCGAAAAAATTCTGCTTCGCTTCATTGCCTTCTTTAGTCGTTTCAAATTCCGATATTTCCACTACGGCGATCAAGGAATATTCGTCAGACGGTGGGTCTTTGAACGACTCAGCGGATTTTCAGAAATGCCTTTCATGGAAGACGTTGATTTCCTAAAACGGTTATACAGAACCGGCCGCGTGGCGCTGGTCAATCAGCCGATTACAACCTCGGCCCGGCGGTTCCTGAAGCGCGGGATCATACGCCAGCAACTGACGAATATTTGTTTAGTGATGTTGTACCTTCTGGGAATGAAGCCCGAAACCCTTAAAAAATGGTATGAGGGACGTCCGACAAGAGGGGGGTCGAATTGTGGTTGCCTGCCCGCAGGCAGGGAATGGGGAATTTGGAAATGGCCAAGGCTGAAGGTCCGAAGCTGAATGATGAAGGATAAACGGATCGACGGAAGGGCATGGTGAAAAGATCAAGAGGAATGAAGTCGATTTATCAGAAAATGTTTGAGCGTGCGAAGCCCTTTCTTCGAACCCGAAAAAACCTCATCCATACGAAAATCGCGCTTCAATACGCCGTAAAACTTTTGAAGGAAGTAAAAGGCGACGAGGAGGTCGTTATCCCTGCGATCCTCCTCCACGATGTGGGCTGGAAGGCCGTTCCCGAGCCTCTGCAGCTCAACGCTTTCGGTCCAAACCGGTCCAATTTCCGAGCGGCAAGGCTTCATGAAGTGGAAGGAGCGAAGACGGCGAAAAAGATTTTGGAGGAACTCCGCTACCCTTCTGAAAAGGTGGACGAAATCTGTCGAATCATACGGGGACACGATTCAAGAGAGAGGTCGATCTCTCGAAGTGATCGAATCGTTAAGGATGCGGATAAGCTTTTCCGGTACTCTCGGAGAGGGGTGGCTATAGACCTTGAGCGGTTTCATGTCCCTCGGGGAGATTACCTCGATTATTTAGAAAACTATGTTGAGAAATGGTTCTTCCTCTCTGTTTCACGACAGTTGGCAAGTCAGGAATTGGCCCGGCGAAGAGCAGAAAATCTGCCTGAAAACCAAGATGGACAGAAACGGAGATAGATGATGGAGAGAGAAGGGAACGAATGCTTGAAGGCGTCATGATCGTGATTGGTTCCATTTTGATGCTTCTTGGGCTGGCAGGGAGTATTCTTCCCCTTCTCCCGGGGCCGCCGCTCAGCTTCGTCGGGCTCTTTTTGATGGCTCTTTTGAAACATTTCTCACCTCCCTTGACCTCGACATTGGTTATCATCCTAGCGATCGCGACGATCCTTGTGGTTGCCATGGATTATGTTATTCCATTGCTGGGGGCCAAACAATATGGGGCATCGAAATGGGGAGTCTGGGGTTCCGTGTTAGGAATGGTGATAGGGATATTTTGGTCCCCATTTGGCATGCTTGCGGGCGCCTTTATTGGAGCGGTCCTCGCCGAGTGGCTCGTCGGAAAGAAGAAAGGGGAGGCTCTCAGGGCGGGTTGGGGGGTGGTGATGGGAACGCTCCTTGCCACAATCCTGAGGTTGGGAGTTTCAGGGATAATGACGTACTATTTTGTTCTTGCCTTGTGGCAAGGTTAATTAAACCTCCTATCTCCATCTTTTTTCTTTTGAGGAAAGATGGATGGATATTTGAGTTATCGGTCGCCGGGTCCTTGTGTTATAAGTTGAGTTAAAAGATAAAGTGGGGGAAGCATGGCCGCTCAAATCACGGGAAAAGGCGTCTTGCGCTTGTCGAAAGAGATATCTCCTGCTTTGGCCGTCCTATTCTTTTCAGTTCTTTTCTCATACTTTTTCGAAACCTCCATCCCTCCCAACGGCCGGGAGGTCCTTTTCAGGGCGTTGTTCCGCCTTATCCGATTCGGCCTGCCTCTTTGTCTTCCACTTTACATCCTTCCGCCCATTTATCGGTTCGTTGTCGTCCGAATGAGAGAGAAGCTCCTTCAGACCGAGAAGAAACGGGAACCGTACCTCCATCCCTTGAATCACTGGATCTTCCGACCTTTGCAGGGAATTGGGATCGGGCTTCTGTTTGAGGCCAAATTACTCGCAGCCCTTCAGATCCTCACTGGGGTGACCGCACAACCCATTCTTTTCTTCTCCCGAGGACAGTTTGAACCGGGACGACTGCTGATCATCACCGGGATCACCGTGGGCATCTCTCTCCTTCTATCTATCCTCTGGACCCTCGATGATGTGGGGATCAGGTATGTCAATCGAGAGAATCAAGAGCTAAAGATGATCGGGAAATACATAGGAACTCTGATGCCCATCCTCTTCGGGTTCTATGGAATCTTCAGCCTCATTGCGGATTATCCACCCAGACAGGCTCTCATCTTACTCTTTCGTATCGTGATCATCCTCTACCCGCCGTTTGCGGTCTTCGCCGTCATGCAC
>Ga0335084_10002012_pt1 | contig 19367 bp, 19 predicted proteins | sample Lox_Sample_44_FD_206721 | JGI IMG/M metagenome (GOLD analysis project Ga0335084, IMG submission 206721) | Soil microbial communities from Loxahatchee National Wildlife Refuge, Florida, United States - Lox_Sample_4.4 | ecosystem: Environmental > Terrestrial > Soil > Wetlands | place: USA...
GCACGCCCGGCTCCGTCACGCCCACGACGTGCAGCGATGCCCTGTACCAGCAGGGCCTCAGTTACTTCAATTCGCTCCGCGCGCCGGCGATCTTCACGCCGGGAGACAACGACTGGACCGACTGCGACCGTCCATCGAACGGCGGCTTCTCGTCGCTGGAGCGCCTCGACCACGAGCGGAAAGTCTTCTTACGCGCGAGGAGCATCTGAAGCACAGCCCTGCGGCGGAAGCTGACGGACACACCGAGCAGGTCTATGCGCTGCCGGTCGTCGACGTTTCGGGAGGCGAGTCCACCGCTCGCAACATGGCGATCCTGTCTTTCCAGACCGGGGACAAGGCGAAGCCGATGAGCCTGCACCTTGCCGCCGACGCGGGGGTGCTGCGCAAGCTCATCGCGACGGCGCAGTCCTACCTCGCCGAACTCGAGCGCGGAGGCTCGGATCCTGCGAAGAGCGTCCACTGAGCCAGGTCTCAGAGGTACAGGGGCGGAAGTCCGTCCTTGACGAATTGGGGCAAGTTGCGCTGGGTCGCCAGGGACGGCACGAAGTCCGCATCATCCGCAACGGTCAGCGGATCCAGCTCGAGCGGCTGAAGGACCTGTGACAGCGGCGGGGCCGCTTTGGCGGCGATGCGCCGCGTCGCGCCGGTGAGCGTCTTGCTCCGGCGATCGCGGAGCCGGGGCCGGAGGTCGACCCCCGTGTCCTCGATCTCGTCGAGCGCGAGCTGCCACGTGGGTGGCGCGCGCTTCGGGCCGAGGGCAGCGACCGGCTTCGGCTTCTCGAGCGCCTTCGCCAGAGCGGGAAGCGTGGACAGCGCATCCTCCAGGGCCGATGCCGCCTGCGCCAGTTTAATGGCGCCGACGAGGGGATCCTGCGTGTCCTGCTTGAGAAACACCATCCGCTGCTCACCGTCGATGGTCAGGCTCTCGCCTTTGGCATTGAGTGAGGTCATCAATGGATTCCGTCCGAACCGCGGGACGCCGTTAATGACGACCAGCGAAATATCGGACTCCTTCGCGCGAATGAGCAGGTCGTAGGGATCGGCAGAGGTGCCGCGCACGACGAGGAGGTCTGCTCGTTTGCCCGGTTCGAGCGTGCCGAGCGCCGCGCCCCACCCCAGGATTCTCGCCGCAGTGCGCGTGGCCATCGCGATGATGTCCTGCTTCGTCAGCCCCCCGACCTGCTGCGCGACGAGCCAGGCGACCTTGAGCTCACCCAGCAGATTCTTGCTGCCGGAGGGCGACCAGTCCGATCCAATGCCGATCCGGACGCCCGCGTCGATCGCCGCCCGGATATTCGCGGTCGCGCCGTAGAGCAGCAGGTTGCTCATCGGCGACCAGACCATCGCACCTCCGAGCGCTCCCATGACCGCGAAGTCCTCCGGTTGCAAGGCCGCGCAATGGATGCCCGTCAACTGCGGGCTGATCGCCCATTGGTCCGCACCGATGTTCAGCGCCAGAAAATGCGCTCTCGCTTTGGCATCCACGCCTTCGCTCAGGTGCAGGAGAAAGCAGGTCTCGCGCTTCAGCCGTGCCAGGAACTTGCTCGCGTCCTTCGCTTCGACGTCCGCGATCCTCGTTTCGGCCTCCGGCAGATCGACGTCCTCCGTCGCTTCGACGTTTCGGACGATCCCCCGGTAGAAGCGCCGGATACCCGCGTTGCTGAAGAGCGCAATCCCCTGGCTGGTGGTTACGCCGCCGACCAGGCACTTGGCCTCGACATATCGAATGAGGGCCGGCACTAGGGAGGGCGTCTTGCCTATGACGGTCATCGGACCGCTCACGAGCCGGCGGTAGTCAGCAATCCCCGCCCACTGATCGCGATTCGTGTACTTCTTCGGCACCTGCCACAGGCGAAGTGCGTCGTAGGCGAGGTGATTGTGAAGCTCGATCAAGCCCGGGAAGAGGGTGCCACCGGTATCGACCACCGGAATGGTCTCGAATCCGGCGGGAGCCGGGTCAACCGAGCGTCGGATCGCGACGATCGCACCTTTGTCGATATAGACGCGCCCAGCGCGGGTGACCGTCAACGGGTCGTCCATCGCAACGACGTCGCCCGCGAGAGCGATCTTGGGGCCGTCGAGCGGATCGATCGGCAGCTTTTTCGTGGCCATCTGTCCTCCCGAGGTCGGCTACCCGACAGCAGACCACTGCACGAGCCGGCGGCCGACTGCAGCGTCGCAGGCTAGAGAACGGCCGAGGCTGCAGCAATAGGCCGGATGGACAGGAGATTCGGCGATTCCGCCAGGTGATTTGAGCGCTGAGCGAGCGAGGCGGGCGGGTGTCTCCGGGGCGTTCCAGCGGCCTCCCTAGCCCCTTGCGCCCAGCCTAGCCCGGACGGGCTACAGAACAGCATGCCGCGTTGGACTAGTATGTCTTGGCCGCGATGCGCCGGGTTCGGCTCCCCGAGCCGATCCAGGCAACCGAGGAAAAGACGATGAAGAAACGAGCATCAAAGCGAAGAGTCAAGCGAACCTCGATCGCAGCCACCCCGAGAACGATCAGCACCTGGGAAGAGGATCCGGGGTCGAGCGATCAACCGACCGGCGGTCACCTCGTCTCGCGCGTCGCACCGAAACTGAGTCAGGCACCGTTTCCGACCTCGATCAGGAATCCGCGGGCTGCACCCTCGCCGAAGATCTACGCGCCGGGCACTGCGGAGTTTCGCTACTGGGTCGCTGCCGACGCGCTGCGACGGGGCTCCGACTACTGGGGCGCCTTGCTCCCCGGCGTGTCCTGGGAAGTCGGCGCCCGTCTCCCGGTGGACCTCGATCACGGCGTCGACCTGAACGCGTACTACGATCGCGTCGGGTTGCGGTTCTTTCACGGGACAGCCGGCGGGCGCACGGTGTATTCCGGCGAGAGCCCGGATGTGGTGTGCCACGAGCTCGGCCATGCCATCCTCGATGCGATCAAGCCGCAGCTCTGGGACGCGGCGAGCCTCGAGATCGCAGCGTTTCACGAGTCATTCGGCGACATGAGCGCCATCCTGACCGCGCTGCAGCTTCCAGGCCTGCGTCAAGCGGTGCTCACGGAGACCGGCAGCGTTCTCTACCGCTCGTCCCGCCTGTCGCGGCTCGCCGAGCAACTCGGCTGGGCGATCCGCCAGGACTTCCCGACCGGGGTCGATCGCGACTGTCTGCGCAACGCGGTCAATTCGTTCTTCTATCGCGACCCCGATACCCTGCCCTCCTCTGGCCCGGCCACGACGCTCAGCTCGGAGCCTCACTCGTTCTCGCGCGTGTTCACGGCCGGATTCTTCGAGGCGCTCGCCGGGATGCTGAAGGCGAGGCCGGCCGCTGACGCCGCCAATCTGCTCCAGGCGAGCCAGGACATGGGAAAGCTCCTCGTCTCGGCGATTCGCAGCGCGGCCGTCGTTCCGACGTTCTATAGCCAGGTCGCGGCGAACATGATCCAGCTCGCAGGCGCGCAGTCCGCGGGGTACCAGCAGGCGGTGAAGAGCGCGTTCGTCCGTCACGGCGTCGTCTCGCCGACAGCCGCGATGGTCATCGCGACCCCTCGAGCTCGCGCGCGCGTCGCCTCGGCACAGCCTAAGCGACTCCCCACGATCGCGCTCTCGGTCGCCGAGTACGGGCTCGGCGTCGAGTCGATCATGGTGCATGGCGCGGCGGAGCCGAAGCCCCTCGATGTGGCCGGTGCGGCTCTCGCGTTCGGTTCCGTCACGCCACCTTCCGAGGACGAGGCGGCCCGATCGTTCTTCGAAGACCTCATGCGCCGCGGTCGGCTCAAGGTGGCGGGTGTCGCTCGCGCCCGAGCTGCGATCACCCGGCCCCACGCTGCCCAGACGCACGAGACCCATACTCACGAGTTGCGTCGCGAGGGAAAGGCGGTCGTGCTGAGACGGGTGCGGATCGATTGCGGATCACGGCCCGCGCCAGCGACCACCGCGCCATCGTCGCTTTAAGGCGGAGCAGGGCGCATGGGACGTCGCAAGCAGGCGACGACTGATGTGAAGCGGTTGAGAGCCGCGCTCGCAGAGCGCGACCTCGAGCTCGTGTCGGTCAGCGAACCGTCTCCCGACGGCAGCCTCGGCGCCACTGCAAACAAGTTGCACCTCGTCCCGGGCCCGGGCGGCAAACCCCTGTACGCGCCGATCCCGGTGTCGCTGCGCATCCAGCGTGATGAGAGCGGCAATATCCGCACCGTCACCGGCGACAAACCCGAAGCGAGCGCCGTAGCCGATGCGACGCGCTTCGTGGAAACCCTCGTCGCGAACAACAGCCTGGCCGAAGCGGACGGCGTCGCGCCTCCGGGCGCGACGCACCAGGTGGAGATCGACTCCAAGGGCAGGCGAATCCTCCGGCGTCGTCGGTTTTCCGTCTCCCGATGGGGGCTATGGCGCATTACGACTATGTCATCGGGCGCGTCGCAGCGACCTCTCGTCCTGCGTCGCTTGGCGCCTCTTCTGATAGCAATTTGCCCCCACGCGGCGTGTGTGGTGGCACGCGGGACCGTCAGCAGTGCTGACAGCGCAGGAGATGCCTAGGCTGAAGGTCCGATATCAAGAATTCCCCGAGGCTGCAAGTATCTCCCGCATAGCGGCCGGCCCGGGTCGAGTAAGCCCGCGGCCGGACTGCCATCGATGGCGGCGCGCGTTCGGGTGTGGATCGGAGACGAACAGTGATCATCTCGATGATCAACCTCACCGTTGGCGCAGTGACAGACGCGGAATCGCACCGCGTGGTGCGCGCGGTCAATCGCCAGATCGAACAGGACTTCGAGCCCTACTGGAGCTTCGGGCACAGCTGCGCGTCGAGGGCAAGACCGGGCGGGGGAAGGGCCAGGTGGATCAGGCCGACATGCGGGGCGAGGCGATTCTGTGCGTGCGCGGGAAGACCGGCATGGACGATGCGGAGGGCTACCACGACCGAGGGAACCTGCGGCGGATGCGTTCGCAGGCGTAACGGCGAGACGATCACGATCCGAGTACAGGAGAGGAGCCTGCGATGAACATTCAGATTTCTTCGATCGCGCGAACGTCCGCGACTGGGCCTGGCACGCCCCGTGGGGTCGCGTGGATCCGGACCATCGCCATAGCGGCCGGCGTCCTCGGTCTGGGAGTTCCCGTGCTCGCGAACGCCCAGTTCCCGAACGCGTTCAACAATCCTCCCGCGGGGTGGACCGGGCCCGTCTTCAAGCTGAGCCAGGCGTATCCAACGAGCCAGCCGGCGCTGGAACCCAAGAGCAAGCGGCCCTGGGCCAGTCTCGATTTCAAGAATCCCGCCCAGGCCGCCCAGTACATGCAGGCGGTGCTCAACTATTGCCTGGAGGGAAATACGGCGAACGACTTCGCCGACGTCTCCGCCAATCCGGTCCGCAAGTGGTACCACGCGCCGTGGCTCCACTCGACAGCGAGCGGTCGTGAATTCATTCACGGCATGACGAAGGAGCGACCGTCGCGCGCCGGAGAGCTGGGGTCAGCGCAGACCTCCCAGCACGACAACTGGGCGGTCGGGTTTTATAACGCGCGCGGCGGGTACACGATCGGCCGGGTGTGGAAGAACCCGACGCAACCGGATCCGCGGCTCGCGAAGTTCCCCTCGCATACCGTGTCCTGCAAGCTGCTCTTCACGACTGCGCCGCTCACCGAGGTGCCGTTCCTCGACGGATCGCTCGAGTGGGAGGGGGACATCAATCGACAGACAGGCAACGGCCCGCGGCCCAAGCTGCGCCTGCTGCAGCTCGACATCGCGGTGAAGGATCCGCGCGCGAACTCGACGATAGGATGGGTGTTCGGGACCTTTCAGTACGAGAAGGCGGCGTCGGCTTCACCGAACTGGTGGGAACACATGGTCCCGGTCGGGCTCATGTGGGGGAGCGACGTCGCGCATCTCAAGGCGGACCAGGCGACCCAGCAGGAGTGGATCAACACGAACCGGGGACAGAAGCTCCACCTCGGCCGCAAGGATCTCGTCCTGAACGGCCCGATCGATAACCCACTCGGCTCCTGCACGGCTTGCCACGGCTTCGCGCAGGTCGCGCGCGTCAATAATCCATCGCCCGGGCTGCCGCAAGGTCCGCCGGCACTCAACGCTTCATCCACTGCGCTCGATCGCTACTTCACCAACATCAAGGCTGCGACGCCGCTCTCTGCGGACTACGTCTCGGTCGATTACTCGCTGCAGCTCCAGCTCGGGATCAAGCGCGCCCTCGACGCGGGGGCGAGCCTCCCGCCGGGGCTGAACGCGGCCCCGCACGCGGCCGCCGCAGCGCGGCCGGTCGCGACGAGCATCCCCGAGGTCACGAGGGAAGAGTGAGAACGCCAAAGCGACTGGCGATCGAGAGGGACCTGCACGGAACGTTTCCGCGAATGCGCGTCCCTGCGCCTATGGACGGATTCAACCTTCGGAGGGTGATATGGCACAGACCGAAAGCCGCGAACACGCCCTGACGCAAAAGGCTCTCGACACGCTCGCGAAATGGGGGAAAGACCCGAACGCGGCCGGCGGAGAGAACATCGCCTTTTCCCTTTCGCGCCAGGGAGCGCCCAGCGACGCCTTCCTGGGCACCGGTGACTGCACACCGTTCACGCCCACCGGAGCGCGCGGCATCCTCAAGGGTCAGCCGCCAGGGTTCACCGGCGAGCCGACCGCGTATTTCGACGATTTCAGCGGCAGCTCGCCCGCCGTGATACAGGTTCCGTTCACCTTTGCGTTCAATCTAAACACCGGCAAGGTCTCCCTGAGCGGGTCCTTTCCCAACCTGCCGGCCGCGCTTAGTTTCACCGTCGAATACCTCAAGAAATTCGAAGGCGCCGGCGGCAAGAACATCTTGTTCTATTCGGAGCGGACCTCGGACCACGCCGGATATGTCATCGCCCTCCAGCTGGTTGGCGCGTGACGGCGACGCTATCGGACCGCGCTGAGCCAGGCGTCGACTTCGCTACAGCGTGGTACTGATAGGCCGTGCTGGGCTGCGCTGAAAACGATGGAGCATAGTTTCCATCGTCGCCTCCTCGTCCGGTTCGAAGACTAGGGGCGTTGTTCCCCTGACCTCGCCCACTCGCTAGCGGGGGGGGGACGAAAGCTTGCAACGCCTCGGGCGCAACGGTGCGATTTCCCGGCGTGGCCATCGGGGAACGATGGGACAATGTCCTAATGAATGAACCGCAAGGCATGTCCCCGCGCCAGCGTCTGCAAGCCCTTCTCTCGATACCCGATAAAGAGCGAACGGAAGCCGAGTGGGAAGAGCTCAATGAACTTGAGATTCGATTGGCCTCGGGCAACCGTCAGGGAAACGGGGGACACGCGGCCTCACGAGACAGCGCTGTAACCGGCGGTCTTCCCAGACCTCGCGCTGGCACGCAGATCGGAAAGCCCTTCAAGAAGTTCCACAAGAGGCCGCCCCGTGGGGGTGCGCCCTAACGTTCCGCGCGTCGCGAAGCCGATCCGCAGCCGGCGATAACCGGGCCGTCCACGCTGACGGCGCGGCGATAAGTTGGTTTCCATCCGGCGCGGCGCGAATGCGACAGGCGGCCGCATCTCCGATGCATGTCGTCAGGCTCCTGTTTGGCCAGTCATCCGTGCGGAGGATATGGTTGCTCGGTTGCGTTGCTCCACGCGGATCGGCATGCCGATGAGTGCCCGCGCCTTCGCGAGCGTGTCTTCGTCGAGTGTCGGGGCCAGCAGTTCCTTGTTCCGTTCCATCGCGTTCCTTTCGTCCCGATTTCCGGCGCCGGTTCGCGCTTCAGGGCTGCAACGTCTCCAGCAGTTGCTTCGCAGCACCCGGCTCGAGAACGTCCACCGCGGCGCGAAATGCGCGGTACTGTGCCTCCGATCGCTCCGCCTCTCGCCAACGCCCGAGCGCCCACTCGTCGATCGACGAGGCATCGATGGCCAGTTCCCGGCCCCCGTCGATCAGCGTATCGGATACTTTCCGACCGCCCTTGAGCCGTAGCTCGATACTGCAGCTCAAGGTCGGCAGCGAAGGATCGTCGTGCACCTCGGTCGCGTCGATGGGGCGGTTGCGATCCCTGTGGTCGAGGTTGAACAGATCTGCGAAGTCGAAGCGGCCGCAGGCGAGCACCGAAGCGCAGCAGAACGCAGCGCTCATCAGCACGTCGGAGAACGAGCGGAACGGCCCCCTGTTCAGCGTGCCCGGGTAGCGCATCTCGAACGGATTCATCGCGATCGTGACGCGCTCGATCTCACCCGCATTCACCGCGCCCTGCGCTGCGAGGCGCTCCGCTCAAGACGCTGTGGGTACACTGACTTCATAGGAAACCGTAAATATGGTAATATGGCTAGATGAAAACGACCATCGAAATCCCAGACCTGTTGTTCCGCAAGGCCAAGTCGAAAGCCGCCGAACGCGGTCAGACGCTTAAGGAGCTAGTGACCGAAGCGCTGCAGGAGAAACTTGCGGCCAATGCGAGCAAGGCTCGCCCCGGCGAGCCCGAATGGATGCAAGGATTCGGCAAGCTGCGCCGCCTGCGCAAGGAAACGGCGCGTATCCAGGCGCGGATCCATGAAGCGTTCGAAGTCATCGAGCCCGAGGATCGAGCGTGATCCTGGACACCAACGCGCTGTCCGCGTTCGTCGACGGGGACGCGGGTGTCGGCGAAGTTCTGCGCCGGCAGGCACGGGCAGCCATTCCGGTCATCGTGCTGGGCGAGTTCCGCTACGGTATCGCCGAGTCCAGACATCGCGCTACCTATGAAGCGTGGCTCGAGTCCCAACTGCCGCACTTCGATGTCCTCGCAGTCACGGACGAAACGGCCGTCGCTTACGCAACGCTCCGGGCAGCGCTCAAACGATCGGGCCGCCCGATCCCGGCGAACGACGCCTGGATCGCCGCCCTCGCGCTGCAACACCAGTTGCCGGTGCTAAGCCGCGACCAGCACTTCGATGTGGTACCCGACCTAGAGCGAAAAAGTTGGTAGGCGCTCGCCCGCTGACCTGCCACAAGGATCCGCGAGTTCCTTGCAGTCGTGTCCGTTGTCGCGGACACTCCCTTCCGCTGTTCGACCGCATGGGGTGCAGAGGGTCGAATGTTCGGTTGCGTTTGCAGCGCAACCATCAGCATACTGAACGCCAATTTCGGCGACTGCTCGCGCGTGAGTTTTGCGTGAATCGGCTGCACAAAGTGCTGCATGGTGCTGCAAAAGACGCAATGGGCGTCCTCGTAAGTTGCTGATTCATAATCATAAACCGCTGCTGAGTCAGTGCTCAACTTTTGATCGGTCACGCAGGTTCGAATCCAGCACGCCCTACCAAAGAATCAAAGAGTTGCACAGCCCAGAGACGCCTATCAGACCGTTGGGTCGCCGGCGCCGGACTACCATGTGCAGTGCGAGTCGTTGCTCGCCTTGCCGGAGATCATCGCGATCAGTGACACTGCCGCCATCGTACCTTGGGAGATCCTCGAACAACCTCAGATGCGCGGCCGGCTCGTGCGGGTGCCGGTGCGCGAAAAGCTCAAGCCCATCGACATCAACCTTCTCACGCGCGCCGGTGTTCCGCTCACGCCGCTCGCGAAGGATTTCGTCGCGATACTGCGTTCGCTCACCAAGCAGCGAACGGAGACGCAGCCGAAAGGGCGGTGACGCGGTTGCCGGCGGGGCACCTGCGAGGGGACTCGGATCGTTGCGGCCAATGTGCTGAGAGTGTGGCTTGGGTGGCGCCCTGTACCCGCCCGGTCGACGACACACGACGACACTGATCGACCCCACCAAGCCATGCTAGAACAGTGCCGACGAGAGTTTCAATGGCCGCTTCCGCGACGAACGCCTAAGCGCGTGGCTCCGCAGCAGACGCGAGGCGAAGGAGTTCATCAAGACTGGCGTCGGCACTACAATGCCGTCCGACCGCTCTTGAATCTCGATTACCTGACGCCGAGCGGACTCCCGGAGCGGCTCAGGGGCCCAGGTACGAGGGGAGGAAATCCATGGATCTCCTAGGTGGTCTCGTGCTCGTCATGGTGTGGGTTTTCTTTGCTGTGATCTCGGCCATTGTTGCCTCAGGTATGGGGCGCTCTCGCATTGGTTGGTTCGTCCTCGGCTTGGTCTTCGGACCACTTTCCTTTCTTGCCCTTGGAATCGTGCCTGCGGTAAGGCCGACACCGGATGATCGTCTACTGTCCGGAACCGCGGACGAGACTGAGCAGCGTTGGCCGCGATAGTCGCCGCGGGCAGCTCTGTCATCATAAAGGAAGTGAAAATGAAGCTGGCAGTCGGGCAACGCGCGAGCAGGACCCTTACGCTCACGGCAGAGCACGTGCGCATGTTTGCGGAGATGACAGGCGACTACAATCCCTTGCATTTCGACGCCGCTTTTGCAGCCAAGACGAAATTCAAGAACCTCGTCGTCCAAGGCGGGCTCACTACCGGCTTACTGCACGCACTGGTCGCCATGGATATGCCGGGTCCCGGGACGGTCTTTCTGAGCCAGAACTGGAAGTTCACGGCTCCGGTATTCATAGGCGATACGATCACGGCGGAGGCTGTGATCGTCAGCTTGCATGCAAGCAAGCCAGTCTCGCAGCTGAACATCAAGGTGACTCGGCAGACCGGCGAAATCGCGCTCGAGGGTGAAGCCTGGTGCTACACGCTCCGGCCTGAAGATTGAAGCAGCTCGCGGCGGTCGAAGGGCGTTCGTCGGAAGTGTATGGCGACGACGAGGCGGACCTTCAAATCAGCTCACCGCGGCCTCGCCTCGATGCCCAGGCGGAGATCACTCTGAGACCCGCTCGGACGCGTAGCGCCCCGATCTAGGCAGGCGGGGTATTCACACCTTTTCCAGAGCGACTTACTCGGAGCCTGCTGCGCTCCGACCTCCTCTCGTCTCGCGGCTCGTACCCTCCGCCCACGGGCAATCGACGCAGCCCGCGTCATCCGGGCACTGTCCCTGCCGCCAGGCTAAGCAGCTAGGCCTTCGCCGGCCGTGCCCCAATTCCGTTGCGAGAGCACGGCGATCCTCATTGGACGACGACGGCCCTGATCGCCCGAAAAGAATGTCGATGAACCGCATGGCTGCCTCAGCAAGATGAAACTGCAGCCAATCTACCGGTGGGCCCGGAAGCCGGTTTGATCGACGTCAAGGTGGGATCGGGCCCCGGCTCGAGTCAGCTCGGCTTCTGCGTCTAACACCCTTAGCACTTAAGCCGCTCCTTCCAGTACCCCGTCGTCCCGCGCCGACTTTGATCTCTCGCGGCTTCTGGGATCGGCGGAGAGAACGTTCGGTGGACGCCGTGAGGGTTTTCCGGATGGACAGTGGGGTCGGAGGATACCGACCGCCAGGGGAAGTCGGATCGGTAAACTACTTAACCGAGTTTATTATCGAGTGTCGGTACATTTGACCGACCGAACGGCAACTTCGAGAGGAGACTGCAATGCGCCGCGAGGAACTGGAAGGCGATTGGATCCAGGGATGGCCAGACCGGGCCCGTGCTCGTCTGATGCCCAGCAAGGACGCCGAGGGCAGGACGATCTACGCCCGCACTCCGCTCCTGAACCTTGAGGGCCTGATCACGCCGACGGATGCGTTCTATATCGTGGCGCAGCTCAATATGTGCGAGCCCATCCATCCGGACGACTATGTACTGTCGATCAAGGGGCTGGTGGAGAAGCCGATGGAGCTGAGGCTCAGCGACGTCCAGCAGTTCCCGACGCGCACGATTCGGACCGTCATGGAGTGTGCCGGTGACGACGGCGAGTTCTTCCACTGGCAAAAGAAGGGCGGGCAGAAGCCGACCCGGCTGAAGCGGCAAAAGGAGCAGGGCGGCTGGAACCAGATGGGGGGCAAGGGTAGCGAGCGGCCGAAAATCGAGGACGTCCTCGACGCTGTACCTACTACCTGTCTGGTCAGCGGAGGCGAATGGACCGGCGTTCCCTTGGTGGAATTGCTGAACGCGGTCGGTGTTAAGCCGAGTGTGCAATCGGTTCACTTCGTCGGCTACGACGAGGGGCGGCCGGATCCCACACCGCAGTACGCAGCGACCGGCAGAACCGACATCGAGGTCTTCGATCCGGGGATCATCAACTACGACAAGGCGCTTCCTCTCGAGAAGGCGCTGCACCCGGACACGCTACTTGCGTGGGCGCAAAACGGTGAGTATCTGCAGCACGTGCACGGGGCACCGCTTCGCCTGGTCGTGCCGGGATGGTCGGGCAACTGGTCGGTGAAATGGCTAAAGGAGATTGAGCTGCTCGACCACACGCCGGCCTGCTATTACCAGACGCACTACTTCGTCCATGGCAATTCGCCGGAGGACCCGAATAAGATCCCCTGCAAGGAGCTCGGGTGCAAGAGCGTCATTCTGAGCCCGATCGACGAGGACTCGCCGCTGCCGCGGGGCCGGCACGTCATCAAAGGACTCGCCTGGAGCGGCGCCGGCGCGGTGAGGAAGATCGAGGTGAGTCTTGACGGCGGCGAAACCTGGCTGCCGGCCAGGCTTGAGGATCACAACGACCGATGGCTGTGGCGGCGCTGGTCGTATCTGTGGAATGCCGACAAGCCGGGCAAGTACAGCATCGAGGCCAGGGCAACCGACGAGGCGGGGCGCGTGCAGCCCCAGACGCCTTGGAACTTCCAGACGAAACACTTCGACGGCATCGTCCCGGTCGATATCGAGGTTGAGTGAGCGGCCGGCCATGCGGATCTGCGTATGCATCAAGGAGATTCAAGACCCCGAGATGCACGCGAGTATTTTCCGGGTGGACGAACAGAAGATGGAGTCGATTCCGCTACCCGGGCTGCCGCTCGTGACGAGCCCGTTCGACGAGCAAGCGATCGAGGCTGCCTTGCGGATCCGGGACGGCGGGGGCGACGCCAGGATCTCGCTGCTCACCTTCGGGCCTTCCACCGTCCTGCGGGCGATCAAGCGCGGTCTCTCGATGGGTGCGGACGACGGAATAGTGGTGTCCGACGCCGAGTTCGAGGGGGCGGATAGCTACGCGACCGCTCACATCCTCGCAGCGGCCATACGGAAAGCGGGCGACTTCGATCTCATCCTTACGGGCCGGCAGGCGGCCGATTGGGACTCGGGGATCGTGGGTTGCGGAATCGCCGAACTGCTTCGAATACCCGTCGTGACCTTCGCGAAGAGCGTTCGGCTGGACGGCAACTCCCTCCGGGTGGAGCGCGTGCTCGACGACGGCGTCGAGACGGTGAAAACCGGCATGCCCTGCGTAGTCACGATCTCCAACGAGCTCGGCGAACCGCGCAAAGCCTCGCTGCGGGAAACGATGCGCGCGGCGAAGAAGCCTGTGGTGACATGGACCGCGGAATCGATCGGGGTGGAAGTGACCGCGCAGCGTGTCCAGGAGCCTTCCCACGTCAGGAAAAGACTCTTCGTGCCGGTCAAGGAGAGTCACTGTGAATTCGTGTCGGCAGCCTCCGCTCCGGAGACCGCGCGGCTCCTGGTCGAGAAGCTCGCCGCGGCCAAGCTGATCTGACGAAGCCCGGGGACATGTCACTGGCGACAACGGTAGGAACTGAAGGCGGCGGGCTTCTCGTGATCGCCGAGAGCGTTGCGGGCCATCCCCTGGCCCAGGCCTACGAGCTTCTCGGCATGGGTCGGCGCCTCGTGGCCGACAGTGGCGCGAGCGTTGACGCGGTTGTCATGGGCAACCCCTCGGTGGATGTCGCTTCAGCACTTCTTGCTGCCGGTGCTGACCGCGTGTTTGCGCTGGACGGACAGGATTGCGCGGATTTGTACCAGAGCGATGTTTGGCTGAGCGGCCTGCAGGAAGTTCTGCAGAAGGCGGCGCCGCGACTGATTCTCGCCGGGCACACCTCGCTCGGCGGAGATCTCGCCCCCCGCCTCGCATTTCGCCACAAGCTCGCTATCGCCACGGGTTGTGAGCAGATCGCTTTTCTCGACAACGAGGTCGAAGCCACTCGCCCCTGTTTTGGACACAAGGCCAGGGAAGTCGTAGGGCTCAGGACAACCCCTTCGGTAGTGACCCTTCGCGCCAAGTGCGGCGACCCCCTCGAGCCGAATCCCGCGAGAGCGGGTCAGGTGTTGACCGTTGCGCTGCCGCGCATGGAAGGCCAGACGCCTCCCCGGATCGTGGCCCGACAGGTGGAGACGGCGGGCGAAGGGCCGAACCTCGAAAACGCACAGGTCGTCATCGCCGGCGGCCGGGGACTCGGCGGGCCTGAGGGCTTTCAGCCGTTGGTCCGCCTCGCAGAGGTACTCGAGGGCGCGGTCGGCGCAAGCCGGGTCGCCTGCGACCTCGGCTGGTGTCCGCGTTCCTGGCAGATTGGCTTGACCGGGAAGACCGTTACGCCCGACCTGTACGTCGCGGTCGGGATCTCGGGGGCGAGCCATCACATGGCGGGCTGCGGCAATTCGAGAAACATCGTCGCGATCAACTCCGACCCCGAGGCAGGGATCTTCAAGGACGCCAGGTACGGCATCGTGGGAGATTTCAGAGAGCTCGTCCCCGCGCTCGTGGACGAACTGCTGCGCCGAAAGGCATCGGGCACCGGAAACGAGTCAGAAGCCTCGGCTTCCCGAAGGGCCGTATTCAACTAGGGTCATCGGACCGACGGTTTGGTATCGCAAGGAGAGCCTGGAAATGTCGAGAACATCAGCCGAGTGGAACGACGCTCCGAAGCTGCCCGTGACCCACTACGTGAATTCGAAGATCTATACGGACGAGGAGCTGCACCAGGAGGAAGTCGCCAAGATCTTCAACAAGGTATGGCTGATTGCCTGCCACGAGAGCGAGATTCCGAACGCGTTCGACTACAGGACCTTTCTCCACCCTTGCGGCAGGAGCATCGTCGTGATGCGCGGCGAGGACATGACGGTGCGGTCCTTCTACAACATCTGCTCACACCGCGGAAACACGCTCCTGCAGAACCCGTCCGGCAATGCGAAGACGATCACGTGCGTCTTTCACCACTGGTCCTACAACACGAAAGGCAACTGCATCGACATCCCGCGCGAACGGGCTGGGTATGGAAGCCGGGTCTGCAAGGAGGACGTCGGCCTGCGCGAGGTCAGGACGGCAGTTGCGTACGGCGGATTCGTATGGGTGAACGTCGATGATAGATGCGAGTCGCTCGAGCAGTTCATCGGCAAGGCATTCGAGGACATGGAAGTGGAACTTTCCTATCCGATGGAGGTGTTCCACTACCACCAGGCGGTGATCGATACGAACTACAAGCTGTGGCACGACACGAACCGCGAGCTCTATCACGACTACATGCACTATCACAACCGGCTCACGGGCCTCACCCAGAAGGGCTACTTCAACCGCGTCTTTCACACTTACCCCAACGGGCACGTCCAGCTGGATTCGATGGAAATCCAGTACCAGGCCTACACCGGTAAGCAGCGCACTCTGGCGTGGCCGGGATCCGCAGAGGCCTGCCACAAGCTGATCGACATCTTCCCGGGGACCACCTATATCCTGCGCGCGCCTTCGTTCCGGGTCGATACGATGACACCGCTCGGCGCGAACAGGGTGCTCATCGAGTTTAGGGGGCTCGGCGTCAAAGCCGAAGCGGCGGACGAGCGCGCGGAGCGGCTGAAAGAGCACAACTCGCTATGGGGGCCCTTCGGACTGAACCTGCACGAGGACTTGCTTGCGAACCAGTTGCAGACGCGAGCGATGCTCGGAGGCATCGAGAACAACTACGTCCTGCACGGCCGCGAGGAAAACATGACGACGCACGACGAGATCGGGATGCGCCACTACTATGCCGAGTGGGGCCGACGCGTGGGTCGGATGCCACACGACCCATTCGGCAAACCGGTGGCGGTAGCCGCTTGATGACCTCCGGAGGGGAGACGATGAGCCTTGACAGGAGCATCTCGGAGTTGGTCTACCGTTCCTGCGCGTTACTCGACGAGATGGATTTCCCGGGATACCTCGAGCTCTGCGCTCCCGGATTTCGCTACAAGATCGTCGCGTACAGCCCGGAGCTCGGAAAGCAGATGGTGTGGAAGGATGTCGACAAGGAGGAGATGAAGCACCACCTGGAACTCGTCCCCAGGCACGTGCGCGACAACTCCACGCTCACAAGATTCCCGACGGTCTTCACGATTTCGTATAGCGACGACGGCAAAAACGCGAACGTCGTTTCGGGCTTGCAGGTATTCAAGACGAAGCTGGACGGAGGGGAAACGAAGCTCTTCGGGGTCGCCCGGATGAGCGATGTCGTAAGTGTCGAGCGCGATACCGTGAAATTGCTCAGTCGAGAGGTCCGCATGGAGACGCGTCAGCTCGGAATAGGAAGCCAGATCCCGTTTTAGCAAGAAGAACACCGCCTACGGCTCAAGGGCGGACATCGATCAACGCTGCCAAATGGAGGAGGTCCATGATGAGTCCCGAGGCATTGGCACGTAGGGCCCGCAGGGTTCCTCGCCTATTCCCGCTATGCATCGCGGCGCTCATGAGCGCGAGCGCGGTATGGGCGGACGAAGCCGACTACGGCACGATAGGCGGTCCGGTGAAGCTCGTGGTGGGCTACCAGCCGTACGGCACCGAGAACCTCGATGCCGTGATCATCCGGGAGAAGGAGCTCTGGAAAAAACACCTCCCCGCCGGCTCCTCGGTGGATATGCAAATCGCCCTGCAGGGCTCGATCATCGTGAACAACATGCTCGCGGGCAAGCAGTACATCGGCTTCATGGGAGACATGCCGTCCATCGTCTCAACGACCAAGGAGCGCGTGGCCGACATCCGGCTCGTGGCGGTGAACTCGGTGGATCCCATGTGCCAGTACCTCGTCGTGCGAAGCGACGCGCCCATGTTCAAGACGCGACAGGAAGCGTTCGAGTGGCTCAACGGAAAGGTCATCGCCGCGCCGAAAGGGAGCTGCGCGGACCGTTTCATGAACGTCCTTCTCGAGAAGGAGAAGATCAAGCCCGAGGCCTACCTCAACCAGGGAAACGAGGTCATCGTCAGCAACTTCAGGGCAAAACGCCTTGACGCCGCGGTCACCTGGGAGCCCTACATCGGCAAGATGGTCGCCGACGGGCTGGTGAGGATCGTGACCAATGGCGAGCCCTACAACGAGAACAACGTTACCTTCGTCGTCATGCGGGCGGACTTGATCAAGAAGCGACCCGACGTCGTCAAGGGATGGCTGAACGCCGAGCTCGACGCGCACCTCTTCCTCTCCGACCCGAAGAACGAGAAGGAGATCGTCGAAGCGTTCGTCAAGGCGAATCCGGGCTACACGCCGAAGGTCTTCTGGGACACGCTCTATGGAACGTATCCTGGCGAGGAGGGGCGCTCCAAGGCGCGCCTGACCTTCGCCTTCACCTTCACGCCCCAGGTCATGGAAATCATCGACAAGGACGTGAAATTCCTGCGATCCATCAAGTCGATCGACGTGGACAAGCTCCGGCCCGACGCCATCGACCGCTCGTTCGCCGATCAGATTCTCACCGAACGAGGCCTGAAATCCCCCGTCGGGGTCGTCTACGCCCTTCCCAAGCCGTCGCTCTAGCGAGAGGGGCTGCACCGCATGGCGCCTCGCGGACAAGACCGGGACGCGCCGCACGACCATGCGGCGCTCAACTCGGCAATGCTTCAGCTAGCGGAATTCCTGAAGGGGCCGAGGCTCTACATGCTGCTCATCGGATTCGGCCTCGTGCTCGGCTTCTGGCACATGTCGGTGGAGGTATGGCGGCTGCCGCGATTCAAGGAGATGCCGGGCCTCGTCGAGATCATCCGCGAGTGGACGAGCTCGGACCCGTCGTTCGGTATCTCGTTGTTCACTTTGGAGTACTACCGGGACATCTGGGTGAGCTGCAGAAGAATCGGGATCGCCTATCTGATATCGACCGGGATCGGAATTCCATTCGGAATGCTGCTCGGCTGGTCCCCGAGATTCCGCGCCTACGTTTTCCCGGCGTTCGAGCTGTTCCGCCCCATCCCGGTGATCGCCTGGGTGCCGCTCGCGATCCTGATGTTCATGGGGCGCGAGACGCCGGTGGTCTTTCTCGTCAGCATGGCTTCTTTTTTCGCCACGGCGCTCAACACGAAGCTCGGCGTGGAGTCGATCGACGAAGCCTACATTCGCGCCTCGCGATGCCTGGGCGCAAGGCCGCACCAGATCTTCCGGCACATCATCATTCCCGGCGCCTTGCCCTACATCTTCACCGGACTGCAGATCGGTATGGGCGTCGCCTGGTTTTCCCTGGTCGTTGGCGAGATGGTCTCGGGCCAGTACGGACTGGGGTACCGGATCAACGCGGCCTACTCAACCGTCGCCTATCCGACGATGGCGATCGCGATGATCACCCTCGGCTTCGTGGGATACCTCTGCAGCGCGGTGGTTCGCGTGGCCGGCAACCTGCTGATGCAGTGGCGCGCGCGGGAGCTCGCACTGTGACGAGCGCGACGTGAGCGCAGTCATCACGCCCAAATTGACGAGTTTTCCGTCGCGATGGCGGAAGGCAAGCCTCTCCCCGAACGCCGTGCGCGGGACGATAGGCATCGCTGTGCTGGTCACGATCTGGGAGATCGGTTCTCACTCGACACAGTGGCTTGGATTCCGCATGCCCTGGGTGGGCGCGCTTCCGACGCCCGAATCGGTCGTATGGACCTGGGCCGGCCTGCTTGGCATGTCGTCGTACTGGACCGATCTGTGGCTTAGCTTTGTGAGGGTTCTCAGCGGATTCGCGGTCGCCGTGCTGCTCGGGATCCCGTTTGGGCTGGCGCTGGCGCTGAATCGCGTCGCTTACGGGGTGCTCTTCCCCGTGTTCGAGGTGCTCCGGCCCATCCCGCCCATCGCGTGGGTGCCAGCCTCGATCCTGTTTTGGCCGACCCAGAACCTCTCCATTGGTTTCGTCATCTTCCTGGGCGCTTTCTTCACGATCGTGCTCAACGTACTGGGCGGAATCAGGTCGATCGAGGCCAGGTATTTCCAGGCGGCTCGATCGATGGGGGCGTCCTCCATGAACGTCTTCCTGCGGGTAGTGATCCCGGGGGTGCTACCTTCGATTCTCGTCGGCGCCGTCGTGGGGATGGGAATTTCCTGGGAAGTGGTGATCGCGGGCGAGCTGATCTCGGGCGGCGGCAGCGCCGCCGGGGGCTCCGGGGGCGGGATCGGGTTCTTTATCTGGAATTCCTACGTGACGGCGGGAGATGCGGCCGAGAGCAAGATCATCGTGGGGATGTTCAGCATCGGCATCATGGGTTACCTATCGTGCGAGATCATTCGCGGGCTTGGCCGCCACGCTACGCCGTGGCTGCGAAGCAGATGAACTAGCGTCCGGGTCTCGCCCGGAATCCGGGGGTCTTCGCGCTGTTTACTGGACGGTCGCGGTCAGGGTGAACCGCCCGCTCCAGGCCCGGCCTGTCCGATATCACGAGGTGCCGGCCGGAGCAGCTTAGCAGGCCCTCCTTCTTGAAGTCCCGAATCACGATCGTTACCCAGGGCCG